>Ga0209925_1000359_pt1 | contig 23959 bp, 28 predicted proteins | sample SalPonR2_A_D1_MG_FD_185702 | JGI IMG/M metagenome (GOLD analysis project Ga0209925, IMG submission 185702) | Salt pond soil microbial communities from South San Francisco under conditions of wetland restoration - Salt Pond MetaG R2_A_D1_MG... ... | reverse complement strand
ACCTGAAGAACAAGCGGGGCACAATGTCTTTGTATCTGGTGAACAGCCGTCTGTACAAACTTCCGTTTATTGAGAAGCTTCAGGATGCTCCATCAAAGTGAACTCGCGTTTTCTTCCCACGGAGGGAGGATCATCGCCCATGGTCCTCCGAGATGATCGCCGACCGCATAGCTTCCGGGTATCGTGAGCCGAATGGCGGGGAATGGCCAGGATTATCACTCGACCTGTCATGTCGACGTCGAGTCTGCGATAGCGACACTTCTCGGCATTTGCAGCATGTGCAGGTAATTAACGCGATCTGAGGTCAGGGGAGGAGAACTAGCGATTACAACAATGTCTATTTGTGGGCACTGGTCCTTTTTTCGCCCAAAAATTGAGGGAAGAGCACGAACGCTTCTTGACCTTTTCGCGCGCTTTATTCTTCTTAATTCGTTCCGCCTTCTTGCTGTTTAAAAACAACCAAAGCTTCAATGTCAAAGTATAGGAAGACCAGAATATGGCCAAACTTCGGCAAACGTATGTCCCACAAGCATCAGTGGCAGCGGGCCAGGCTGCAGCTGGGACCGTGAGTGGCGAGATGGATGACACCTGACCAAGAAATTAGAAGATGATTGAGCTTTAAAGGCATAGAATGTGGGTGTTACTATTGATAGGGTCGATTTTGGGACTAAAAAAGTAGTGTTGAAGTCGAGAAAGGATTAAGGGATGCGCTCATGGTACGCCCCATACGGCACGAAACACGGGCCATCTCTCGCGGCGTTTTCGAGCTCCTTCGTGGGCCATTATAGCTCGCCTTGATCTGCTCTACTTTCCTTTCTGCCTTGTTTATGTGTATATTCAAATTTTCTAACCCAAGAACCACCGTACATCCCCCTATGTCAAATGCTCAAAAAGTCGCGACATGTGTCGACTTTGAAAACGGGGCGACAATGTCAGGTCGACATCACGATTCCAATGTCGTGCCAGCCCTGAGATCGGCTCTGAAATGACACAAAGTTGGCGGGCGGAGATTTATGGCCATCCTACACCCATGAAATAAAACACTGAATACGCCTCGATAAGGGAGTGTAATGATGTTATCATATCTATTCTGTGAGTCGGCTCGGCCTTCCCTCTCACTCTAGGATGGCGCTATGGTTCATGTAGGGTGGACTTTAGCGTTGTGCCAAATGTATGTAGAATCCAATTTAAGGCATCGCGCAAGAGTGGACTGCATTATTTCTTTTCTTGAGTCGCAAGTTCCTTCAAAAGCTCATCGGCCTGCAAATACGGATTGCCAATCTTTTACCACGGTAGCAACTCCCCAGTTACGGCGTGCCTGAATTCACCAGAAGTGCTCAGCTTCAGCTCATCTGGCTGCCGGATAAGCCCTGTTTTAAGGTATGGGAGGTACAATAGTCTCACATCCGATTTTTGAGTCATCTATCAACCAGGATAATTGCTGTTAAGAGTTTGCTACGCAGTTGCACGAGCCGATAGGTAACAAATAATATGATTCACAGCATGTGCGAAACTTTCTACATATTTTCATGAAGCCCATCCATCGCTTGATGCTTATGCCCATGTAGTAATGTAGATCTTCTTGATATTGATTTAAATATAAATCTCTATAAAACTAAGCGCATAGTTCATACATACTATTGCAGACCTTGTGCACTCGTAGCTGGAGAAATGATGCCTTTTTCGCCCCAATACAGTTTCGTCATATCGGTTTTCACAAATCCGGGATGCAAAACCAGTACGGCGATGCCTTTATGCAGCAGGTCCAATGACAAGCTTTTACCCACTATATTTAAAGCTGCTTTGCTCATCCTATAGCCGTAGGATCCCCCAGACGTATTATCTTCGACCGAGCCCATGCGGCTTGTCACAAGTAATACCTGTTTTGAAGAAATGAAAAGTTTTCATCCTGCACACACTTTAACCTGTTATCTATTGAATCGGCCTCGGCTTCCGGCGACGTAGATAGAGCCTCAGATAGACTCACCTTACTACCTCGTTTTAGACTAGGAAGGAAGGATTGTACGCAACGAAGTGGGCCGACTGCGTTTGTCTCGAAAGATCGGAGAATCTGACCGTAATTCAGACCTTCCACTAAACTGTCTTCAATGCCATCACCGATTCCGGCATTAAGCCACAGATTGTCCACCGTGCCCAAGTTATCTGCGCCCAGACGGCGCGTGTCCTCTTCGACTGTAATGTCCATGTTCTCCATCACTTTCCACAGTCCTAGGGCTTTTAGCTCATCAGATGCTTTCCTGCAAACTCCCACTACGCGATCTCCTCGGATGTGAAGCTGCTTGCAAAGCTCAAGCCCGATGCCACGATTACACCCGATAACAATGGATGTCGTGAATGCTGATGAGATACCCTTCATCTCAGCTCTTGTTACCAAATCTGGAAAAATAGGAGATTCGAATTGAGCGCTTGTACGAACCAATGCTAGACCAGCCAAGCAGTGTTGTCACATGTGAAACTATGGCCAGGCTTTCTCCACTTTGTAACAGCGACGTCGCTGATTTCCAGCTCACAGAGAAAAGGGGTTTAACATTTACGTCCTATGTTCCGTTCTGTACAAATAGTGTGCTTGCGACTATGAACATCACGAACTTTTCCATCCAGGAAATGGATAGCTCGAAAAGTGACCTGGAAAATGCACATCAGCCACCCTAAAGAGCATGCATTAATCTTTGCTTGCCTAGTTCCACGACAAAAGGTGAGGACCAACGCAATAGAAGATTGACCAAGTCATACATGATTTACGGCTCCAAGCTGTCTCTTTCTCCCCCCCAGAGCTTTATTGCCCATGTATGTGTGATTGATATAAACACGTCCGTCTTCACTCGCTCTCCTGCTACACCGCTGCATCAATCATTCAAAAGGCTACGAATATAGCTGGGTGTGGAACAATCTTTGTAATGGAGAGTGGAATACTTCACCGAATCCAGGAGCTGCCGCGCCAACATCGCGTCGCTTCTTGACGCTTCTTCCTCCTTCCGAAGGATGCGGAGGCACTTACGCGTACGGACTGGTGACCGGCGGGTAAACACTCCCGCCTCGCTCACCCGATCATAAATAACAACAGACGAGGTCATGACCCGCAAAGCGAAACGGCGAAGGTCAACGCCCAATCCTGGTCTCAGAGCCAAGTCACACGACACATTCGCCAGCAGCCCTACAAGCTGCAGGGCATGACAGAGCGAGTCAGGGCTGCCAGACACCTCCCCAAGAGATCTAAGAGCCTTCTCGACTGTCACAGTCATCGGCAAACCTTGCGCAATGAAGAGAGATATCATTCCTGCCTCTGCTTCTTGGACTTGCACCTCACCGTCCGGCATTCTGGGTGCCATTTTGTTCAAATATCGCCGGAAGTACGAGAAGTCATTCTGTATGGAGGGTTTTCTCATCTTCTCGAAGTCGAATGAAAGAGAGAAATCCAGTATATCAGCCAACACCTTCATAAGCGCGTGGTTCCTCCGCAGATTGTTTCGCCGCGCTATGAGATAGCTTAAAAGTTGTGGCAGCTCTTGACTAAGGCATATTGAGAGAGCGTGAGCCCTCTTGATGTTTGCAACACTAGGCATAAGGCATGCAAAAGCCTGCAACTGAAGCGCCTCATTACTTGGCGCCTTCATCGCCGCGCGCAGAAGCTCAGTATTGTCTTGATACTCACGCACAGCACGGATACAACAAACGCTTTCCTGTAGAAGTCCTTTCATGATTTGATGCAGCTTTTCCCCTTGAACATCATCCGTGGGCGTTCTTCCTGCTGTTGAAGTCACATCGTTGCATGTATGATCCAGGAGGAGCTCGTCAGCGCCAATGTCCCCACCACTCCCTCCCGCACATCCTCGGATGCTCATGAGTTGCCCCATCGATTTGACAACCACGAAATTCGGGAATACGTTCAATTAGTATTCGATATGCCTGCGTAACTCGAAGAGACAAGAATTCAAAGATTGCTACGATTATTCATGATGCGTAAGCGCGCTGTGCGCGCTGTGTCGACCAATTTAAAAAAGTCGGGATTCCAAATATAATAATTGCAAGTATAATCAACCTCAAGAGAAAGGAAACGTATTACATGCATGATGACTGTTTTCAGAAGCGGGAAAAGGGGAAACCGAAAACAAATCGGGATGTGGGCGATATAATGTCACCCACTGGAAAATTGTCTTAGTGACTGCACAAGATATCAGTGCTGCACTTGCGATCACAATCGTAAAATGCCGTACCAACATGTGGGGTGGGGGTACGGGAGCTTGGAGGCGGATGGGGCAATGGCGGCTCGGGGGGATGGGGACGAAGGGTAGGGCCATGTGGCCCGGTATGGGCCCACGCTCGCTTTTGCGAGAGGATCTCAGTGACTTGAAAGAAAGACCTTTTTTCGCAGACCATTTTTCGTTTTATAAAGCTCACCATTCCTTGCATTTGATTTACTCGCCTCGCATATAAACGTGTCGTGGTGATAAGGTGATGTATGGTGCTGGCCACGACCCCTGGATGATAAATCCGGGTAGGCAAGCATTGTGCTGTGCCAACGATTTGAATGGAAAGTACGGCGGAAATTCGCATCCTCTTCCAGCAGTCTGTCGTCCTGTAGTTTAGATAAGTTCTTCTATGAATTAAGAGCATAGAGAATTTTACGGAAAATGTAAAACTGTGAAGTCATGTACGAAGTTAGCCAATCATATGCTTTGATGTCTCTGTGCCAATAGTCCATGTGCCAAATATATGGACGACGAAAAAATGCGCATGTGCTCTCGTTGCATGAAGAATATGCAGCGCAAGTCGTACACTCTGCAGTCATGCTTCGGGAAGCAGCTCAATGGAACTCGCAGAACGCAATAAGCCTTCAATTCATGCTCCCCTCCTCATGCGTAAGTTTGTCATGTGGATGCTTGAAAATTTAGAAATGTTTTACCTTGTCTAACACGTTTCTGCACAGTCCCACTATTTTCTACTGACGGAAGAAAGCAGGGGAGGTTAAACTTTCGTATGCAACGGATGGAGGAAGTTTCTGTGTTATGAGCAGCTTTCGTTTCAAGGCAATGATTGCTCGCCCCTTGCTGACCTTGCCTGAGGTCTAGGTAAAAGAACGGCTCCAAGGCTCGAAGGGTATGCAAAACGAAGAGGCAAAGCACGGTTTGCCCCGCCGATAAACCTCTTCGCGTCGGATAACGTAAGAGATGATAGCATGATTGATCAGCGCGGCACCCGAAATGAAAATTTCTTGCAGGGCTACCGATTGACTAAGTCCTCTGTCAGCCCCAATAATTTATATCAAGTACATCGTGGAGCATAGCATCAGACTTACACTGGTTCAAAACCACAACAAGCCAGCCCTCGCTATTTCGAAGTGCGCCTGATACCAGAGCATGCGAGATGACCACTCTGATGTGTTGAGATAGATCATTTTGTTGTCTTATGACTCCGTTGACCTCATGTACCAGCGAAATTTTCAGCTAAAGCGATAAAGAAAATGCACGACATTGCTGTGGTTGATGCAGAATCATCCTGTTCACAATAAAAACCTGGGATTCAGAATCATATTTTTCATCGTTAAACCCTGAGACGTCCCTAGATTGATACCAAGGTATCATTTCTATGTTTCACAAGAGGCTTTTTACAATTTGCCTGCCAAAAAAACAGAAACTCCTTAACCTCTACATTCTAATTTTATTATTTATATTGTGACGAGCTTATGAATTTCAACATTATAGAACTCAATTATTGTAAATCTCGCAATTAAGAACGGCTGTCCCAGACTGTTGTTGGTACCAACTGACATAGATTTCTCGGCCGCAAATTATATATAGGACCAAAAGCCCCTTGAAAAAGGTGGCTGAGCACATTTCCCCAATTTAAATCTTACTCAACAACGAAGAGCTCAATTTAAAGAAGAAAGGCCTATTCGAATTATTGAATCGTCCTCACAAAAAAGTCGTTCACTGCTAGGGGGGGGGATAGAGCAGACAAGACAGGGGTTCGTATGAAAGAAAAGGACATTTACTGTCATTATTCCGAATTTGTTCAAATAAAATTGTACACTATAGTTGACGCTTGCTCCTGAATACTAAATGGTCATCCTACTGCCTTTTCATAAGGGGGAAAAGGAAGTCTTCTATCGGAAAAATATCTTGTGACTGAAAACCAGTCTTACTTTGCGGATATCTTGCGATTCTCGTCATTTTGTGGCGACAAAAAACAATCACTATCTGCTCAAGAAATCTATCTCCGCTAACGCCATGAATCTTCAAAAAAATTTATAACAATTGAGCCATATCTCGGAGATGGCATGCATCTCACTGAATATCATCCCCTTCATCAGAATGTGATAGTTTAATTGAGAACAACTCACAAAATTCTTTGCACTCCCGTCATGGCATCGAACTCAAGAGACATACAGGCGAGAAAGGTTGAGATAATTTTCGTGTGAACGCGTTATACGTGAATACGACAGTTATAAATGTTTTACAACATTGAATCCTTTCCAAGTCTCTGCAAGTCTGAACAATTGTCAAGAATGATGACCAAATCTACAGTGGCAAACAACAGATTTCAGTGGAAGGTCCTATCGAGATCCCCCAAAACTCTTCAAAGTACAACACATCACATGCTTTAACCGCTTTGAAAACATAACAGGCGCTTTTTCTCCCCTACAAGTCACAAGGACTATATGACAGCAGGAAAATAAAAGATTTTTGCACCTCACGGCAATATACGTGCAAAGAATGTATTTTCCCGTAAGAAGACGACCTTTTATGTTGCTCAGGTGGATTTTTGGTTATCCGGCTATCATCTTTGTATGAAAATGCAAGGTTGTTATTTGATAAAGGAGTCCAGACTTTCCCTCCAATCTTTTATTCCTTAAGTCTATTGTATTCATCAAGGAAATTACTCGAGGAAACGTTCTTTTCTCAAAATTGTCTCACTCACAGAACGAAATGAGTTGTCAAGAATGCGATGTGTGAGAATGTCCAAAGGACCACAAATAACCGGAATGAGGAGAAGTCCCGTTGCTGTGGGAAAGTAATCTAGTACCTGAACAGGTAATTCGCCTTCGGGAAGATATGTCAATGCTGCGCCAAGGAACGTCACCCATCGATTGATCGCGAAAGAAGGAAAAATGACTGAGGCCATTATCTGGAACAGAAGAGAGTCGACGCCGGCCAAAAATGAAGGCTTTTTCCACACTCCCGAAATGGGGTCAGCTACCTTGGTGCCTTGCGAGTACGAGTCAGCCAAGATGTACACAAACGCGACAGTGTACGAAAAGGTTACGAGGATGGTAGGTACTACTGGCCTGAAAGCTTCGCCAACCTCGTTCGCATAACCAAAATACCGAACAGCAGTATCTCTATACAAGTCTATATCTTTCGTTTCCATTCCGTCCTTCGGGGCCCAGGGAGCAACGGGCTCGATTCCCTCTTCTTCTTCTTTCTGTTGAAAAACTTTGCCTGTACCAACCAAGACAGCGCATCCCGCTAGCTGAGCTAGCAAAGCAGGGGTGACCTCCGCCAATGTTTCATGCACCATAAACATCTTCGACGGCCGACGGCGAGGAGCATAGTGGTCATTACGCACCGTATCCCTCCTCGTGTGCACACGCTGTACTCCCAGCGGTGAAAAACCATCGTGGACGAATAAGTGTTTTCGCGTCAGTGCCCCAAGAAATGCGGAGCTAACCAATTTTGCAGCAAGCACGGCCTTCATAGCTCCAGAGCAGATTCTTCCTCAAAGCTGTCTCTTTGATCTCCCAACTTTATCACGAGGCAGGGAAGGCGTCTGAAAGCGTTGTGGTGACCGGTCACCTCACGTCTCAAACTCCTACCAAAGGGACAACATATGATAGAGTAATTAATAAAATTTATTTTGAATACTAAAGCATGATATTCCGCAGGCAAATCGTTGACTGACCCCGGCTTTTCATATGCCGTTTGCGTGAGACATTGCTGGACAGTGCTGAGCATCGCTGAGCCGCAAATATGCTTGACGCGTCTTCGTCGTCGGGGAAAAGGGCGATTGAGCCGAAATCCCGCCTCTACCCTCGCACGTCCAGTACATGGCTTTCATTTGTTTTATATAGGAAATATAAAGACGATGCCGTGTTTTTTTTCAGTTGGCGCTGTCAATCAATACGTTCCCATCTCATAACTTTTGACCGGCGCGCTATAAAATGGACATGGCGGTGACATGGCAGAAACCAAGAAAACCCATATTAATGACCACAATCGCTACAAGAAAACGCATGTTCATGACCACAATCGCTAGGAAGCTGCGATGCTGCATAGGCGAGCTCAGAACGAGTTGACCATTCGAGGGCATGGATAGCTTGCTCCGCGCAAGCGAAAGACCCTTGGCATGTTCTACACCTTTCCTCGCCTGTAAAGTATCCACTGCATTTTTCTCCAGCCAGCACATTTCCGCAATTATGGCTATTGTTGTCCCTCAGTCACACGTCCCTTATGATCTGTATTGCAGAATTTTATAATGTCTTCACTCATAAATGAAAACAGCGGCAACAATAAACGCAAAGCAACTGTTGAATGAAAATTTGTTCAAGTGTTTTGGCAATCTCAGGTACGCGGGGTTTTCATGTGCCTTCACGTATCACTGTTCAGCGGATGAATTTATTCTTGACCTTCTCAGTGAATGGTATCTTGACAACGCCAAATCTATCAATTGATCCAGTGATATACGCAGGTGCTTTTCCATCCGCGGCGCCCGTTTTCATAAGTTGGATAGTCCAGCCTCGGCCACTGGCAAGTAAGCGCCACTATCATTGTCGGGTAAGTCCATCGATCATCAACTCCTCGCTTTCCATCGCTGGAAATTCCAGTCATGTTGTCGGGATACATACTTGCACAGGGTACAATGACAGCGAAGCATGATATTGTGGTCGATGACTTTTGTTTGCGGCAGTTTTCTCAGGAAGAAAACTACTCGAAAATCAGGTTGCCTCCCTCTGAATTCGAAGAACAAGTTAATGCATATTATCAGGCTAATCCTACGCTTGTGGACGGATACGCACCCTTTTGTAAGCATATCTTTATGCCCAACTTTGCTGGATTGAGATCCGGAACATCGCCCATCACTCCTGAAAATGTTCACTTGTTGCGCTCTGTTTACGAGGCACGGAAAGAGAAGGAATTGCCAGTCCTGGTACGAGTGGAGGGTTAGTGGCACTTTTAGCGATATATCAGATTTTAGCCTCGTGATATCTGGAAAGGAATACCTTTCGATTTCCGAAGTAACGTGAAACTAAGCTTTCTATCCTTCGCATGACACATGCTACGCATGAGTCTAACGGTGAGATTCTCTACTTTCTTCACCTCAGATCCGCTACTTCCCCAAGGAAGAGGTTGCTTTAAAACCAGCAGCCTTCCTTGACATTATCCTCTACAGTCGAGAGCAAATTCAAAAGGAGAATGAAGATATGGCCAATCCAGTCAAGGAGCAAAATCACTCTCCTTGGGGCATCGTATCCGTGAAACCTCAGGATGTGGATTACGAGCTACCCATGCAACCTATCACAATGCTCCGGAACGCTCTGGGACGGGATTACGGGGGCTCCGGCGTGGCGTTGGACCAGACCCAGTACCTGGCGTCAGTTGATTTTTGGTCTTGCCACGCCATTATTCGGTAGAGAACTTTTCACCCACCGCAAGTTGAGGTTCTTCGTACAATTGACCATCAACATTTGTCAGCATACCCAAAGAAGAAATGTGACCAAGGTTTTGCACACGATTACAAGAGACTCGCCATGTCCATCTTATCCGGTGTTACTACTTCGATTAGCGATTGGCCCAACAAGACTTAAGGCATCCCATTGAGCTTGGACGCCGAGTGGCAGACAGTCTCGAATTGTTAGGACGCAGACCTTCTTTCGTAGTATATCATGCGGGGCGGACGACGCAGGCGTCGCTGTCGCTATGGCTGTACTTGTACCGCAAATCCTTTTTGAGGGCGAGGGAGGCGCATACAGACAAGCAGAGCATGGAGCGCAATGGCGGACGTTACCAGGTGATGGGAGATGATGAGCAGTGGGCTTCGGTCCAACAGCTGTGCACCACAGGTACGACGGGGGCAGGCTTACTAGGCGGAGCCTCCAGTCAGTCATTATGTACCCGTCCATCATGAGCTCCTCCTCCACGCCGTCCGCTTCCATTCCTGTCAAATCAGCTCCAACGTCTACTACGCTGCACTCCAAACGACGGACAGGAAAAGACAAACCCACTCCAATGGCTTTTACGTAGGCCTCTTTCATGGCCCAGACGCGGTAGAAGGCACGGTACTGGCTTGCCTCGCCATCCCGTCCCACGCTCCTCAAACCCTGCCACTCCGCGGGAGTTAGGTGCCGCTTAAAATGCTCTAGGTACTCTAAGGCAGTCATCGCCTCGAAAGGCCTGTCCCCGACGTCCACGAGGTCGGTCCCGACGGCGTGAAACGGCTCGCTGGCCAGCACCACCCAATCTCCATGATGCGATACATTATAGTTCCACTGGGGGAGTCGGGAGTCCTTTGCGTTAACATATGGTTTATTGTAAGTTCTGGTGCGTTCGATATTTATGTCACTGAACCGCTTGCCGAGCACCCAGCTCGTGGCTGCCCGTTGAAGTAGAATGCTGCCTAGAGCCAGTCGGCGATCTTTATCGTGATAGTAGCGCTGAACTTTCCCCCCCTCTGACTCAGACAGAAGCCGAATAAGCAGGTTCCATTGGTCGGGCGACAGTGGCTCTGCCACAATCCTCATGCCCAGCCGTAAAACGCCCTCGTGGACGGCCGCCAGGGCTCGACCCTGCAACCCAGGAGGAAGGGGGGGCAATCCCGGATCACTTGCGGCTAAAGTTAGTTCTGTATGCATTGGTGCATGCAGGTTCTCCTCTATGAGATTTTCGGGAGTCGACTTGGACAGCTTGATGGCAGACCATTGACAAAGCCGCTTCATCTTCGACAGGAGGAGGTTAGGGTACCAAGTGGGCGCACGAGAGGGGTCTCCGAGCTGCTCTCCAATGTGTTTGGCCTGGGTAGGATGGCAACGCAGGCAGTGCCATCACACATATTGCGTTCGCTATGTATGATTAACGTTGAGTCTATCATGCTACCGAATTAAGTCGCGAGTAGCGCGGGCTTCTACCCGGCGGAAGGAAAAACGCCCCGCAAGTTGAGGGTCCCCGAGAGCATCTCTGTGCGTGCGAATGGGACATATTATCGGGTGAATCGGCGTAGTCAATCCCGGTAACCAGGCTTTTAGGCTCTAGCGTACAATAAATCATGAGACGGCCGCAGTCAGTCCAACGAAAGCTTTTCTATCGGGTCACCGGCGATATGGGCATGGCGGCCGAGGCGAGTGCGCGGGTGGTGAGGGCAAGCGAGCGGCAAGTGAGCAGTCAAGCCGCGGGCCCCAGGCTTCCCCAGGACCCTCACGAAACTGTGAAGGTCGTGACAATTGTGATATGGAGGCACAAAGCAGCAGTATTCTCGTATTGTGGGCGGTGCTCGATCAATTCGCTGGCACATGACAAACATTTTCTCCCTATTTCTGAAGTGCACAACGTCTTTCTGTTGTATCCTCTTAAAACACACTATGACCATCGCAGTGACAAGCGAGAGAGTGCTATCCTTTGCAGGGATGGTTTTGGGGGTTGCTTTCGGCGCATTCCTGCTTCTTTTTGTCCAATGCGAGGGATTTGTCCCTGCAGGACCTCAACGCCTTCTGACTCCTCAGTATCCCACTCCGGCCTCAATGGACGCCACTGAGCCGACGTTTGGCAGGACTCTCATTTCGCTGAAATCTGATCAAGATCTAAAGGAGACCCAAAATGCAGCTGGCGTCGGAATTTCCGTCATGGGACGTTCTTTGGCTGTTACTGGCTTGTTCCTGTCTTCATTTTGGGGAGGAGGACTGGAGCAAGTGATGGCCGCTCCCATGGCAACTAGTAGGCAACAGAGCACGCAGCGACAGGTGTGTACGCTCATTAGCGCCTTATTTGTCAGGAAATGTCTGACGGAATATTCAAAACTCTCATATCGGACACACTGATTATCGTGCGTTTTCTTTTCTGACACTTCACAGGAAAGACCTTTTGGCAAGACGAAAAAAAATGCACTGAAAGAAGAAAATAAGGAGCTAACTGACGTAATTGCAAAGGTGATTTGTGCAAGAGTCATCGAAGGGGTTTGTATTATTACTCATGTCTCAAGCTTGCGTTTCCCACAATCAGGGCACTGTGCGGCTGCCCGAGATCGAGGGCTATCCGTTAGGACCCGAACGTCCCGGGGTTATCAATTATGCGCTTGAGAATGACAATGCGGCGCTTCTTATCACTTGTTACGGTAGAGAAGGTGGACCAGTTGCTGCAAAAAAGTGAGCTTACTGACTGACGGATACATAGATAGATGGATGGGTTTTGGGGTGACGATTGCTTACAAACTACTCACTTCTTTCGTACTTCATCCGCTGCATACCAGAATTCAATTGCGAGGGCTGCAGTTTCCCTACAATTTCGAGTTGACTTTCAATAATCTGCTCTTTCCTTTGACCAAGGAAACTTGGGAGAAAGACAATCGTGCTTTTGACGACCTGGGTATTTCCGCGCTTTTGGATCTTGATGGAAAATTTTCCACCGCCAATGAAAATGATCTTTTGGGCTTTGGAATCTCGAAACCTGTCGCAATCGCTGGCAGCCAGGTGAGAGATGCGTCGAAATCCTGTCAATGTTGCGAGGAAAGGGACAAACAAGCCAACAAATATTCTTTACCCCATTCTTTTCAGCAGGGAACATACCTTAAATTAATTTACCTTTACCTGACAACCATAAAATAGATCCGACGGGACGCTCTCATACAGGTCACGCCTCGAACTGGTGTCAAGCAGTACACCGACGAGGAGCAGCGCCTCCTCTCCACCATTGACTTAGAGTTGGCTCGTCAAGCTCAAGGGGCAAGTCTGGCGCAGTTAGCTGAGGAAAATGGGGGTGGAAACATCGAGGTTTTGACGAACCAGCGTCAAACAGAGCCTGCCGATCCTGCTGTCCAACTTGTTGAGTAGGAAGACGTGCGAAGGCGCCAATCTGACATCCTTGTCACTGGCTGTAAGGGATACTGTCGTCGAAGGATATCAGTGTGAGGAAAACCCAAAGAAAAATGAGTTGTACAGCGATAAACTCTGGTAACTAGGTCCTAAACAGCACTCTACAGTAAAGAAGAAACGCCTTCACTCGCCTTGAACTGAATCAATCTGTGCCTTAACCTTTGAATGCCTTCCCCGCCTTCGCACACTTAATTCCTAAGCCTTCCTCCGGATCTTAAAGCCCTCTATCGCCGTCCGCAACAAATCTGGTATAGCCTACAACATGTAGACGGCTCGATTCATTTTTGCGCGTTCGAACACTGCCGTCGTCTGGCTAATTTGCTGATCTGAAACGGTCAGGTCAACCTGCAAATTTCTCGTTTCCGCGGCTTAAACCAAATGATAATGTCACTTCATATCGGTAGCATCTCTGGCCACTTTCCGACACAAGGCCATGTTTTAATGCTCTTGTTTCGTTGGCTGCCACCCGCACGAGTTGTCTCATGTCTTTTTAAACTTGTCACTTGGTCCATGCCCGATGTTTGGTCACATCGCACACCCTGATGAAATGTTCCAAACATATTTCATAATGTGTGACACTTAGTGATGCACCAAATTGAGGGAAATATCTGAGATGGTATCCATATTTCTTTATCAAAAACGGAATACGGATTGATGTTAGTCCGTAATGTACAGCGAAAGTGAGAATTGTCGTAAATTGGAAACGAAGCAGTAGGCGCATTATTAGATATTCGCGCTAGCCCAAGCTTCATTGACGCAATTGGCGGAGGAAATATGGAAAGAAAGGAAAAGACAAGGCTATAGAGCGCACGACACATCAGAACGTCCCTCTGGTGGGGCCGGATGGAAAAACGTTAGAAACGCTGGGACCTTCAAAGTCCACATCAACATGGGCGTTGAGATCATCCAACAACCCGTTAAAAACGTACAATTGTACCTGTACATCCTTATCCAGGTTCTCCTCAACTTGTTTTTCTTTATCCTGGCATGGAGGAAGTAAGGAGGGGAGGTTAACTCCTCGGCCTACTACTTTACTACTACTTTTTTCTATTGGAAAAGAAAATACAAAAAAGTTTTTGAGTCGGCCGCCACCAAATATTCTTGGTGGTGAAAGTGTCACACCTTTGATTTGAAAAGGAGAGAGATCATGGGGAGGATGGCCGTACATTGCAGAAGTGGCGAAAAGCTCCATGCCGGAAACAGCTAAGGGTGACACGTCCCCCTTGCTCCTCTTCACATAGGTTCCCGGGCCCTATGCTCTCTCACACTAAAATCGCATCCGTTACGGCGCTTTTGCTTGCATTTCGCAAGCACATATTTTGTTTACTACTTCGTGACCGAGAAGAAAACTTAATCATGTATCTCTTCTTATGTCTCGAATTTATTACAGGCAAAACGGGGCACCTGAGGGGCACGGGCCCTGATGCTCGCTTCGACGGCCTCGGGAGAGGAACTAAGATTGAGGCAATGCGGGGCCAGGACAAGATAAATTTACCATTTATTACGCTCACGGCAGTTACACTGATGCCTGACTCAGCAGTCAGGCTATCGAAGATACTGCGGTTACTGTGGCAGGCTTTACCCTTGTGCTTGCTCTTGTGCGTAGCAACTTGGAGATGCTTGGGCGTTGTGGCATTTGTATTGCCTTCTGCTACGAAGGACATCGATCATCGCCTTGCATATGAGTTATCTAGCACCTCCAAGCGCTTCAATTGGGCTCTTTGCACATTGAAAACGTGGAGCCCGGGTTATATCCAAGATGACGATAATGGACCACCGTCTCCCTCGAAAAGGGGGAGAAAAGGTTGTCGGAATCCTACACCTTCTCATTCTAACACTCGAGTCATGGCAGACCTTCAAGACCGTAGAATATCCAAGAATACATATGGGAAAGCAATCGATGTTGGAATCGGTAAAAAAGATTGGGTCAAATCGTTCGAGCACCTTCAGGGTTTGACTGTCCGGCTCTCATCGGACTACGAGGCTGCTTTTTCCACTTGCCACGCTGCTCAGCGTCCTTTTGAGTGTCTAAGCTTGTTGAGGTACATGATTAAAGACGGCCTTCCCCGCAGACCGCAATGGTACGCGAGTACGGCACAGTTGTCCATCCACTTGAGGAACTGGATTACGGCCTTGGATACGTATATGCTCTTTGAGCGGAAAGAGGAGGTACGTGGTGTGGGAGAATGCCTCGCGCTGGCTGCTCTGTCTTTAACTGCGATGTTCATGCTTTTAAATCGACACGTGGCAAGATGGCCGTTTGCTTTGGAAATGCAGCTATAGTAGTTGCTCTAAGATTTGTGCAGAGAGTCAATGACGACCAACCAATGCGATCCTAACCCTAAACTTTCACTCGCCAATATACAACATAACAGTTTGAGCCTTCATGTACATCGACGCGCAACTTACTGATATCTGCATTGCAAGCGTCGAGCGAGCTCGGGAAAGGAAACCGGGCAGTGAGAGTGTTCGAGAAAGCCACACAAACGATGGTGCCTCCGCTGGCTACTAAACCCGCCGCTGTTTTCGTTCTCCGAGCGTGCTTTCGCGCAGCGGCGTATGACATTGGGCTTCCATTTGCGCGCCTTATACTGACCGACTCTCCTATCCGCACTACGCAAAACTCCACGGACTTCGGAACATTCGTGCTCGACATAGCGACCGTAAATACTGCCATCTCTCTTCTCGCAAAGGCCAATTGCGTTGATGAGGCGTTGGCCGCCGTCGAACGCACCAGCACCTGCTGGGGTTTGACTCCAGACGTTTACACCTATGGTGCAGTGATTGAGGGGCTCGCAGCTCCCGGAGGGAACCTAGATGAAGCCCTGGCCCTTGTTCGATACATGGTTGCCGCCCAGAGCATTGCGCCCAACGTGGTGATCTGCAATATTCTGGTGCAAGCATGCTGCCGGGCTGGTCGATTGCAGGAAGCCTGGGACCTGTTTCAAGCCATTCCAACATTAGAGAGGAGTGTACATCGAACTCAACCTTTGTGGTCGCTCGCCACGCGAGAGGGCGATGTCGTCGTCGTGGAGGGGCTTTTGGAAGAACTTGCACGAGCTAGGGACGCGCTGCTTAATCAGCAATCCCACACAAAATCTCGTACTTTGCCTGCCGCAAAACATTTCCTCAGCAAATCATGCTACCACACCTCATTGTGCAATCTCGCCAGGCTGGGACTGAGCGATCACGCAGAACGCCTGGCCGGCCTATGTAAGCCTGTAGACAGGAAGCCCCCGACACCCATGACATTTTACGCATTGGTCGCAGCATGCGAGAAATCAGGTCACCATGAGCGTGTTCTACATTGGTTTCAGGAGATGTTGTGCGCGAAAGTCGAGCCAGACCCTCTGCGGTATGGTATGGCTCTCAAAGCATGTGAGGTACTCGGCCGTTGGCAGTCCGGGCTGGCTTTGATGTTGAGAATGCGGGACAGTGGGCAAACGATGGACCCCTTACTGTGGAAGCGCCTTTTTTTGCTACTTGGTCGTGAGGCTCGTGGCAAAGAAGCGTTGGATTTGGTGCAAGACATGGAAAGCAGAGGCTCGAAGCTGGAGCCGATATGTTACGAGGCCACCGTCACCGCTCTTTCGAGGATGGGCGATAAGATGCAATCCGTGCGAAAGCTTATGCTGTATGAGGAGGAGAGACACATGCCTATGGGTCGAGGAGCTTACACATCGGCAATCGCGGCATGCAGGGACACGAAAGATGCCGAGTTGGCTTTGAAACTGTATCAACGCATGAAAGGCAGGGGGAATGAGGCCCCATCCACGGTGACGCGCGCTGCTCTACTGGATGTGTTGGTCGCAGCTGGAGGAGCGAACTTCCTTCAGTGGGCGGGAGAGGTCGCTTCCGAGCAAGAAGCGAGTGGAGAGGTGGTCCCGACGCACATGTTGGGCAACATGGTCCTGGCTTCAATCGCGCGATCTACCGACGTTTCCGATGAAGCAGGTTTCAAGAAAGCTTTGGAGTATTTCCGATATTTATGGGGATCTCGCCAAGATCCTGCACTACCCTTACCATGGACACTTTGCAACGCGGCTCTGCGGGCTTGTGCGCGCCTGGGAGAGTCTCAACTGGCATTGGAAGTGCTTTACACCATGCGGACTACGAAAGCTCCTGTTGATGTGGTTATGTTTGGTTGTGTGTTAACATCATGTGCTGTGGCTGGGGAGTGGAAGGAAGCTTTTTTGTTGCTGAAAGATATGGAGCGCACCGCTAAAGCTGCAGAGATGGCGGGCTTGGACTTGAGTGACATCGTCCGGCCAAATCTTGTCTGCTACACTTCCGTCATAACCGCACTCCAGCAGGGACAACAGTGGCAGAAAGCCTTGCACCTGCTTGTGTACATGCTTAGCTCGGGTCCAGTTCCTGACGTTCAAGTATTCAATGCAGTTATGAGTGCTTGTGCCAACGCCGGAGAGACTCACATGGCGCTGAAAGTTTTCCAGGCTATGCAAGCAAATGGTGTAGCGCCTGATGCCGTGACATATGCGACGGCAATCGTTGCATGCTGGCGGGGGAATGAGTGGCGCCGGGCGTTAGAGATTCTGCAGCGCATGAAGGCGGACGGTTTTTCCCCCAATATGATAACAGTGACCCTGGTTATCGACGCCCTCGACAAAAGTCGCAAATTTGATCTGGCCGTCCATGTGTTCGAATCCAGTGTAGTAGGGTATATTCGCTCGGAAGACTACGAAATGGAATCTGATGGGCCTGGCATGCTTGTAGATTTGCATGTAAGTGGTGGATTCTATCATTTCTAGGTGTTTGGTGGAAATATGTGAGTCCAGAATTGTAAACTTGACGTCTTACTTTTTCGTGTCGTGCTTGTCATTCAAGAAGCTGAAGGCTCAACACATCCAAACCTGCTCAAAATCTCCGCCAGGGATATTCACAACCAGTAGCGCGAGCTGCGGTCAGGGCAGGGCTGAAGCGATTGTGTCAAATGTATGAACAGACGGGCAAGCGCGAGGGAGTCATTAAAGATTTCGTCTTCATAACTGGCGTAGGGCGCAATAGGTAAGGAATGTGTCGTCAAATTGTAATCATCCTGTCGAGCACTCATGACGACGAGCGTCGCGGAAAGGTGGAATACGGATCCAGTTGTATTTCGGTGGATTAAAATTGCCAGGTTTTTACCACGTTATCTTGGTCATTGCCGCCCTAAATTATGCGCTAATGTCAAATTGTGCTTGAAATAGATGACTGTCTTTCCTGGACCGAACGGGTGCAATGCTAACAACTTCCATTTTAAAATTCAGCGAGATGCCTTTTGAGCCAGTCCTTCGTCCAGCTATGCAGCGGATGTTAAATGAAGATTTCGATCCGCCATTGCCATGTGAAACTGCAGAGAATAATCCCGGGCGTTTGATTGTGCGAGCTCATGACCTAGTTGAATGGTTGAGTGCGCAGGTAAGCCGCATGTCATGAGCGACTGTCGGAAGAGGGTAGTCATGACAACCTGCAAATGTCGTCGCAATCTTACGTACCTCGCCACGTCTTTATCCATATCGTTTAGTCTCGGAAGAATGTCTTGTCGCCAGCAGAGATGTCAGGAATATTGAAACTACGAAGCGCTGAACAGCTGGATGATACTTTTCACGACTTCAAAAAAAGCCGTCAGGAGGTGCGCGGCTCGTCATGAATGAGGCCGGCCCAGCGCAGTAGGCGACAGCGAAAGCTCTATCGCTGTAAATATTCTGTAATTTTATTTTGTCCGCCTTTGTCTCAAATTGCAAGAATCAAAAGATCTTGAGCAAGGTTGAGTGGCGGATGGCTTTCCTCAACGTCCCTTATTTACCTTTTGCATCATTTGATTAAAATCTGTAACGCACGCGGGTGGTACCATCTTCAACCTATTTAGGTTAAAGCACGTACAGTCATATCTCTATCGATTTCTACCTGCACAGCCTCATCCCTCGTACTTTTTGTCTCTTGTTGAAAGTGTTTTCCTGGGTGATGACTGAGTGCTGCCGTGGCCAGCGCATGCTGCTCAAAGATGCACACGTGGCCTCGTTTTTGCTCTCCACACCGACTGCAGCGGTAGCTCGGACGATGTGAAGGGCGTTTTTTAATGGAAATACAATGCAGCATGGTTATTATTTACGAAATACTGAGCGCTTAAGTGCCGTTTGACTCGCATTCCCGTGTAGCGTGCTACTAGATGGAAAGTTATAGAAGCGAGTTATACAAATGTGGAATGTGGTGAGATATGAAAAATAGATTTCCCCCTATCTTTTAGGGAAAAAGGCGTTACTTTCTAAGAGCTTTATGCATGTAGAAAAGTGCCGTTGCACGATACGGGATCGTGCTTTTACGTTCCGTCGCCGCTACGTTCCAGTCCGGCGAGGTGAGAGGACAGCCTTTTCTCTTAGAGTGAGTGGCCGCATTTTTCCCATGGGTACCTTGCACGACATTCCATATATGTGCTTATGTCAAATGAGGGAGCAATCCCTGCTCTGGGACGAGCGGGCATGAGTGTGAGAGCCTCTACACCCTGCATCCCACAACTTTATCGGGTCCGAGTCGGTGCTCGCTTCACGGGAACGTAAGGGAAAGAGTTCATGGAGAGAGACGAATGCACACAGCAGAAAGGGAGACTTACACGCATCGTTCCCCTTCTGGTCTTCCAAGCTCTACTGCTGAGCTAATTCTAGGCCAGTTTCTGACTGGCTTGTCTCCTTCACCTTCGGGCACCACGCTTGCTCACAGGCTCTGAGGGAGGTGACCACCTTTTCCATAATTGCATGGATGTCATTGCGAGCACCCTAACCCAGCGTGAAGAATCACACGCGCTCGGATTGTATCGGCTTTAAAGGGCCTGCTTCTATTAGATGCAATGCTAGGAGTGACTCTGTAAGAAAAGTCTAGCCCCAATATTGCGCCTAATCACGAATGACTTACAAAATATTCATGACGCACCTTACGCGTGGCAGTGCTTGCAAGACATTCAGTGGTAGCTGTCATCGTGTATTTGGACACCTTATTCGACAAGGACCTAGCACGGCAGGATGTGTGAGGACACTGACATTATGAAGCGAGCATCCGGAAGGACGGAACGGGATGTAACTACTTTCTTTCTTTGTCATTGTAAACTCTTTGTACATTACTTGCTTTGCAATGCCCATCTTTATCTTCCTGTCCCGTCATCCATACATATACATACATGATATGCGCCCTATCCAAAGTCCTCAACGACTATCTTCATCCGACAATTCAATAATTTCTTTCGTACCGGTCGTAGACTGTCGGGCTTCGCCTAGACTGTCTGTGAACCTTTCACACAAGAACATGAACTGCTGATGTCCAGGGCTTCCTTCGTGCATTCCACTATTTCCATTGCCTTCCATAGTCTGTGACTTCCTCACTGACGGCAAAGGTGCCGGGTCTTCTTTTTCCCAAAGATGATCATATTCGATCTGGCAAAGGTGCAAAAGCCTCATAAATTCCTGCGCACCAGGGGGCTCGCAAGACAATAAAATTGGGAGGTGTGGTTTGGTGATTGGCTTCCCAATTTCCTTTTTGCAATCGGCCGTTCGCGCGCCGGGCTCTGTTTGTCCTCTTCTTTCATCAGCCCCACTGCCTCCTGCGGCCGGCACCTTCAAGGTAAAAACTCCCTCAAGACTCGCCAGTCGCGGGGGAAGCCTTTTCATCACTGTCTCCGCCGCGGCGCGATCTTCGATCACCAGGTTGCTGAAGGCAACCGCGCTCAAACCCAATACCTGCGAGACGAGCTCGTCGGAGAGGCGTGCCTCAACGTCGGGTCCTGCCCCGTCACTGACGTGGACAGTAATGCGAAGGCCGGATCGAGTATTTCTGGCGCGTGATATGGACGTAACCACGCCTTTCACTCGTAAGTGCTGGCCCGGGAGGTGCCCACAGACATCCGCCAACGTCACGCCGGGCCACTCTCCGGAGAAAGTCGTTAGGTTGCCTTGGGATTGCGAGGCCGTTGAAGGCATCCCGGGGGAGGACGCCCAGGAGTGAGGGCCATGGAAAGACGGGGCCTTCTTATCCTCTCTCCCCGACCGCGACGTTCGGGGCGTGGGTTTTCCCCCATTGGATCCTTGCGCCCCTTCAGGAGAGTAAGATGCCGGACCATCGGCCCTCTTCCGTTTTGATCCCCTCCTCTCGTCGCCGTCTTCAAGTACGCTGCAAACCCCACGCGTTTCCGGTGAGACACAGTTCAGATGGTTTTGGTTGGCTCGCCCTTCACCTCGCTGTGCATTAGTGCCTTGTGTCTCCCATAATACAAGCTGGTGATACTCCGATGGAACGTCGACTCTTGTCCAATCAATATCGTCGTTGAACGAGCCCCTTGGATGTCCTACGGGAAGGTTTAAACTTGTACTTTCTCTCAGTCTATTCTCATGGAATGCCCCCCCCTTTTCCCCTGCGACGCTGCATTCGCGATTAAGGTCGCTGCCCACGCCGACGAGCGGAGGCGGAGGTGAGGGAAGTAGTGGCTTGCGCTCATCTTGCTCTGCACGTGCCTGGCCGATCGACAGCCCTCCATTAGAAAGCTGATCCAGACTTATATGCAGGCCGCCACCCAGCACTTGAACTGTTTCTCGCGTCAAAAGAAGCATACCTTCTTTTATTTGTACATTCAGCAGCGCAATCTTGCAGCCCAGCGCCGTGGAAATACGTAGCTCGGGGATTGGACGGTACTCGAGGCCAAGTGCTTGCTGGTGTCCATCCGACAATGCCAAAAGCAGGCACCGGTTTCGGTCTCCCTCTTTGTGCCTAGTCGCGTCCGGAGCTCCAATATTCTTAATGGCGTCTACCTGCACCACAAGTGGACCTGCAATTCGCTTGTTTCGAGACAGTGCGAAATCTGGCGGAAAGCAGCCTGCACCTGAATCCCGTATGTTCGAGTGCAAAAAACATTCATAAACCCGGTCGAAGTATTTAGCGTCCTCACCCTCTATACTTGTCATAGAATTGCTGGATATCTGAATATTTTGCTGGCATTCTGCCAACCACTTCGCTTGCAATCGTAAACCGAGGCCGGCAAGAGAATCCCCGATCATTGTCTTGTAACAGAGAAATGATTAATTGCGTGGCTTCGATGATAAGGTGCAAATGTCGATGCCCATAGTCATGAGGTATGACCTGCTGATTTTGTGTTTGTTTTATTTTGTGGTTATTTAGAGTGGATGTAGCACGACTACTGTGGGCATCATAGGCGGGAAAGCTGAACCTCCTCCAGCCCAGTTCCTCTTGGGCATGCATGCTTGCACGTCGGTGTACGTAATTGTCGACAAAAGAGTGACTTAGCACTTTAAATCCTGGACGAGAAGCACACAAGAGCGGAGCCAAAATTTGGATGCATGTCTTCGCCGGTTAGACGGGGACCAAGGACAGGGGGGATGTGTTGGGAGGTCAATGGTTTGTTTGGTCAGAGTGTTCGTCGTAGTGACAGCATTAACGACGCTAGTCTTGAACGAGAGATTGAGCATTACTACGCCGACGCAATCGATGGTAGAGAGGAACACACCCACCGAGGTGGCGAATGCATGCATGCTACTTAATGAAGTAAGTGGCTTTGTTCAGCACGTAAGCAAGGCCCGAAAGGGAGGGGCCTTCGCTCCCCTTCTTCCAGCGAGAGCAGCGAGGGGAGTCTCCCACAGAAAAAAACTTTCGTCGCCTCGGTTGTGTTCACGGTGTCTATAGAATGAAGCTGGCAAGTCCTCTTCCGGTCCATCCTCGCTTTCTACCGGAGAAAAGGCGATGGTGGAGGAGGGAATGAGGGAGGGTGGACAGCATGTTACCCGCTCCAAGACACCTGCGACAGCCCCGCCACATGCGCGCATCAGTTCTTCAAAGAGGGTTCGACCCCTTTGACCCGAAAGAGCAAATGGTCCAAATTCCTCACGTCCGCTTCATTTTCAATTCCATCCTCCGGGACACCCGCACGTGACGGCGTCTGCGGAAGCGAAGAAATCGGGTACCACGGTTGAAGACCAGGCGGAGGAAGAAGAAGCAGAGATGAAAGATGGCGAGGAGGGAATTAAAGCCATGACATGAAGCGAATTATGACATTTTCCATAGGGAGACGACAGTGATAGAAAGGCAGGGATGGGCTGGAGGAGAAAGGCGTGCCTCTACTATGGAGAATAGGACCAATATAGCACGAAGAGTCAGGGAGCATAGAAGGCGTCCGACGTCTTGTGAACGCTTCCATTCATGTTTATCCCTTTCCCAACCTGCCAATGTATTACATTCCTAATTTAAGTCATTCCGCTGGCTTGTTTCGAGGATCCTGGAATCAGCACGATCTTGCGGGTTGCGACGGAAAGGGTGCGGGGAATGGAGGAATGCGGTGATGCGAGGTAAAAATGACAGAAATGTGACAACAGTCCCGCCTGTCCTTCTCACTTTCTTCCAAGAAAAATCGAAAAGACAAGAGCCTAGTTTCACAACATATTGTGTTTGAATCAAAAACGGCTAACCGACTACTCGTCAGCCGGGAAGACAGATTCAAGTAGGAATCACTCGTTGTCATTCGCTCCTCCACACATTTTTCGTACATCACATGAGTACTTGCGTGCTTATACTGAAGAAAATTTAAGGGTACTCGTTGTATTCAAAGCCACTAGTTTTGTCTCTTTATGACTCGGAGACGCAAACTCGGCCCATTTCTGATGCATGAGAGGCGGCCCAGCAAAACTTGTTCAAATATTTTCTCTAAGTCTAGCAAAATGTCCAAAGGCGAAGCTCTTTAATTGATTTGTCCTGTTCTTCCCAAAAATACCAAGTCAAGAGCAAAGTCTTGGACGAGCTCGTGGACGAGCTCTAAGTGACGGGATTTTCCGGGTATTCGGGGGAGGCTTAGACGAAACAGATGCTTCCCTT
>Ga0209925_1000353_pt1 | contig 24100 bp, 24 predicted proteins | sample SalPonR2_A_D1_MG_FD_185702 | JGI IMG/M metagenome (GOLD analysis project Ga0209925, IMG submission 185702) | Salt pond soil microbial communities from South San Francisco under conditions of wetland restoration - Salt Pond MetaG R2_A_D1_MG... ... | reverse complement strand
TGATCAATTCCCTTATTTCTTAACTAAATTTTCTATCCACATAACTAAAATGTCCAATATAGATGAAAAATCAGCCTTCTAAGCCGTAGGTCGGAGGTTCGAATCCTCCTGGACGTAAAAAGCGAGAATTAACCGTAAGGCCCAGAGCACCGAGGAACGCAGCGATAATCCTGCTGGACGTCATAACATCCTAAATGGTATATTGGACATATGCCTTCGGTAAAAGGGATATCGGGACCATATCGATTCTTCTTTTTCAGTTTCGACTGTGAAGAGCCGAGGCATGTCCATGTTCAACATGAAAGCAAAGTTTAAGCACGAATCATGGATTTTCTCCTCACGAGCTTAACAAAATACGTAATTTAATTCGAAAAAAAGAGAAGAAAATAGCGGAGGCTTGGCGTGAGCACTGTGAATAATGTAGAGGCAAGAATAAAAAAAGCACGTATCACTGAGGACGAAATTATCGCCCATCTTGTAGATGGCCGCACCATAAGTGTGCCCCTCACTTGGTCGTGGAGACTATCAGAAGCTACCGAAACACAAAGAAACAACTATGAGCTGATCGGTGACGGATTAGGGATTCATTGGCCGGATGTAGACGAGGATATAAGCGCACGTGGCATGTTAATGGGCACTCCTGCAAAGCCCCCAAAGCAGAAGGTATAATTCGGCTCTACTTGAGAGAACAAGTTAAGAAGAACCATCATTCTCAATACGATCCAGACTCACATCAAATTCACATCAATTTGTCGCAATTTATTCTTCATTATCAAGGAGGAGGCCATCATACCGGTTGATTTTGGCTTAAATGATGAGCTTTCCGAGGCATTTTTCGTACAAGTTTTTAAGGGGAAGATTTTTTGAGGTCACGATAAAAGTTTCCATGCGTTCCAAGGGCCAACAAAGTCAAGGTAATGGTTTGATCTTCATAGGTGTAGGCAAGAAGAGTTAACTGTTTATTCATCTTGAATTTATAAACAAGAACATCTGAAAGATCACCGCTTTTAGCCTGTCCACTATCAGGATCTTTCATAATGGTCTTTATCGCCTTATCAAGATCTGCTTTTTGATTGGCATGCAGTCTTTTATACGCCTTTTTAAATGATGGTTTTTGTAAAACGCGCATGGTTTAATCTTGTGAAAAATTGAACGGTTCGGCCTCTTCCTGCTGTGCGAGAAGAATCTCCTGGATAAAGCTGTAGGGCAGATCCGGGTTTTCTTCTGCAATTTTGCCAATACGTGACCAGTATTCAATTTGTTTGGGAATTGAACGACTATAAACTGCGGCATAACGTTTCGCCTCGTTAATTAAATCGTCTGAAAGTTTAATTGTCATAGACACCGACTTATCCTCCTCATTAAGTCTATAGTTATATTATAGGTAATAAGAGGTAAAAATACAACTTTTTCATGCAAAAAGCTTACTCATTACTGGATTATCTTCATTTTCTTAAACAGGAACAGAATGAATATTATCCCAATAATGAAACCGTTGAAGCTATTAAGGAAGTAGAATCGAATAAAGAAAATCTGAAGACTTACAATTCAGCTGATGATCTTTTTGATGACTTAGGCATTGAGGCTTAATCAGTGTACTCCATAAAGACATCAACTCAATTCAAAAAAGATATGAAACGGATTCAATAATCCGGCTGGAAAAAAAGCGACATGACCAAAATTAAAGGGGTGTCATTGAACAGCTATCCACACCTAAGGTACTTCCTGAAAAAAACAGGGATCATGCATTAAGTGGCAATCATAATATGTACCGAGAATGTCACATACTTCCGGATTTACTACTGGTTTATCTTCAAGATGAAGACTCTCAGGAATTATTCTTATTCAGAATCGGCTCACACTCAGAACTGTTTCAATAATTTACTTACACTAATTTTCTCCATATGAAAAGATTTAATTCCCCGTCTTATCGATTTTTCAACTCTCAGTAACTTGAGTGGTAATAAAAGGCTTCGTCTTTTGCAGTTGGCACTCGTTCCTGCCGAAACTATCTCAAGCCCCTTCTTCAGTAATCCAGCGACCGATGTTTCTCATCTCTTTATCGAACTCCACACCGATTTTGTAGATTTTCCGCCCTTTTGCGGACTTCAACTCGCTGTTGATGTACTGACATAGAAGCTTGAACACCAGGTAGAAGACCACGTGGTAGTGCCGCTCGGTCCGGTCGTTCAGATCGTAGGGGATCGATTCAAAGAAGCACTTCCACTCACCTGGTCTGGTCGCACACTTCGTGTGCTGCTCGACCGGGTATCCGGCCCGAATTTTGTGACACCGGTAATGAAAGCGAACTTCAGATGAGCATCGGAACTTTTGAGTACCCCGAAAAAGGGCTTCAGGAACTGTTTGTACTCCTCGTGAAGTGGGGCATTATCGATGATGACGCAGGCCCGTTTTACCGTTTGCTGGTGGGCCCGATGGAGGATAGCTGAAAAACGGCCGGGCCGGGAGAGGAAGTAGACACTCCCTTCCTGAACCAGACGATTGAGCAACTCCGTTTTATCAATGTAAAGATAGCCCTCTTCTCGAAGCCGGTAATAATCCTGAATCCCGTTGCGGAGTTTCCGCCGGTTCATGCAGATATTGTACGCCCATACTTCTCCTACATCAAGTAATGTGTTTGAGAAAGCATCAGTGGATCTGGATCGGGTTATTATAACTTTTCTACCTGTGGAAAGAACATCTGGCGTGGAACATTTTCTTGCGATTGTAGATGCCCACCGCCTGCGGGGTATCTCACTTTTGTAACAACCAGGAATAGGCGGGAACAACATGAATGACCCTGCCCGTCTGTTCTTTCTTGACTTCCTCTTCTTCGTATGCGGTGATGATCCACGACTCCCGAAGCCCCAGTTCTTCCATGCCGTCAAGGAGAGGTTTCAGTTCACGTTCCCTTGTGAAACAAAACCCCGTAAACCAGGGTCGGGATGACGGTGATATCATCGGTGATTGGGAAGGCCCAGCCGGCCGCCGCGTCCAGTTTGAGCGTCATGATTCCCGACACGTCCGAGAGGGGACTGGTGTAGAAGAGCAGTCCCCCCCGGGGCAGGAGAATCAGGTCGGGAAGATCACGGACCGAGAGGGGCAATCTCCCCTGGGCGCCGAAGCCGAAACTTGCAACCTCGGCAAAGTCGCCGAAGGGAATTGCGGTGGTAAGGCCCGCCTCAAGACCCTCAACCTCGATTGGCCCGGCGGGAGCCTGGGCGGAGAGGGGAAACGCCAGTGCCGGCAGACACAATAGAATCAGTAGTATTTGTTTCATAAAACCTCCAGTTTTCCTGTTTTGCTAAAAAGGATAGGGGGTGAAGAGGGGGAGCGCTATCACCCGAAGGGGTGATTTTTTGGAGGGATGAGGATAATTTCTACAAAAATATTGGAAAACATAAGGTTTGTGTCACTGAAGCAGAGCAAGTTTTCTTTCAATCATCCCCTGGTGGTTAAACGTGACTTAAAGCACTCTCAAAATGAAGAGCGATTGTATGTTTTGGGAAGAACACGATTCAAGAGACTATCTGGACTGGGATGAGTCTCGGGCATCCCGTTTTCCTAAACTGAAGCCCACAACAAAATCTATTTCGATAGGATGAATTAAATAAAGCCTAGACCGGGGATTCTGCGTATACGCATGGATAGTTATAGGTCAAACAGAAAAACAAAAGCTCCTTGTTGTCGCAAATTTATTTTTTGATGACGATGAAATGAAATCTGTATAGGTATTCTCAAGTAGAAGACGGCAATTATGCAGAGCGAACAATGCCACTTTTATCAGGGTTTTCGGATGCAGAGGTTCTTGTCCTTTCTCTGCTTCCATATCATAGCTCCCCTTAATCTTAGAGGTATCCAGCTGCTCTACCAATTCATCGATCGTTCGCACCGCGCTGCCGACAGGGGCGACTGACTCGATGTTTACATTGGTCAATAATAAAAGCTGATTCCGTTCAGGCTCTACAAAACTGCGCATATTCTCCCCCAGAAAGATAGCAGATCTTACCCCCCCTTATCCTGTAAATTCCGGCTTCAAATCGACAGCCTGAGTAGGCGAGTATAGAAGATGGATCTTCTATTTTCAAGAAAATCTCGTGATTATGCAGCTCCTGGACGTAGAAATCAAAAATCCGCCGCAAGGTCTTTTATTTTAGCCTTGAAATAACAATAGCAAGCATTCGCAATTGAAAATTTTCAAATTCCGAATTACTGTTTCGACTATAGCTTTTTTAAACAAAATGGTCTAAATTTTGGGGTACATATTAAGCGTTACTCTACCGATACTTATAAGGTAGGATTTTCATAACAAGTATAGAGAGAATAATGGAAGGCAATATAGAGAACGAATACAGCGAAATAATACAGCGAAATGAGCAAATTATTCTCAATGGCATCTTTGGTATAAGTAATCCCATTGAGGTAGGATCTAGTATGGCCTTTGCAAAATATCTAAGCCATGTAGGAATCACATCACGGAATTATCTTCTCTTTCTTAAGATCGTTGAAGGAAACAATAAGTGGGTTGTTGATGAACTCATATCCGACAGAGATCCAAGACTTCTTTTTTCGGTCATTCGGCCAAATACGGAATTGGTAAAGAAGGCTTTTGAATTTCTCTCCTACTGGCATCCGGGACAGATCTACGAAAAAGTTCTTTTAATAATCCTTGGTATTGTGGAATATACCTTTCATAAACCCGATGACGGATTCTCCCTCTACCCTATCACAATAACCGATCTGCACAACCTGGGTAAATTTTTAGATGAAAAAAAAGATCAGGAATACTCAATAAACGAACAGATTCTTTCCATATTGGACCGAATCATTAGATTAGGGGAGTATGATACCGAAGTTAAGAAAAGTATCATTTCAAAGCATGCCTATAATATTCGAGATGCCTTCTTTGATAACACAAAGAGCCTCTTGGATATTATACCCAAACTGTTGTTAGTGCGCTTGAATCGAGAAGACAGAGAGGTGTCTCCCTCAAAAGAATATGTTGATTTTGCACTCAAAATTAACAATAATGGCTTATAGAAGTTAACATAGAGAGGACAACAAAATGGGAATATCTTTATCTGAAATCAACAACGCAACATCAATTGTTAAAAAGCACCCAAACCGTCTGGTTAACAGTTATGGGCATCCTGGAGGTCTGATCGATCTTTCAAAGGATAATAAAGCTGCAATTATCATTGGAGATCTTCATGGAGCCGTAGATAACTTGAGAAAGATTGTGAACCATGAAGAAAATCTTGAGTTGCTTAAACAAGACAAACTGAGAATCATTCTTGTAGGTGACGGAGTACACAACGATCAAACCGGGCAAATGAAAGAGATGGACTCATCCATAGAGGTAATGGAAGAAGTCTTCCATCTAATAAACACTTACAAAGAGAAAATACTCTATCTTCGAGGAAACCACGACACTTTCGATGAATACCTTGCCAAGAGCGCTATTAAACAGGGGCTGGAATTTCGGCTGAAGGTTGAAGAAACCTGGGGTGAAGAGTTTGTAGAGGCTATTGAAGAATTCTTCGAGGCCCTGCCTATGTTCATTATTGGGCAAGGGTATGTCATTACCCATGCCGGTCCTGTTCGGCACGGCTGCTCGCGACAGGAACTCATAGATATTGAAGATAATCCCGACTATTACCGTCAACTTATGTGGAATCGGCTGCATGAATTCCGAGGTACTCCAAGTCTGAAGGAGTACGATGAGCGTGATATTAAAGCTATGCTGGAAAAACTGCACCTTCCAACTGACACACCCTTTATTGTAGGACACAATCCCATGTGGCAAACTGGTAACCTGACAGGAATTTGGCGCGATATCATTGGTATTAAAAATCACATCATTATTTATACAAATCTTCAAACGAAAGCTCCCTATTTACTCATAGAGAATGGGGAAATTACAGAAAAATATGCACTACCTAAAGAAGCGGAGAGATTTTATGTCTGATAAATATACAAATATGAACATTGCTGATACGGTTATTGATCAAGAGATTAGAGACTATTTTTATCTTGATATGGACATAATCGAACTCATAGACAAGATGCAGAACCTAAAACTTTCCAATCTTGGAGATGACAAGCTTACCCCGTTCTTTGCCAAGGTCAGGGGGTACACCGGAGCCATAGATGAGGACGGTTCTTCTTGGTTGGTCAAAGAGATACCTGTTAACGAAGCCCCTTCCCATAAAATTCAGGAAGTTGCCTACTATGTTGACTTCCTTTTGAAAACCCCCGCCGCTCCTACGGTCCTTTTTCAACAAGACGGTAAAATCTACAGGGCAACCAAACAGGTAACAAGCGCAATGCAGATTGGCTCCTACAATTATCTTCAGGAGCCTTATATCAAAATGCTTGCCAACGACCTTTTGAATCGGTGGCTCTTTTTCGATGAGGACAGAAACCCAAACAATTACATGGTCAAGCACGATAGCGACGGAGAACCCTTTATTATTGTGATTGACTATAATAAAGCGGACCTTGAGACACAGGAGATGAAGATTACCGGGACACGTGAACAGTTTGGTTGGCACCGAGAGGAAAAAACACGATTCTTGACCCTCTTAAAACCAGAGAACTTCCAAAACCTCTCACTTAATAACTTTGATCAGCGTCTCACCCTCATGACTTCACTGAAAAAGGAGCAGCTTTATTCATACTGTAAAAAAATCTTTTCTACAGGAATCATAGAGGACCCCGCTGAAACAGCAGACCAAATAAGCAACAACATTCTTGGACGCATTAAATACCTTAACAACTACTTCCGCATGTGGTTTAAAGAGCACAACAAGGAGAAAGAGAGAGAGGTAGACGACCGTTATTCCGGTTTGGGTCAATCTTTTCTCGACTATTATAAACGGAAGACTTAATGTTCAAAGCCGGAGATTATATTAATAACTGCTATCTTCTGCAAGAGCTCATTAAAAATGACTCTTTTTATGAAACTTGGAGAGCAAAAGCACTCTATTCAGCGCAGAATTTCTTGATTACCTTTTTCAAGTTCTCTTCTGAATACATTCCGAAAGCAACTTTCAAAGAGTTTCATGATGTCTTCATAAAGTTAAACTCCTACCAAATACCCTTTATACACTATCCCTTTGAGTTTGATACACACCAAGACGTCCACTACATAGCCTCTCCTTGGATTGACGGGATGCCTCTCAATGAGGTCATTGAAGAGAATAAACTTGAAACCCTCAATCAGGTTATTGATATCACTATGAGCATACTTAAAGCACTTTCCAAATTGGAAGAGATCGATCTGCATCACAACTGCCTCTCACCTCAATCCGTTATTCTAAGCAACGGAGTTACCCCTTTCGATATCCTCCATATTCAAAATGTGGGCTTTTCTATATTTAAAAATGAGATGGATAAATTTTGTCCTGCAGAAAAAGAAAATGCAGCCCCCCATTCACAAGATCTCATTGCGGTTGGAAAACTTATAGAATCAATGCTGGAGGTGTTGCCGAAGAAAGAGCAGGACCAAGAAAAATTAGAGAAAATATTATTGTTTAGCAACGAATTACAGCAGAAACCTGAGAGTTTTACAAGTGTCTCTGATGTCTACGACCATCTTCTTGAAATTCATCCTGAAAAGAAGAGCATTGATCTGATACAAGAACATCTATTCTCACCGGACATAGAAAAGGTTACACATGCCGGCACTTTTGATCTGAGAAGATACCAGGAAGAGCAGTTTGCGGAAGCTAAATATGAGTTCACCAGATCAAATTCCCTTGACTTGGAACACAGACAGAAGTTCTATGAAGAAAGGCTGAACTATAAGATTCATGAATTAGAAAAGCATGACACCCCTCAAGAGGCTTCTCAAGACACTTTATTGGAATTGGAAGAACTAGAGGTTGTTGAAGAATCAGATGGACTCTTGAAAAAAGGTTTAAGGGTCATAAAAAATTTATTCAATCAGGTCTTTTCAAGTCCTAAAAAGAAACCTCTACAACATTTTTTAAGACCCAAAAAAAGGGCCCCACAATCTCACCGCATTTTCCGCTTTTTCCACTCGGGAGAGACCCAAGACCCCCGTAAAGTTGAAGAAACCATTAATAAAATGAAAGACCATTTCAATGGATGGTCCAAAGAGAGAGCAAGTACTGAAGATCTCAATCTTGATAACTCCAATGTAGAAAAAAATGAAGAATTTTTTAAAGAGCAAACTAAAAAGAAGTCTGTTCTACAGAACAATTTTTTCGTTTCAAGAAATAAAAAATATCGAATCTCTTCCGACTATAATCAAGAAATGACCGATGATTTTCAAAATAAGGTGAATGGCGATACAGGCCAAAAAAAGACCAATTATACCCGTCAGGATATTCCCGATCGTGAAAGAGAGAAAAACCCCAACTACGATTTTCAATATGGCCCGGACTACTCTCCCTCAGAGCGTATGGGGCTTGATAGTGATGAAGGCCCGCTGCAAGAGATCGATTTCAATGAATCGAGCATACGGGGCGACCGGAGGGATATGAAAATTTCAGAAGAAAAAAATAAAACCAACTCTTTTGACAATCAAAACAAAGCATCAAAAAGAACAAGAGAATTGCACGCTCATGAAAAAAAAGCCCAGGAGAGCATCTCTGACTCAATGAAAAGTAAGGAAAAAAAGGTCGAGTCATTAGAGCGTTCCCCTTATGAGGCAGCGGAAAATCTAAAAAAGAAAGCTCCTACGAAAAAGTCTCCAGATAGAACAAAAGACAGCATGAAGGCACAAAGTAAGAACTCTTCAGAGGGCAGATCTAAACCCCTTTCACTCTTCCAACGTTTTGTTGTTTGGGTAAAAAAGAACATTTCCCGGCTTTCCAGTAAGTTCTAGTCTCTTCATACTTCTTATGACAAAAAGCCGCCCATATTAGGGCAGCTTCAATATCTTTTCTTTGTTAAGGTCCAATTATTAAGGCCCTATTTTGAAGAAGGGGCTTGCTCAAGTGCTGTATAGTCCTCGGTACCAAGAAGCATATCAGGTATAGCCTGTGCAATTGACTTGTTCATATCAAGGAACTTACCTCGGATATTATTGGCTTGTGTGGCAACAGACATGAGTTTTTCATCTTCTACTGGCCTGCCCGGATCAATCAAAGAAGCAATCATATCCAAAATACTCAGAATGCTTGAATTAAGAGCATCGGTTTGATCTTTATCCTCATTAAGGTGTTTGCCAAGGTTATTTACATCTTCCGGTGTGAGGGGATACACTCTATACCCTTCTAAAGGATGCTTGTAAGTTACCTTCAACAATCCCAGATAAACCAGCAAACTTTTTGGATAAAGCCCCCCCCGCTTCATCTTGGTAATGGATTGAAAACACTCTCTCAGAATATAATAGTTTGGCTGTACCTTACTAAAAAGACTATCCGGATTATTATCACCAAGCAGTGCATCGACCACCCAATGGTTTCTCATGCCTAAAAGCAGGAGAAATATCGGATAGTTATCAGGATTCACACCCACCATATTGAGGTATCTGGCATAGGATATAGTTGCATCAACCCCCTCTGGCTCATTCAATTTAAATATGTTATCTAGGAAAGACAGTTTGAGCTTATTTAAGTCTTCACCTGTCCAACCGCTTTCTTCCCATCGCGTCATGGGTACTCTCCTTCAGTATACTATCTGCTGCTCCAAAGAGCAGCAGAAATATTTAGATAAACCAAGTTACTTATTTCTTTTCTTCAGACTTAGTAGCTTCCTTTTTTGGAGCTGCCTGCTTGGGTTGTGCCTTCGAATCAGTAGAAGCCTTTCCCTTCCCTTCGACCTGCGCTTGAGGTTTTTGTTCACGAGGTTCAATCTGAGGATCAAGCTTATCTTCAGTTCTTAAAAGAACATTAGGTATAACCTGCACAAGTTTCTTAGTTGAGTCAAAGAAATTGTTTCGAATATTGTGAGCATGTACGGCAAGGTCTTCCATTTCTTCATCCCTGTTCTGCCCTTCCAGCTCGCTGATTTTATCAAGAATGTCAAGAATACTTCTGTTCAGAAGGTCGTCCTGTCCCTTTTCTTCAATCAGGTGTTTACCAAGACTGTTAATATCAGCAATAGTGGGAGCATAGATATTATAACCATCTAATGGATTATTGTAGGTTGCCTGAAAGACACCCAGAATAATACCAAGGGTCTTTGAGTAGATTTCAGCAGGGTGATATTTTGCCAGAAAACTGAAGCATGTTGCTACAATAAAGTAGTTAGGTTGAATGGAACTCATAAAAAGGAAGGGATCTCGAGTTCCAAGCAGTGAATCGATGACATGGTGATTTCTTACACCAAGTACTTTTAGGAAAATGGGATAGTTACCGTTGGTTATACCAATACTGTTCAGATAGTTGGCATAGGTCATTGCAGCCTCTACAGCTTCCTGGGTTCTCACACCCATTACACCCTGCAGCAGACTATATTCGATACTGGCAATATCTTGTTGCGTCCAGGATTCTTTCTTTTCAAACAATTCTTTCATAGTTTATAACTCCTTAGTCAATATTTCGGTCGATCTACGCAAAAAGCTTCTCTGGGGTGATTTCCTTGGCAATATAGTCTGATTTGACCAGAAGCACCTGAGGAATAATCTCTTCCATCTTCTTTCTCTTGTCGAAGAAGTAGGTTCTAATACTGTTTGCCTGACGGGCCATCTGTTCAATATTGGAATCATCGGTGGTTCCAGCGAGAAAACCAAGTCTATCAAGTATATCAAGAATAACCCTGTTGTTAGGATCTTCCTGTCCAAGCTCTTTATTCAGGTGCTTACCAAGGTTGTTGACATCATTTATACTGACATTATAAATTCTATATCCATCTTTGGGAGAGCTGAAAGCAGCCTGAAGCACCCCAAGGATAATAGCAAGTGTCTTGGGATAGATCCCTCCGGGGTGCCAGTTTGTAAGCAACTGATACGCACTGAGAATGAGATAGTTATTGGGATGAATTGAGCTTAACAAAAGGAAGGGGTCCTTTTCTCCAACAAGGGAATCAATAACCCAATGGTTTTCAACCTCAAGCAGTCTTAAAAAGAGGGGATAGTTGTCGTTAGTAAGACCGGACATACGCAGAAATCGAGCATAGCTGATTGAAGATTCAACAGCCTCCACTGTCCTACATCCGATCATTCTTTCGATAATGTTAATTTCCACATCCATAATTGCTTCGCGTGTCCACGCATCACCAATCACCTTTTCTCTTTGTTCATCCATGTAATCCTCCTACAAGTTTAATGAAACATTAATTTCTTGTTACATTATTTATTTGAATAGTAACAAAGAAAAGTATCTAAAACTGAATTCCGTTTGTCAAGAAAAAATCCATTTATGTAGGCTTATATAGTTTTTTTTTTAAAAATTGTGAAGAAATTTACAATTATTTCAGTTAAAGGGAATGAATACAACGCTGAAAGTAGATTTTTTGGGTATTTATACCGATATTGAAGTAGTGAAGATATATATGTCATAATGATACAGTAGGAAGGTGATATAATTGCCTCTATCGGAAGAAAAGATCAAAAGCGAGTTGGATTCAATCTACTCCTTTGCCAATTTGCACAGGTGGAGTGCACAGCTCAATAGGAAGATAGAGACTTTTCTGGACAAACTGGGTACAAAAGACGCAAAAACCGTGCACTCTGTTATCAGCAGTTCTTTTCTCGATGCTGGTGGAACCAAAGAACAGTTGGTGTTGTCTGTAGTCCTGCTCAACAAACTGGGCCTCAAAAGCCTTGAAACCGTGGAACTTCTCTATGATTTGCTCGAAGGAAGGTTGGACAACAACGACCAGAGTTTCCTTCAATACCAGCTCTTTAATGACAATCATCCCCTCCCCGATGATCTGAGCTATGAGATTACAAGTCGGCCTTACCTTTCCCTAAAGCGCGCTATTAACCGTGCTATGAAAATTGAAAAGGTCAAGTCTCATTTCAGTCCGGAGGCTACTGCATTCTATCTTACGATGATTTTTTGTCGGGTCGATTTGAATGAACAGAATCGGGCGATGTTGAGTTTTCTTATTTCCCGGATAGACGCACAACTTCCGAAAAATGTGATGCACGGGATTTTTGCCTATCTCAGAAACCTGAAGAACATCATCAAAGAACTCGAAGACAAGGGAGAAAAGACACTTACTGAAGAGTTTCACTATGCTGATGAGCCTGATATGCGCCATAAAAAGGATTATTCCGAAAGTTCGGTCCAGGAAACCGAGCACGATAATCCTCAGGTAGATCAAGAGCAGACCGAAACGCAGCGGGAAAGGGAAAAAGATAGAAAAGCAGGAGAGACCGAGGACGATGTTTCTGCTGTCGAAGAAGCTGCCGAAGAAAGCGAAGCCCAACTTGAAAGAGAACAGTTTTTAGATGAACGAGGCAGAGGCTTAAATCTGCATGAAGAAGGGGATGTACATTTCACTAAAGAATCTTCGCTTGACGAAAAAAAACAGACTGAACGTGCTGAGGTGAAGCCCACTGAGGAACATAGTGAAGAAACAGACAAAAGGACGCAGAAAATCGAGCGCGGAGATGCTGCATATGCAGGGAGCGAGAACCAATCTGAGCGCACATCTCACTTCGAAGAGGGTAAGAGAGTAGGATCGGAGGATTCTTCAGAGGCATGGTCAGGAAAAGAAAGCCTGGACAGAGTAGAGGACCTGCAGGACGAATCTAACGCTGAACAGACAAAAGACTCACGGTATACAATTCATTTCAGCCGCAACACCGAAGAATTGCTAATGATTATAGATGACCTCGAGACGGAGGAGCAGTCGGTACCCGAAAAGCCGGTAATTCCGGAGGCCGGACCCTCCGAAGAAGCAGAGCAAAACGAAGAGCCCCAGCCGGAGACACACTCAGGCCCCTTCACCGAGACAGAAACCGAGACAGGAACCGAGACAGAAACCGAGGGGCAACAACCTGAGGGCAGAAAACGGAACATGCTGTTTGCCGGGATGGCTGCGGCGGCTGTCGTATTGCTGGGAGTGTTCCTCTTTATCGGGACGCAGGCGGACGAGAATTCCAGCGAGGCTGGTACCGCCGCGGCTGGTCAGAAAACGTATGCTCCTACGCAAGAGGGAACAGTCGCAGAGGCACAGGAAGAACCGGGGGCCGTAGCGCCCCCAGAAGGGCCCTTAAAAGCACCCTCCGAAACCGGTCCGTCGGTTGACATTACAACAGGCCAGGGCCCACCCTCCACACGCTTTGAGATAACTTCCGGCGGGAGCGAAAACAACGGCCCTGTCTGGTCTGTAAACGAAGGGGAGTATATGTGGAGCTTGTTCCAAGCGGCACAGGAAGGAGGCATCCCGCGTGCTGGAGGGGAAACGTATTCTATCCCAGCGGATGTTACGTGGATGGAGTTTATTATGGACGCCTTTGCCGTAAACCCAGGGCTTGATCAATTCGAACTTATCTATCCCGAACAAAATATCCAGCTACCCACATATTGATTACAGCCCTTTTTATTCTAGGACTGCGGCTGTACGAATTTCAGCTGTACAGATTTTGAGTATTTCGAATTAATCACCCAACTTACACGAGCAAAGAGTGGGGAATTATATCCCCAATGCTCTTCGAAGCATCCAAATGGGCATCACGCATTTGAAGGACCGTTTTGTGGAGAGTACCATGACGTCCGGCCGAAAGGGCGGAGAGCGAATCGAGAAGATCTTCCAGTATCTCGGTAATCTCCTGATCTTCGGTTGTGAAATACTTCGCAGTATGAAAAAGGTCCTGAACAGAAAGTGGATAGATTGTCATTCCATCCTCCGCACTCGCGTACGCATTGACAAGAACACCCAGGCAGGCCAACACAAGCCGCCGATCGGCATTCTTCGGGTCTTGTTCAGAGAGGATCCCGATGACCGCTGTATTCAAATTGCGATTCGGTACAAGACGGGAAAAAAGGGAGTTTGGGTCCCGGTCGCGAAAGAGTTCGTCCATGGCTTCTGGTACACCGGTGCGCAAAATTTTTAGGTAGATTGGAAGTGTTCGCTCGTTAAGGCTAATGCCTCTTATGTAACGAGCAAAGGCGATAATCCCCTCTTTTCCTTCCTTGTTCTTAGAATTGAACATATCTTCGAGAATTCGAACTTCATCCATACTTATAGTCTACTAAATATGAGTGCTAAATGAAAGGTTGATGTCATGCCTATACGACAATTTACGGCTCTGCTTCTGATTGTCCTGTGGCGTTTCAATAGATAGGAAAAGGGAATTGGAAACGGATGACCGTCCCATGTCCGAAGTTGTAAGTTGGCTACCACTCAAAACCCGATTGAATATTTCGGGCTCGGGTGGGAAGGGAACATGAACAACACACGTCGGAGAGAATAGGAGATAATTGAGTGTGAGTATACAGAACGGAAGAAGGAACTGTATTGAGGTTCTATCGAAGTGATATTTTTGGGAGCGCCTGATGTATCGACAGATTCACACTAAAACTCATTCTGGAGAGGGCGTACATACAAGGTTTCGGCCTTGTTCCTTTGCGGTATATAGGGCCACATCTGCAGCGCGAATGAGATCGTCGACTGGTGCACCGTACTGATACTGTGCAACTCCGGCACTAATAGTAATGCGAATTTCCTGCTGCCGGCATACTACTCCATTATCGGCAACGGCCAGTCGGATTTTTTCGGCTACATTTACCGCATCATCGATTTCGATATGAGGAAGACAGATAAGGAATTCTTCCCCGCCCCAACGAGATTCCGTATCGGTATCCCGCAACACATCGCTGAGAACCCGGGCTAATTCCACCAGCACTTTATCGCCTACCTCATGCCCGTAGGTATCGTTTACTTTCTTAAAATGGTCAATGTCGATGAGAATAATTGAGAAAGAGTGCTGATAACGGTTTGCGCGCTTTACTTCATTATCGAGAATGTCCATCATATCACGACGGTTTGAGATGCCGGTAAGAACATCCTGTTTTGCTACACTGCTCAGATACTCATTTGTATTCATCAGCGACTTTTGATATCCATCACTTAAACGGGTTACTCGGTTAAAACTGCGCAACAGATGTTGGTACTCTTTTAGAAGCTGCATAAAATGGGGATATAAATCATTCTCAGTGTCGCCCCATCGCGTGGCAATGTCATCCGCCCACTTGAGTACATCTTCTTCAGAATAATTATGTTTTTCTCTCAATGCGCTAGGTACTCCCTCGTTCTTTATACTTCACGGTTTTTTATATTAAAAGGCATCTCGAAATCTTCTTTCAGTTCTTCCACTGTATCCAACTCTCGCTCATTATCCCCGTCGCAAAACCATTGCACCTCAACAGAACGACCGTCATTATGTGCATCCTCCAGGCGGTCCAGCAACTGAATCATATATTTAGTGCTGCTTGTATTCATATAGGTAAGGGTCACTCTCAGGAGAATAGGCTTTTCCCCTTCTTCAAGGAATTGATCGATCCATTCCATCACGGGCGTGTAAAACTCGTGGGAATTCTCGGGATAGGAATCTCCGCCTATCTCGAAGACTCCTGTCTCCGGATCAAAATTGATATACGGCGTAGATTTGCTTTGTATAATTTCAAGTTGTTCCATATAATCCTCAAATAATCACTTCTATGGTAAAAAAACTCGTTTCTGCATCAAGTTCTTTGACCGAATAATGAAGCGGTGTAGATGCTTTTCGGGCCATACTAATAAAACCAAGCCCTGCTCCACCGTCATCTCTTAACGGCTCACGCAGTTGATTTTTATACAGCCTTTTCAACTCGTCCTTGTCAGCACCGAGAAGTGGTTCAAGATGTTCGCGCAACAGGACCGCATCGTCGTTGTGTACAATGTTACCCGAGCTAATAATGTAATTATCTTCATTTCGGGCAATTATAAGCGTTCCGCTTCGAGACTCCTTTTCAGCAGGAAGCTTAATGTCTTCGCGGGTGGTATAATTCTTTAAGTTCTGGGCTTGCTCAATAAAAACGGAAAATACATCTTTGATACGGTTTTTTGGGGCTTCATCACTTTGCAGATGTTTCTTTACTGCTTCTCCAAGCTGCTCAATCACAGTGTGAGAGAAATATCCGTTAAAACTGATCATGATGCCCTGCTTTTCAAAAGTGTTCCGCAGAGATAACAGATCAAATCTTTGCATACTCCTAGCTACTCCTTCTTAGACTTCGCGTCCTCATCAGTAGGAACGCTATTCTCGAATGAAAACGCAAGTGCAAGTACATCGTCCCGTTGAGCGTTCTCACCTCGATATCGGTCGAATTCTTCTATAAAGGCCTCTTTTGAACCATCAAAACCTGATAAAAACTCTTTAAGCCGCCGTGTCCCATAAGACCTTCCACCGGCCCCACCGGACTGATCTACAAAGCCGTCGGTAATCAGAAAGAATGTACGCCCACTTGTTTCTATTTCATGATTGTGAAACGCTTCAGGCGTTTTCCTGTGCCTGTTCCGGATTGCCTTCCGGCGGCCCTTTATGGTTGAGATATCTCCACTCACTTCCCGAATATATAGGGGCATTCCCGCGCCGGCACATATGATCCTCTTTTCTCTGGGAAAGCATATACACAAGCCGATATCAAAACCGCTCTGCAGCGAATCCTGATTGTTCCCCGACGATAAGGCCCCGCTTATCTCTTTTTCAATGTCCGTAAGAATTCCCGCCGGATCATCCGGTGCATGGGTAGAAATAATGTGTTCCAGCATTGAGTTGGTCATCATGGTCATCAGCGCCCCGGAGACTCCGTGCCCCTCACAATCAATCACAGATAGAAAGAACCCGTCTTGGGGTTCTTCCGGATTGAGAAACCGGACATACAGCATGTCCCCACCTACAATATCCCGCTGCCGAAAAAAGAGAGAATAGTGCGGGAAAAGCCCTGCTATGAGCTTTTCCTCCGGCATGATCTCCTTCTGAATCAGGCCGGCATAGCGGATACTTTCGGTCAAACGGTTGTTCGTAGTAGTGAGCTCCGCATTTGCCATTCTCAAGCGAGAGGTACGGTCATTCACCATCTGCTCCAGATTTTGGGTGTAGTCGCGAATTTTCGTCGCCATATCATTAAAAGCCGATGAGAGCACTGAAATCTCGTTGCTCCCCTTCACAGGTATGGAGAGATCGTAGTGTCCATCGGCGATCTTTTCTGCAGAATCTGTCAAACTCGTCAGGGGCTTCAGGACAAGACGCTGCATGAATCCTGTCGTCAGGACCAGCCAAAGAATGATTGTGCCGCCCAAGAGTAAGAACATAGGTGTAAAATCCCGAAATGAGAGAAACTCGGATGTATCTAATGAAGCGACAACATACGCATCAAGGCTGCTGCTGGAGGTCATTGCCGTAAGACCCGTCGTCCCTTCAAGTGCAAGCCGACTTACCACAGTTTTTCCTGCATCAGCCCCCTCCATAAGCCGTTGAATTATGTGACGATCCGAACTTTTATCAAGCACATCGTAAATGCTGACTTTCTCCGCCTGCTCCTCTACTTTAGCGTTTTTCGCCATGATACTACTGTCCCGATGGGCCAGAATTACCCCGTCAGTATCGATGAGCATTACGCTGGTACCTGAACCTTCGGAAGCTACTATTTTTGATACCGTCTCGGTAATCTCCAAACCTGTTCCCGCCAGCCCCAGACGCTCTCCACCGTGGGTGACTAAACAATTTATCCATACCCTGCTCACATCAACATTCACATTATAGTCAAGGTTAAATGAAATTGCCTGGCCGGATTCGATAGACTGGAAAAACCATTGATCAGTTGTCACCTCTCGATTCATCTCAGAGCTTACAAGCTTACCATCTGTTCCCCAATTATAATAGCGGCGCGATGAAAGAATACCGACAAAGCTATTGGAATCTGAAAAGGATTCACGATAGGCTCCCAGCTCTTCAAACGCCCGCCTGCGTTTTTCCTGGTTTTCCTCATCAAGCATCCACTCTATCAGCACCGGAGAATTCGCAAGGGTGCGCGCCAGGGCAGACTCTCGATCAAGCACTCGGGACAATTGCAGACGCGCGGATTTCACCCGCTCCACCGCATAGTTTTTCCCCAGGTCAGTAATCATACCCTGCACTTCCACGTAAAGCCATGTGCCCGCGATACCAATGAGTATGAGGAAGAACAACAGAGAACTTAGTAAAAACCTGGTCTTTAGAGAATATGTGTTAGATAATTGCATTTGTAGTCTTATACTAATTCAAACCAATTGTTGAAGCAAGGAAATTTAGCCTTTATCAGGAAATCTAATTTTGTGCTCCAGGTGGTAGCTCTTCGTATTGAGAATATTGTTCTTTTCTTTTTCTATCTTCCATCTGCTACACCTATAAGAGACCATACGCCTCTTTCCGTCTCACTATTATTCTTCCAGTGTTTTCAATTTGAAACAGGTTTTGCAGACTGTTGACTTAAAGACGTACTTTTCACCGGATATCGAGTTCATAGGTATCACTCTTAATCACGCTGTGATAGGTGTAGAAACCTGCCCAATAGTTTAATTCTGCTGATGGAGTCTATCTGAGAAGATTCGCTTTTTCTGTATTTTACCAGTGTGTGTGAAAATCTCTCCAGAAAGAACCAGAAAGAATTCCCTCAAGCAGAAGGCATATACGAAGATAAAGACTGAGCAGGCGCCATATCAGATTTGCTGTGTTCGTTCATCAGTATTAATGCGAGAGGAGGCATTTCCTGATGTAGAGGTTCGGGCACTACACTACTCCCCAATATATTCTATATTCCCTTTTCAGGGCTCATTAAATGGTTTTCATGCTCATTCATAAGAACCCGGCGGCGTTAATGCCGCCGGGTCTGTAATATTAAAGTAGATTAACTAAAGAACTTATCGATATAACCCTGCACAAAGACATAGAGAATTATGAGTGGGAGGACATATCGAACGTAAGGCTTTATCCACACGGGATAGCGCATTCCCTTACCTTCATTGGCCTCTTCAATAAAATTGTCCCATCCCCAGGCAAACTTATATCCACAGAAGAATACGAAGATCAGTGAGCCGATGGGCAGCAGGTTCATACTTACAATGAAGTCCCAGAGGTCGATTACTGCGGAACCTTCTCCCAGAGGCTGGAAGGAACTCCACACATTGAAACCGAGGGCGCAGGGGATGGAGAGAACCGCTACGATCACACCATTAGTAACAGCAGCTTTTTTGCGGGTCCAGTTCCATTCATCCATAGTAAAGGCCATCAGGTTCTCGAATACTGCCACAACAGTAGACATAGCGGCAAAACTCATGAACAAGAAGAAGAGAGATCCCCACAGCCGACCGCCGACCATGTTGTTAAAGATATTCGGCAGTACAACAAAGATCAGTCCAGGTCCCTGAGCGGGATCCTGACCAAAGGCAAAAACTGCCGGGAAAATAATAAGTCCGGCAACTAGGGCGACAAAGGTGTCGAGCACGAGAATATTGACAGATTCGCCGGTCAGCGATCTATCTTTGCCGATATAACTACCGAAAATAAGCATACTTCCGATACCCAGACTGAGGGTAAAAAAGGCCTGACCCATCGCGGCGTACACCGCTTCCCATAGGCCGGCTTCCATGAGTCGGCCGAAATCAGGCTTCAGGTAAAAGCTCAGTCCTGCTCCGGCGCCCGGCAGGGTTACTGACCGAATAGCGAGGATTACGAGAATAACTACCAAGGCCGACATCATGAATTTGGTGATTTTTTCTACTCCTCTCTGCAGGCCGATTGAACAGATGGCAAAACCCAGGATTACGACCAGAAACATCCAGAAGAGCAGGCTTCCGGGCTGTGAGAGAAAACCGCCGAAAAACGCGCCGATCTGATCGGGAGCCAATCCGGTCAGATCGCCCTTCAGGGTAAAGTAGAAATAGGATAGCATCCACCCGGCGACAGTGGTATAGAACATCATCAGGATAAGGTTACCAAGGATGGCAAGATACCCATACGCGTGCCATTTTGATCCCTTCGGTTCCAGGGCCCTGAATGATCCGGCAATGTTCAGTCGTCCAGCTCGACCTATGGAGAACTCCATTACCATAATGGGAAGACCCAGAATTAAAAGGAAGACCAGATAAATCAATACAAAGGCCGCCCCACCGTATTGCCCTGTAATAAAGGGAAATCTCCACACATTCCCCAAGCCGATTGCACAACCGGCGGAGAGCAGAATAAATCCTAACCTGCTCGCCAGTTGTTCTCTCTGTTTCTCAGCACTCATTACTAACACTCCTTTGTCCATGTAAAAATCGATGCTGAATTATTTTAAGTGGTGCCTGCCGGGCTGTCAAGAATTTTAAAATATTTAATTTCGTTAGGGGCGGAGGTGTGCTAATGGAAAACGTACTGCGGATATATCTCACATAAAAATCAATGGTTCGCAGGAACTATATCTTGCGGCACACACACCGGCCCACATGCTCAGCATTCGGATTACTGAGGTAGAGAGTATCTCCTCGCTGTAGCACCGATATGCAGTTCACTTCCGCTGCATAGAGTTGTTAACCGTTCAATCAGTCTTCCGATTGGAGGGAAATAGAAAAGCGAAAAAGGCTGCCCTTACCTTCTTCACTCTCCACTTCAATTGTACCGCCATGGCCCTCTGCGATCCTTTTGGATATGGCAAGGCCGAGGCCGGTACTTTTTTCGCCTCCAGTAGTCTCCACTTTGCTCTGAAAGAAGGGTTCGAAGATATCCGATAAGTCCTCCTCGGGAATACCCAGCCCCTCGTCCTCAACCTCTGTGTACACCGATGAATCCTGTGTGTAGACCCGCAGCGTGATCCTAGTGTTCTGTTGTGAATACTTCACCGCATTGGAAAGGAGGTTGTCAAGCACCTGAGTGATTTTTAACTTGTCTATCGTCATCTGCAAAGATTCAGCCTCAATGTCTGTCTGAATTTCTATTCCCTTTTTCCTTGCATAGGGCGCGTTCATAGCAACACTACGATTCACAAGCTCGATTAGATCAACCTCCGCTAAGTTCAGATGGAGGGTACCGGACTGGTATTTGGAGAGGTCGAGTATATCAGAAACAAGTTCCAGCATATGTTCCGAGCTGTCCCTCATTATCTGTATGTATTCCTGTTGTTCCTCGTTTAGCTCGCCAAAATCGCCTTCGAGAAGCAGGGATGCGAAACTAAAGATCCCGGAGAGCGGATTGCGAAGATCGTGAGTCGCAATGCCTAAGTACCGGTTACGCTCTGCAAGGGTTTCCTCGAGCATCTGATTCTTCTTGTGCAGGTCCCGCTGCAGATTTGCCAGCTCGTTATTCAGCCGCGTAAAGTCTTCGAAAAGCTCATTCTCCGTTCCCCTGAACTCAACAACTGCTTTTTGATCGTTTTGATCGGTATGCTTTTTTATGGTAGTGCGAATGAGGTTTGTCTGCTCGTTGTTCACCCGCATCACCTCTTCAAAGTAGCTTCCTGCCAATTGCCGAGAAGTAGAAGCCACAATTACAATCTCTTCTTTGTTCATTCCCCCCACAAAGAAGAGCTCTATCACTTCGTTCTTCCCGCGAACATTGATACTCCAGTCGTAGAGTGCCTTTTCTTCGCGGAGCCGATACATGAAAGAGAAGAACTTCTGCAGACTGTTTTCGTCAACAAGCGTGGAGAGTGAGCCCGCAATTGGAATTTCAAGGGACTCAGGAAGATCATTGCGCAACACCTGGCGTATACGCCCTTGGGGATCACAGACTATCGCAATTCCGTTGAAACCTGACTCTTTACCCTTCACTTAGATTATTTCCCGCTTTTCCTTTTTTGAGGAGAAATCGAGCTTTTTCGATTGCCCCATGGGCGCTTTTAGCGCTTCCGTCCGCACCAACCTTCTTCCACAGTTCAGGATCAAGGTTAAAGGGATAACCACCCACCAATACTTTTGTGTGTGCAAGCTCGGGTCGAGACCTCACTGCTTCGATAATCCTTTTAACTTCGGAGATGTGATAGGTAATGGTTACAGATACGCCCACCACATGCGCTTTTTCCTGAACCGCCGTCTCAATGATCGATTCCAATGGTGTATTTGCTCCGAGAAAGTAGGTATCCCAGCCATCAAGTTCAAAGAAGTCGGCTATCATGCGTATACCGAGCTCGTGGAGCTCATCACCTACGCTGGTTCCGACAAATACAAGCCCATTCTTCTCGTGACTAAAAATATAGGGATAAAGCCTGCTCATCACAAGTTGCGTAACCGCCGTGCAGTAGTGCTCCTGGGCAACATTCACCTCGTTTTCCTGCCATAGCCGTCCGATTTCCCATTGTGTTACCTGAAACACTTGTTCGTAGATTTCGCGAATGTCGGTTCCCTTTTCCACAGCATCTAGTATAAACCTCATCGCCTTATCGCGTTCTCTTGAAAGCAAGGCATCAAGATAGTTTCCAGCAAGTTCTCCCAAGGGTGCTTCTAAGGATATGTATGAATGGTTTACATTCGCAAGACTGTCGAAGGCTTCAATACCTCTTTTCAAAAGGGAGTCGGCACTTTCCCACTGATTTTTCCCAGAACCTCCTGTGAGTTCGTCCTTTTCAGGGCTGATGTCAACCATTGCCTCGCGGATAGCAATCAGGCTTTGACGAAAGGATTCATTCGAAATACCAATTGAAGAAAATAGATCTTTCACCCATTTTATATAGGAGAAAAAGAGCTCTTGAGATTCCGTCCCTACCGCATCGGCGAGGTACAGAAGGTGGTACTCGACATCCTGTCTGCACTTCTGCTTTCCCGCAGCGCCCAATATCTCGTCATAATGGGGAAACCGGCTCCAGAGGATGTTGATAACTTGTCCAGCTACTTTAGATTTATGTTCGAGCAGAGCATCTCTTTCAAGCCTTGCAGCATTACTTTCCACATTGTTAGTATAAGAAGGCGCTTCGATTTATGTCAAGCAAGTTGATACAGCAATTCGCAATGTGAAAAATTTTTAAAAGTTTTTACATTGCGAATGCTCACATTTTGTGTAAGATAGGTAGTTTATCTTAAAGATGGTGTGGGTATTCTCATTTTGGAAGTCTTATGACTTCCAAAATGAGACTATATGAAGTTGATAAATATTCATAAGCTGAAGCGTGATATAGCCAAAAAGACGCTTCATCATATAACATCACCGGCAGGCGAAGAACAACTCATCTTGTTATACGAAGATTTTTTCGTGTTTTTTTATTCGCGAATATTGACACGTACATGTAAAATCTTTACTATTACACTAATATTTTGAGGTGGAGGAAGAATGACGGATAAGAACCGTGACATTTCCTGGACTTTCCTTACGAATCATTCCCATGTGCTGCTCTGTCTGGCGGAAGATTCTGCCATGCGGATGAGGGATATTGCCAAGGAAGTAGGCATAACCGAGCGTGCAGTACAGCGGATTATCTCAGATCTCGTTGTTGACGGGTATATTGAGAGAGTACGTGAAGGACGCCGCAACACCTATAAAATTAACACCGATCTGCATCTCCGCCACCCGATAGAACACGATACGACGATCAAAGAACTGATCGACCTTATATAGGACGAAATGCCCGGCCGACCCTAAACCCGCATTTCTAAAGAATCCAATAATATAAATGAAGCACTCTTTGATTGCTTCCGAAGGAGAAGGACCATGAAACGATGGATTGTATTAGTTGCAGGAGTAATCCTGCAACTTATTATAGGCGGAGTATACGCCTGGAGCGTGTTCGTTCCTGCACTCGAGAGGGAATATCAGTTTACAAAGGGGCAGAGCGCTCTGATCTTCGGCCTCATTATCGCTGTGTTCAGCCTTGCCATGATACCGGCCGGCAGGTCCCTGAAGAAGTTCGGGCCCCGCAAAACCGCCGCTTTCGGTGCCGTACTGTTCGGCGGCGGGTATCTGTTAGCCTCACTGGCCGGCGGAAATTACCTGCTTACCCTGCTTTCCCTCGGGGTGCTCACCGGAACTGGGATAGGATTTGTGTATATCTGTCCGCTGACCGTTGGAATGCAGTGGTTCCCAGAAAAGAAGGGTCTGGTGACCGGTGTGTCGGTAGCCGGATTCGGAGGGGGCGCGGTTGCCCTCAGTTCGGTGGTCAGTTTTCTGTTGCAGCAACCGAATATTTATATCCTCGATGTATTCCGCATTCTCGGAATCGTACTGGGGCTGCTGGCCTTTGTCGGC
>Ga0209925_1000352_pt1 | contig 24118 bp, 22 predicted proteins | sample SalPonR2_A_D1_MG_FD_185702 | JGI IMG/M metagenome (GOLD analysis project Ga0209925, IMG submission 185702) | Salt pond soil microbial communities from South San Francisco under conditions of wetland restoration - Salt Pond MetaG R2_A_D1_MG... ... | reverse complement strand
CTCTAAAAGGGGAAGGCGGGCGTTTTTATCTACATTTCCACTTAAAAAGGCAACTTTCACTCCCAGGGGCTCTAGAATTTCAGCGGCACTTTCGGCGTGCTGTCGTGCCAGCAATTCCGTCGGAGCTAAAAAAGCTGCCTGATACCCAGCCTCAATAACCGGCAGCGCGGATAAAAAGGCGACTAAAGTTTTTCCGGCGCCCACATCCCCCTGTAAAAGCCGCCCCATCGGATGAGAACTGTCGAGGTCCTGTTTGATTTCCTTCAGCACCCCCCGCTGATCGGAGGTAAGTGTGAATGGTAGTTGTTTAAGACAGTGACGCTGTAATTTTTCCGGTAGTATTTCAGGGCTGCGCCGGCTATCCTTACGGGCAAAGGCCCGCCTGGCTACTACCAGCTGAAAATACAGCAGTTCCTCATATGCCAGGCCCTGCCGTGCCGTAGTTGCGTTTTCTTGTGTATCGGGAAAGTGAAGTTGAGCAATAGCATCATGTTTTTTCGGGTAATGATAATGGCTTCGAAGGGTTTCCGGAAGTTCAGTGTCGATATGCTTTCCATAGGTGGACAAGGCATCTTGAACGGCATTACGCAGCACACCCTGGTTTAATTTGCCCGAGAGTGGATATACCGGCAGTATTGAACCGAACTTTGAGTGCTCCGAAGGGTAGGGTTCTGTTTCAAAACTGGTTGACTGGAGCTCGCCGTAGCGGTAAGAAAACTGACCGTACAGATAAAAACTTTGACCGACCTTTAGTACTTGCTGAAGAAAATTACGGTTAAAACAGACCAGTACTCCTGTTGTCGTATCATCCTTTACAAATACCTTTAAGGTCTTCTTATATTCCGGGCCGAAAAAGTCATGGGCTATTACTTCTACCACAGTATTGACCGTGGCGCCCTGATATCCGGCTTGAAGCGGAACTATCTTTGAGCGGTCTTCATAGTCCCGTGGTACATGCAGAAGGAGGTCAGCGACTGAAACAATCTGCAAAGCCGACAGATGTGCTGCAGTCCGGGGACCTACACCCTTGAGTTTGGTAACAGAATGCTTTATTTCTCCTAACAGCATAGGGCCTAAGCCGGCGTTCTAACTAAAAAGGAATTGATTGAAAAAGCCGCGACAAATGATACACAAAAAAATTGCCGGCGATAGAAACAAGAAGCAATGATGCCCCGGTTATTGCAAGTCCGGTTTGCAGGGTAAGAAACCGCCGCTTAAAAAAGGTATTGTGGATCCAGTTGAGGAGAGGTGTAATAATTAAATCGATGGTACGGATAAAGGGGTTGACCGTATTTGCCTTCACAAGCGAGGCTACAAAGCGTATTACAATCAGCACAATGAAAAGTGTGATGAGAAAGGAAACCGCCGACCATACGGCATTGAGAATGATGGCCAGAACAATTCCCAGAGATATGGAACCGTACACAGCGAGGCGGTTAAGAATATTCATCGCGACGACCAGCACTAGCAGGCCGGCAATAGGAGAAAAATCGACAGTCCCCACCTGGAGGAAGCGAAATCGGCGAAAATAGTTGAGATATGGATCGGTAAGGGATCGAATGATCTCATAGGGTCTTCCATAATCTACACCACTGAACCAGGTCAGTAGCACTCGAACAAAAATCAGAATCATATAGAGACTCAGAATCCCACCTAAAATTCTTACAACAACTGTCATAATGTCCTTCCTTGTATCTGTGTGCCTATGCGGTCCAGATATCCTCTATTGTAGGATACCTTTTCAATTCTTCCAATACATCTTGCGAAGAGGAGAGGGTAATTTGACTTGAAGCCTTTATAACTGTTTCCCGCTTCCCCTTTGTGTTATTCATATGGAGGTAGAGGGGACATGTACCTTTATGGTCAAAAAGGTACGAACGCAAGTTGTACAGCTCTTCCTCCGACATAGTATTCCGTTCGAGGCGTATATGAATTTCCCGGGTTTCAATCGCCTTTAATTCATCCGGCTTGAGAATCGTTTCTACAATAAACTTCGGGTCCCCCCGGCTGAGGTCCATCCGACCGGAACAGGCAAGAATGCTGTCAACCTCTATCTCTTCACGGTACTGTTCCCATTGATCAGAGAAGACCACCAATTCTATTACCCCGTTATAATCTTCTATTTGCAAAAAGGCCATCGGTCGGCCTTTTTTGGTAAAAATAGAACGAACACTTGTTACAATTCCAAGTAGTGAATATTTGGCATTTGCTATAAAGTGGTCAGGACGGCCCAGATCGATGTTTACGGCCCTTTTCCAGGTTTCACGATAGGTATCGAGGGGGTGTCCGGATACGTAAAACCCTAATAGCTCTTTCTCCTGCTGTAACCGTTCCTGGGTGGGCCACTCGTCGAATTCCTCAAAATTAAACCGCTCCATCTCTTCCTGCTGGGCCCCTTCGAAGAGGGATGTCTGGCCGAACTGCTCCCTCTCCTTTTTTTTCTGAACGAATTCGAGGGCGTGTTCCAGGTTTTCCATAAGGGTTGCCCTGGCCTGTCCAAGGGTATCAAAGGCCCCGCACTGTATTAGGGTTTCAATTACCTTTCTGTTGACTGCCCGCAGATCAACTTTATCGAGAAAATCAATAAAGTTTTCGTATTTTCCCTTCTCTTCCCGGGCCCGTTGTATCTCCTCCACGGCGTTTTTTCCCACATTCTTTATACCAACAAGTCCGTACACAATTTTCCCATCACTGACCGAAAAATCTCGCTCGGATAAATTGATATTCGGCGGCAGAATTTCTATGTCCATATTGGCTGTTTCCGTGATATAGACGGAGAGTTTATCCGGATTGTTGATTTCGTTTGTGAGGTTGGCCGCCATAAACTCCGCAGGGTAGTTTGCTTTCAGATAGGCGGTCTGGTAGGCCACTACCGAATAAGCGGCGGCGTGACTTTTGTTAAAGCCGTACTGAGAGAAGGGTTTCAGCATTTCAAAAATTTCTTCGGCGTGTTCCTTGCTATGCCCCTTTTCCTGTGCTCCGTTGATGAAGTCGACTTTCATCTTCTCCATTTCTTTGATTTTTTTCTTACCCATTGCGCGGCGCAGAATATCCGCTTTGCCGAGGGAGAATCCGCCGATAATTTGGGCTACCTGCATGACCTGTTCCTGGTACACAATGACTCCGTAGGTCGGTTGAAGTACCTCTTTCAGGCTTGGATCCGGGTATTGAATTTCCTGTTGGCCGTTCTTACTGGCGATAAACTGGGGTATATACTGCATCGGCCCGGGCCGGTACAGGGCATTCAATGCGATAAGGTCTTCGATTGTCTCCGGTTTGGCCTGGCGCAAAATATTTTGCATACCGCTGCTCTCAAACTGGAATATACTGGTGCTTTTTCCTTCTCCCAAAAGCTCAAAAGTGGGGGTATCATCTTCGGGGATCTTTTCTATATCAAAATCGATTCCACGTTTACGGATCAGTTTTTCGGTGTTTTTTATCAGCGTCAGGGTCTTAAGACCCAGAAAGTCCATCTTTACCAGCCCGCACTCTTCAAGCTGGTCCATCGTATACTGGGTGGATATTGCGCCGGTGCGGGGGTCAACATAGAGGGGGACGTATTCGGTCAAGGGGTCCTTGCCGATTACAACACCGGCGGCATGGGTGGAAGCGTGGCGGGAAAGCCCCTCCAGGGTACGGGCGGTTTGAATTAGCTCGGTGTAAGCCCCTCCCTGGTCCTCCACTTCCTTCAGTCTTGGTTCGGCATCGAGTGCCTTGTCGATGGTTATTCCCAAATCCGAAGGCACGAGTTTCGCGATGCGGTTGGTCTCAGACAAGGGAATATCTAGGACCCGGGCAACGTCTCTCAGTACGGCTTTTGCCTTCAGGGTCCCAAAGGTGATGATTTGCCCTACCTTATCCTTACCGTACTTCTCGGTTACATAATCGATCACTTCCCCTCGGCGTTCAAAGCAGAAATCAATATCGAAGTCGGGCATCGACACACGTTCGGGGTTGAGAAAACGTTCGAAGAGCAGGTTGTACTTCAGGGGTTCGATGTTTGTGATTCCCAGGGCGTAGGCGACTATTGAGCCGGCCCCGGAGCCGCGTCCCGGCCCGACGGGGATGTTCTTTTTACGGGCGAAGTCAATGAAATCCCACACAATCAAAAAGTATCCGGGGAATCCCATTGAATTTATAATGCCGAGTTCGTGTTCCGCCCTTTTTCTCAGCTCTTCAGTGACCTCTCCGTAGCGTTCCCTCAACCCTTCGATGGTAAGATGATGCAAGTACTCCTCAAGGGTTTCAAACTCCTCCGGTATCTCATAGTGCGGTAGAATAGGCCCGGGGAGGGGGATTTCAAGCTCGCACTTATCCGCAAGTTTGACGGTATTGTCAAGAGCCTCGGGTATGTCCCTAAAAAGCTCACGCATCTGGGCTTCGCTTTTTAAGTAAAACTGGTCGGAATCAAATTTAAGCCGGTCAATTTGATTCTTTTTCTTGTTCGTACCTATACAGATCAGAATGTCCTGGGCGTTGGCCTCTTCCTGGCGGATATAATGGATATCGTTGGTTGCAATTAAGGGTAAGCCTGTCTCCTTCGACATTCGGATGAGCGCCGGGTTTACTTCTTTTTGTTCAGGTATACCGTGGTCCTGCAGCTCGAGGTAAAACTCGCCTTCTCCGAATATTTTTTGATAGTAAAGGGCTTTTTCAACCGCAGCCTCATAGTTTCCGTTCAGAATAAGTTGTGGTATTTCTCCGGCCAGACATGCGCTGGAGCCGATCAACCCTTCTGAATAGGTTTCTAACAGCTCGTCGTCTATCCGGGGTTTATAGTAAAAACCTTCCGTATAAGCACGGCTGGAGAGCTCCATCAGGTTCTTGTAACCCCTTTTATTGCGGGCAATAACCAGTAAGTGGTAGTATCTGTTTTTATGCTCTGCTCCCTTTTTGTCAAACCGCGAGCCGGGAGCTACATAGAACTCACAACCGATGATCGGTTTTATATCGTGGGCTTTACACGTTTTATAGAATTTGAGAACACCGAACATGTTCCCATGGTCGGTGATCGCCAATTGCCGCATGCCAAGATCGGCAGCTGTGTGCACCATTTTTTCAATGTTTGCAGCTCCGTCCAGAAGGGAGTAATCGGTGTGGTTATGTAGATGGACGAAATTGGACATGAATAATCTCCTTATTAGAAATATACCGAAAGGGCACGTCCCCGTAAAGACTTTAAATGAATACCTGACGGCCTTAGTACATCAGTTCCGAGGTCGGTTCATGAAGTGCGCTAAGATACCATTGCAAGAGCCGGAGGGCCCGCTGTTTCTGAAATAAAGTTACCTCACCGGGAAGTTCCATCAAAGCACTGCGAAAAAGACTACGGGCTTCAGAACGGATACGTTCACTTAAGGGCACTTTCTTCCCGGTGATGAGGGTTTCCAACTCCCGATCACGAAGAAAGGATTTTCCGAGAAAAGTGAAGGCCCCCCGAAAATCGGTAATCTCACCCTTCTTTACATCGGTGAGGGCGGTGAAAGTAATCGAAGATTTAGGTTTGGTAAAGGGATCTCCAATTCTCTGATAGAACTGAAGGTTCCAGTCAACAAAGGGAATACGAATACGACTGATTAATTCCCCCGGTTCTAGGGCAGGGTCCCCGGCTTTGGTGAAAAGTCGCGGTATTTGTACCCAGCGGCTATTCCCGCTTTTTCTGAGTTCAACCCGGGCGTCCAGAATAGTCAGGGGGCCGAAAGTATTCAGCCGGCGGGGTTGGTGGGATAAATTACCGCCGATGGTCCCCATATTGCGTACCGCCGGATGGGCAATATTATGGAGAGCATGGGTAAATACCTTCGGCAACACATGCTGACCGACCTTCAAAATTCTGCTGATCGGCACACACGAACCTATTTCAAAGTAGCGTTCAGTACGACTAATGCGCTGCAGTTCAGAAATTCGATTGATATGTAAAATTATATTCGGTAACTCAAAGGGCCCATCACCTTTCTGCTCCCGTGCAATTGCGGTACCCCCGGCAAGTAACAGGGCCTGAGGGTAATCCTGATAGATTTTCATAAGATCCCCCAGGGAGGTTGGCTGAAATACTTTACTATCGTTCATGCAAACGCCTCCGTCGGTACTCTCCGGCGCGGATAACTCCACGGGCAAGGTTGTTAAAATTGGTGCAGGGGCAATAGGTACCTGAGAAAGTTTCCAGTATTTCCTGTTCCGTGGGATCCAGGGTGCTTTCCAAAATAGATTGGGTGATGACTACTTTAGCTGGAAGACAATAGGCGCAGGGGTAGGCCTTCTCGTCATGAAAACCGGAAATAATATCGTTGTATTCCAATGTATTGACAATCCCCTCGTAGGTATATATCGAGGTTTCTTGGACAGCAAAGGCCGGAAGAAGACAGGAAAATACTAGCTCTCCATTTAGAATCACCGCGCAATTGCCGCATTGCCCGTCATAACAGGAAGGATGGAGGCTTTTTATTTGAAGGTCTTTGTGGAGCATATCAACAAGTCGGGTTGAAGTGGAAGTTTGAGCTTCAACAGCGCGACCGTTTAGTGTAAACCTGATTTTCATGAGGGTTCCTCCAGATAACTCTGAATTGTTTCAGAAGTAAGGGGAATACGGTCAAAGTATACGCCGGTTGCCTGGCTCAGGGCAGTGACAAATGCGGCGGGAACGAGGGATTCGGCAATTTCGTTTATTCCCCCGGGGAGACCCTTCGCCCGGTTTGCAAAGACTACGGAGACCGGCGGGAGCCTCAGGTTAGGCTGATCCTGCCCCTCAATCACATAATCCTGATAGTAGCGTGGAGTAACCTTCTGTTCCCCCATTGCCCAGGCCAAAGCCTCATAGATGCTGCCTTCGGCGATAGAAACGGCATACTGGGTATCATACACAAGACCGCAATCGAAGGCGGCCCATATGCCCCTCACCTCCGGTACGAGGGTAAGGGGATCAAGCTGCACTTCTGTCACCACTGCTCCCCAGGAGAAGTTGTGAAACGGGACCCCCTTAAAGGTAGTGGGGTCCCAGGTGGTTCTACGGGCGTTGATGATATTTCTGCGGACCTCGATGGGAAGGGGCTTGTTAAAACGCTGTTTGCGGATATAGTTGCAGCAGCGATCTACTAAGCTTGTGTACACGGTTACCGGCATACCAAGCATCATAGGACCGGAGTCTGGTAAAGTGTCCGTATCGCCGGTAGCAATCTCAACCGATTCAGGAGAAATTCCAAGGATTTCACCGGCCCGTCGCTTCCAGATAGTCTTTATAGCCTCCGGTACGGTCATTGTTCCGCATTCAATTACCAGCTGATCCTTTTTATCCAGGGTTGCCTTAATTCCCCAGTTGTCCTGGGTATTCGGCTTATCGGTGAAGCCGTTACCGGTGAAGCCGGTGGCTATACCGATACCCCGAAGAAAACGGCGGGAAGCTTTTACTGAGTTACGGCGCCTGCGGATTTGTTCATAGGCCGAATGCTTTCGATAAAAATCTGATTGATCTATAACTGTATCGAGAAGTTTTTCTAAGGGCATATTTGGGATGTGAGAGCCGGTAATAATATTCTTGCTTTTTGTATGGCTCTTTTTCCAGTCCCCAGGATTGAGCTGTGAGAATTCTGCTAACCGGGAAAAATGGACCTCCGTCGCAAACAGACTTTGGGAGACCCCCAATCCACGGTAAAGGTTCATCGGCGGGTTTGAAGTTCGGATCGCTTCTGCGGTAATTGAGACATTAGGTACCTGATAGTAACTGCCGGAAGTTATCACTGCCCGATTCAGTAACTCCTTTGTAAACAGAGAATATGCACCTACTTCAAAACGCATATGTATATCATGGGCAATTATCTTACCCTCTTCATTTAATATAGAAGTGCTTTTTACCGCCACCGGGGCTTTTCTGGTGGTGAATTTTTCAACTTCCCGGGGGGAGAGAAGAATTCGAGCTGCTTTTCCCGTACGATAACAAATTGCCGCCGCCATTGCTCCTAGAGTGGAGGGGTACACAACCTTCTCACCATATGCGGGGCTTGGATTAGTCTGAATAACCCTAATTTCTTTTTGTTCAATTCCAAGTACTTCGGCGACAGTCGAGCGGACATGAAAGGGCCAATGGGTGGGAGTATACACAGTAATCCGACCATCATTGATTTCCGCATACGCCCCGGTTGGTGCACGGCTTACATGGCTTTCGGTTGTGGTCCGGTATTCGGCTTCTACAATCTGATTTGTCTCTTCAAAGGCTTTTGAGGGGTTTCCCCTTGAGAGGCCGGCTGAATCGACAATTTGATCCTCTGAGGCGGGTTGAAATGCAAGCAATGAAAAATCGGTTTCATAAGAGATTTTTAATTTTCGCTCCGCAGTTTCAAGTAAACTTGGGTCTTCCGAAGCTATAAGTAGAATCGGTTCCCCCTCATAGTTAATATTTCCGTCACTAAGAAGGGGCATCTCCTCCTGAAGCACTACTACCCGATTGATTCCTTCGATATCGTCGGCATCATACACGAGAATATTCTCGGATACATTGGTCGTTTCTATCGAAGCTATGCTGCCTCGGGGAATATCTGCACGGACGATTTTTATATGCAGCATACCCTTGCGTGTAAACTCATCGATAAAGCGGTAGTTATTCTTCACTGCTGCTCCTTCGGTAATGGCCTTTTCCGATTGAGAGTACCCCTTCAATGACGCGCTCAATTTCATGGTCCCTCATATCAGGATAGATAGGCACACTAAAAGCTGTAGTGTATACCCTCAAAGAAACGGGAAAATCTTCAGGCGAAAGATCGTACCTCTTTGCGTAATAACTCATAATATGCAGAGGAATATAATGTACTGAAGTTCCGATACCCCTGTCCTGCAACTTTTGAATAAACTCATCCCGGTGAATGGTAAGCTTTTCCGGTTTTATCCTCAGGATAAACAAATGCCAGGCATGCTCTTCCGGTGCGGAGGGCAGTTCGAGAAAATCGTACCCGGACCATGCATCAATATAGCGTTCGGCAATTTTTTTTCTCTTTTCTAAAAACTCATAGGACCGTTTTAGCTGAACCCGACCGATAGCCGCGGCGATATCAGGCAAATTGTACTTGAATCCAGCGGCCACGACATCGTACTTCCAGGATGCCCTAGTATCTGTGTAGCGCTTCCACACTTCCCTGTCGATACCGTGGAGACGCATTACTTTTATCCGTTCAGCAATTTCAGGATTAGAAGTGACTACCATCCCGCCTTCCCCGGTAGTAATAGTTTTTGTGGCATAGAAAGAAAATACCCCCGCGTCTCCCATGCAGCCTAAAAAAGAACCCTTATAGTGAACGGGCAGGGCATGGGCCGCGTCTTCTACAAGGGAGATTGAGTTTTCCCGGGCAATTTTCTGCAGTGAGTACATATCGCAGGGATGTCCACCCATATGTACCGGGAGCAGGGCCTTTACATTTGGCTGTTCCGCGGCGGCGGCGGTTTTTTCAATATCTATAGTAAGGCTTTTTTCATCAATATCGACAAACAGAGGATCCGCCTGCAAATAGCGAATTACTTCTGCGGTGGCGGTAAAAGTATAGGGGGTTGTTATAACCTTATCTCCGGCGCAGACTCCCATCGCTTCAAGGGCCAGATGGAGACCGGCGGTAGCGGAGTTCACCGCCAGGGCGTAGGGGGAACCGACCAGCTCGGAGAACTCCTGTTCAAAAGACTGGGCTTCTCCGGCGGTAGTCAGCCAGCCGCTTCGCAATACTTTTAACGCCGCCTCTTCCTCTTCCCGGCCAATAGAAGGACGAGCGAAGGGGATAAAGTCGGCGGATTCGGAACTAGTAGGCTGGTTCATTTTCAGCCTTTCGGAGGGTCGGAAGATACCGTTGCAGTGTTTCCCGAAGAAGCAAGCGGTTCCTGTACTGGTCAGGGGCATCCGTATCAAAAAAACAAATAGGATGAATCTCATTCAGTATTTCATCCACCTCGACGGAAAAACGGGGAAGTCGCTCAAGTCTATTGATACCCGTATGTTCCGTACTCCGCAACTTTTCTCCCTTTGTCCATAAGCGCTCGGTTGTCTTTTCTCCCGGCCGTAAACCGATGTAGCGAATAGGGATTTCACTTTCAGGAGTAAAGCCGTAGAAGCGTATCATTTGTTCGGCTAAGTCCCGGATTAACAGAGGGTCTCCCATATCGAGAATATACATATTACCGCCTTCTCCAACACCACCGGCTTTCAATACCAAAGATGAGGCCTCCGGAATGGTCATGAAAAAACGGGTTGCCCCGGGATGGGTGATAGTCACCGGACCGCCTTTAAGTATCTGCTTGGTAAAGAGGGGAACTATACTCCCCCTGGAGCCGAGCACATTTCCGAAGCGAACTACAATATAGTCACCCGATTTGCCGTTACTGGCGAGAACAATCTCTTCTGCTAAACTTTTTGAGGCGCCGTACATACTGGTGGGATTTACCGCTTTATCCGTAGAAACTAATACGAAGCGGGGAACATTATTTGCCCTGGCTGCTTCAACCACATTTTTCGTACCAAACACGTTGTTTTTAATCGCTTCAATCGGATTTTCTTCCAGCAGTGGAACATGCTTATAGGCGGCACAGTGAAAAATAACATCCGCCTTAAGTCGGCGAATGATAAAGTCCATATAATGGGGGTCCTGCATCTCGCCGATGATCGGCACAATAGTTGCTTTCTCTCCGACTCCCTCCTCTTGGAGTATACGCAGTTCCTTTTCAATTTCATACACGCTGTTTTCGCCGTGATCAAAGAGGTATAAGCGTTCCGCCCCTCCGGATAAAAGCTGCCTGGCTAATTCACTTCCGATGCTGCCCCCCGCCCCGGTGATGAGGACCCGGCGTCCCCGAAGGTAGTCAAGGCTCTCCTTCAGGCAAATCGATATCTGGTTTCGTCCGAGGAGGTCTTGGGCGGTAATTTCCCGGGTTTGAATAAGATGAGCGTCGCCGTCGATGATTTGGGAGAGCTTAGGGAGAATACGAATTCTGTTAAGTTTGGTATTCTGAAGAATAGTATAAATTCGCCGCAACTGTTCGCTGGTAGCAGCGGGTATCGCGATTAAAGCCTCGTCGGCCGGGGTGTGTTGTAAAATTGACTGAATTGATGAGAGGGGACCGTATACCGGTATGTCGTGTATAGAAGTGCCGATTTTATCAGGATCGTCATCGATAAAGGCAACAACATTGCCTAAAATACCTTTTGATCTGATTTCTTCAGCGATTTCATGGCCCGCGAAACCGGCCCCGATGATGTATATGTTACTTTGTTTTTCCCGGATCATCCTTACTCTTCTTTTCCAAGAATTCAAAACCGAAATCAATTAAAAATGACTGTTCATATAGTGAAAGGCGCACTTTAGCCCGCTTTTTTCGCTTATTTACCTTTACAATTAAACCCTCAAGCCCCTTCATAGGCCCATCGAGTACCACAATACGGTTGTTCTTATCAAAAGTGACGGTCGATTTATCTACAATTTCTCCATAGCTTAGAAAATGGAGCAGCAATCCCTTATCTTCCCCCGTCAGAGGCTCAATATTCTGGTTGCTCTTTAAAAAACGGATAAAGCCGGAGGTTCGTTTCAGGGTCCAATACACTTCAGTAGGTAATTCTTCCGCTTCGTAAAAGAGATAGCCCGGAAAAATCGGGGCTAACTCCTCTTTGGTTTTACCGCGGCGTCGTATAGTAAGTTTTCGTCGAGGCCATAAGAATCGTCCGGAATCGAAAAACTCGGGGCAGTCAACACGGAGAGCATTCCGTGCTAAAGTTAAATACTTAGGTTCTTCTCGGGTTAAGACCTGTAGCACAAAATATTTCATACGGCGAGTCCCGTTCTATCTATTCCACTTTTACCGGTTAAATGCCATTGATTCTTCACGATTCTGAATAGAAAAATACCATGGAAATCGATACACTGCAACCGCTTCACGGCAATTCCGGTAATTCAGGCAATTCAAGTAGCGGGAGTAGCAAGAGTTCTAAAAACGTGTTTCCCGCATTTACTAAGATTCGTTTTATACCGATAATAATAATACGATTCTTATGGGGGAGTATACATGAAAAAAACTATTTTTTGCCTCTTGTTGATGTGCGGAATTGCAGCGGCAATTTCCGCCGATACTATACTGTTGTTTTCTGAAAAACCGACCGGAGTTGGTAATGAAGAGGAATCTGTAGGGTACATTGAAGATGGAATAATGGATGTGTTTTTCACAGCCGGTCATATCATCTTCAACGGTGGATATCAGCAGTTTGATGAGGAAACTACCGAATCGCAGAATACCTTTGTTGATGATCTTTCTTTTCGTCAGGCGAAATCAGGAGGGGCCCATTATGTGCTGCAGGTCCAACTGCGTTTTAATGAAAACGATGAGGATACTCTGCCGGTAAAAGCACTCTACAGGTTTTACGAGCTTAAGTCTGAAGAACAACTGGTAAGTGGTGAAGTGCTTTTGGCGGAATCCGGTGATCAGGAGGAACTGGAAGATTGGGAGCTCATACAAAAAATGGGAAGAGAGGTAGGCTCTCAGGCCCTGAGGAAAATGTAGGGGCTAGTACAGAAAATTCTCAATATGTCCTACACAAACCCCGAGAATGAGATATGGGAGTGTAATATGAAAGATAAATACCGTTTTTATCATAAAGCGAAGCTAATTACCTATGTTGCAGCATTTATTTTGTTCACCGCTGCCTTCGGCGGCATGTTGTGGGCCCAGAATTCATTCTGGGAGGGTAAGTTGAGCACCGCTCCTTATGGATTATTGCCGAACAGCGGTATGTATGCCGCCTCCAACGCCTTCCCCCTTGATACCAAAGTTGTTATTACACATCCCTCTAAGGGTACTCAAATTGAAGTGCGGATTGTTGCACGGGTAGATCGAGATCGGGTTTTTATGCAGGTTTCTCAAGATGCGGCACAAGAGCTGGGAATAACCGATGATGAAATTCTAACTGTTGAGGTAAGTCCTGTTGAGAAAGAAGAGGATTTACTCGAGTCAAGCATTGCCGGGGACCAGCCTTTCTCCCGGGACCCTGATATAAATCCCTCGGCTGCGGTCCAGGAGGATAGCCTTGCCCTGGTTGATGAGTATTTAGCTGAGGAAACAGCAGATGAAAAAACAACACCCGAATTACCGGAGTTGCCGGAGCAGCCTAAACAACAGCCGGAACAGCCGGCTGTAACCCGCACTGATGATAGTGCGAAGGAAAGTCCTGCACAAGAGACGCCTGATGAGAAGGGACCTGCTGAAGCTGAATTTTTACAAGTTGAGGACCTGCCGGAACGAGAACAACCCCTGGCGGAAGTTACTGTAGACCTGCCGGCACCGAGTTTGGAACCGCAACCGGCAAAACCTGAATTTCAGCCGGAAAAGCCGGAAGAAATAGCGGAGGAGAAATCGAAAGGAAAAGACCAAAGTCCGGAGCCCCCTGAATTGGAAGGACCGTTTGTGGCCGAACTTGAGCCCTTATTTATTCAGGAAAAGGATAGACGTTACTCTCCTAATGCACCGGAGCTTCCTGAAAGCACTGAAGTTGCTGAAGGGCCACAAGCTACTCTTGAAAACGCCGCACCTTCGGAGGCTCCCTATACCGCAGAACTGGAAGTACGCCATTCTCCGGAACCCATTAAAGAGGATGCTCCAAAAGCAGATATTGCCTCTACCGTCGAGGAAGAGGAGAAGAAAGAGGGATCTGAAGTTGCTCACAGTCCTATTTTACCTGTAGAGAGGGAAGATGAAACTGAGGGTGAAATGGGAGAGGATAAAGTGGTAGAGATACCGGAGGATGCAGAACTCGTTTTGGTGCCTGCTGAAGAGCGTCCGCCCGAGGGGCCTGTTACGGCAAAGGGAGAGGAGCCCCGGGAGAAACCGCCGGAACCCCCGGAGGAAGAAAGCAAAGATAAAGAGGCCCCCCAGGAAAGAGTCACACAAGAGAAGGCCCCCCAGGAAGAAGCCCTAGTTCCGGATACCTCCGTAACCGACATACCCGTTCAACGTAATATTGATGCAGAAAGTTACTATTTGCAGGTGGCAGCATACTCTAAACTTGACCTTGCCCAAACCCGTGGACGCCGGCTGGCTTCTCGATACCCGGTTACTCTGTTTTTAGAAGAAAAAAACACGGCGGCCCCATATAAATTGATGATCGGTCCCTTGAATGAACATGAGAGTGGTACTCTTCTTTTTACCTTTACCTCACGGGGGTATCGTGACGCTTTTATCAGAAAGGGTAACTAATATATGCCGAACAAAGACCATGACGGAGCTCGGGAAGAAATTGAAACACTTTCCGGGCTTTTACGTCGTTACCAGTATGAATACTACATAGAGGGCCGTCCGAGTGTTACAGACCGTGAATATGATCGGCTTTCTGACCGTTTATACGAGCTTGAATCACAGTTTCCTGACCTAAAAAAACCGGATTCACCCACTCAACGGGTGGGTTCGGACCTCACCGAAACATTTCCCGAAGTTGAACATACCATTCCTGTTTTAAGCCTGGATAAAGCCTACAGCGCAAAGGAAGTTGCCGATTGGATAGGGCGTACCACCGAACGAAGCGAGCACAGCCTCAGCTTTGTAGTAGAAGAAAAGATTGATGGCGTTTCTATTGTACTCTATTATGAGGGGGGACTGCTTGTACGTGCCGTCACTCGGGGCAACGGTTTTGTGGGTAATGATATAACAGCCAATGTAAAAACTATTCGTACGGTGCCTCTCCGTCTTCCTGAAAATTTGGATGTCGCCGTCCGTGGAGAGATTTATCTTCCTAAAAACCGCTTTGAAGAATTGAATCATACCATGGAAACACCCTACGCAAACCCGAGAAATCTTGCAGCGGGAACCCTCCGACGGATAAAAAGTAGTGAAGTTTCCAGAATTCCCTTGAATATTTTTGCATATGAGGGCTACTTTTCTCAGCAGCAATTAAGCCATATCGAAGTCCTGGTAAAACTGAAAGACCTTGGTTTCCGGGTAAGCGATCGAATAGGAGTTTTTTCTAATCGTCTTAACCCCCGGGACCTGGAAACACAACATCCAAAGTGGAGTTTTGGAAGGTTTGAAGAATTGCCGGAATATATTGATAGGGCTACTTCAGAGCGTGATTCTTTGGAATATGAGATTGACGGTCTTGTGGTAAAGGTGAACGAGCTGCAAGTACGGGAGGAGCTGGGGTATACAGGACATCATCCCCGTTGGGCAATTGCCTATAAGTTTGAGTCCCCACAAGGAACTACCACAATAAAAAAAATCGATGTGCAGGTGGGGAGGACCGGACGGATCACTCCGGTTGCCCGGGTTGAGCCGGTACAAATAGGCGGTTCAACCATTAGCAATGTGACTCTCCATAACCAAGCTTACATAGAAATGCTGGAAATCTCTGTAGGAGATCAGGTTGCGGTTTCCCGTCGCGGTGATGTAATTCCGGCGGTTGAGAAGGTCGTCCAGAAAAATGAAGTGGGAAACCCGGTGTGGGAAATGCCTTCGACATGCCCCTCCTGTGGATCTAAACTTGAGGTATATGGGGCCCATCATTTTTGCAGAAACAACCAGTGCCCCGATCAGGTGAGGGGGAGACTTCATTTCTTTATCGGGCGCAATCAAATGGATATAGAAAATCTAGGTCCGGAAACGGCGGAGTTGCTTCTGGAAAAGGGATTTATAAAAGACCTGTCGGATTTGTATCGTTTTGATTTCGACCGGCTTTTAGGACATCCAGGTTTCGGTGAAAAGAAAATCGCAGCAATTAAGGCCGGGCTTGAAAAAAGCCTTTCCCAGCCTTTTCGAGTAGTCTTGCCCTCCCTTGGAATACCGGAGGTAGGACCAAATGTAACGGAGCTTTTAATAGATGCAGGTTTTACCTCAATTGATAAGATTATTAAAGCGGCTAAGGCGGGAGAGTCGGAAAGACTGCTTGAAATAAAAGGCATAGGCGAGAAAACCGCCGCGACTATCATTGAAGAGTTCTCACGTCCTGAAATCCAGGATCGAATAGAGGAGCTGAAACAAGTCGGCTTGCAATTTGAGGCATCCGGCAGCTCGCCCTTTGGGTCCGAGGCTGTAGCTGGGGGCTTCGCAGAAGCAGGGCTTGGTGAACAAGGCAGCGGGTTTCCGCAGATCTTCTCTGGTGAAAATTGGTGTGTAACCGGTAGTTTTACGCATTTTACACCCCGTTCTAAAGCAATGGAGTATGTAAAAGCCGGTGGAGGAAAAACCAGTAGTCAAGTAAGCGGGAGTACTACCCATCTATTAGCAGGCAAGGGCGGCGGAAGTAAGCGTCAAAAGGCGGAGAAGTTTGGTGCTGAAATTGTAGAGGAGGGCGATTTTATTCAACGCCTTAAAGAGGGCGGTATCGAGGTTGAATGAGATGAAAAGGGACAATTCAAAACCTGACTATCAGTCGGTAATACAGGAGCTGCGGCGATCCGGGTACGGCGTAGTGCCTCCGCAGCAGTTTCGAAGCGACTTTGAGAGTGAGTTTACAGAATTGTGGGACCGGGTAGCACCATATACGATGATCAGTATGGAGCGGGGGTATGCGCTCTATTCCGCGGTACATTATGTGGTGAAGGCCGAAATTCCAGGTGATTTTGTTGAATGCGGGGTGTGGAAGGGCGGGGCGGCAATGCTGATGGCATTAACGCTTATTGAACTTAACGTTGTGGACCGTGAATTGTATCTATTTGATACTTTTCAAGGAATGACACCCCCGACAGAGAATGATAAGATTGCATGGACAGGGCGGCCGGTCCAGGAGAAATGGGAGCAGGATTACTTCAGCTGGTGGTCAATTCCCCGTCAGGAGGTTGTGCAAAACCTCCGATCCACCGGTTATCCTGAACAATTAATTCATGCGGTGGAAGGAGATGTCGGTTCCACCATACCGGATCAAAGTCCCGGCACAATTGCCCTTTTACGACTTGATACTGATTGGTATGAGTCAACTTTGCACGAGTTACGGTATCTTTACCCTCGACTGAAAGGGGGAGGAGTTCTCCTTTTAGATGATTACGGGCACTTCACAGGCGCAAGAAAAGCTGTTGATGAGTTCTTTTTAGGTTCTGCGGTTTTCCTTCATCGAGATGATTATACCGGCCGTTCCCTGGTGAAACCCTAGGAATGGTCCAAGGGGCGTATGTAACTACTGGGCCCTATATTTTTTCCTGCGGCTATACTGAGAATCACTTGTTCAATTACCGTCCTATACTGGGGATATCTTATGCGAAGATGCTGGACATAGCCGATTTCCTGCCGGACCCGTTCTCTTTTTATTCTTCCTAATCTTTGTAGCAAGAGGTTTCGTTCGACCTCTTCCATGTACAACATACAAATAGCCAGGTTTCGGTCCGATACCCGCATGAGTCTATTTTGCGCATCTGCCTGAGGCAATGTTTGTATGATTTTAATAAGTCTTCTATCAGGTGATTCTTTCATCTCTTATCGAATATAATAAAAAGCGATACCGCTTGTATAGTGAGAAAACGGCTCGGTTTTGGAGGACAATGCACCAACGCTAAAGTTCAGATGCATAGATGTGTGCGGGATCAGGCGACCGTACTCTAGGGTATATGAAAAGTTTTTTAATTCGGTGTGTGTGCCGGCATTGATGGCAATTGAATTTCCCCTATGTTGAAAAAAGAACCCCCCGAAAAATATGCCGGTCCATGTTCTTCCTGCATCCGTATCCGGCTGCCATACAATATTAGGAGTAAATGATAGTCCGGAAAAGGTTTTAGTGTGCGGGTGCAGCGTGAAAGTCATTATTGGACCACTGCCTACAAAAGTAGCAAGGGGAAATACCGATTTTAAATTCTCGCTTATGTTTTTTTCTGAGAGGTAATTTCCGAAAAGGTGAAACGCCCCCGAGAATTCGGTGTTTTTCCCAATAGAAAAAAACTCTTTTTTTACTTGAGAAGAAATTGTTACTATAGAACTCTGGTTTTTCTTCACGAGTAAACCCGCTGAGGCCTGTACTTCTGAACAGTAGGGGAGCCCCGCTGAGAAGCTTAGGCTAGTTGGAAAATATGACGGCGAGGTAGCTTCGCCACCGGCACTAAGGGTAAATGAGCTCTGAAACAGGCCGGTGATTGTACTGCGGGCGCGGGGAACACCGACTGTAGAAATACTTGTTGGAAGAGTGGTGGTAAAAAGCGGAACAGGGTCCGAGGGAACCACCTCAACCTTGCGGATTATCCTTTGTCGGGTTTTTTTATCCTTCGATGTACCTTCAATTTTTACTTCATACGATCCCGGAGGCAGGTCATATTTTTTCTCAAACTGAGGGAAATCAAGAACACGGAGTTGCTCAGTGTTATAAAGCCCCCTCTTTGTGTCGAATATACGTATGGTGATGGTCCCTGGAGCGCTGACCGAACCGCTGATCTTCAGGCCCTTTGTCTCTAAGGGCGGGGTAATCTGTATTCTTTTTGGGGATACAGAAAGCTCTTTGATTGTAAAAGGTCGTGCTTCAAGTTCGATTCGAGGCTGGATCGTTTTATTGTGCTGGACCTTAACCTCTAGAACCTTATCTTCATACCCGAACCGTCGAGCATGAATAGTGTAGGTGCCCACCGGTAATTCTTTTGGAAAGTTTTGTATCACCTTGTTCCCAATAGTAACTTTGGTGTCCCGCGGCTTGATTATTGGTGAAATTTTACCCGTGAGCGGTGTAAGGGCAATCTGTACTGCGGCAATATCATCATTTTGTATATCAAGGTAGAAGCTGAATTCCTTATGCCGTACTTTCTTTATACGAATATGATAAGATCCGTCCTCAAGTGGTTGTACGAAGGGGGCCTTGCCTAGTAGCTTCCCATTTATTAGCACTTCAGCACCCGCCGGCTGAGTGAAAAACAAGATTTCTCCCTCCTCTGGAGTTTCTTCCATCGGCGGCAGTTCATCTGTTCGGTAAAATATCTGGAAATCGGCTTGTTGTTCAACTTGAGATTCAGCTTGTTGTTCAGCCTGAGGTTCGGAGCCTTCGGCAGTTCGAAACTCTTCTGTGGAGTCGTCTTCTGCGGGGAGTGTGCTGCACCCCATACCTAATATACTTACACTGAGTAATAATAAAAAAGTTGAAAAGATGCAGCCCTTCATCATTATTAGAACCTCAATTAGAAAGGAGCGGCCACACAACTTTAAAGGTTTCACAGAGGACCGGCATCTCATCTGAAAACTTTAGACCAACCTCATTAAGTTCCTGGGTGAACACTTCCTTGTGTACCCTGCGCCAGTAGTCGAGGGATTTGTCGCCTTCACCCTCCGTGGCCGCAAAATCCGCCGTTACTTCCTTAAAAGGTACGATCTCTACTACTACTGTTTCTATAATGCACTGTGCTTCGCCGTTCCATTTTGTAATTATACTCAGTTCGCCGGCACAGGGCAGCGATTCTCCCTCGGCCTCTATGCTCCACAGGGATGTGGCGGTCCCGCTTTTCTCACCCCGGAGTACAAGTACCGCCAGCTCATCGGCAGCAGACTGGGTGTTGCAGAAATGCCAGGCCGAGTATGTTCTTAAAGTATTTTCAGGTGTTTCACCAATTGAACTTAAATAGTTCTTCCACATTTTACGGACCGAAGGGTGGTCACTGTTCATTTACTCCTCCTTGTTCAAGCTAAGAATACCACAATTATCAGTTCCCTTCATGTGCAGAGCCTGCAATTTTACTGAATGCCTGATGTTAAGTCCCAAAAAATAAAAGCGGTCGAATAGTAAAACTACCGCCGCTTTTGGTTTAGAAAGGTGTGCCGAAGCACTCGAGAATAGTAAATATTACTGCTGTCTTATCTTCTCTCTCTAGCTTGGTTTACCTTCATCGATCTTCCCATGAATTCCGAACCGTTTAAGGAATCAATTGCACTATTTGCCTCTCCATCGTCGGGCATATCGACAAAAGCAAAGCCCTTTGACCGCTGGGTCATACGATCAAAAATAACCCGGACGGAAGAAACGGTACCATACTCCTGAAAAAGGTTTTTCAGGTCGTCCTCTGTGGCGGAATAATTGAGATTTCCGACATAAATGTTCATACAAAATGCTCCTAAGAAATATAAAGTACTAAAGAGATGATGTGATAGGAGAAAGTTTACCCATGTAGTAGAAGCTATCTCATCATATCTTTTGATCGATACTACGCCATTTTAGAGCAAAATGCAATCATTTTTTTCTGAGGTACCAGTGTATACCTTCGTTTTTTGTTTCCACTAATCCGCGTTTTTCCGCGTCAAAAACAAGCTTCTTAAATTTGCTGTACCCGTAACGCTTGATAGACACCTTCTTTTCCTGCAGCTGTTGACTCGACTTTGCAAAGGAAGTCCAATTGTTTCCAGACAAAGTATTAAGCAGATATTTAAAAATTTCGGGCAACTGTTCTGAGCTGGAAACACGGCTCCGGGCGGAAATAGTGAGAAGATTGCTGTTTTCCTGGCTGTATTCAACATTTGTGTGTTCTATTGCATCCGAGAGAAAGGATTTCCATGTTTTATACCCGATTTTCTCCTCATTGAAATCCTCGTTGAGCAGTTTCATTTTTACCTTTACAGAACCGGGGCTTGGCTTCTTTTTCTGCTTCAGCATGAGATTCACAGCCTCTGCAAACAGCTGAAAGGCGGCATCCTTGGAAATTGTTTCGGTGGACTCCTCTTCCTGGTCCTCCTCGTAGTCATTGGTCATAATACTTCTGTAATCAAAGTACTTGTCCGACTGGGCCAGAAGGTCCTCCGAGGCGTTGGATGCATCGCAGATAATCCACACCTCCTTGCCGTGTTTCTTTAGGGTGGTCAGCAGCGGTCTAAAATCGGCATCCCCGGTAATCAGAATAAATCTTTGAAGGTGGGGGTACAGAAATATCATCTCCGTGGCGTGGGTAATCAGAGCCATATCGGCACTGTTTTTTCGGGATTTGGGTATATGAATCAGCTCAAAATTGTAATCCGAAAGGTTGCTCGGAAGCTTTTTCAAATGCGGCCGAGTCCAGTCGCCGAAACAGATAGCAGAGGACACCTTGTTCTCTTCTTCCAGAAAATCGAAAAGGTTTGCAATAAATTTATGATCGTTTTTTGGGGTTACATTCTCTATATCCCAAAGAATCGTCGCATTGTCCATGATTTCTCCTTATGTGCGCCGGTTTACAGGCGCCTGTTCATTTCTGCCAGTGTGCCAGCATAGTTCTGACTGATCGTCGCATCTCTTCCATGAAGTCAGAGCTGAATTTTCGCAGATAGGTATGCTGGCCGTAGTTATGTGCGCCCGTCAAAAATTGGGGGGTAGACGATAAATTTGCATCGTACAACCCCTCGGCTTCCTTCGGGGTGAGACGGTGGTAGCTGTTTTTTGCCACAATTATCTCCTGGGGAAGACGAGGAGTAAGGGGCCGGGACCTCTGCTGTTCCGTCGGATAGCCGAAACAAATCATGGTGATCGGAACGGCGTAGGGCGGTAAGTCCAGCAGCCGGCGATGGATCTCGTAATTTTCCATGATGTCGCCTACATAACAGCTGCCTATACCAAGCGACTCGGCTGCTACAACGGCGGTCTGAGCAGCAATAAGGGCATCGCATGCGGCCAGCAGCAGGTCCGCCTCCTGCGGCTTGGTTTCGGGAGCACTGCCGGCCTGCACGAGTGAATCTACGTCAGAAAACCGGAAGAAGTCGAACATTCGCTGAAAATCGGCTAGAAACACAAGCACCCAAGGAGCCTCGGCAATAAAGGCTTGATGATCGCAGGTTTCGGCAAGTCTTGATTTCAGCTCTGCAGACTCAACATCGACAATCGAATAGAGCATCTGGTTTCCTGCGGTTGGCGCACGGAGCATCGCATCAAGTACCAGCTGTTTTTCCCTTTCCGGTATCGGTGTGGAAAGGTAGCTTCTAATCGATTTTCTTTGCAAAATAGTATCTATACATTCATTCATTTTTTTACTTCAGGTTTTTGACCCATTTTATATCAGTTTTATATTCCTCATCATTGGAATAGAGTCCAAAAATCCTCCCAAGCTCGATAGCAAAATCGGCGAAATCATCGTAATAAAAAATACAGATATTCATAAGATTTCCTTGCCCGTGTTAGGATTTATATATCTTCTTTATTCTTCCCACTACCCCGGACTCCAGTCGTACTTTGATTCCATGGGGGTGATAGGATGATTTTGTGAGTATCCTGTTAACCACACCGTCTGTAAGATGCCCGGTCCCCTGGTCCTGTTTTTTTACTACATCGACCTGCTGTCCGGTTTCTACATTCTCTCTATATCGTCCGTCCATAATTCAACCTCCCGCGCGTTTGGCAGTAAACCCCGCCTCAGCAAGAATTGAAACAATCAGGTCCACTTTATCTCCCTGGATAATTATGCAGCCTGATTTCACACTTCCCCCGGTTCCACATTGCTGCTTCAGCCGGGTTGCCCATTCACGTAGTTCCTCTTCGGAACCCGGCATGCTGTAGATAACTGAAACAGTCTTACCGCCTCTGCCCTTGCTTTCGCGTTGGACCCGAATAGTGCCGTCGTTTTTTATACCGGAAGGAGTTGATCCCCCCTGGCGCTTACTTTTCTTTTTGCGTGTGCTTTGCTTCCGCAGATCTCCCTCATCGGTGGAGTATACAACCTCATCATCCATAGTCTCCGCCTCCTCGGTAATACAGCTGAGCGACAGCATAGCACAGAGTTCAATCTATCGAAAAGGCTATCTTGGCCCTAATAATAGTAAAAATGTGGGAACCGGTCCAACCCCGATGCCTCAACAGCAATTCTTGATGCCGTGATAATTGTGTTTTTTCGACAATTAGTGGTATTCTAGGCACAAAAGAATTAGTCAGGACAGCAATTCGCAATATGAAAATTTTTGGAAAATTTTCACATTGCGAATGCTCACATTTTGTGTAAGATAGGTAGTGTATCTTAAAGATGGTGTGGGTATTCTCATTTTGGAAGTCTTATGACTTCCAAAATGAATACCTGTAGTCAGGAGGCTTTCTATGCCGTATTTTCGCAAAATAGTGGGTGAACGGCTCTTTCTTTCCCCGGTCAGCGGAGAGGAAGCGGAAAAATACACCCGCTGGATGAATGATCTTGAGATTACCGTAAATCTAACGACGGCCCCTCGGATAATTTCTCTGGAAAAAGAGAAGCAGATGCTGGAACTTTTTCAGAAGGAGGGGTACAACTTTGCAATTGTACAAAAAGAGAATGATGAGCTTACCGGGAACTGCGGATTGATGAACGTCGATCTTGTGCAGCGCACCGCGGAACTGGGTATTTTTATCGGAGAGAAGAAACACCGCGGCAAGGGGTACGGCAGCGAGGCTGTCAGACTGCTGCTTGACTACGCCTTTAATCTGCTGAACCTGCACAGTGTGTATCTCCGGGTGCGTTCCTTCAATACGGCGGCTCTGCACTGTTATCAGAGGGTTGGATTTAAGGAAATAGGCCGTCGTCGCGAGTGCGTGCTTCTGGCCGGTAGGTACTATGATGAACTATATATGGACATCCTTGAGCATGAGTTTGAGGGCGTTATACCTCAGTGTCTTGAGAAGTGAGAATTCCTGAAGTATTTTAATATGTACTTGATTAATAGTGGGGATAAGTGTATATTGTCTGTGTATATCGGATGCGGTATTGTTCTTTAATTTTCTCTAGGTATTCTCTGAGTTGATGTAAGCTGAATCTTTTCTGTTTCTTCTCCCATCAAAAAAGTAATTTCCTACTGAATTATTAAGACTATTTCTTCCATATACTCAATATTTTTAAAACCTCGCGAAAATGCGGGGGAGAAGGATGCTACACTATGGCTAAGAAAATTTATGTAGGAAACATGAATTACAACACTACTGAGCAGGAACTTGAAAACCTGTTCGGCCAGTATGGTACTGTTGCAAGTGCCAACATTATCATCGACCGCTACACCGACCGCTCAAAGGGCTTCGGTTTTGTTGAAATGGAAGATGAACAGGCTGCTGATGCAGCTATCTCTGCTCTGGACAACTCAGAGTTCGGCGGACGTAACCTAAAAGTGAACGTTGCTAAAGAGCGTCGTCCCAGATTCTAAGCGGACGTAATATAGTTTAACTAGAAAACCGGGTGGATTATTATCTATCCGGTTTTTTTTGTCCGTGGGTTTGTACCAGCACATAACAATAAGATCAGTCACCTAG
>Ga0209925_1000351_pt1 | contig 24150 bp, 27 predicted proteins | sample SalPonR2_A_D1_MG_FD_185702 | JGI IMG/M metagenome (GOLD analysis project Ga0209925, IMG submission 185702) | Salt pond soil microbial communities from South San Francisco under conditions of wetland restoration - Salt Pond MetaG R2_A_D1_MG... ... | reverse complement strand
ATTAATGTTGCTATTGAAAAAGTTAGTGATGATCCTGAAATATTATATCATAAATCACAAATAGAATTAGAGAAAAATAACTTAGAAAAAGCACTTGAATATTTAAAAAAAGTAAAGGATATTGATGATGAAAGATTATACTATATTGATATTGATGAAGAGATTAAAAAAATTAATCGCCTTATTAATAATTAATATTTTGCTGTTTTCATGTACTCATAAAAATATAAAAAGGAAAATAGTTAATCAATACAAAGGCAGAATATATTTTAAGGACAGTAATCGTTCACTAAAAGCATATTATACATTGAGGTACAATGATGAAGTTTTTAATTTGTATATATATTCTAAATTTGGGAATGATGTTGGAAAAGTCATTTTGAAAAATGGTAGATTAAAACTGTATGATCAAAGCGGAACTAAACTAAAAGCTGATAGATACAAAAAAATTATAAAACAAGTCTATCAAAAATTAAAAAATGAAAATTTTAAAAATGAAAAGGTTGATAATATAATAATGAATTTTTCTGATAAAACTGTTGGATCTAATATTCCAAAAATATGGGTGTTTAATTATTATAGTAGTGAATTAAAACTGGTATTTTATAATGATTAAAACAAAAGGGTATGCTAAAATTAATTTATTTCTTGAAATAGTAAATAAAAGAAAAGATGGATATCACAATATTGATAGTATTTTCCAAACAATTTCAATTGCAGATCAGTTAAAATTAGAAAGAAGAAAAGATAAGAATATTGTGATTAAAATGGAAAATTTTAAAATTCCATTGAAAAAAAATATAGTATATAAAGTATTGGAGTTTTTTAAAGAATATTTTGATATTTCTGATGGTTTTAATGTATTTATAAAAAAAAATATACCAATAGGTAGTGGATTGGGAGGTAGCAGTGCAGATGCTGCTGCAATATTAAAAGCTTTAAAAAAATTATATTCAGTAGAATTTGATTATAAATTTTTTAATAAAATATCTTTTCTTGGAGCGGATATTATGTTTCAATACTATCAAGGATTAGCAAAAGTAGGAGGAATTGGAAATAGAATTAAGTTAATACCCCATAAATTGAAAGGATACATTTTAATAGGCTATCCAGGCTTAATAATTGAGAGCAATTGGGCCTATAAAAATATAAATTTAGTGTTGACAGAGAATAGGTTTCATAGTAATATACTCGTGCGTTACTTGAAACAGGAAGATTTTGAAGGTGTATTTCAAAGTCTTTATAACAGGTTTGAAGATATAGTTTTTGATGCTTACCCACGTGTTGAGAAATTGAAGAATGATTTCTTAAAAGAAGGTGCTTTGACCGCTTTAATGAGTGGTAGCGGATCTTCAGTTTTTGCAATATTCGAAGATTATGATGACGTTAAAAGAGCTATGAGGAATTTGCAGAAACAATGGGATTGGTTGAAAATAGCAGAATTTGTTTATTGAAGAAAGGGTGATCTTAGATGGAAATTACTGATGTTAGGATTTATTTGAGAGATAATGAAAAGTTGAAAGCATTTGTAACAGTTACTTTTGATGATTCATTTGTTGTAAGAGGAATGAAAGTAATTGATGGTAATAAGGGTAGATTTGTTGCAATGCCAAGTAGAAGAAGGAACGATGGAACATTTCAGGATATTGCACATCCAATCAATAATGATATGAGAGAGTACATTGAAGAAAAGGTATTTGAAGCTTACGATGAAGCAGTTGAAAAAAGAAAAGAAGAATTAGAAGCAGAAACTGAAGAAGCAGATGTAGAAGATACCCAGCCAGAAGCTGATCTTGAATCTGAAGAAGAATAAAATTATCTTTTTATTATAATAAATGGGGTGTCGCCAAGCGGCAAGGCACAGGACTTTGACTCCTGCATCGGTGGTTCGAATCCACCCACCCCAGTCTTTTTTATTTAAGACTTTGATATGAGGTATATCTATGCTCGGAATAATACTTGCTGCCGGTAAAGGCACAAGAATGAAATCAGAAAAACCAAAAGTTCTATTTGAAATTTGTGGAAAATCAATGATAAATCATATCTTGGACCTTTTAAATAATCTAAATATTGAAAACAAGGCTGTAATTTATGGTTATAAAAAAGATCTCGTAAAAAATAATATTAATAATAAAGCAGTAGATTTTTATGAGCAGGAAAAGCAGCTTGGTACAGGACATGCCTTAATGCAGGTAAATCTTGAAAAATATGATGATAAATATGTGTTTATTATGCCCGGAGATGTTCCCATTTTAGATGAAAATAGAATATCAGAGTTTTTAAAAAGAGCTAAAAAGAAGGATGTTGATGCTTCAATTCTAAGTACAATTGTAGACAATCCTCATGGTTATGGAAGAATTATTAGGAAAAAAGATTTTCTAAAAGGTATTGTAGAAGAAAAAGATGCGACAAAAAAACAAAAAAAAATAAATGAAATTAATACCGGGGTATATATCATTAAAAGAAAATACATAAAAAAATATTTAAATGAAATTAGCAATAATAATAAACAAAATGAGTATTATTTAACCGATATATTTAAAAATATGATAGAATCCGGGTTAAAAGTAGATAGTTTTATTTATCCTGAAGAAAAGGAGTGTATCGGTGTAAATTCCCGAAAGGATTTGTTTAAAGCACATCAATATATGAAAAATAAAATTATTGAAAAATTATTAGATAATGGTGTTACAATTAACAATCCATCGAATTTAATATTAAATGGTGCTTTAAATGTATCAGGAGATGTTGAAATTATTGGAAATGTTATTATTGAAGGTGATGTTACAATAAAGGATAATTGCCGAATTGGGCCTAATGTTCATTTAAAAAATTGTACTATTGACAATAATCAAAATATTAGTTATAAATATATCGAAGAAAAAAAAGAAAAGAGTTTTATTATACGGGAAGGAGAATAAGATGAAAACTTTAGATCTAAAAGTTAAATTTAGAAAAGAAACCGGGAAAAATGCAAGCAGAAGATTAAGAAATGAACAGTTAATTCCAGCTGTAATTTACGGAAAAGATGAACCTCAAAATTTAAAGGTTCTTAAAAATGATTTTGATAGATTACTTGAAAATCCTGATGGAATTAATGTTCTTCTTAATATAAAGGGTGATGATCTTGAAAAAGAAGCTATCATAAAAAAGATTCAAAGAGATCCTGTTAAAGATACAGTAATGCATATAGATTTTATGGAGATTGATGAGAACAAGGAATTAAAAATTACTGTTCCTATTGTTTTAACAGGTACTGCAGAAGGAGTTTCTGAAGGCGGTGTTTTAGCTCAACAAAAAATTGAACTTGAAATTGAAAGTTTACCTAAAAATTTACCTTCTTCAATTGAAGTGGATGTAAGTGAATTAGGTATTGGGGATTCCTTAATAGTTGGTGATGTTGAGGTTGAAGAAGATATAAAAATACTGGAAGAGTCTGAACAACTTATTGCTAATATTGTTCTACCTACAGAAGAAGAAGAGGAAGAGGAAGAAGAAGAAGTATTAACTGCTGAAGAACTTGAAGAATTAGAAGAGCTTGAAGAAGGAGAAGAAGCTGTTGGTGAAGAAGGTGCTGAAGAAGGAGAAGAAAAAACACCTGCAGAAGATAAGGAATAATTTTGTTTTATATAATTGGATTGGGAAATCCTGGTATTAAATATATAAACACCCGGCATAATGCCGGGTTTCTTTTTTTAGATTACCTTAATTCAAAATTTATCAAAAAGAGTGAAAATCATTCTTTGGATTATTCCTATTTAGAAGGTAAGATAAAAAATCATAAGGTGACTCTTATAAAACCTCAAACATTTATGAATCTTTCAGGCAAAATAATAAATCAAATAAACAATGACTTCAAAAATAAAAAAAATTTTGTAGTAATACATGATGATATTGATATTGAACTGGGAAAAATCAAAATTAAAGATAGTGGTTCAAGCGGTGGTCATAACGGAATAAAATCAATCATCAATGCTTTGGAAGGGGATAGAGATTTTGTCAGGATTAGAATAGGGATAAATAACAGAAAAAATAATAACTCTACAACTGATTATGTTTTGCAAACCTTTTCTGATAATGAATTAGAAATTATTAATGAAGTATTTTCTCATGCTTTTAAAGGATTAAATGAAATAATGAAAGGTAATATAGAACATGCAATGAATATCTGTAATGGTATTAATGTAGTTGAAGATGATTCAGAATGAATATATTACTAATTTTTGAACATTATTTTGAAGCGGAACCGTTTCTTGAAAATGAAAAAATAGAAAAAATTAAATCTAAAAATTTTTTCAAGTTTAATAATAATGATATAGAATACTACTTGTTTATAAATCATGGGAAGGGTTATCTTTCCTTACTTGATAAATTATATAAATTAAATGATGAATATAGTTTTAAAATGATGATTAATATGGGAATTTGCGGTTCTCTTAATAAAAACTATAGAATAGGAGAAATATTTTCTATAAAAAGATTTATAAATGTTGATTTAAATAACAATAAAATATTAAATCCTCCTATTCTAAGCAGCATTTTTCTGGAAAAAAATAAAAAATTGATAACTCTTAACTATATACAGGAAGGATGTAAAAAGAACTGGCTTTACTATGGTGAATTGCTGGACTTAGAAGGATACTTTATAGCTTTTTTCTCAAAAAAGAACAAAATTCCATTTCTAAGTATAAAGGTTATCAGTGATTACAACAAAAACATAAAAAATAATCTTGATAAATCTGTTGTTAAAAATTTATATAACTATTTTAAAAAAAAGCTATCTTTCATTGGCAGGATTGCTGAGTATTCATATTACTTTGAAATAGTTAAAAGACTTAATATCCCTTTAAAATACAGTGAAAATATTATTGAACTAAATAAATATTTCAAAAAAAAAGATTTAAGCTTTACAGAAAGAAGTCAAATTTATAACAATATTAGAATAAAATTTGGCAACAGTATTGAGAATTATTTTGAAAAAAGAGAAAAACAAATTCTTAGAAATAATAAGGAAAAGGGATTTCTTTTTATTGAGAAAAAAATTAAAAATAAAAAAAAATACATTGATTATTTTAATAATTATGATTTTAAAGAAATTGCCAATTATCTGGATTACTTTCAATACTCAAATAAAGATTACCGAAACATCATTGTTGCTAATAAAAAGGGGAATGTCCTGAAAAAAAAGCCGGATAATTATGGTAAAGAGGGATTTTCCCATTACTCTATTACAAATGGATATAACTGTCCTTTCAATTGTTCCTATTGTTATTTACAGGGCTGGTTGAGAAGCAGTGACATTGTTATTTTTGATAATGTTAGTTATATCTGGAAAAAAATTAAGTTATTTCTTGAGAAAAATAAAAAAGAAAAAGTAATATTTTATTTTGGAGATTTTTTTGATGCTTTGGTTTATGAAGAATTAACCCAAAGTATTTATTTTTTTTCAAAAAAACTTAAAGATTACAATAATAAATATATGGAGTTTAGAACTAAAGCTACAGTTGAAAATTTAAATATCAAAAATATTCATGATAATATAATCATAGGATTATCATTTTCAACAAGGTATGTTATAAAGGAATATGAAATGTATACTTCAAGTTTAGAAGAAAGGATTGAAAGTCTCAAATATCTGAACAGGAATAATATTTCTACTTCAATTCACATAGACCCAATAATATATTATAAAGGTTTTGAAGAAGAATATTCTAATTTAGTTGAGAGGATATTTGAAAATATAACTGACGATAATTTGTTCTCGCTATCTATTGGTTCTTTGAGATTGACAAAGAAAACTTATAAAAGTATTAAGAGAAATAAATATAATGCAGCTGTTTTGAAGAATTTGGAATTTGATTCGGGTATGTATAGATATCCAAAAAAGATTCGAGAAAGAATATATAAAAAATTAAAAATGTTAATTAATAAAAAACTAAAAAATGATAAATTTTATATTTGTATGGATGAGGTTCTTTATGGATAAAACTGTTATTGTGGCAGGAGGAACCGGTGGTATTGGTTCTTCAATAACTAAATTACTGGAAAAGGAACTAATTAATAAATTATATATAATAGGTAGAGATAGAAATAAGTTTGAAAAATTGAATTTTAAACAAAACACCTGTTTTTTGGAGATTAATCAAAATCTTATTCTACCTCCTCATGATATTTTTATAAACTGTGTTGGAGCTGGGTATTATTCTTTATCTACAGAATTTAATTCTAAGGATCTGGATAAATCATATAGAGATAATTTAAAAATTCCCATGCTACTAATAAAAAAGTCGTTAAATTCTTTCATAGATAACAAAATTGAGGGATGGATAATTAATATTAATTCAATGGCTGGGCTTGAAGGATTTTACAATGGTAGTTTGTATTCTACTTTCAAGTTTGGATTAAGAGGATTCCTTCAGGTTTTGAGAAAAGAAAATAAACGGAATAATATCAGAGTTTCGGAAATATATCCGGGAATTGTTGATACAAAATTAAGTACTAAAATGCCAAAAAAAGTAAAAAAAGAGTGCATGATAGATCCGTTTCAAATTGCTTCTGTAGTTGAGAATGTTATTAGAAACAACTTGTATGTTGAAAAAATGGTTATAAAAAATGATAAAATCATATGGGAATGAAACTTCTATTGATTTTTAATTAGATAACTTTATAATGATAGAAATAATCGTATAAAAGGGAGGAATATTTAATGAAAAAAATATTTATAATTATTATAGGGATATTATTTATATTTAGCTGTGCTAAAAAAGTAGAAGTAGCTACAGTAGGTGAAAAAAGAATATTTGAGAGTCAGATTGAAGAAAGACTCAATGATGTTAATCCACAAGCTGTTCAGAATCTTGGCGAAAATGAGGTCAAGAAAAGGATATTGAATGCATTGATAGCTAAAGAATTAATATTAAAAGAATTGAAAGATAAGAAAATCAATCAAAAAAAGGAAGCAGTTAATGATTGGAAGCAGATGGAAGAAAGTTTTAAAATAAGATATTTCATAAATAGATATGTAAAGAATGAAGTAGATCTTCCGGAAGAAAAATTGAGAAAAACCTATGAAGATAAAAAAGAATTATTTAAAGAAAAAGAAAAAGTAAAAGCTAATCAAATATTACTCAAAACAGGAAATGAGAACCACACTGATGAAGAAGCAAAAAAGATTGCCCAGGATATTTTAAAAAAATTGGAAGAAGATAATAGTTTGAAAAATTTCAAAAAATTGGCTAAGAAGTATTCTGAAGGACAAACAGCTAAAAATAGTGGATACATGGGATATATTACAAGAGGAAGAATGGTGAAACCTCTGGAAAAAGCTGCTTTTTCACTAAAACCGGGTACTTTTAATAAAACCCCAATTAAAACGAGATTTGGATATCATATTGTTTATGTAGAAGAGCATAAGGAAGAAGGATATAAAAAATTCGAGGATGTCAAAAATGATTTAACCTTTGATACATACAAGAGGGTAATGAAAGAGAAATATCAAATGAAATTAAATAATGTTGATATAACTAAAGTTGATAATGAATCAACTACTTTAGGAACAGTAGAAAAACTTGGAATAAAATATCAGTATAAAGATTTGAAGAAAGATTTAAAAAAAATTGTTCCCAAAAAGCATATAGATACAATTATTAAAAATAAAACAGCTGTTAAAAATGCTCTTGAGCAGCTTCTGATGAGAAAAATATATGAAAAAGAGATTGAAGAAATTAGTTTATCAGAAAACAAAGATTATCAGAAATATCTTCAGGACAAAAAAGATGAATTTTTTGCTAATTATTATGTAGAAAATTACATTTTTGCTGATGTAAGTGTAACCCAGCAGGAAGTTGATCAATTTTATAATTATATAAGAAACAGTAATAAATATGATATGGATAAAGTTTCAAGAGAGCAAATTAAAAATAGTTTGATACAAAGAAAAAGGGCTCAAAAATATCAAAATCATGTTGAAAAATTAAAATCTCAATATGATGTAAATATCAAAGCTGATTATAGTTCTGAGAATAAGAAATAAAATATTATGCTTACCGGATTTTTTCCGGTAAGCTATAAATTATGTCGGATTTAGATAAATTTAAAAAAATAATTAAATCATCATCAACAAAAAAAAGTTTTAAAAAATATTCAAAAAGAGAAATCATTTCAAAACTATCATTAAAGTATAATAAAAATGATAAAGGTGAATATTTTACAAAAAAATATACGTATAACCAAAAGTATCCAGAAAAATTAAAATATACACAAAAATTAGATAAAAAATTATATGGATCAGAGATTTCTATAAGGGACCTTATATTTTTTGACTTAGAAACTACATCGCTCTCACTTGGAGCAGGGAATTATCCTTTTTTAATTGGAATAGGTTTTTTAAAGAATAAAAAATTTGTGATAAAACAATTTCTTTATAGTGAAATGGGATCTGAAAATGCAATAATTGATGAATTGAAATCTTACATAAAAGACAAAGTATTTGTTACCTATAATGGAAAATGTTTTGACATACCACTTCTAAAAAATAGATTGTTAATTAACAGTACAAAATATTCAGCTAAAAAGAAATCTATAGATCTTTTATACATTATGAGAAGATTATTTAAATATAAGCTTAAAAAATTTGATTTACAAACAGTATCAGCTTATTTAAATACAGCAAGAGACAAATACATTGATATACATGGATCAGAAATTCCAAAGGTTTTCAAGGATTATATTCATTTTGGTGAAATAAAGGATATGAAAAAAGTTTTATATCACAATGAAAGAGACATTTTTTCACTATTTAAAATGCTTAAATTTATTGAATTTGAACACAACAGTTATTCAAGTGATAAAAAATTAATTTTGGGTATAATAGAATATGAACTATTATCGAATAAGTATTTTTTATTAAAGAATATTAACCATGATAAATTTCTTAAAAAGGATAATATTAATTATAAAATATTAAAAAATATTATTATTTATTATAAAAGACAAAAAAAATGGGAAAAGGTAGAAAATATTATTTTAAAATCATTAAAAGTATTTACTCAAAATTTATTTTTAATTAAGGAAATAACAAAAGTTTATTATTTGAGGTTAAAAAAATATAAAAAGGCTGTAATATATGCAACAACTGGTTATAAAATTGCTTCAAAATATGGATTAAATAATGAGAAAAAATATTATTTGAAAATAATCAATCGATATAAATCTTAAATTCAGTTATTATGTTTTTTCTTCATGATCAGATAAAAAATAATTGAACCCGGTATAATTGAAAGAAATAAAATAATATATTTTAAATTAATTAAAAGTGAATTAAAATTAATAGTTTTTAAAAGTTTATTTCCCATTAAAAGAAGTGTAGAAAAAAAGTTGAGATTTTGAGCAACAACTATACCGAATAGTAACATTAATATTCCAAAAATGCCAAAAATATAATTATAAATTTTAATTTGTGACTTTTCATTTTCAGTTTCAATTTGTTTTAATTTTGAAATTTTATTTAAAGTTTGAGATTTTAAATCATCTGAAATAGAGGGTTTCTCCCTTGAGAACAATAGTTTTTCTATATAATATTCATCAAAAGAATTTTTATTATTTTTGTCATCAATATTTTCTTTCATAACAACTCCTTTTCATGTTTTTCTAATAAGCCTGATAATTTTTTCTTTGCTCTATACAAATAAGTTTTTATAGTACCCATTGGAAAACCTGTTATTTTTGATATTTCTTTGTAGGAAAAAGAATTAAAATAATAGAGGTTAATTACTGTCTGCCAGTTAGGGGGTAATTGATCGATATAAGTGTCAAGAAGCTTCCTCACATCTTCTTTTTCAACATTTTCTCCTAAATCATGTTTATATTCAATTTTATAATCATCATCAAGTTCATAAAAATCACGATTATATTTTAATCTGAAATAATTCTTTACCCTATTCATTGCAATCCTATAAATCCAAACTGATAGTTTTGATTCTTCTCTAAAAGAATCAATATTTTTATATATTTTAATAAAAATATCCTGAAATAAATCATCAATTTTATTTTTATCATTAAAATATCCATTCAAAACCTTATAAATCAAACCACCATAATCTTCAATAAGTTCTTCATAAGCTTCTTCTTCTTTTTTTCTTAATCTTTTAAGTAGTTTTTTTTCCTTATTCATATAATAGACACCTCTAAGGTTTCAAATGTTTCAATATGTTAAATATTTTTTAAAAGGTTGTATATTTCTCTTCTATTGATATCATAAAGTTTGCTTAATATTTTTGAAATATCTGAAGGGGAAAAATCGTTTTTTAATTTAAGAGCTTTTTCTACAATATTATTTTTATCTTCATAAGCTTCATATTTAATTTTTGGTATTGCTATTGTGTATTCACCTCTTATATTATTTGTTATTTTATCCTCAATATCATTTATTTTTCCTCTGGTAAATTCTTCATGTAATTTCGTTAATTCTCTACCTATTACAATTTCTCTGTTTCCAAATATTTCTTTAAATAAAGTAATAAATTTATATATATTATGTTTAGATATGTAAAAAATTGTTGTTATATTAAGACTCTTGATTCTATAGAAGATATCTTTTATTTTTTTTGTTTTTTTGGGTAGAAATCCTTGAAACATGAATTTATCTGTTGGAATTCCTGAACCCATTATAAAAGTAGTTAATGCAGATGCTCCGGGTACTGGAACAATCGGGAAGTTAAGTTCAATTGTTTTGTTTATTAACCTGTATCCAGGATCTGATATGCCTGGAGTTCCTGCATCGGATATATAGGATATATTTTTATTATTTTTAAGATATTTTAATATTTTTTGAACAGCCTGTTCTTTATTACCTTCATTATATTTTATTAATTTTTTTCTAATATTAAGCTTATTCAAAAGTTTTTGAGATTTGTTGGGATTTTCACAGGCAATTATGTCACTTTTTTTTAATATATCAATGGCTCTTAGGGTAATATCATCAAGATTACCTATTGGTGTGGATACAATATATAGAGTGCTCATTTTTTCTTTCCCTGCTTATTTTGGAATATTATAATTTGATTTTTTTGTTTTTTGTTTGAATAAAATTATTATATTCCCCAAGATTCTAACAACTTCTGCGTCAATTTCTTCAGAAAGATAATCAGCTGCATTTTTCTTTTTCACGGGGGAATCATTATGTACTTTTACTTTTAATAATTCATTTTTGTCAATATTTTCTTTTGCAGCATCGATTATATTTTCGTTTATTCCATTTTTACCAATGTAAACTTCTGCTTTTAAATCATGAGCCTTTTTTGTTAAATAATTTCTTTGCTTTGAATTCATAAAATAATTCTCCTTAATCTATTTGGATTATATATTATATTTATCTTATATTCAAGATATTATTGTTAATTCAGTATATTCTATAAATTTTGAAATAAGTAATCAAAATATTATTATAATTTAAAAGTGAATATCTTTTACAATTTGAATGTTACTATTATGAAAAAGGGGAAGATTTTGATCTTCCCCTTTTTTAATTTTTAAGCCTCAACTTTAGATTTTTTTGATGTTAAAATTGAAACTATAATTGTCAATGTTATTGAAATAATAAAAGCAGCAAATCTATGAGAAATTATACCTTCCAGAGCTGCTACATTTTTCCATATAAGAGTTGCTAAAGTACCCGTAATTAAACTCGTAAGTACACCAGCTTTTGTTAGTTTTTTCCAGTATAGAGATAATAAGATCACTGGCCCCATTCCTGCTCCGAGTATTGACCATGCATACGAAACGATATTGAAAACAAGTTCCTTTGCAAAAACTGCAAAAATAAATGAGGCTGCTCCAAGAATTACTGTAAACACTCTTGACCACATTACAAGCTGTTTCTGTGATAGTTTCATGTTTAACAGTTTTGTCATAATATCCTCTGTTAAAGAAGAAGTCATTACGATTAGCTGTGAATCGGCTGTTGACATCATAGCAGCAATTGCACCTGATATAAATATTCCAGCAATTAATAGTGGCAATAAATCGATTGCCAGTGTAGGTAACAATTTTTCAGGATCATCTAAAAATGTTGTGCTTCCATGAAGACCTATTCCTACAATACCAATTAAAAATGCTCCAATAAATGCGGGAATAGTCCAGGCAGCAGCAACAATTCTACCTTTTTTTGCTTCTTTTTCATTCTTTAATGCAAGGAATCTTATAAGCAAGTGGGGTTGTCCCATGTAACCAAATCCCCAGGATAAACCACCTAAAACGAATGCAATAGCAGCCCATCCGGTTTTACCCGATAAGAATGAAGTTAAATGCTGACCTGCTTCCTGCATTGGGGCCAATATATTTGCATTGGACTGTGCTATTTCAATAAACCCAATTATAGGTAAGATTATTAGAGTCAAAAACATAATAATACCCTGAACAACATCGGTCCATGCAACAGCAAAGAAACCTCCAAGCATTGTATACAGAATAATTACAGATGCACCAATAACAATACCCCAAAATTGAGGAATACCAAATGTTACATTTAAAACTTTTCCTGCACCATTAAATTGAGCTGCAACGTAGAAAAAATATGCAAGTATAATAACCAAAGTAGAAATTAGTCTTACAGAAAAACCACCATCATCAAATTTTTCTGAAAAGTAATCCGGTATTGTTAGAGATTCACTTACTCCAACAGCTCCACGTAATGGTCCTGCAATAAAAAACCAGGAGAACAAGATACCTAAGATGCAACCTAAAGCAGTCCATATTTCACCAAAACCTACTGTCATGGCAGCACCTGTCATTCCTAAGAGCAACCATGCAGATTCCCCTGATGCTCTTTCTGAAAGGGCGAGTACCCATGAACTCAATTTCCTACCACCCAAAAGGAAATCTTCATTGGTCTTATTAAATTTTGCAAGATAAATACCTAAAAAAAGCATACCTGCAAGATAAATAAAAAACCCAATCATTACACTAAAATTAACCATACACCTACTCCTTTCTAAATTTTTTATTATTACAGTTATTAGATTATAATAATAATTCGTTCATGTCAATCTATTTATTAAAAAGTTAAGTTATAAGCATAAAAAAACACTGTATTTTAATATATTAAGGTATAACTTAATACTAATTAATATTATAACGTTTGTATCAATTATATTATAATAAAGTATTTAGTTTTTATCTTTTAATAAATCTTGATAAATCACGTTTTTTGTATTAATATCAAGTGAAAGAAAGGTGTGTATTAGTGATTCTTTTGGAACTTGCAAATAATTTCTAAATTTTATAATTAAAAAAATAAATAGTAATAAATTTTGTTGTTATAATTTGTAATTATGAAAGGTGTGTGAATGAAATATTATGAAATTTCTTGATAAATTAAAAATATTACCAAAGTACTTAAAAGCAAAATATTATACAAAAAAAGCTAACAAACTTTTACAAAAAGGAGATATTAAAAAAGCAAGAGATTACTATGAAAAATTGGAGAAGATGGGGTTTGTTAATTATATGATTTATCATAATTTAGGATCAATATACTTTCAGTTTGGTAATTTAGAAAAGGCAAAAAAATATTTTGAAAAATCCATTGATTTAAATAATGAAAATGTTGTTACTTATTCAACCTTATCAGAAATATATTTAAGAGAAAGAAAATGGGATAAAGCAGAAAAGGTTATTGATAAAGCTTTAGAGATTGAACCATTTAATTATTTTTTGAAAAAAAGAAAGAAAAGAGTTTTCAATAAAGAATGGAGAAAAAGTTATGTGGATTCACTTGAAGAAACAGAAAAAGGTTTAAAAGCAAAAAAAGAGGGAGATATTAACAAGGCAAAAAAACACCTCAAGAAAGCTGTTAAATTAAATAATAAAAATTCTACAGCTTCGTTTGTATATGGAACTATGTTGTTTAATGAAGAAAAATATGAAGAGGGTATTAAACATGTATCAATGGCGGTAGAATTTTCTCAAAATAAAAGATACTCTGCAGTTTTAAGCAGCATGCAAAAAAAATTAAATGAAATTAAAAAAAAGAAATAGGAGTGTTTTTAAATGGAAATATATGAAATTAATAAGATACTTGATGAAAATTACAATAGAATGTTAAAGATAAAGGAGTATCTTTGACATAGAAAATGCTAAAAAAAGAGTTGAAGATATAAAAAAGCTGATGACCAAAAGGGAAATATGGTCAGATCAGGATAAAGTAAAAAAACTTGGCAAAGAAAGCAGCAGGTTGAAAGATTTTATTGAAATCTATGAGAATCTTGAAGAAATATATAATGAAATATCAGTTATTTTGGAGTTATATGAAGAAGATAAAGAACCCGATTTAAAAGAGGAAGCTGAAAAAAAGGTTAAATTATTAAAGAAGAAAGTAGATAAAGTAGAAATAAAAAGTTTATTAACTGGAGAAAATGACGATAATAATGCTTATCTTGAGATTCATCCAGGAGCAGGGGGGACTGAATCTCATGACTGGGCCTCAATTCTTTATAGGATGTATAAAAAATGGGTTGATAATAATGATTATAAAATGGAGATTGTAGATTATCAGGCGGGGGAAGAAGCAGGTATTAAAAGTGTTACTATCAAGGTTATTGGAAAATACGCCTATGGATATTTAAAATCAGAGAATGGTGTTCATAGATTGGTAAGAATTAGTCCTTTTGATGCAAATAAAAGAAGACATACTTCTTTTGCTTCCGTTTTTGTTTACCCTGAAATAGAAAAAGATATTGATGTTGATATTAATGAAAAAGATTTAAGAATTGATACTTATAGGGCTTCTGGAGCTGGTGGTCAGCATGTAAATGTTACCGATTCAGCAGTAAGAATTACACATCAACCTACAGGAATAGTAGTCCAATGCCAGAATGAGAGATCACAGATGCAAAACAAAAAACAGGCTATGAAAATTTTAAAAGCAAGATTATATCAAAAAGAACTGGAAAAAAAGGAAGAAGAAAGAAAAAAACTTGAAAATAATAAAATGGATAATGCATGGGGAAGTCAGATTCGGTCTTATGTATTACATCCCTATCAAAAAATTAAAGATCACAGAACTGATGTTGATATTGGAAATGTAGATTCTGTATTAAATGGTAATTTAGATAAATTCATGGAAGAATATTTAAGACAAAAGAAACTGGATTAAATTATGGGTCTAATGTATATTATAGCTATTGCTGTTTCAGTAGCACTTGATGCATTTATTGTATCTATTGCATATGGGGTTGAATTAAAAAAATTAACAATAAGACATTTTTTTATTATTTCTCTGTTTTTTTCAGGATTTCAGGTTTTGATGCCTATCTTTGGAATACTTCTAACAAATTCAATAAAAAAATATATATTGAGTTTTGATCACTGGGTTGTTTTTGGGATTTTGTTAATTATTGGATTAAAAATGATTTATGATTCAATTTGGGTTGAGGAAAAAGTTTTTAATTTAAAAATTTTTAATTATAAAATTTTGTTTTTTTTAGCAGTAGCTACAAGTATTGATGCTTTTTCAATAGGGTTAACTTTGTCCCTTTTAAGCTGTAATATTACACTTTCCTTATTTCTGATAGGTATAATTACATTTTTATTCGTATTTACAGGGATTTATATTGGTAAGACTATTGGGAATATATTCAATTTAAAACTTGATATTTTTGGAGGGATAGTGTTAATTTTAATTGGGGTTAAAGTTCTTATAGAACATTTGTCAGGTGGTGTTTGTTAAATGAAGAAAATATTTTTATTTTTAATTATATTTATTATAAATTTTAATATTTATGGTATAGATATCAAAAGTTTTATTAATTACACACGGATTAATGATCTTGAAAGTGATAGAAATAAAATTTATTGTGCTACAAATAATGGAATTATATTTTATAATAAAAGCAGGGAAAATTTTGAATTTTTTGCTGATAAAAAAAGCAATCTTGCAGGTCAAAATATTTATTCAATAATTTATAATCAAAACAGTGATGAACTGTTCCTTTTTTCAGATGAAGGGGTCTATCTAAAACATCTCAGTAGTTACTGGGATAAAATTTATAATAGTGTTGGTAAAGTAAATAAATATTATTTAATGGAAGATCAGACATATTTTAAAAATATCCAGGGTGATATATACATATATAAGAGAGGTAATTTTTATCCAGAAAGAAATAATGTTTCCATGGATATAGAATTTAAAAATATTCACAATGTTAATTATAGATTTCCTAAAAATTCTTACAAAATGAATGATAGAGTTGATGTTTTTGAATCTGAAAAAATTAATAATTACAAGTATATAGTTGCTACTAAAAAAGGATTTTTATTGATTTATGACAGAATGAGAGGGCAATATCAAATTAATCATGGGAGTATCTTTGATAGAAAAATAGTTAATGTATTTTCTTCTAAAAATGCTGTATATTTTTTAGGAGAATATATAAATATATATAAAGATAATAAATTCAATTTTTTAAAAATTGATGAACTTAAAGGTAATATTAATGATATAGCAACCAATAAGAATACCAGTTTTTATATTGCAACTAAATCAAATGGTTTATATTTATGGGATAATAGTTTAAAAAGAGCCTACATGAAGAAAGATGGTTTACTAAGCAATAATATTAAAAAAGTTTTAAATGAAAATGGATATATAATAACTCTATCAAGATATGGAGCAACAATAATTAATAAATATAATGGAAATAAAAAAAATCTGAAAGATTTTAAATATTATAATTTAGATAATATTTCTTATGAAAACAATTATTTAGCCATGCATAAAAAGGACAAAGTCATTATTTACAATATGAAAAAAGAAACAGCAATCGAAATTTCAGCAGTTGATTTATATAATGATGTTATTACAGATGTTTTTATAAAAAACAATATTGTATATGTGGGGGGTAATTCAGCTTTATCTAAATATAGTATCTATGACCAAACAATCGAAAATATTAAATCATTTAATAGCTCTATTAATGATATATTTATAAATGGAGAATATATATATGTAGGAAGCAACAGGGGTTTATATTTATACAATTTTAAGGAAGAAATAGTAAAGTTATATGATGAGTTTGAGGGGTTGTCATCAAATATTGTGAAAAAAGTATTTGTTTTTGATGGAAAAATATTTGTTAAAACAGATAAAGGACTTGATATAATTGAATAAGGGATTTAAAATATCTAAATCAGCAGAACAAACAAAAAAAATAGCAAGAAATTTTGCAAAAAAGCATATAAAAGGTAATGATATTATTGCTTTGTATGGAGAACTTGGGGCTGGAAAAAGTGTTTTTGTAAAAGGCTTGGCTTCGTATTATAATATTAATGAGAGAAAGGTAAAATCACCTACATATACAATTTTAAATATTTATGATGGGAATCTGAAAGTATATCATCTTGATCTATACAGGATTGGAGATATTGAAGAAATATATTATCTTGGATATGAAGATTTTTCAAATTCTGGAGGAATTACAATAATTGAATGGGCGGAAAAAATTGAAGATATATTACCCGCAGATATATATAAAGTTAAAATATTAATAGAAGGTAAAAACAAGCGAAAGATTATAGGAGTATAGGGATTTATGTATATTTTAAGTATAGAAAGTTCAAGATATATGGGCGGAATTGCATTACTGGAAAATGACAGTGTGATTGATTCTTATATTTTTAATGTAAAAGCAACATATTCAGAAAAATTATTATATAATATAAATTTTTTATTGAAAAATTCAAAAATTAAATCAATTGAAAATATTGATTTAGTTGCCATTTCTGAAGGTCCTGGTTCTTTTACCGGGTTAAGAATTGGATTTTCAGTTGCTAAGACAGTATCCTATGTAAAAAATATTCCGATTATTGGAGTAAATTCACTAAAAGCTATGACCTATCCATATTTATTTGATAATAATTTGATTGCTCCATTAATTGATGCAAGAAGGAATGAGATTTTTGCATCTGCTTACATTGAAGAAAAAGGAAAAATAAGAGAAATTGTAAAAACGGGGGCATATAAATTAGAAAAATTTCTAAAAATTTTGAAAGAGTATGATTATAGAAAAATATTTATTGGAGAAGCATCAAGAAATCGTTTTAAAAGCAAAATTCTTAAGCATTCAAAAAATTCTAAAATAGTTGATTTTAATACATATATATATACTCCAGTTACTATTGGGAAACTTGCTTATAAGAGATATAAAAAAAATGATTTTGAAAATCTAATTGAGTTTGAGCCAGCTTATTATAGGAAATCTGATGCAGAAATAAATTATGAGAATAAAAAAACTTGATATTAATTTACTTGAACAAATGTATGCAATAGAACAGGAAGTCTATAATGAACCATGGGACTACAATTTTTTTAAAAAACAGATAAATTCTCCAAATTGTTTTTCTTATGGGTTGATAGATGAAGATTTTTTAATTGGCTTTATTATGATTAAAATATTAAAATATATGGGATATGCACATATATTAAATTTTGCAGTTAGAAAAAAATATCAGGGAATGGGACATGGTAAAAATATATTAAAAATGACACACATGCTATTAAAAATAAAAAATATTTCAACAATTTATTTAGAAGTAAGAACAATAAATAAAAAGGCTATTAATTTATATAAAAAATATAACTATAAGATAAAAAAACAATTAAAAAATTTTTATAAAAATAATGATGATGCACTTTTAATGAGTTTAAGTCTTGAAAAATAATTTGAAAGTAGTATCATCTTATTATAATAGGAGGGGTATATAAATGATTCCAGGAAAAAATAGTAACCTGATGTATGAGAATAGAGAAATACATATACAAACAGAATTCATAGCGAGTAAAAAAGTAATTTTAACCCTAATTTTTGACAAGGGTGCTATTGTAGGGAGCAAGAAAAAGAAACTTATTTTTGATGGTGAAACTGAAACGTATAAAGAAAAAATAACAAAAAAATTATTGAAACAACATAATGAAGTTCTTAACAAGATAAAGAAAAGTCACAAAAAACCATCTAAAGTTGGAAATAACCTTGATACTGTTGAAAATGATGAATTGATGGAAAATTTTTTAAATGAGGTCTTTGATGTGGGAGAAGATCAGGATTAAAAAATATTTACCTTATATTATTATTCTTTTAATCCTAACACTTTTTTTAAATCTATTTGTAAAAAATAAAATTGATTCATATAGAAAGATAGAAGATATTAAAATATCTGAAGCTGGTATTTTTTTTCTTGATTCTGAAAAATTAAATTATTATTCTCTCAAAAATGAAAGTAAAAAAACATTATCAATCAGAGATCATAATTACCTGGTTCTTACTGATAAGAATAATTTATATATTTTCAGCAGAAAAAAAGAAAAAATTATTGTTTATAAGAATTTTAAAAAAGAGAAAATTTTTAAAATAAAAGGTATTGATAAAGTATTCTATTATGAAAATGAATTTTACATTCTTACAGACAAAAAATTATTATTATACAACAAAGAGTTAAATTTATTGGATAGTTTTAGTGTTGGAAAAAAAATAGATTTTATTTATAAAAAAAATGAAGAATATTATTTTTTTAACAAAAAAACAATGAAGATAGAAGGGTTTTATAACAAAAAAGAAATAAAAACTTTGCAAAATAAAGTAGCTAAAAAATTGGAAATATCAGATATAGGTTATTATAACGATAAACTGTTTTTTCTTGCCCGTGAAAATAATTCAATTTACACAAGATTTTACATTTTTGATTTTAAATTAAAGAAAATTTATGAGTCAGATAAAAAATTTAGTAAGAGCAGTTCCATATCAAAAAATAAAAATGCAGTTTTTGTTTTTGATAAAGAAAGAATTAAAGTATCAGGATATAATATAGATAAAGTTAAGGAATTGGAAAAAACGAGGATAAAAAAAATTAAAAAAGCATTTAGAGATTATTATAACATAAGAATCTTTGTGTTGTTGGGAATTATATCTTATATTATAATAATTATATTAATGTTTTTAGTTTTATTGTATTTAGCAAGGATTAAACTTTTTAATAAAGGAGGATCTGATGAAACTGAAAAAAAATGAAAAGAAAAATTTATTGAAATTATCAAGAGTTGTTTTAAAAAAAGAACTTGGTATTAATAATGAAGAACTTCCTCCAAAAAATGAGAAATTTGATGAGAAAAGAGGTGTATTTGTAACAATAAACAATAAAGGCAGTTTAAGAGGATGTATAGGCTATATTAAAGCTGTTGATACTATCTGGGAATCAGTTAAAAGAATGACAAAACAGGCTGCTTTTCATGACCCAAGATTTTCTTCAATTAAAAAAAATGAAGTAGATGATCTGAATATTGAAATATCTGTACTTTCCAAGTTAAAAGAAGTGAAAGATAAAAAAGAAATTAAAATAGGCAGAGATGGTCTTCTTATTAGAAAAAAATTTTATTCAGGTGTTCTATTACCACAGGTAGCAACAGAATATAATTGGGATCGAATTGAATTCCTTCAAAATACATGTAAAAAAGCAGGTTTACAATCGGATTGTTTTAAAGATGAAACGGTTAAGGTCTACAGATTTAGTGCTGAAGTTTTTGATGAAAGAGGGTTGAATGTTGATTAATGGTAAAAAATAAAAAAAATTTATTGTATTATTTTCCAATATTTGATAATAATTATAATATTTATTCAAATTATGCAGTTTTATATTCTGATATTCTTAATAAAATTTTAAAAAAGGAAAAATCATCAAAAAAAGAAATAGATTTTTACAATTTATTATATTTAAAAAGTAGTGATAATATTAATTATTATAAAAATTTCCTGGAACGATTTTCGCTGGAATTTGATGATAGAGTTATGATTGAATCTAAAATAAGAAATCTATTATATAAAATTCTACTCAATGTTAAGAAAAATAAATTACTCAAAAAAGGCATGATTAGAAAATATTATTGTTCGGGGTGTGACCAAATAGTAGATTACTGTAATATTAAAACTGAACAGAAGGAGAAAACAGTTCATACTGTTAATATTCATGTAGAAAGAAGGGTGAAGTCAATTTCTGTAAAAGTGAACAGATTGATTAATATTTTAAAATCTAAAGCTATAGGAATTAAAGGAACTGAATTCGCAGGAGAAAAAGCTATTCTCCCTATTTTAGGGAAAAAAATACCAATTTACAATGTTGACAATATAGAAAGGCCTGTATTATTTACCAAATTATTCGAAATTAATAAACAAAAGGGAAAAAATAGCAAACAGAAAAAGAAATATGCAGATTTAATTAAAAATTATGAACAGAAACCAAATAAACTCGAAAAAGATTTAAGATCTTACGGTGTTTATGAGAATAAAAGTAAAATGAGCCATAAAATTTATAAATGCAAAATTTGTGGGGCCGAATTGGAAAAAATATTATCTGAAAGTTTTTATATTAATATGGGAGAACTTGATCAGGAAATGGATATAGATAAAAAAGATTTTATTTTTTCATTCAACTGTAATAAAAAAAATGAAAATAATGATGATATAAAAAATATAAGTTATTATCAATGTCAGGTATGTGGCAATCTTAAATTTAAAAAAGCTGATATTTGTGAGGAATGCGGTAATGATTATATAAAGAATACATTCGAACTTAATTACAATATTCTTAAATATTTATTACCTTATGTTATAGAAAAAAATATAGAATATCTTGTTTCTTATAATAAAGAGATATCTGTTTTCTGCGATGTTATTAAAATGTTAAATAATAATATTAAAAAGGAAATAACAATTAATAAAAAAGTAGAGTTAAAAAGACCCAATCCCTATACTAATTTAGAACAAAAAAAAAGTTACAATAAGCTAAAATACCTCGGTGATTTAGAAAGAAAAAATCTCAGTGATATTTTTTCTATTGAAAAATCATCAGTAATAGGAAAATTTTATCTTAAATGGAAAAAGTTTTTTCCCGGTGAAATTTTGGAAGAATTAAAAAATATGAAAGTAAGAACTGATTTTTATATTGAAAGATTAATAACAACAAATCTTCATAGTTTTATTAAAAAGCAAAACAAAAGTATTGAAAATGGTTGTCTTTATTCCTATATTGAAAATATTATTAATGCAATAGAAGAAATTAATTATTTTGTTTATCCATACCTGAAAAATATTAAATTTGAGGATGATAAATTAGCATTTAAGACTGCCAAGTATTATTTTGATAAGATGCTGCTTTTTATTTCACCATTATTAATTCAAAAAAATAAATTTCCAGGAAAATTTCCATCTTATAGAGAAGATTATTATTTTGAAGAAGAAATAGAGAAAAATAATTTTATTAAAAAATTTATATTAAAAGTAAAGGAGGGAGAAAATATATTAAATCTTCAATATGATAAAAAAATTCCTCTATGGATAAAAAGTGACGATAATATATTAGTTGAAAAGATTTTTACCAATAAAAAATATTTAAAAAATTATTTGGATTTAAGTGATATAAAAGAATATGATGAAAAAGAATTATCTACAACAAGATTGGAAATGAACTTAAAAGATTTTACAATTTTTATACCAATTTATGATTTAAGTAATGTTAGAAATTTAATAAATAAGTTTGATAGTGATTTAGATGATTTTAATAATAGAATAAGAAAACAAAAATTAAGATTGATGGATTTTGATTTTTTAGAAAAAGCTCCAGAAAGAGTTGTAAAACAAAAACAAAAAAAACTAAATAATTACCTGGAAAAAAAAGAGAAAATAAAAAAATATCTTGAGAAATTAAAAGATATTTTAAGGGAGGGTAGTGATGAGAATTAATTTAAAACAATATGATGATTTAATTAAAGTTGTAAAATTATTAAACTCTTCACTGGATTTTGCTGAAATAAAAAATGTTATTATTGAACAGGCCAAGAAGATATTTAATGCGGAAGCAAGTTCTTTAATGTTTTTGGATAAAGGGAGTAATGAACTTTATTTTGATGTTGCTACAGGAGAAAAAAAAGAAATTGTTAAAGAGATAAGAATTCCTTCTGATAAAGGTATAGCTGGCTGGATAATAAAAAATAAAAAATCAATTCTTGTCAAAGATGTAAAACAAGATGGTCGTTTTTATAATAAAGTAGATGAAAAATCTGAATTTATTACAAAATCAATTATCGGAACTCCTGTATATGTTGAAGGAGAAGTAATTGGATTAATTGAGGTTTTAAATAAAAAGGATGGAGGAAATTTTAAAGAAAAAGATCTCGAATTATTAGAGATATTTGCTGATTTAGCCTCCCTAAATTTAAAAAATGCAATCTGGCATAATAAAGCGATAGAAAAAGAACGATATGAGAGCGAGTTACGGGTTGCTGAAAAAATACAGAAAAAACTTATCGGCGATCATAATATAGATATTGAAGGATATGATTATATTTATAAATATAAAGCATGTAAGTCGGTTGGGGGAGATTATTATGATATCATACCCTACGGAAAAGATAAATACCTCTTTACAATAGCTGATGTAAGCGGTAAAGGTGTCCCTACATCAATGATTATGTCCTCTTTAAGATCATATTTGAAGACTTTTGTTCATTTTAATTTAAGCTTAAAAGAATGTATAAATTTTATTAATTCAAATATATATAAGGATACTGATGTAAAAAGATTTATAACAATGATAGTGGGAATTTTGGATATCAAAAAACATATTTTTAAATTCATTAATGCCGGACACCTGTTTCCCTTAGTTTTAAGTTCTGAAAATATTATTAAAGAAGTAAAAAGTAATGATATTCCTATTGGAGTTTTTAAAAATTATGATTTTTCTATCAATTCTGTTAATGTAAATAAGGGAGATAAGGTTCTTATGTTTACAGATGGACTAATAGAAGCAATGGATGAAAAAAATAATTTGTACGGTGAAGATAAATTAGAAGAAGATATAAAGAAATTAATAAAAAAAGGTTATTTTGGATTAGAAAACAAAATTTTTGAGTGTATTAATAATTTTTCTAACAAAAAACAGCATGATGATATGACTTTTTTGAGTTTTAGAAGGAGAAGTTGATGAAATTAAGGAAAAATATTCAGAAAGATAGTATTAAAATAATAATTCCAAGTGATTTTATATATTTGAAAATAATAGAAGATGTTTTCTGGGAATTTTTAAAAATAAACAAGTTATTACGAAAGATTA
>Ga0209925_1000349_pt1 | contig 24214 bp, 20 predicted proteins | sample SalPonR2_A_D1_MG_FD_185702 | JGI IMG/M metagenome (GOLD analysis project Ga0209925, IMG submission 185702) | Salt pond soil microbial communities from South San Francisco under conditions of wetland restoration - Salt Pond MetaG R2_A_D1_MG... ... | reverse complement strand
GCCGCTGGTCTACTTCCTGGTCACCCAGATCCTGTTCGGCCTGTCGACCGGCGCGGTATCGACGCTGTTCGTGATCTACGCCAGCCAGTATCTCGGGCTCGCCGACAGGATCCCGCACATCGCGCTACCCATGACGCTGGCGATGGCCGCCGGCATGCCGCTGTGGCTGTGGGTCATGCGGCGCGTCGACAAGCACCGCGTCTGGGCCGCGGGTGCGGTCGGCATGATCCTCACCCTGCTTTCGGTGCTGTGGATCCCGCCGGGCGGCCTGATCCCGATGATCGGCGCCACGACCTGCCTGGGGCTTTTCATCGGCCTGTCCTCGATCGCGCTGCCTTCCCTTCTGGCCGACATCGTCGACTACGATTTATGGAAAAACCGCAAGGATCGGGCGGCGATTTTCTTTTCCTTCCAGGCACTGGTGACCAAGATCAACCAGGGCGTGGGCGGCGCGCTCGCGCTTGCGATCGCCGGCCTGTTCGGCTTTTCCGGAAAAGACGCCGTGGCCGGCTGGGCCGTCACCGGCCTGAAATTCGCGTTCGTCGGCTGGCCGTGCCTGCTGCTGTTGCCGATGATCGTGATGGCCTGGCGCTACCCGCTGGACCGTCGGGGTCAACGGATCTTGCGCAATCGTCTTGACCGGCGCGCGCCATTGTCCTGACCGAACAATACCGCCAGGCCACTCACCGGGAACGTTCAGAAACGCCCCTCAATTCTTGCTCTTCAGCGCGATTCTGAGCAAGGCGCCGACGACCAGCGAATAGCCGCCGACAAAGAAGCAGATCCAGAAAACGAGTTCACCGTCCATTGCTGTCACTCCGCGTCGCGGCTGTGGCCTCGCTGGGCTTCGTCATCGGCCCGTCCTTGACCCCGTTTGCCAGGAATCGATTCAATGCCAGCACCAGTGCCAGCGCGATGCCCCACTGCAGCGCCATGGTGCCGGTGCTGTAGGTGACCAGCGGGTTCCACCAGGTATCGGGATTGTCGCGCACCGACTGGTAGATCCACCAGCCGAACAAGACCAGAAAGACGACCGGGATGCCGCGAACGGCCAGCGCGAACCAGGCGCCGATGCGGATGTCGCTGCTGGCATCGATGTCGGCCGCGGCCCGATTCACGCCGTACTTCAGGATTGCGAGCGCGGTCAGCAGACCGCTGATCAGCAGGCCGACGCCCCAGACCCAGTCCTGATTGTTCAGGAACTCGATCGACAGCGCCGACGGAATGCCGAACAGAAAGGCCACCACGCCGACGATCAGAGCCGCATTGCGGCGCAGGAAACCGAAGTTCATCAAATTGGTTGTGGCCAGTTCGAACATCGCGATGAACGACGACACGCCGGCCAGCGCCAGGGCCAGGAAAAACAGCGGCGAGATGATCCAGGCGCCCGGCATGGTTGCGATCAAGTCGACGATATAGATGAACGTCAGCCCGACGTGACCGGCGTCCAGCGCCTGCTGGGCAATGTCGGGCGTGGGCGCCACGGCAAACAGAGTGCCCAGCACGAGCGCGGCTGCGAACATGCCGACCAGCACGTCGGAAAAAGCGACGATGCCGGAGTTGACCGAAATTTCCTCGTTCTTGCGCGCATAGACCGAGTAGACCATCATCAACCCCCAACCGGCGCCGGTGGACCAGGCCGCCTGGGTGAACGCCTCCAGCCAGACCCTTGAATGCGCCAGCTGCGACCAGTCCGGCACGAACAGGAAACGCAGCCCGGCGGCCGATCCCGGCAGCATCACCGCGCGCGCCGCCAGCAGCACGATGATCGCCAGCAGGGCGACCAGGAATACCTTGAGCACGCGTTCCAGGCCGCCCTTGATGCCCTGGAACACGACGAACGTGGTGAACACGACCGCCGCGGCATGGTAGCCGACCGTCTCGACCGGATCGTTGATGAAGGCGTCCCACTGCGTCTGACCGAAGGTGACGCTCGCGTCAGCAGCGGCCGTCGAGAGGTCCGGCGTGAGGCCGCCGGCAGCAGCGACGGCGAAATACCGAATGCACCAGCCGGCGACGACCGAGTAATAAAACATGATGCCGATGGTGACGGCTACCATGAAGCCGCCCGCCCAGGTGTGCTTTCGGCCCATGAAGTCGCGAAAGGCGCCGATGTTGCCCAGCCGGCTCCGCGAACCCATCAGAAATTCGCACATCAGCAGCGGAATCGCCCAGATCAACAGTGCGATGGTTACGGCGATCAGGAAGGCGCCGCCGCCCCATTCGGCGGCCACTCGCGGAAAGCGCCAGATGTTGCCGGTGCCGACCGCCATCGAAACCGCGGCGATGATGATGGCGAGTCGTCCGCTCCATTGTTCTTGTTGTGGCTGCGCCATTGCAGGCCCTTGATTCCAGACAAGCGCCGAGTATATACGCGGCCCCCGATTCAGGTCCATCGCCCGGATTACCCTTCGGCGACCCGAACGGGGCCGGCCGATGTCACCCGGCGTTACAATGGAAAACGAACCCCAAGCAGGAAAGGATCGATCATGAAACGACTCGAATTCCGGAACGGAGACAACCTCGACGCGATCGGCCTGGGCACCTGGAAATCCGACCCCGGCGAAGTCGGCCGGGCCGTGGAGGTCGCGCTGAAAGCAGGCTACCGGCATATCGATTGCGCCTCGATCTACGGCAACGAGTCCGAAGTCGGTGAAGCGCTGCAACACGTCTTTTCCGGCGGCGAGGTCCGGCGCGAGGACGTCCACATCACGTCCAAGCTCTGGAACAACGCCCATTTGAAGGACGACGTCAGACCGGCACTGGAGCGTACGCTTTCGGACCTGAAGCTGAACTACCTGGACCTGTATCTGATTCACTGGCCGGTGGCCTTCAAGTCGGGACTGGACGGTTTCCCGGAAAGCGAGTCCGATCTCCTGACCCCGGACCAGGCGCCGATCGAGGAGACCTGGGCGGCCATGCTCAAGGTGCGCGACGCCGGCCTGACCCGGCACGCCGGGGTATCGAACTTCAGCACGCGCAAGCTCGACCACCTGGCGGCGAACAGCGACGAGCGGCCGGAGATGAACCAGGTCGAGCTTCACCCCTACCTGCAGCAGAACGAACTACTGACCTACTGTCGCGAGCACGGCATCCTGGTCACCGCCTACTCGCCGCTGGGCAGCAGCGACCGGCCGGAAAGAATGAAAAGCCAGGATGAACCGTCGCTGCTGGACAACGATGTGATCGCCACCATCGCAGAGCAACACGGCGCGTCGCCGGCCCAGGTGCTGATCGCCTGGGCGCTGGCGCGCGACACCATCGTCATTCCCAAGTCCACCACCCCCGACCATATCCGGAAAAACCTTGAAAGCCGGGCGGTGGAACTGACCGAGGCCGACATGCAGAGAATCGCCGCGCTGGACGTGCACTACCGCTATATCAGCGGCGATGCCTTCCGCACCGAAAGCGGTCTGTACGCCAACGTTTTCGACGAGTAAGCGGCGCCGCCCCGATCAAATGGTTTCGATAAGCACCTATTTTCGATAAGCGCGAATAAAAAAAGAGGCCTGCAGTGCAGGCCTCTTTTCATTAGTCGGCGAATTTACCAGGCGCCCTGTCGACGCCTGGTACTGCGGGATTGCAAGGCTCAGTCCGACAAGGTCACGATGCTTTCAGCGAGGAGATCCTGATCGCCGAAGAAATCGGCATCGACTTCTGCCTCGATACTGACGCGATCACCGATGTCGATCTGCTGGAACCCCTGGTCGTCCAGCGGATTGTAGAGCATTGCGCTGGTATCGACCGTCAGTTCCATCGCGCCGGTATCGATGGTGAAGGTATTGGCATCCGGAATGACCGTCACGACCGTGCCGATATAGATGAGATCCCCGATTTCGGCATCGGTGGCGACCACCCATTCGCCGAAGTCTTCCTCATCGGCGGCGCTCGCATAGAAGAATGTATTCAAGTCATCGACATAGACGCTACCGGCTTCGATGGTCGTCGTTTCATACAAACCCTTGTCGACGTCACCATAAACGGTAACCTGATCGCCATCCATCAACGGATAGGCATCGCCGAAATTGTCCCAGTCGTCCATTTCGACCGTGATCAGCCCACCGCCGTAGTCCAGCATGAAGCTGGCGGGCGTCGTCGATGTTACGGTACCGGTGAGGCTGATCCACGTATCGTCCGGTTGTGCCATCGGATCTGGCTGGTCGCTCGATTCCTGAGCGTAGGCCGATACGGAAAGGCAGATCGCGGCCACAGCAGATGCAAGTGCGGTCTTTGAATATCTCATGGTGTTTCCTCCTGTCTGCAGTTCAAGACAATGTCGACGGACTTCCAATCGCCACACCTGAATTTGAACAAATCAGGCAAAGGTCTGCATTAACATGAGTTAAATCGTCTGTGACCGACTTCCCCGGCTTCGCGCCCGGTTGTTCAGAGATTCCCTGAGTCAGGTAGCCGGTCTGGTGAGCCGGCGAACCACGGTAGCGGAGATCTGCGCCAGGCCAAAGTCGTCATCGTAGCCGCACAGCTTTTTCAATTCGCCGGGGTCGAGCAGCGTCAGGCTTCCCGGCGCGGCTTCGATCAAACCCTTCTTCTCCAGCTTGCGGCAACAGCGATTTGCGTGGACATGCGAAATGCCCAGCGCCTCGGCAATCAGCTTCTGGGTAATCGGCATGCTCAATGCATCGGCCGGCGGGATGCCGGCCCTGAGAAGGCGCAGCTGGAGTTCGACGAGCAGGTGCGCGATGCGGGCAGTGGCATGGAGTGCACCGATGCGCACGATCTGCTGTTCCAGGAAGCGTTCATCCTGGCCGCCGATCCAGCACAGTGCGGCCCCCAGGCGCGCCGATTTGCGGAACACCTCCATCAGCTCGGTGCTGGCAAATTCGGCAAGCTTAGCGTCGGTAACCGTCTCCACGCCGGAATCGCTTTGCGGGAACAAGGCGCCGTAAAGCCCGATGCTGTCGCCCGGCAGCAGGAAATTGATGATCTGGCGATGCCCGTCGGCGGTAGTGCGAAAGCGGATTGCCCATCCGGAAACGATAATACGGGTCCATTCGATGGGCGCTTTTTCGCGCTGCACAATGCATCCGGCCGGATAGTCGGCGGTCTTGCGGTGCAGCCGATCGAGGATTTCGATGTCCTCGTCCTGGATCAGCTTGAGGCTGTCGAGTCTTTTATGCAAAGGTTTCACGACGCCCACCCGATGTCCGAAACGCGGATTTCAGATATTTCCTCCCCGGCCTGCAGCCGCGGCCCCGCTCCGGATCGAACAAGCTCCCCGTTGAACATACGGTCAGCTTACTCCATTCGGGGCCGGCTGCGGCGAATTCGACTCACGCGCGGGACAGGGTTCGGCGCGGATCGTCCAGTCGGCCTATCGGCCATCGTACACTGGAGCCGGACATCGCCGGAATGAGCCGTTGCTGAAAAAAGCGTCCAATGATCTGATCCAGGTACTGCGCCCGGTACTCGTTCTGCTGATCGTCACCGTTCATATCCCGCTTGCGCTGTATCGTCCTGATCTGCAGGATATTGAACTGTCTCCGGGAAGTTACCTTAGCGCCTTGATCAGCGGCTGCATCGCGATTGCGGCCTTGCCTACTTTGAGCATATTTTCCGGTTACCTTGCCGCAGCCCGGTCAGGTGATCGCAGCTATCCCGAATATGCGGTGCGCAAGTTCAAGCGCCTGGTCATACCGATGATCGCCTGGGGATTGCCCATGGCCGTCTGGATCTACACGCGTCAAGCGGCCGGCATGGCCGAGCGTCCCGATCTGGACCTGTACCCGTTGAATGCGGAAGGATGGTTCAGGGCGCTCACCGCTTACCAGAAGCTGCCGGCCAATCCACCGCTGTATTTTCTGCGCGAACTCTTTCTGGCCGCCCTGCTGTTGCCGGTCTGGCGTCTGGTGGCGCGAAACACCATCGCCTCGGTTCTACTGGCCGGCGGAATCTTCTACTGTGCGATCGTCGGTATCCATTTCGGTTTCTTCATTCGAATCGATATCTACCTGTATTTCTTCATCGGCGTATTCATTGCAGCACATCCCGGGTTGTCCGCGGCCGGCGACTGGATACGCAGACGCACGGCATGGATTCTGGTCGCGTTCATGCTGGCCTGCCTGTCGGTGGCGTTTTACGGATTCAGCGATGATCCCGAACACTACTGGCTGTTGATCAATCTGTTGCGATTGACGGGACCGTTGGCTTTCATGGCCCTGGCCGTTTATCTGGAAAAGGGTTTTCTGGGCAGCCTGCTTTCGCGGCTGGCTCCGGCTTCCTTCACTATCTTCCTTGGCCACGTAATCGTGATCCTGATCCTTTGGCATGCGTGGCAGGAACTCGTCGGATTTTCGCGGTATGACGCCGCATGGTGGGCATTTTTCGGCCTGGCCGTCTTCCTGTCAGCTGCCACCCTGGGATTGCTGTGGTGGCTCTATGACACCATCCGGACCAGGCTGCGGGATCGCTCGCGCACACCGACGTGAACATTCCAGGCCTTGGAACAAATTGCCTGCAAGATGAAAGCCGGTTTCAGTCGACAATCGATCAGCGCGCATTCAATTCCGCCGCGACGCAAACCAGATGTAATGCCGCGCGCCTTTCCCGGCCCGGTGCGGCCTTACCATTTGCAGGTCGACGTCGAAACCGGCCCGCGAAAGCCTGTCGCTGAAACGGCGATCCGGCGAGGCCGACCACACCGCCAGCACGCCGTTCGGCCTGAGCGCGCGATAGGTCGCGGCCAGGCCTGCGGGCGAGTACAACCAGTCGTTCTCGCGTCGGATCAGCGCCTCCGGCCCGTTGTCGACATCCATCATCACGGCATCGAAACGCCCAACGCTTTCGCGCAACAGTTGCGCGACGTCGCCCACGAATACCCTAGAGCGCGGATCGTTTAACGGATGCCCGGCGGCGTCGCCCACGAGCTCGCGATTCCAGTCAACGACCTCGGGCACGAGTTCGGCGACCACGACTTCGGCCGCGTCACCGACCGCCGCCAGCGTGGCGGCCAGGGTAAAACCCATGCCCAGCCCGCCAATCAGAAGACACGGCGATTCGTGTCTGGCGACGCGCTTGCAGGTCATTTCGGCCAGCGCAATCTCGGAACCGTGTACGCGGCTGTTCATCAGCTCGCCGCGGCCGGGGATGGAGATGGCGAACCGGTCTGCGTGCTCGTGCAGCTTGAGTTCGGTATCGGTATCGGGAATCGTGGCGGTGGCCAGCAGCTTCGAGCGCGGCATGGGCCGAGTCCTGGGTCGGCGGGCATATTTCGGCCCTAACGCGACAGGATACCGCGCACGATGGTTCCAGTCCGTCCGCCGCGAGATCTCGTGATAAGGATTCCGAGCGGGGCGGGACCCGGTGATTTGAATCCAGATTCACCGGCCCCGATATACAATGCATGGATGCAACGTGCGCTGGCAGCACACCAATTGCATATCAGATCAACTCTCCCGTAAAACAACGAAGCGCATGACTCCTGACCTGCAAACAAACACCGGGCTTGATTGGCCGGCCGCCGATTCGCTCCGCTTCGATGCGGATGTCCGCGCGCGCACCGAACATCTGTTCGCGCGCGTTGCCGACGTCGTGCCCGAGGCCGAGTGGCCGCTGCATGCGCCTCTGATCGACGCGATCAACCGGCTGAAGGTCGAGCGCAACGCGGTGATCCTGGCGCACAACTACATGACGCCGGAAATCTTTCACTGCGTCGGCGACGCGACCGGCGATTCGCTGAAGCTGGCACAGCTTGCCGCCGAGGCAGACGCCGAGATCATCGTCCAGGCCGGCGTGCACTTCATGGCCGAGACGGCCAAGATCCTGGCGCCGGAAAAGACCGTACTGATTCCCGACCTGCGCGCCGGCTGTTCGCTGGCCGCCTCGATCACCGGCGCGGACGTTCGCCGGATCAAGCAAGCCTACCCGGATTACCCGATCGTCACCTACGTCAACACCTCGGCCGAGGTCAAGGCCGAATCCGACATCTGCTGCACCTCGTCGAACGCGGTCCAGGTCGTCGAAGCCGCGGCCGAGCGATGGGGCTGCGACACGGTCATCATGATTCCCGACGAATACCTGGCGAAGAACGTCGCCAGCCAGACCGCCATACGCATCCTGACCTGGCAGGGCGCCTGCGAGGTGCACGAGCGCTTCACCGCCGAAGAGATCGAGCAGCTCCGGGTCGAACATCCGGAAGCCATGATCATCACCCATCCCGAGTGTCCGCCGGAGGTGCTCAAGGCGGCGGACTTTGCCGGCTCTACCGGGGCCATGGCCGCCTTCGTGCGCGACCGTGCACCGAAGACCGCGATTCTGATCACCGAATGCTCGATGAGCGACAACGTCTCGGTGGACAATCCCGGTACGCGCTTCGTCCGACCGTGCAATCTCTGCCCGCACATGAAGCGGATTTCGCTGGCGGGCATCTACGAATCGCTTCGGCAGCTGCAGTTCGAGGTCAATGTCGATGCCGACGTCGCCGCCCGTGCCCGCAACAGCGTGCAGGCCATGCTCGACCTGCCCGCGGCCGGTCGGCCACCGGCGTTCGACACCCGCCGGCCGGTCACCGCCGCCCACTACGTCGCGGTCTGAAGACTCCGTATGCGTGACGCACCCATCGTCATCGTCGGTTCGGGTATCGCCGGCCTCTGGACCGCGCTGCATGCCGCGCCGCTACCGGTCGTTTTGCTGGCCGGCAATTCGCTGGGCGGCGAGTCTTCGACCGGCTGGGCGCAGGGCGGCATCGCCGCGGCGCTGGGCCCCGACGATTCGCCGGCACTGCACGCCGCCGACAGCATCGCGGCCGGTGCCGGCCTGGCCGATGAGGCCGCGGCCTGGCTGCTGGCCGAGGCGGCACCCGATGAAATCAGGGCGCTGGAAGAACTGGGCGTGGCCTTCGACCGACTCGCCGACGGCGCATGGGCACTCTCGCGGGAGGCGGCCCACGGCCGGACGCGGGTCGCCCGCGTCAACGGCGACCGGGCCGGACAGGCCATCCTCGAGGCCCTGATTCAGGCGGCGCGCGCGTCAACCCATATCGAGATTAGCGAAGGCTGGTTCGGCCGCGGCCTGCTCGCGCGCGGCAACAACGGCTGCCGGGGCGTGCTGGCCCGAAATCTCGCCGGCGAAACCCTCGACATTCCGGCACGCGCGGTGGTCATCGCTACCGGGGGAATCGGCGGGCTGTACGCGACCACCACCAACCCGGCAGGCAACCGCGGCCAGGCGATGGCCTGGTCGGCGCGCCTTGGCGCCTTCATCCGCGATCCCGAGTTCGTTCAGTTTCACCCGACCGCCATTGACATTGGTCGCGATCCGGCGCCGCTGGCGACCGAGGCGCTACGTGGCGAAGGCGCCGAGTTGGTCGATCGCCAGGGGCGCCGCTTCATGCCGGCGTTGCACCCCGACGCCGAGCTGGCGCCGCGCGATGTGGTGGCGCGGGCGGTGCACCGCCAGATCGCTTCGGGCCAGGGCGCGCTGCTTGACGCGACCCGCGCAGTGGGCGAGACCTTTCCGCAGCGCTTTCCGACCGTCTACGAATCCTGCATGGCCGCGGGCATCGACCCGCGCATAAATCCAATTCCGATTGCGCCGGCCGAGCACTACCACATGGGCGGCGTGGCCACCGACGGTAACGGCTTCAGCGAAGTCCCCGGCCTCTACGTGGTTGGCGAAGCCGGTTGCACCGGCGTTCACGGCGCGAATCGACTGGCCTCGAATTCGCTGCTCGACGCGCTGGTCACGGGCCGCCGCGCTGCGCTTCGCATCCTCGACGCCGACTCGAATCTTCATCGCGCGACCGGGCCGGCCGAAAAGCCGGCACGACCGGTGGCGAGCCCCACACTGCGCCGGCTGCGGCAGGCAATGCAAGATCATGCCGGCGTCGAGCGCGACGGCGACGGCCTGCAGACGCTGTTCGAAACCATCGACGGCATGATGCTCGATCACGGGCCCGCCGACGAACTCGTCGCGGCCCGTTTCATTGCCGCCGGCGCGCTGTTGCGCGAGGAAAGCCGCGGCGCCCACGCGCGCAGTGATTTCCCGGGATTGACCGCGCCGGTCACGCATACGGAGCTCAACCTGGATCGGCTCGACCAGATGCTGCCGCTTAAGGCACGCAAGAAAGGTGCTGCATGAAGGTTCGCCCTTACGATAGTGCCGGCAGTCAATATCCGATCCCGGCCGCAGTTGTTCGCGACATCGTGACTCGTGCGCTGGCCGAGGACCTCGGTGGCCGAGGCGACATCACCGGGCAGGCGACCATTCCCCTGGATGTAACCGCCCGCTTCGAACTGCGCGCGCGCAGGCCCGGCGTGCTGGCCGGCCGGGCCACGGCTGCCGAAACCTTCGCCCAGGTGGATCCATCAATAGAAGCCGGCTGGCACGTCGACGACGGCCAGACGCTGGCGCCGGGAGACTGCATAGCGACGCTTTCCGGCCCGGCCCGCTCGATCCTGACCGCAGAACGAACGGCACTCAATTTCCTCGGTCGCCTGAGCGGCATCGCAACCCTGACCCGCGCCTACGTCGATGCCGTGGCCGGCACCGGCGCGCGCATCGCCCACACCCGCAAGACCACCCCCGGGTTGCGCGCGCTGGAACTCGCTGCAGTCGCCGCCGGCGGAGGCTCGACGCATCGGTTCGGTCTGGACGACGCAGTGTTGATCAAGGACAACCACGTGGCCATCTGCGGCAGCGTTATCGAGGCGCTGCGGCGGGCGCGCAAGCATTCCGGGCACATGACCAGAGTCGCAGTCGAAGTCGACCGCCTGGAGCAGCTCGACGAAGCGCTCGACGGCGGCGCCGACGTCATCCTGCTGGACAATTTCTCGCGGGCCGATCTGCGCACCGCAGTTGAACGCTCAGCGGACTGCAACGTGGTTTTGGAAGCCTCGGGTGGCGTCGACCTTGAAACGGTACGCACCATCGCCGAGACCGGCGTCAATGTCATTTCGGCAGGCGCGATCACCCATTCCGCCGCCAACCTCGACCTGGGCCTGGACGCCGCGGACTGAGCTCGAATAAACGTGGCCGGTACAGGCCCTTGAACCAGCGCTGCCATCCGCCGGTGGAATCGATCAACCCCGGCACTCTGCCAGACCTGACGTCACGCGTCCTCGAACGGATCGTAGAACTTCATGCTCATGCCTGTGCCGCCGCGGCCCTTTCGACCGATTGTCCTGCAACAACGCCGTTCCGGCTCCGGCAGGGTATTGGCTCGGATTGATCCAGGTCAACAGCAAACCGGCAGCAGTACACTAGATTCGGTCACCGCGTCATGGCGCCCGGCGACCATGACACTGAATCGACCGCTCTGTATCTGACGGCGTTTTCGAATGGAAAGGCAATGGAAGAACTCGAGAAAATTCAACTGCTGCGACAGGCCGACCTGTTCCGTCCGCTTTCGGATCGAAGTATTGAGCAGCTTGCGGCAGGCTCGCGATTGGGCTCTTTCGGCCGGAAATCCCGGATTGCCAGCGCCGGCACATACAGCCCGGGCATCCGGCTGATCCGGTCAGGGCTGGTCAAGCTGTCGATCTATTCGCAGCAGGGACAGGAAAAGGTCATCGCGATGCTGGACCGGGGCAAGGCCTTCGGGCAGGCCGAGATCTTTTCCGGGCAACCCTTTCATTACGAGGCGCTCTCTATTTCGAAGGTCGAATTGCTGACTGTATCCCGGGACACGGTTCGCCTGGTCAGCCAGGTTGACGCTCGATTCAACCGGGCACTGGTCGAATGCCTGAGTCGGCAGTTCGATGCCCTTGTCCGCGACATCAAGTACGCCAGCGGCTATACCGTTTCGCAGCGGCTCGTATCGTTCCTGCTTTATCGCGCCGCCGAGCAAGACGGCAAGGAAGCGCTGGTCGAACTGGCATTCACCAAGTCGGCGCTGGCGTCGAGACTCGGCATGTCGCCGGAGTCCTTTTCCAGAACGCTGCGTTATCTTCAGGACCGGGGGCTGATCACGGTAAGGGTCCGACGGATCAGGATCAACGACGTGCAGGCGCTGTCCGATTTGCTGACGGAATCGCTTCGGAACGGAACTTCCCTGATGCACCTTCCAGGCGATGAGCCTCACGATGAGCAGGCCTTGCAACACTGAGCATCCCGAGCAATCGCAATAACCACAACTTCGGTTAAGGTGAGCAGCCCGATCACCCGGAAACAGGCAGATGACCGAAGAACGCGAGTTTGATGTTGTGCTCATGGGCGCTACCGGCTTTACCGGCCGGCTGGTGGCGGAACACCTGCTGGCCCGGCACGGCGCAGAAGGCGACCTGCGCTGGGCGCTGGCTGGTCGCAGCCAGGCCAAGCTGGAGCAAATCCGGGCCGGCCTCGGTGACGGCGCTGCCGCGCTGCCACTGATCGTCGCCGATAGCCATGATCGGGAATCGCTGAACCGACTGGTCCAGCGCACACGGGTCATCTGCACCACCGTTGGGCCATACGCGCTGCACGGCTCGGAGCTGGTTGCCGCCTGCTGTACCCACGGGACCGACTACTGCGACCTTTCCGGCGAAGTGCCGTGGATGCGCAAGATGATCGAGCAGCATGCAGAGGCCGCCCGCAAGAGCGGGGCGCGGATCGTGCACTGCTGCGGCTTCGATTCGATTCCATCGGATATGGGCGTCTGGTTTCTGCAAAAAGCCGCGGCTGAACAATTCGGCAAGCCGCTGGAACGTGTCCGGCTGCGGGTCAAGGCCGCCAAGGGTGGCCTGAGCGGCGGCACCTTTGCCAGCATGCTCAACATCGTCGAGGAATCTAGGCGCGATTCGGAGACGGCAAAAGTATTGAAGAACCCGTTCGCACTTTGCCCGCCCGATCGCCGCAAGAGCCCGCGCCAGCCCTACGTCAACGGACCGGAGTTCGACGCCGCGATCGGCAGCTGGATTGCGCCGTTCATCATGGCCGCGATCAATACCCGGGTGGTGCACCGGGCCAACGCGCTGCAGGATTTTGCCTACGGCCAGGGCTTTCGATACGACGAAGCGGTGCTGACCGGCAAGGGTTTCGGCGGCCGGGCCAAGGCCACGATGGTCTCGCTGGGTATGGGCGCGTTCGCGCTGGGCGCCGCCTTGGGCCCGACCCGGTCGCTCCTCAAGAAGATGGTGCTGCCCAAGCCCGGCGACGGTCCGTCACCCGAGCAGCGCAAAGCCGGCTTTTTCAACATCGTCGTCGAGGGCCGCACCTCGGAAGGAAGCACGCTCCGGGCCCGGGTCAGAGGCGACCGCGATCCAGGCTATGGTTCCACGTCGAAGATGATCGGTGAGGCCGCGGTATGCCTGGCGCGCGATATCGGCGACGACGTCAAAGGCGGATTCTGGACGCCGGCGACGGCGCTGAACGACAAGCTTCTCGAACGGCTCGAGATGCATGCGGGCGTGACCTTCAAAATCGAAGACTGAAGCCTCGGCGGGACCCGGAGGAAGCGGCTCAGCACTCGGCCAGCGCGAAGGGCGCCGCGGCGCCGGCATGGATGTGCACCGTTTCGAACAGCAGCACATCGACATTTTCGGGTCGAACTTTCAGCTCTCGAAGCCCGGCAGAATGAACGCCGCATTCGGTATATCTGTGCCACGATTACCCTTGCGGTGCCATTTTCGGGGCGCGCCCTGACGCAAGCGCTTTTTGCCCGGATAATGACGACTACACCAACTTCGACCCGATATCCGCTGAAGCCAGGCAGCCGGCGGACTGGAGAGCAATGATGGAAGCGGAAGTTCAACGCGAGCAGGAAGGCACTGGAGAGGTTCTCGACCGGGAGCTGGTCAATTCCGTTCTGGAGGCGGTCGAGGCCAACGATGCCGGGCAGGTCAGCGAACTGCTGGAACCGCTGCATGCAGCCGACGTTGCCGATCTGATCGAGCAGATCGGCACTTCCGACCGCCAGGCGCTGGTCGAGGTCTGGGGCGAAAACATCGACGGCGAGGTGCTGTCGGAGCTCGAGGACTCGATCCGCGAACCGTTGCTTGAATCGCTCTCGCCGGAAGTTCTGGCCGAAGCAATCAAGGACCTCGATTCCGACGACGTCGTGGACCTTGTCGAGGATCTCGAGGAAGAGCAACAGATTCGCATCCTCGGCGCGCTCGAGGCGGTCGATCGAATCGGCGTCGAGAGTTCGCTGTCCTATCCGGAGTATTCGGCCGGGCGCCTCATGCAGCGCGAACTGGTCGCGCTGCCCGAGGACTGGACGGTAGGCCAGGCCATCGATTTCGTGCGAAACGCCGAGGAATTGCCGGACCAGTTCTATCACGTGATCCTGGTTTCACCGACCATGAAACCGGCCGGATACGTCGCGCTCGGCCGGCTGCTGTCATCGAGGCGCGATCACAAGCTTATCGACATCGTCGAACCGAGTTTTCGCACGGTAACCGTCACCGACGAAGAATCGGAAGTCGCTTACCTGTTCAACCACTATCACCTGATTTCGGCGCCGGTGATCGATGAAGACGGTCGGCTGGTCGGCGTGATCACCATCGACGATGCCATGGCGGTGCTAGACGAAGAGCACGAGGAAGACATGCTGCGCATGGCCGGGGTAGACGAGGATTCGAGCCTGGCCGATACGGTGTTCCAGACCACCAGGGGGCGTGCGGTGTGGCTGCTGGTGAACCTGGTGACCGCCATTGTTGCGTCGCTGGTCATCGACATGTATGCCGAGACCATCAATCAGATGGTGGCGCTGGCGGTGCTGATGCCGATCGTCGCCTCCATGGGCGGCAACGCCGGCACCCAGACGATGACCGTGGCCGTGCGCGCGATCGCCACGCGGGAATTGACCGCCAGCAACGCGTTGCGGGTAAGTTGGCGCGAAATCACGGTGGGCGCCATAAACGGTCTCGCCTTCGGCCTGTTGATGGCACTGGTGGCCGGCTTCTGGTTTGGCATTCCCATGCTGGCCGTGGTCATCGCGGTCGCCATGCTGCTGACTCTGATCGCCGCGGCCCTGGGCGGCATTCTGATTCCGATCGCGCTGGACAAGCTCAACATCGACCCGGCGCTGGCCTCCGGACCCTTCGTCACCACCGTTACCGACGTGATCGGCTTCTTCGCGTTCCTCGGCTTGGCCTCAGCGGTGCTGTTGTAATCCGTCCGCCCGCTCTACTGCGGACTCGATCAGATGGCAGACCGACGGTATCCCAATAGTCGTGCCGGAAGCAGAACGATAGACCGCAGCAGTGCAAATACGCCCTCGACCGCGATTCCGAGAAGCCTGAACGGCAACGACAACAGCCAGACGACCGGCCAGAGCAACAGCACAAGAATCGCCAGCGGCCAGCTCAGGACGAACAGAATGCACCATGCGACAGCAGCCAGCAGGGTGTTCATGATGAAGCGCTCCTTCGTTTAGGGATCCTCTGATTGAATAGCCAATCCTCGGCCAACCCCGAGCGGGGATTTCTTCCGTAGCCGCGATTCTTCCAGGAGTATAAGAAAGCCTCCGCCGGGGCGATAGCGCCGGAAGTCATGGGTACATCAGTCCGTCGAGACCGGCGTCGCCGCGCTGCCGGCCAGGATGGCGCCGTCGATATTCAGCTCGGTGCCATTCATGTAGGCGGCCTCGTCGGAAGCCAGCAGCACTGCGAGCGCAGCGACCTCGTCCGGCGTGCCGAAACGTTTCATCGGGCAGTCCTGAACCAGCGCCTGCATCGTTTTCTCTCTTTCCGGTCCGCTGCCCAGCATGGGTTCCCACATGGGCGTGAGGATTGCCGCGGGGTGGATCGAATTGCAGCGTATTGCCAACCCCTGCTCGGCGCAGTAAAGCGCAACGGTCTTGGTGTGGTTTCGCACCGCCGCCTTGGACGATGCGTAGGCCGCCGCACCCGGAATGCCGACCATGCCGGAACGCGACGAGATATTGACGATGGCGCACGAGCCGCCGGCCGCGCGCACCGTGCGAATGGCATGCTTGCAGCCCATGAAGACGCCGTCGAGGTTGGTCCGGTGAACCCGGTGCCAATCCGAAAGCACCGCGTTTTCCGGATCCTGCGGACCAGTGGCCTCTTCGAATCCGGTGATCCCGGCATTGTTCACCAGGATGTCGAATCGGCCGTGCCGCGCCACGATGCGCTCGAGCACTGCACGCCATTCGGACTCCTCGCGAACGTCAAGCCGCAAATAGGTCGCCCGCTCACCCATTTCCTCGGCCACGGCGCGTCCCTGCCTGTCCTTGATGTCGGTCAGAAATACGTGCGCGCCCTGTGCGACGAAGGCACGGGCGATGGCTTCGCCGATTCCGCGCGCAGCGCCGGTGACCAACGCGATCCTTCCCTGTAAACGGTTCATGTCGAATCCTTGTCTGTTGAATCTATTGTCATCTGATGACGGCATTTTTTTGCCCCTGAAGAAGCAAGCGGCAATCAGACACGGCGTTTCCGCATCAGAAGATTCTCCTTCGTGCCTTCTTCGTGCTCGTCTTATCCCGTTTTTCGGCTTTTCGGCCAAGGATGGTACTTTCAAGTCTCAGCTGCGCTTGAGTACCACCAATGCTATTCCCCCCAGCACGGCCGCGCCGGCCAGCACCAGCCTCAGGCTGAGCGGCTCCGCGAGCAACCCGACACCTGCGACGGCGGTGATGACGGGCACGCTCAACTGCGCCACGGCAGCGGTGGGGGTCCGGATCTGCTTGAGCGCCGCATACCAGACCGCGTAGCCCAGCCCTGATGCGAACGCGCCCGATCCGGCGGCCAGCAGAATACCGGTGAAATCGAGCGACGCCCGGCCCAGGAATCCGACGGCCATCAGGACCGCCGGAACGCTTGCCAACCCGAAATTCGAGGCAGTCACGCGCGTCGGATCGCCGGCTCCGCGCGCACGCAGCGTGTAAACGCCCCAGGCAACACCGGCAACGATCATCAAGGCCGCGGCGCCAAACGGCGGTGCGGCGAGACCGGGCAGCAGCAGCCATCCCAGCCCGGCCAGCGCAAGCGCAAAACCGGTCCACTGTCCTGGCGTCAGCCGATCGCCGGTGAACAGACTCCAACTGATCATGGTCACCTGGACCGCTCCAAACAGCAGCAGTGCGCCGGTCGCGGCCGTCAGCGAAAGATAGGCCAACGAAAACAGGACCGCATACGCGAACAGGGCCAGCGCCGAGCCCCAGCTGCCGCGCCCATCGGCGAGACCGGGCTGAAATCTCACGATCAGCCAGAGCATCAGTGCGCCGGAGGCTATCCGGATCGCGGTAAAGCTCAGCGGATCGATCGCAGTCCCGGTCAGCGCCGCCCGCGCAAGAATTGAATTGGCTGCGAAAGCCAGCAGTGCCGTCGCCGTCAGGGTCGCGATTCCGATTTTCATTGAAATCCGGTATTTCCAGTAAGTGAATGATGACTCACTTGGCAATCTATGATTGAATTGTCGCGGGTCCCGCGAAATCCCGGTCGCGTCCGCGGGTATTCAATCAGAGCTTCCCCTGGGCTACCCTGATAGTGAATCCTGAACCGGGATAATGCACATGGAATCCGAACTCGCAATCACCGACATCGTGCTGCGGCTGCTGGCCGCGGCCGCTTTTGCATCGGTCATCGGCCTGGAGCGGGAACTGCGGAAGCGGCCGGCAGGGTTGCGTACCCACATGCTCGTTTCGCTGGGCTCGGCCGGCTTTTTGCTGGTGGGCTACGAGATCATGCTCGCCACCGCTGTTGGTGACCCTTCGGCAAGGATCGACCCGACGCGCATTGTCGAGGGCGTAATCGGCGGCATCGGTTTTCTGGGCGCCGGAAGCATTATCCAGGGAAGAGGCTCGATCCAGGGCATCACCACGGGCGCGGCAATCTGGATCGCCGGGACGATCGGTGTGGCGTGCGCGACCGGGAATTTCATCCTGGCCGGCCTGGTTACCGGCATCGCGATGATCATTGTCGTGGTGCTCGGATTCTTCGAGCACGAGGTCATTTACGACGACGAGGATAAGAAGAAGACCTGAATCCGTCAGCTGGCGCGCCGTTGCGGGGTTACCCCGAATCGCGCAACACGGATCTTCGTTCGCTCAGCCGCTGGCTGAGCTGTCTTATGGTCGATACGGAACCGTCGGCCTGCCTGAGCATTTCGATATAGACGGTGGCGGCATAGAGATAGTCGAAGTTGATATTGATTTCGATACGCTCGACAAGCGCGCGACGAATTTCGGCCAGCCGGCGCTGTCCACTCTCGTCTTCCGGGCGCGCCTGCAACTGCCGCTGCACCTGCCGCAGATCCCGATCCAGGCGCAGGTAGGCTTCGGAATCCAGCGCGCTGCCATCGCGAATTGAGGTGGCGAATGATGATTCGGGCTCGACCGGCGGGACACCGATCTCCCAATCGTCGCCTGTATCCAGCGAATCCTGCAGGCGAGTGACCCGCGCTTCGCCGATCGGGGTCGAAGGCGGCGACTGCGCATCCGCCTGAAAAAGCGCGAACATCAACAGCGCAACAAGTACCGGGATCGGCCGCAGCGTTGTACCGCAAGTAACCCGCCACCGTTTCTGACATCGTCTCGAAGGATCGACCACGGTCCTCCTCCTGCACCTGTAACCACGCCGTCCCCTTGCAGAAGCACTTTAGTACGCGTCTGATGTGATGTCAATCACGCTTTCAGGAGGCGCCGGACGCAAAGACCGACGAGTGGCCGGAGCGGTACTCAGCCGGCTTGCGACGCCGCTTCGGAACCGGAATCGCCGGACGGCGTGCGACGAGTCAGCAGATTGCCGATGGTTGTGGCCGCGTTTTGCACGATGACGTAGAGACACGGCACCAGGAACAGCGTCAGCAGCATCGCAGAGAGCAGGCCGCCGACCACGGCAATCGCCAGCGGCTGCATCAGCATTGCCCCGGAACCGGCACCGATGGCGAGCGGCAGCATGCCGACGACGGTCGTCAGGGTGGTCATCAGGATGGGGCGCAGGCGAATGCCGCCGGCCTCGACGACCGCCTGCTGCATGTCCCAGCCCTCGCCGCGCCGTCGCTCGATGTACTCGACCAGCAGAATCGCGTTGTTGACCACGATGCCGATCAGCAACACCGAGCCCAGGAACACCGGCGCGCTGATCGGCGTGCCCGTGACCCAGAGCGCCAGCGCCGACCCGGCCGCGGCCAACGGGGCCGCGGTCATGATCACCAGCGGATTCGAAAGCTTTTCGTACTGCACTGCCAGCACGACGAAGACCAGGAATACCGCAAGCGCAATGACAATGGCCATCTCTCGATTGGTTTCGCGGATGGTCTCGAACTGGCCGCCCAGGATCACGCCGTACTGGTTGGGCATGTTGAGCGCCTGGATGCGCTGCTGCACTTCGGCCATGATCGTGCCGACGTCGCTCTGCGCGGTATCGAAGTTACCGACGATGCGCTGGATTCGGACCTGGTTTTCCCGACTGATCTCGGCCGGCCCTTCGCCGAGGCTGAAACTGGCGACCTGGCGCGCCTGGATGGGCCCGTTGACGCCGTTGGCCACGATGACCTGACCCAAGGCGTCGATGTCGCTTACGTCTTCGCGCGGCAGCCGCACGCGCACGTCGTATTCGGTGATGCCGGTGCTGTAGCGGGTCGGCACAAAGCCCGACACGGCCGAGCGCAGCGAGCGGGCAACAGCGCTGATATCCAGCCCCAATGCCGCAGCGCGTTCTCGGTCGACGTCGATGCTCAGAAGCGGCGTGCGGTCCTCGTCGTCGAGCTCGACGCCGGTCAGTCCGGATATGGTCTCTATGGAATCGACAATCTCGCGCGCCAGGTCCTGCAACACACCGATGTCGTCGCCGACCACCTTCAACTCCATGTCGTCGCCGCTGACGCCGAAGCTCAGCCCTCGAATGCCCGGCGACCAGGCCCACAGGCGCGCGCCGGGAATGTCGAGCTGGTCGAGCCGCGAGCGAATCTCGGACACCCACCGACTGGCCGGCCATTCGGGCCGGTCGGCGGCATCGTCGAGGCGCACCAGCACGTAGCCGCGGCCCGGCCGCTCGTTCGCCACACCGCCCCAGACGTTGCCGCCGGCCAGCGCGAACACGCTTTGAACGTGCGGCATCTTGTTGACTTCCTCCTCGATCAGGCGGGTTGCGGCGTTGGTCTCCGCCGGCGTCGCGCCGGCCGGCAGCGACATCGAGATGCCGAGTTCGCCGTCGTCGAGCTGCGGCAGAAACTCGTTGCCCAGGCTGTCGGCCAGCGTCAGACTGCCGATGAACACGGCGACGCCTGCCGAAACCACCGCCCAGCGCCAGGCGAGCAGCCGGTTCAGCACGCCACGATAACGCTGCGAAAACCACTCGATCAGACCATCGAATGCCCGATAGATGCGCAACCGGTTGAACCCGGACTCGTACTTCACTTTGGCGAATTGGGCCGCCAGCATCGGCACCAGGGTCAGCGCCACTGCCAGCGACGCGATGACCGCGAACGAAATCGTGACCAGCAGTTCGCGGAAAACCAGCGTGGCCAGCCCGGTGATCAGGAGAAACGGCGCGACCGCCGCCAGGTTGGTCAGCGTGCCCGCGGTAATCGCCGACATCACCTCGTCGGCGCCTTCGTGGGCCGCGACGTCGGACGACTTGCCCAGCTTTTCACGGTGCCGGGAAATGTTTTCCAGCATCACGATTGCGTTGTCCAGCAGCAGACCGACGCCCAGCGCCAGGCCGCCGAGGCTCATCACGTTCAGGGTCAGGCCGGCCGCGCCCATCATCGCGAACGTGGCCATCACCGCCAGCGGAATCGACAAGCCGATGACGAAACTCTTGCGCAGACTGCCGAGAAACGCCAGCACCACCACCATCGCCAGTACGCCGCCCAGCACGGCCGCGGCCGAAACCGACTTCACCGAACCGCGAATGAAGTACGCGGCGTCTTCGGTGATCCGATAGTCGATGTCGGGCGGAATGAAGCCCGAGGCATCCAGCGATCCGAGTCGGGAAATCACCTCGTCGACAACCGCCACGGTATTGGCGTCGGGCTGCTTGAATACCGAAACCTGGGTGGCCGGCGTACCGCCCAGGCGCACGAACAGCCGCTGCTCGCGGTATCCATCGCGGACCTCGGCGATTTCGTCGAGGCGAATCCTGCGATCCGAACCGGGCACGGCCAGCAATACATTGGCGATGTCTTCCGGCGACTTGAACCGGCCGTCGGTTCGCGCCATCACGTCCAGGCTGTTGCCGGTCACGTTTCCGGCGGCGACGTTGAGATTTTCCAGCGCAAGCTGTTCCGAAACGCCGGCCAGGGTCAAACCGTAGGACCTCAAACGCTGCTGGTCGATGATGACTTCCAGCTCGCGTTCCTGTCCACCGACCGCCTCGACGCCGGAAACGCCCGCGATGGACTGGAGTTGGGGAGCGAGGCGGTTGTCGACCCAGTCGCGCACTTCGCGCGGCGTTCTGAAGCCCGACGAGAATCCGGCCTCGAACACCGATGACGATCCCGGATCCCATTTGCGCAGCCGCGGCGGCTCGACGTCGTCGGGCAGTTGCGTGCGCGCACGCTCGAGCAATCTCGAGGCGTTCTGCAGCGCGGTGTCGAGATCGGTGCCGTACTCGAAGATCAGATTGACATCGGTCCGGCCTTCCTCGGCCTCGCTGGAGATACGCACCAGGTCCTCGGTCGAGGCCAATGCTCTCTCGAGCGGGCGTGTGACCTGCTCCTCGACGACCTCGGGAGAGGCGCCGGGATAGTTGACGTTGATCCGGATCAGCGGATAGACGACTTCCGGCAACAGATTGACCGGCAGGCGATCGACGAAGAACAGCCCCATGACCAGGACGACCGTTGCCAGCGCGGTGGTGCCCACCGGCCTGCGGATGGCCGCGTGCGTCAGGCCACGATAATACTTCGTGCCGCGGGCCGGGTCATTATCGTTTCGAACATTTCGACGCGGCGCGTCGGCTGCTTTGTCGTGCTTCTCCGATGACTGACTCATGCACCACCGTCGATCATGTCCACGACGCGCACAAGATCGCCCTCGGCGAGATCCAGCGGATTCGAGGAAACGATCTGGTCACCGGGTTCCAGACCCCCAAGGATTTCACGCCAGTCACCGCGAATGACGCCGGTGGACACTGCCCGCCTGACCAGCTCACTGTCATCGTTGATCACCATCACGTACTGCTGCTCGCCCATGCCTACCGAACCGGCCGGGACCGCGAGCACGTTTTCCTTGTAGTCCACGAGCAGGTCGGCGCGCGCCAGAAATCCCGGGCGAACGCCCTGCTCGAAGGCGTCGGGCAACGCAATTTCCACGGTCAGGAGGCGACTCGCCCCGTCGGCTGCCGGAAAAATGCGGCGCACTGTTCCGGTCAGCGGCCCGGAATCACGGAGCGCGTCAACGCTCAGAGGCACTTCCGAACCGACCGTGATTTCGCCCACATCCAGTTCGGACACGCCGATGCGGACCACCAGTTCATTGAGATTGGCGATTTCGAATGCCGTGGCGAGACTGCCGATGGAAGCGCCCGGTTCGACCATTCTGCCGATCACGTGGCCGTCGATCGGAGACACGATGCGCCCGAAGTCCACGCGGGTCCGCCAGAGCTCGACGTCGCTTTCGGCGATATCCAGCGTCGACCGGGCGGTGATGAAGCTGGCCTCGTCGATGTAGTTACTGTCGCGCAACCGCTTGAGGCGATCGAAGTTGGTCTGCGCCTCGCGCAGCGCCGCTTCGGCCCGTGCGAGCTCGGCCCGCTGCTCGCGAACATCCAGCTCGGCCAGCAACTGACCCGCCGAAACTCGGTCGCCGGTTTCGACGAACACCTCGCGTACGATGCCGGCAGTACGCGCGGCCAGCTCGATGGTGCGCAGCGTTTCCACCGGCGAGGACAGCTGTATGCGTCGCGACAGATCGCGTTGCGATACCTCGTAGGCGCGCACCGGAAGCGAGGAACGCTCCCGGGTATTTTGCTGGCCGGACGATTCCGATTCCGGACTGCAGGCCGAAAGCACGGCCACGCAGGCGACAGCGAAGAGACCAGACAGCGCTCGCTTGAAATTTTGCTTTGACATATGTGAAGTCTAACGCGCGGCCGTGCATGCAGCGCCAACGGGGTCTTCACGGCCGCTTGGCTGTCTTCGAGTCGCGCACCGGCTCGACGCCAGTGCGCCAGCGCTCCGACCAGCCCTAGCGCGGAATCGCGCCGAGGATGAAGGCGGCCAAATCGTCGCGATAAGCCTGCATGGATTCTTCGTGCAGATACATCATGTGCCCGGCCGGGTACAGGTCGTAACGAATACGGTCACGGGCTTCGGCCGGGATATCGAGGTGACGGATGTAGTAATTCGTCGCGGCGAAGGGCGTGGCCAGGTCGTAGTAACCCTGCTGGATGTGCAGCTGCAGGCCCGGGTTCATGATCATCGCGCGCGAAAGATCCGGCAGCAGGTTGACCGCGACCTGCCGGTTGCCGTCGGGGTCGCGATGGCTCCAGTCCCAGTCCAGCGGCCAGGCCGTGGTCTTGTATTCCTCGTCGCGGCCGAACTCGAGCTCGTTGTGCAAGTAGTCGAAAAACGCCGCGGTGTAGGCCGGACCCACCGCCGGGAAGAACGGGTCGTAGTCCATGGATTCGGCCAGCGGATTGACCGACGGGCCGATGAAGCGCGAGTCGATCCGGCCGGCGATCAGGCGATTGTTGCGCTTGAGCTCCTGCAGGAACTGCTGGTGATCGACGCGCAGATCCGCCTTCAGCCAGTAGTCGGTCGTGGTGCCCGTATACGCCGCCGCCTGCTCGGCGATCTCGCGCTTGCGCGCCGAGTCGATGGTATAGCCAGCGGTCAGGGCCGGCAGGTATTGTTCCAGCGCGAACGTCTCGACTTCGTCCAGGAACGGCTCGAGGTTCTCGGGCCTGTCGGCCAGCGCATCGTGATACCAGGCCGTGGCCGCGAACGAGGGCAGGAACAGCGCGTGCGGCAGATCCAGTCCGCCGCCGTCGCGGCCGGCCGCGGTATCGATGAACGGCGAAACCAGGATCAGCCCGTTGAGGTTCATGCCGTGGCGGCTCTGCAGGTGATGGGCAAGCCCGGCACCGCGCACGCCGCCGTAGCTCTCGCCGAGAATGAATTTCGGCGCCGCCCACAGTCCGTGCTCGGTGACGTATTGCTTGATGAACGCGGCCACCGATTCGATGTCCTGGTCGACACCCCAGAACTTCTCGCCTTCGGCGTCGCCGAGCGGCGTGCTGAAGCCGGTGCCGACAGGATCGACCATCACCAGATCGGCAATATCAATAATGCTGAATTCGTTGTCGACGCGCCTGGCCGGCGGCGGTGCGGCATAGGCGGGATCGTTGACCACCACCCGCTGCGGACC
>Ga0209925_1000347_pt1 | contig 24294 bp, 26 predicted proteins | sample SalPonR2_A_D1_MG_FD_185702 | JGI IMG/M metagenome (GOLD analysis project Ga0209925, IMG submission 185702) | Salt pond soil microbial communities from South San Francisco under conditions of wetland restoration - Salt Pond MetaG R2_A_D1_MG... ... | reverse complement strand
TAAACTCATTGTTTTTAAATCAGAATCACTCCCCATATAAATATCAACTAAAGGTTTCTTAGACATTTGTCCTCCTCTTTTTTTTACTAAGAAATATTAATATTATCACTGAAAAAATCAGCATAAGAAAACTTAAAATCTGTCCCATAGAAAAACTATTCAAAAAAATATATCCCATATGCCGATCTGGTTCTCTAAAATACTCAACAAAAAACCTAAAAGTTGAATACCCAATTCCAAATAACGGACCAATATAATATAAATTTTTCCTTACTTTAAAGATAATTAATAAAATCAAAAATAAAAGAATACCTTCTGTAAAAGCCTCATAAAGCTGAGAAGGATGTCTCGGCAAAGGGCCTGCCCCGGGAAATATTATTCCCCATTCACCATCAGTAGGTTTCCCCCATAATTCACCGTTTATAAAATTTCCTAATCTTCCAAAAAATAAACCTACTGGAGCAATCATCCCTTCAGCACCAAAAAGTTTCCACAAATTTTTATTATATTGTTTTGCAAAAATGTATGTTCCAATAAGCACTCCAATAAAACCACCATGAAATGACATTCCTCCATGCCAGAATCTTAATATTTCAAGGGGATCATTAATTATTAGTTCGGTGTGATAGAAAATAAAATAAAAAAACCTGCCTCCAACAACTACTCCAAGAAATAAATAAAATAACAAATCTTCTTTTTCCTTGGTATTAAGATTTAAATAATTATTTTTTACTAAATAATTAAACCAAAAAATAGCAATTACAAACGCTAGAAAATATGCAAGAGAATACCATCTAATTGCAATGTTTTTCCATATGTGAATAATTTCCGGATTTAAATTATGTGTCCATATCATGAGATATTCCTATTATTCAAACTTATCCTCCCCAAATGATTTCTCTTTTATTAGCATAACATTTTTTTAAAAAATATCAATCATTCAGATTCTCTTTTTAATAATAATTCAGTAATTTCATTGATTATGGAGTTTGATATAAAAAAATATTTTTCTTTTATCGAAACTCTTTTATTTTTTATTTCTATAAATTTATCTACTCTGCTTTTTTTTAATTTAATAATTTTATTTTCTGATAATTTTATACCTTGTTCAAGTCTTAAACCCATAATGATTTTATAATACTCTTCCATATTTTTATCAATACTTTCTTCATAAGCATGATAATCATTTTTCAAATATCTTTTTATAGAATCATGATTTTTATAATATTTATTTTTATAATACCCTGCTGCTGAAGCTCCAATTCCAATAAAATTATCAAAATGCCAGTATTTTAAATTATGAATTGAATAAAAATCATCTAAACAATAATTAGAAATCTCATAATGTTTATATCCATTTTTGTTTAAAAACTTATTAATATATTCATAAGTTTCTGCTTCTTCATTTTCATTTTGTAATAAAACCTCACCTTTTTTAACCATTTCATACAACCTTGTATTTTTTTCAACTTTTAAATTATAAATTGATAAATGCTCCGGTTCTAATTTTTTAATATAATTTAAATCTTTTTTTATAAGCTGAGAATCTTTTTTCAAACCAAATATTAAATCAATAGATATATTTTTATATAGATCCCGATTTTTAAATATTTTTTTTAAATCAGAAAACCTGTGTAATCTTCCAAGTAGTTTTAATTTTTCATCAATGAAAGATTGAACACCAAAAGAGATTCTCGTTACTCCTAATTCATAAATTTTATTCAAATAATCAATATCAAAATGAATTGGATTGTATTCAAATGTGAACTCCTTTAAATCTAATGTGAAATTACTGTTCAAATAATTCATTAAATCAAAATATTTTTCATAAGCTATTGCAGAAGGTGTACCTCCGCCCAGATAAATAGAATCTATTTCTTCATTATTATATTCGGATAATTCTTCTTTAAGTCTATCAAAATATTGATCAACTATATTTTGACTAAATCCTGTAATCGAATAGAAATTACAATAATGGCATTTTTTTTCACAAAAAGGAATATGAATATATAATCCAAGGCCCATAGTATTTATTTTTCTACAAGATAAAGATGATGACTATCTGCACCAAAACAAATATATTCATTTGCCGATATTGGACCGGTTCTATCAATATGATGTTTAATTTTATATTGCCACACTAATTTTTTGTTTTCTAAATTATATTTATACAGTGAATAATCGTAAGAACCAAAATAAAGATAATTATTTTCTATCATTAAACTCCCATTTACCGGACCACCATTTCGGAAACGCATATTAAAATCTATCCATCTATTATTTGTTTCAAAATGATTCAATATATCCCCATCAATAGAATCAATTTCTACAACTCCATTTTTTGTTCCAAGATATATTTTTTTGTTTTTATATAATGGGTTAGAAAATGATAAATCTATTTCTTTTTTCCATGTTATATTAGCTGTTTTTAAATTTAATTTATATAAATATTCACTTTTAGCAGTAAAAAAACAATAATTATCAAAAAATTCCAGATTCGATACTATCTGAGCCCCCATGACTTCTTCATTTGAAAAGTTTAAATAACTATCCATTACTTTATATTTATTTGTAATATTACCTTCAAAATCAATTTCATATATAATATTATCAACAACACTATAAATATTATTTTTATATATATATGATTCCTTTTCTATATATCCAAGCTTCTTCTTAAAAATTAATTCCTTGCTATCCCTTCTCCATAAATATAAGAATCCCTCTTCATTCCCTATCAAAATAAATTTCTCATTAACAAAGGGTGTTGCATAGATCCAGCTTCCTGTATCATAACTCCATAATATTTTTCCTGTTTGAGAATCAATTTCATAAATTTTATTATTGTCACTGCCAACATAAATTTTACCCTCATAATGAACAGGAGATGATAAATTTTGATCAGATTCTCCAATTTTTTCTGTTTTCCAAACTTCTTCTCCATTTTTATAGTTTAAAGCAACTAATTTTGCCTGGAACTCTTTATTTTGAAGTTTCATACTTATACCGGGTTTTATTGTTTTAACCTTCGGAACTACATATCTGCTGTCCTCATTACTATTTTCTAATTCTACAATGTCCACCCTCCAGCTAACAATAATATTATTTTCTTTTACAAAAAGAGGAATAGTCTGTACTTTTAATGTTTCTCCAAGATTATACTGCCAAATTTTACTGGTTTTCTTGCAAGAAAAAAGAAATATTACAATTATTAGGATAAAGAGAAATATTTTTTTTCTATTCACTATCAACCTCAAGTATTGATAAAAAAGCTTCCTGTGGAATATCTACAGAACCCACTTTTTTCATTCTTTTTTTACCTTCTTTTTGTTTTTCAAGCAATTTTTTCTTTCTTGATATATCTCCACCATAACATTTTGCAGTTACATTTTTTCTTAAAGCTTTTACAGTAGCTCTGCTGATTACTTTATTTCCAATTGCAGCCTGTATAGGAACTTTAAACATCTGCCTTGGTATATGTTTTTTTAAAGTTCTCACAAGCTCTCTTCCTTTATAATAAGAATCATCTTCATGAACAATTGTGGTCAAAGCATCTACAGGTTCTTCATTTACAAGTATGGTTAATTTAACAAGGTCTGACTCTTTATACCCAATAAAATCGTAATCCAGAGAAGCATATCCGGAACTAACTGATTTCAGTCTATCATAAAAATTAAATATAATCTGTCTTAAAGGTATTTCGAATTTTATTAAAACCCTTTCACAGCTTAAATATTCCATGCCTTTGTGATCTGCATTCCTATCGGTACATAGTTTCATTATGGGACCAATATATTTCGAAGGGGTTATTATTTCAGCTTTAACATAGGGCTCTTTAATATATTCCAGTCTGCTCTGATCAAGTTGTGCCGGATTATGTATTTCCACTTCACCTTCATCCTCATAATGTGCTTTATATACAACATTTGGAGTTGTGATAACAAGATCTATATCAAATTCTCTTTCCAATCTTTCCTGTGTTACTTCCATGTGCAATAGTCCCAAAAATCCAACCCGAAATCCAAAACCAAGTGCTTCTGATGTATCAGGTTCGAATTTTAAAGCAGCATCATTCAATGTTAATTTATCAAGTGCATCTCTCAAATCATTATATTTATCATTATCCGTTGGATACATTCCACAATAAACCATGGGTATCATTTCTCTATATCCGGGCAGTGGTTCTGCTATTTTGTTATTTGCATCAGTAATTGTATCTCCAACCTTTGCCTTGGATATATCCTTGATACCTGCAGTAATATAACCAACATCCCCTGCAGTTAGGCTATCAACTTTTTTCATTTTAGGTTGAAATATACCAACTTCGTGAACCTCATATTTGGACTGACTTCCCATTAAATATATAAAGTCTTCTTTTTTTATCTCTCCATCAATTACTCTTATATATAAAATAACACCTTTATAACTATCATAATGTGAATCAAAAATAAGTGCTTTTAATTTATTTTCAGAACTTCCTGATGGTGGAGGAACTTTTTTTATTATTTCATTTAAGATATCTTCAATTCCAATACCATCCTTTGCACTGGCTAAAACAATCTCATCTTTTTCATATCCCAGTTCTTCATAAATTTCCTGCTGTGTATCTTCAATATTTGCACTGGGGAGATCGATTTTATTTATGACAGGAATTATTGTTACATCATTTTCCATTGCCAGATAAGTATTGGCCATTGTTTGAGCCTGTATCCCCTGAGAACCATCTATAACAAGAAGAGCTCCCTCGCAGGCTTTTAGAGCCCTTGAAACTTCATAGGAAAAATCTACATGTCCAGGAGTATCTATTAAATGTAATTTATATCCTTTATAATCAATCCTAATTGCCTGAGCCTTTACAGTTATACCCCGTTCTCTTTCAATATCCATTGAATCTAAAAATTGTTCCTTCATATCTCTTTTTTCAATGGTATGTGTATATTCCAGTATCCTGTCAGCCAGCGTCGACTTTCCATGATCAATATGAGCAATTATTGAAAAATTTCTAATATTATCTATTGACATTTTATACACCTACATATCTATTTTTAAAGAAAATGAATTTATAAATATATTCTCATTTTCTATTTTTAATCCATAATTAAAGTATAACCCATTATTTTGTATTCCAAATCCTGTAGTAAAATTATTATTTGATAATCCTACTCCAATTGAATAATTTTTTTCTTTATTGAAATAATAATTAATCCCAAAATTATTTATAAATTTCTTATTTAAATAATCACTCCTGATTTTTAAATCATACCTATTCTGACTGTAAATAATAAATGTTGAAAAATCCTGGTTATAAATATTTTGAACAGTAAATCCGGTTTCAATATGATATTTTTTAAACGAATAAGAAACTGATGGAATAACAAAAAGTTTTGTCTTTTTAATATTCCCAATCTCCTTTAAGTTATATCTCAGTTGTGGAGCAAAAGAAAAATTTTTATATCTAAACTGATAACTGATAGAAAAAGAAGAATTTTGGGCATAATATTTCCCCAAATTCTCACCATATTCATTCCGATAATCAAAACTTCCCCAGTCATAATAAAAAATATCAAAAATAAATGAATTATAACGGTATGATAAATAATAATTTTTTATATCTTTTTTAAGAAGTGAAGTTGAAAAGTATAGTCCACCTGTATCAATTATTGAAGGTGTTATGTATGCTGAAGAAATATCCCTGGTAAAAGTTGTACCTGTAGCAATGGCTTTGCTTGAATATGAATAAAAGTTTTCTCCCCAGGAAATATCATTACTGTTTATACTTGTAATTATTATAAAAAATACAAAAACAGATAATAGCAATTTTTTCATTATACCCACAATAATATCAGTCAAATTTTGAAACTTTAATTTTTTTTGCAAGAAAGCCTATACCAGGAAATTCATAAATTAAATTTTTATTGTATAAAATAATTCCTATTATTGATATTGAACAATTGAGCATTAAATAAACTAAAAATAATAATTCTCCAAATGTAGGAATTGTCAGAAATAATAGTGATACAATGATTAATACAAACTGAACAACCCCCTGTCTTGCATGATGGTAAATAAATTTGTTTCGATTGGAGTAAATCAAAAAAGGAATGAGTGAAAAAACCCAACCATAACAAAAGATACTCCACCACCAGCGGGAATTATCTAAATCTTCTTTTGAGTAAGAGTAGTATTCTAATTTTTTCATTATTGGGAAACAAGCTCCTTCCCTTTTTTAAAAGCTTTTAAATTTCCTTCAATAGTTTTTTTCGGAACCCTATTTTCAATCGCTTTTTCCATGCTTTCATCAGAAATATTCATAATTTGAGAAATTGCACCAAGCATAACTACATTTGCAAATCTGATATTTCCACAATCTTTCGCTATTTTAAAAGCATCAAAAAGATTCAATTTATTTTTATAAACTTTTTCTAATGCTTTTTCAGGATTTTTTGGATATTTCACATCGCTAAAATAAACTGAGTTGGGGATAACTTTAAGATTATTTATAACAAGCTTACCATCATCTTTTAAGTATTTTGAAAATCGAATTGCTTCTAAAATTTCAAAAGAAAGTATTACATCAGCGGTTCCTTCCTCAATAAGGGGAGAATATACTTTTTCTCCATAACGCAAATGAGAATTAACACTTCCACCACGCTGACTCATTCCGTGAACTTCTGCTTTTTTTACATCATATCCTTCATCTATTAAAGCATCGGAAAGTATTTCACTCGCTGTTAAAACTCCCTGTCCTCCAACACCAGTTAAAAGTATACTTTTTATATTATTCATATTTCCTCCTACTCAACTATCTCGATTGCATCTTTAGGACAAACCTGAGCACAAACAGAACAACCGGTACACAAACTCTCAACAATTTTAGCTTTTGTTTCATCATCATTTTTTATTACAGCAGGACATCCTACTTTTAGACATAAACCGCAGTTTATACATTTGTCTTCATCTACCCGATATTTCTTTATATCATATTCCATTCTTCTTATTAACATACAGGGTCTTTTAGTAATTATAACTGAAACTTCTTCTCTTGACATTTCTTCAGATATTACATTTTTCAATTCTTCCAGATCATAAGGATCAACAATTTGAACCCTTTCAACACCCAGAGCTTTTGATAATTTAACAAAATCAACCTGTTTCGTTTCTTCACCCATCAGATTATATCCTGTAGCAGGATTATCCTGTCTACCTGTCATTGCAGTAATTCTATTATCCAGGATAAGTATTGTGTTTGTTCCTTTATTATAAACTGCATCCATCAAACCTGTTGTACCTGAATGCAAAAATGTAGAATCTCCAATAACAGCTACAGACTTTCTGGAAAATTCTTTACCCAGTACTTTTTCAAGTCCGATATTAACACCTATTGCAGCTCCCATTGCAATGGTAGAATCCATTGCGCTAAGTGGTTTCTGTACACCAAGGGTATAACAACCAATATCACCTGTAACCACTGCATTTAGCTTGTTTAAAGTATAAAAAACACCTCTATGCGGGCATCCCGGACATAAAACCGGAGGTCTCACAGGCATTTCAACATCTTCAAACTGATTATCTTCACTTTCATTTTTGTTTTTTAAAATGGATTTTTTCACTATTGATGTATTCAATTCACCACATCTTGGAATCAAATCTTTACCGATAACTTCTATGCCTTCTGATTTAATTATTTCTTCCATGAATGGTTCGAGTTCTTCCACAACATATAATTTTTCTACTTTTTTACTAAACTCTTTTACCTTATTTATTGGAAAAGGAAATGCCATTCCGAGTTTTAAAACACTTGCCTTAGGAAAAGCTTCTTTTACATATTGATAAGCAATACCGCTGGTTATTATTCCCATCTCTGTTTCATTCATTTCAGCAAAATTGATATCAATACTTTCAGCTAAGTCTTTTAACTTTTTTGTTCTTTTTTCAACTATTGGATGTCTTTTCCTACCATTTGCAGGAACCATTACATATTTTGAAGGATTTTTTTCAAATCCTATTAGATCATTATTTTCCTCTCTATCTTTAAATTCCACGAGTGTTTTTGTATGAGAAATTCTTGTTGTTAATCTCAATAAAACGGGGGTATCATATTCTTCACTTATCTCTAACCCTTTTTTTACAAAATCTTTTGCCTCTTGAGAATCTGATGGTTCTAATAATGGCATTTTAGCAAATTTTGCATAAAATCTGTTGTCCTGTTCATTTTGAGATGAATGCATCCCTGGATCATCTGCACAGGCCAGTAAAAACCCCCCTTTAATTCCCGAATATGTTACCGTCATAAGTGGATCCGCAGCTACATTCACACCTACATGTTTCATAGCTACAAGAGTTCTTCCTCCACCAAATGAAGAACCAATACCAACTTCAAGTGCTACTTTCTCATTTGGAGACCACTGACAGTAAACATCTTCTTTATATTTGACCATATTTTCTAATATTTCTGTACTTGGAGTTCCCGGGTAAGCAGTTGCCACATGTCCGCCAGCTTCAAAGAAACCTCTTGCTACGGCTTCATTTCCCGATAAAAGCTTTTTCATAATGCCTCCCTAATTTTTAACATCTTTTTATATTTAGAATCTTTATATTCCTCTTTCTCAAATTCTTTTTTTATATTAGTTACAATTTCTTTATTTCCTTCTTTTTCCGCACTAATATACATCAAATAAAGAATATTATCATACATTTCATAACTTTTATCAATCTGTTTTAAATAATCAAGTGCTTTTTTGTAATTCTCATTATCTATCTCTAAATTTGCAAGTCTATGATATACATAATTATTATTTTTAAGATTTTCTAATGAAATTTGGTAGTATTCTTTAGCTTTATCAATTTTACCATTATTTTCAAAGTAACTCCCTAATTTGTATGCATAAACAGCTCCATTTTTTGTGCTCTTATATTTTGAAACAGCATCTTCTAATAAAGATATTTTCTCACTGGATATATTATTGATAGAATCAACCCCGAGATCATTCATAAGCTGCCCTATCTGTTTACCAGCCTCATCATTTTTCATTTCTTTTGTATAACTGAAATACCATGATCCAGTTATAATCAATATAGCACCTACAACTAAAACTAATAATAAAATAGCATGATCTGAAATCCATGATATTAAAGACTGAACCAATTTAGCAAAATCATTTTCTTTCAACTTGTGTCTCTCTTCTGATTTCATATTCCCTCCTTTAAATTATTATACGCCCGGGGGGATTCGAACCTCCGACCCCTGGTTTAGGAAACCAGTGCTCTATCCAACTGAGCTACGAGCGCCCGTTTATTGACATAAAAATTATAATTATAACAGTTAATATGTCAAATATTTTATTTTTTGATAATTTCAATTTTATTCTACATAAAATAAAAAAATTAAAAAATATTTTTTATTATTTCCAGAATATTCTCAAAAAAAGATTTATTTCTACAGCAGTTTTTTTTGAACTTCTCAATCTCTCTTAAATACTCTATATATACTTTCTGAGCTTTAGACATAGAGATTTTAGTAAACCTTACTTTCCCTCCCGGTTTCATTTGAGCTAATTTATCAAGATCCTTTTTTATAACATAACCAATTTTTGTATATCCCCCTGTGGTTTGTGAATCAGACATCATTATAATTGGCTGTCCTGTACCTGGAATCTGAACTGCTCCTTTTCCCAATCCATCAGATATGATATCAGCGCTTTTTTTATGTTCAATTTTTTCCCCCTTCAGTCTATACCCCATTCTATCAGAATTATTTGTGATCTCATAGCTGCTATTTAAAAAAGTTTCTATTCCTTTGCTGGTAAAATAATCATTCTGAGGCCCTAAAACTACTCTTAAATTTGTGCTGTTAGTAATTTCAGGAATATAAGAGTCATCAATTTTATTATCCAGATAATTTTTTTTACTTCCATTAATTTCAATAATTCCACCATTCACTATCTCTGTTCCAATACCGGCTCTCGAATAAAAAGATTTACTTTGCATAACTTTTTTAACATTCAGCCCTCCAGAAAAAGCAATATATGATCTCATTCCATTTTTCATACCTTTAAAAGATAGAATATCTCCATCTGACACCTTTTTTGATTTCCACATTTCAATATATTCATTATTTATTAATGGTTGTAAATTTCCTCCGGTTATTGCAATAATTGCATCACTTAAAAATTGAATCTTAGGTCCAAGCATGTTGACTTCAAGCGTTGCCTCTGATATATCATTTCCCACTAATATATTAGCAATTTTATGGGAATATTCATCCATAACACCGGAAACCGGCACACCAAATTTTTGATATCCAGATCTTCCTAAATCTTCAATTAAGGTAAGTAATCCTTTATTTATAATTTTTATTTTTCCCACTACTCAAGACCCCTGTAATATTTCTTAATTTCAAAATTATTATTTTTAATTTTTTTATCTATCTTTTCATACTCTTTTTTCTTAATTGAAATAAATTTTAAGTAGTTTCCAGATTCCAGCAAAAATGGATTCCCTCTTCCTGTATCAAACAATTTTAAAGGGGTTTTTCCTATTATTCTCCAACCACCGGGAATATCAACTGGATATATTCCGGTTTGTGAACCGGCGATTCCAACAGAACCTCCCTGAATTTTTGAACGGGGATTTTCCAGCCTCGGAGTTGATATTTTTTCACTTATCCCCCCCAAATATGGAAAACCAGGAGCAAATCCAAGCATGTAAATTAAATATTCTCTTGAAGTATGAATGTTTATTACTTCATCAACAGTTATGTTATTGTATTCTGCAACAAATTCCAAATCTATCCCATTATAAAGAGTAGGGATTTCAATAACATGAGGTTTATCTATATCCATATTGGAAATATTATTTTTTACGTCTTTTATTTTGTCTATCAGCTTTTCATAATTAATTTTCACTGGGCTGTAGTCTATTTTAAGTGAGCAGTATGTGGGAATCATGTCTGTAATTCCTTGAATATTTGATTTTTTTAATGCTATTTCTAATCTTCTAACCTGCTGATTGATCTTTTCTGAAATTTTCTTTTCAAATTGAATAAGTATTGCATCTTCTCCTGAAGGTAAATATTTTAATTCCACTAAATACCCCTTTTATCTATAAATCAAACTATATTCCCCATTTTTAAAATTACTATATTATTTTTATTTAATCTATTTTTTAATTCTCTAACAAATTTAACTGCTTCTTTTGTATCCCCATGTACACAAATGGAGTCACCTTTCATCTTAATCCACTTACCATTTATTGATTTTACCCTGTTATTCTTTATTATCTCCAAAATCCTTTTAACCACAATTTCTACATCATGAAGCACGGCACCTTTTTTTGATCTTGAAACCAGAGTTCCATCGTCATTATAAGCTCTATCAGCAAAAACTTCATTAGCTACTCTAAGACCTTTTTCTTTCCCTGCTTTTATCAATTTACTATTTGCCAGTCCAAGTAAAATAATATTTTTATCTACTTCTGATATTCCCTCAGCAATTGCATCTGCAATTTTCTTATTTTTAGAAGCCATGTTATACATGGCACCATGAGGTTTCACATGCTGAAGTCCAATGTTAGCTGCTTTACAAAATGACATCAAAGCCCCAATTTGATATTTTATATACGCTTTTAAATCATTAGGATTAACGTCAATATGTCTTCTTCCAAATGACATTTTGTCCAAAAAGCCTGGATGTGCCCCAACTCCTACATTGTTTTTTATAGCTAACTCTACAGTTTTTTCCATTACGATAGGATCTCCAGCATGCCAGCCACAAGCTATGTTAGCAGAAGATATATATTTTAAAACTTCTTCATCTTGTCCCAGCTTATAATTTCCAAAACTCTCACCCAGATCGCTATTTAAATCAATTTTATACATATTATCACTTCCATTTTATATAATTTTATTATTTAAATCAGTTTATTTTACCATTAAATATAAATATTGTTTAGGATTATTTCAATAGTTAAAATAAGAAAAATAATCGCTTTAAACTCAATATATATCTTTTATAATGTATATTGATTAAAAAGGGAGGTTTTTTATGAGAAAAATAAATGAATATATCTCTGATTATTTTGAAAATATAGTTTATGATAAAACTCAAAATGAAGATTGTTTTTTTTCTTTAACCATTAATAATATTTATTCTTTTGAATCAAAGGGCGAACTTGATTTTGGAGGTAGTGAATATATAAAATCCAAATTCAAAAAAATAAATCCCGAAAAAAAAGATGAAGATGATAAATACGGCTGGTGGTTTCTGGATGAAGGAATTTATAAAGCCCGGTTAAATGAAAAAGTAAAAAAAATTAATGAATCCATAACTCTTATTATAGAACCCCATAAAAGATTACTGGACTGTGGTGTTACACACAATACTGAAATAATAACCAATAAGGGTAAAATAGAAGTGTTTCTTCAGGTGGGGGAAAATGGAGTAAATATTAAAGAAAATGCAAGAATAAGTACAGTTAAAGTTTTTAAATAAATTTACAGTATATTATAGTCTCTGTTCTGACAAAAAATTAACACCAGGAATGAAAATTCACAATAGTAATTTTTCAGTGACGGAAGTAATTTTTTTAAATAAAACAAGGTGACGTTTAAATAATTAAAAAATAATTTAATTATTTAGTAATGGATTATGAGCTTAGAAATTTTAAAAGAAAATTTCTTAATCTCACACTAAAAAGCAGTTTCGCTATTTTTAATTATAAATTCAATTCCAGATTTTATTTTTCCAAAATAATCATATTCACCATTTATTAAATTTACTCTTAAAACGGAATCCCCAAATTTAGTATATAGATAATTATTAGAAAAATTATATATTTTGAGGTCATGTCTTCCGAGAATATTATAAGTTTTATCTTCATACTTATATTTTAATATTATTTTTTTAATCACTTTTCCGGTTTTTGCATCTATTTTAATAAAATCATTTTTAAAAAAAATATAATAATACTCATTTTCTCCATATATGTCAGAAGGAAGTAAGTATATAGATCTGATATTTTTAATATTTTCAATCCATTTTGCTTTGCCATCTTTCAAATTTAGCATGATTAATTTTTTATTAGAAATTCCATCATCTTTTTCACTTGGTTTATTTATCAAAATTGGAAAATAATCATACCGGATCTCATAATAAATTGATTCTTCAGGATTATATTTTAATTGATCCAAGGCAAATACACCTTGATAATAATATCCTTCTGGAAACTTGTATTCCCATTTTAAATTACCATTAAAATCATAACATGGAATTCTTTTTAGCCTTTTATAATCTAACACTATAAAATTATCTTTATAAAAAAATTGACTATAAGAAGTTTTTAAATCTTTTTTTCTAAAGAGTTTCTTTTTCTTTTGATTTTTCAAATCAATTTTTACAAATTCATCATTATGATTGAAATAATAAAAGTTATTATTTCTTAATAAATTATAATAAGAATTTGTTTTTATTCTCAAACAATCTGAAATATCATTTTTATTAAAAAAATATGAATAGTTATGGTTTTGAAGAGAAAAGAAACTGTTATTTTCATTTTTTATACCCTGGGGATATCTAAATGTTGATATTTTTAAAGGAATTTTGTAATTTGATATCTTAAAATCTTTTTTATCAATTGCAGTAAATAAAATATCAAATTTATTTTTTTTATCCATGATATGTTTTAAAACAAGTATTTTATTTTGTAAATTTAAATATGGGGGCAGAAGTAAAGAATCTAAATTTTCAATTCCCGACACTTTTTTTATGTCAATATTTAAAAGTGATTCTCCATTATTTTTTTTTAAACCCAAAAGATAAAATTTCCGATGCATATCCTCTATAGAATAATAAATATTGTTTTCATCAAAAAATAGAGCAGGTTTTTTACCACCTGCATGATGGTTTAAATGGTATTTTCTTTCAATTTTTTTCCTCCAGATTACATTATCATTTTTCATGTTAATTTTTTCAATCGAATGTCTTTCATCTGGATATTTGCCATATTCTTTAACAATATAAAGATACTTCCCTTTTTCAGATAAGAATTCTTCTATCTCATATTCGGGATCAATATATTTTTTATATACAAGATTATAAAAAACAACAGACAGAATTATAAATAAAATCATACTCCAAACTAATTTTTTCTTATTCATCTTATCTCCTACTAATTACTCAAAAGTAATATCTTCTTTTTTTACATCCACGATAATATTTTTTTCTATATCTTTTTTTCCATAATAATCATATTCATTACTGATTAAATTAACCTTAAGAATTGAATCTTTAAAAGCTACTATCAGGTAATCTTTTACAAAATTAGATCGTTTCAAACCATATCTTCCAATAATATTTTTAATTTTATTTTTCTCTTTGATTTTAAAAGATATTCTTTTTAACAATTTACCATTTCGTGGATCAACCTGTATCAGGTCATTTTTATAAAAAATATAGTAGAATTTATTTACTTTAAAAAAATCAAAAGGTAAAAAAGAGAGTGCTTTTATATTTTTAAAACTCTTTTCCCAGAGGATTTTTCCTGTATTCACATTCAGCATAATCAATCTTTTATCAATAGAACTTTTTAATCTTTCCCCTGACAGAAGTACCGGTAGATACTTATTTTCTATCTTAAAATATAAAGCCTTATCTGTTATTGATTTAACCTGTCTTTGTGCAAATAAGAAACCAAAAGAATTTTTCTCAGGATGTTTATATTCCCATTTCAAATTACCATTGAAATCATAACATCTGAATAAATTAATCAATTTATTATTTTTTTGGTAATTTCCATTAACAATTAAATTATCTTTATAATACATCCTTAAAAGAGGATTTGTTATCAACTTATAATTAAATAATATTTTTTCTTTTTTCGTTTTTAAATTCTTTCTTATGAAATTGTTATTGTAATCAGAATAGTAATAATAATTATTATGAAGTAACCCATAAGGTCTGGATTTTTCTATCAAAATATTTTCAGATAGATTTTTTTTATTAAAAATATAAGAATACTCATAGTTTTGAACTACAAAATAATCATTATCTTTATTCATATTACCCTGATAAGTATAAATGAATGTACTCTTCACAGGAATACTGTACTGAGAAATTTTGGAATCTTTTTTATCAATTTCTGTTATTGCAAGTAATTCATCTGAATTTTTATCTTTTTTAAACCAGAGAAAAACAACTATTTTCTCGGAGAAATTAATATAGGGCAGATGTAACATCCTTCTATGCATTTTTAAATCACAATCTTTATTTAAATCAAAATTTAAAATTTTTTCTCCTGTTAATTTATTAAATCCAATTAAATAAACATTTTTATGAAGTGTGTTTACAAAATAATATACATTATTTTTATCAAAAAAAATTGGGGATTTTTGTTTTAACATATAATGATTACTGTAATTATTTATACCGATCTTGCTTTCCCATATACTTTTATTTTCTTTCAAATCAATTTTCCTCATGATTTGTTTTAGTTTGTCAGATTCATTATATACCTCAACAGTGTAAAGATAATCCTCACTCTCTGAATTAAAAAATTCAATCCTTCCCTTCGGTTTAATATTTTCTTCTGTTCTAAATAAAAAACTAAATAAAAATACCAGCACAAATAATAAAAAGGGTGATAAAAAAAATATTTTTTTCTTTTTCATTCAATTCTCCTTAAAATTTACTCAAACAATTTATTAAATCTATTTTTAATATTTTTTCTAAATTTTACTCCGGGTTCAAAAAAGTAATATGAAACACCATTTCCTGTTTTTAAATATATAAATAAATTTGTACCATCATAAACATGGAGATTCCCCGGAGTTTTCATGTAATTTTTTATACTTTTATTTGATTGTAAATTATTAATGTAGTGTAAAAATTCTTTATACTTATTTTTATCAATTTCATAAAATAATTCCGGTTTACTATTAAAATATTTATTATTTTCAGGAAGGGATTTGTTTTCTAATCGATATATCTCTTTTTGTTCATTAAGAATGTACATTCTATTTCCTAAATAATTCACATCGCTTTGTCCAATTTCTGCCATTAAAAAAACTGTATCTTCCTTAATATACCTGTCTATCCTTTTAGGAAAAATATTTTTGTTTTCGACATTATTCTGTTCTTCTTTTTTTACAAATAGAAGAATGTAATTATATTGTTCCCCTTTAGCTTTGGATGGTATTATCCTTATTCCATTATTATCTTTAAAAATTGAAGATATTCGAATTGATATTGTTTTTTTAAGTTCTATTAATACAATTTTCTTGGTATCTTTATCCGAAACAAAAACAACCTTTCCAATCCTCTTTTTTGATGAGGAAAAATATACTCTATCATTAACATCTGTCTTAAGTTTTTCTAAAGTTTTTATTTTTATATTTTCAACAACATTATCTTTGAATCTACATGAAAAAAGAACCATTAAAAGAAATAATAATAATAAAATTTTATAATTTTTAAAATTCATTTTTATCACCTTTTATTACCTCCTGGAAACGTTTTTATTATTGTAACCAAACTCGGACCATCCACCTTTTATTTTCCAAATGTTCTCTGAGAATTTTTTCCAAACATTGACCATGCACTTTTTGCCGGTCCTCCACAATCAGTTTTTATTGATATTAAATATTTTGTTCCACAGTAAAGAGTCCCATCATTTTGAATTAAAGGAGAAGACACAAAAGAATAGCTTGAATCATATATCCATTTCAAACTTCCATCGGGATTAATTGCATATAATTCTGTTAGCCATGCAGTAAAAAATATGGTACCATCAGCACCTACTGCAGGAGATGTTTCTATTCTACCTTCTGTTTTAAAAGTCCATCTCTTCTTTCCATTTTGTGTCACAGCATATAAATTTTTATCTCTGCTTCCAAAATAAACTGTTCCATCAGCTCCTATAACTGGTAAAGCTGCAGGCTCCCCTGTTGTTTCAAAAGTCCACATAATTTTACCTTTATTATTTATAGAATATAATTTTCCATGGAAGGTTGTTATATATATCCGGTCATTTTTACCAATAACAGGTTTGCTTAATTTATAGTCATCAAAATTAAGCACCCATTTTTCTTTACCCATCGAGTTTAAGGCAATTAAAGTTTTAGTAGATGAAATATAAATATCACCATCTTCCCCTACTGATGGGAAAAAATAATGTCTATATTCTTTATTTTTATAAACCCATTTAACTTTTCCATCGGGATCTATGGCAGTTAAAGTATTTTTCCCACCAGCATAAAGAGTCTCACCTTCACCAAGAGCAATTGATAATCCCCATAAATATTCACCTTCTATTTCCCACTTTATTTCTCCATCAAGATTAAGTGCAAATATTATACCTTTTTCTTTCTTATAACTGTATTTAAGAAGATATATTGTATCTTTATTGACTATAACAGGAGAATATACAACTTCATCTATAAAGTCACCAGCTTCAAAATTCCACTTAATATCACCATTTTTATCAAGAGCATATAAGCTACCATCTGCTGTTACTGTATAAACACTCCCATCTTCTCCAAGTGTAGGAGATCTTTTTACTCCCCATTCCAGCTCTTTTTTCCAGTTTTTCCGGCTGCATGAAATAAAAACAGGAATAAAAACCAGAATAAAAATATATGTTATTATTCTCTTACTTGTAATCATAATTCTTCATCATTGAATATTTTCTTTATAAAATTTACAAACCTTTGTTCGACTTTTCTATATTTATCACTTAAGAATGATTTATTCCTGCATCGAACCTTGGAATTATATATTTCAATTGAACTAATTTTTTTATCATTTTTTATTAGAATAACTTTATATAAAGAAGATGTTGGAGCAAGTTTCATTTTGATATCTCCCCTTGGAGGAATATCACTCCCATACTCATATATTTTTTTTAATAAAGATTTATCCTTAATTATTTTAACTTTCTTATTATTCTTATTTATAAAGGTTTTATAATATTCAATTTTAATCCTGTTAAAAAGAATCCGGGAAGAAGTTCCATTTTTTATGGGATCATATTTTGATTGATTTTTTATTAGTTTTTGAACAATATCCTTATTTATTTTTTTTTCATCTTTTCTTTTTTTCTCTCGTAAGATAACCTGATATCTTCCACTTTTTCTATCATCTGGTACCATGTCACATATTTCTTTAACACTTTTATTTAGTTTTATTAAAATTTTGTTACCTTTATTAAATTTTAGATATTCTAATTTTTTATCTTTTTCATTTTTTACCAGAAGATATTCATTTTTATTTTTTAGATTAATTAAATAATATTTTATGAAACTATCAGGTAGTTTAATATGTATATAATTATCATCTGATTCTTTTAAAAATATTTTTTTATTTTTATTTTTTTTACCACCGGGACTAATAAATAACATTGCCCTTTCATTCAAACTGGATAACTTATTATCATCTGTAGCGAGTAGTTTATCATTTTTTACAGGATAATGAAAAAATATTTCTTTTATTGTAACTTTTTTATTAGATGCCTTTAAACAAGTAAAAATAGAAATTAAAATTAAAACTAATATAATTACTTTTTTCATACTTCCCCCTTATTTAAGAACCAACTCTTATTATTAATTATGTGATGATTCAAGATTAATTTATTCTTTATACAAAATCCTAACTTATTATTCTCCCTTTTTTATATAGTCATTTTTACTTTCTGAAAAAATATAAATATCTGTTTTATTATAATCAAAAACCTTTTGATTTTTAGGATTAAAATTTGTACCTTCATATTCAATTTTTAAAGAGATATTTTCTGAAGTATCATTTTTATAAAAATAACTATAATTGGATTTATAACTTGCAGATTTATCAGTTCCCTCCGGATGAATATTAAAATTATCTTTATTCACAAGAACACGATCAATTAAATAAAGATTTTCTTTATTATAAACAAAATATTCGTATTTATCATATCTGGTAGAATACCCTTGGTCATAATGCTTTATTATAAACAATAACTCTCCATATTTACCAATGTCAACTTCTAGTGTTTCTCCTCTTTTTTTGTTTTTAGGTTCCATTCTTCTATTAAAAACAAAAAGTTCTCCTGCACCTTGTTTATTAAAAACTAAAAGGCTTAGTTCATAATATTCATCTCTTGATTTTCCATACAATGAGGATTTTACAGTCGCAATAAATGAATAAAAGTAACTACCAATTACTTTTGTTTTTATCACTTTTGTATAATATATTTTATCTTTATCTATAAATTTATAATTTTTACTTAAATATTCTGTTGCTTTCCAGACATAAATATTTTTAGATTTTATCTTCTGATAATTTGGTTTTTCTTCTCCCTTTGGATTTAAATAAAAAGCCATTGAAAAATCTTTTAATTCTTCCTGATTTTTTGAAAAACTTAATCCCGGTAAAGCCCACCCATGAACGGATTCAATTTTTTCACTGTAACTATTAAACATACAAAAAATTAATAAAAATGATATAAGAATAAATTTTTTCATGAAATTCCCCCCTATTTGATTTCAATGACTATAATTATATATAATTTGTTTAAACAGTCAAATAAATACTGATATGACTATAATTTTCTAAGAAATTTTCTTATAAAAATAAATGTTAAAATAAAAAAGAAAATAGTCATAAGTGTAAAGAAAAAAACAGATTGTTCTTTATAATTTACCATGGATACCGGATCAAAATAATACCCCTGTGAATTATAAGGTAAATTAAATCTATTAAATAAAATTATAAAAAATATTATAGTTATAATTAAAAATATTATAGATAAAATAAAATATATTTTTCTTTTAAATTTTTTCATAAATTTTAAAGAAAATTAATTAGTTTTGTGCTGGCCTATTATATTACCATTTTCATCTGTTATAAAAGTACCTTTGCTGTCATCAAGAATTACATATTTGTTATTCCATGGATCTTTTATTACTGCACACTTTCCAATTTTAATATCAAAGGGTCCGTTAACAATCCTACCCCCTGCATCTTTTATTTCTTCAACTGCTTTTAAAACTGAATCTACTTTAATATCTACTTCCTGCCACTTATCTTCATTTTGTATTACGACTTCTGTTTTTTTATCTCCCATCCCCAACCCTATAGCACTTTTTGTTTTCCATATAATATTTAAACCCAGTTTATCTTTATAAAATTTTAATCCATCTTTTAAATCTGGAACATAAAACCTCACACAATCAACATTTTTAAATACAGGTGAAGTAGCATTATTTCTTTCGCTTTCTGAACACATATTTTTTTATCCTCCCATTATAAAAATAATTATACTATTTATAAAATTAAATGTTAAGATTTTTTTATGTATTGAATCTCCCTATTAAGTATATATACTAATTATAAATAATAAAATAAATTTAAAATCGAAAGGAGATTTTATGAAAAAATTACCCGAAGAAGTATCAAAAGGATGGGAAAATAAAGAAGGTCCTGTTGTTTTTACTACAGTAAATGATAATAATATCCCAAATTCTATTTATGCAACCTGTGTAAGCAATTATAAAGATAATAAAATAATAATAGCTGATAACTATTTTGATAAAACCAGAAAAAATATATTATCAGGAAGTAAAGGATCTGTTTTATTTATTACTTCTAATTATAATGCATATCAAATAAAAGGATCTATTGAATATCATAAAAAAGGAAAATATTATGAAAATATGAAAAAATGGAATCCAGAAAAACACCCGGGACATGCTGCAGCAGTTCTTACTGTTGAAGAAGTATACTCAGGATCGAAAAAATTGTTATAACTAATTTTATATGAATGGTTAAAAAAAGTTATCTAACTTATTGATAAAAAACTGTTGTTACTGCAATTAACCGGAATGTATTTACAAATTTTCTTTAATTATTTTTAAAAAAGAGAAAGCAGGATATCCTGCTTTCTCTTTAGATAAATTTTAATTTTAAGTTATTCTTCTATTTCTGTTGAATCATCTTCAGTTTCAATTTCTTCTTCTAAATCCACTTCAGATTCACTGTTTAATTTCAAATGTTTTTCTGCAGCAAGTTCAGATATAATATTATTTTTATCAATTAAACTTTCAATAGTATTTTTTGCTTCTTCATCTTCAGGATTTTCATTTAATTTTTCAACAGCTTTTTCATATTTTAAAGCATCAAGAACTAAATCTTTGTCTTTTGAATATCCGGATTTAATCCACTGCCCTGTTAACCAATTTTCTTTATTGTTATATTTAACCTTACCAACATAAATTTTAACCCATTCATCTTTTGTATCTTCAATAAAACCAACCGTACCTTTATCTATTCTAACATAAGTATCGGACATATCTGTTGGTTTAATCTTCACCTCTACATTATCTTCTGTAATTACGATTGGATCTCCTCCAAGGTGTCTCCTAAGAATATAAACAATTGAATCATCAGCCTGTTTAATTTTAGCAACTTCAACTTCCTTTTGTTTAACAGTATTTTTTATTACTTCTTCAAGTGTAACTTCTTCCCCCTTAGCAAGTACAGAAGCAAATTTTTTTAAATCTTTATCTTCAAAAACAGAAGCTCTATACTTGGCATGTAATTTTTCAACTTTAGGCTTTTCAATTTCAGTTTCTTTAGGTGTTTCCTTCTTTGCTTTTTCACCACAACCAACAACAAGTAAAACAAATAAGACCATTAAACCTGTAATTATTTTTTTCATCTAAAACCTCCCTGAGTTTTAAATCATATTTTTCTAATTAATTATCCGTTCTTACCAACCTAATTCCATGTTTATGAAGAAAATTACCGTATTCTATATTATTAATTTCACATTCTTCTTTTTTACTTATTATATTTCCTCCCAAAATTGGTTCTTTAGTTCTATCATTATCATTATTTTTATGACACCATTCTGCAACATTTCCGGACATATCATAAATTCCAAGCCCGTTTGGTTTTTTCAATCCCGATTTCTGTGGAATTATCTGATAGTTCTCATGATACCAGCCAACTTCATCAATATTATCACTTCCGCTGTATTTAAAATCCTCATTACTTTTTATTCCTCCCCCTGCAATATATCTCCATTCTTTTACAGTAGGTAATCTAAAACCATTTTTTTTCTCATTAAGTTGATATACATTTCTCACTAACTCATAAGCCGGTTCTAAACCTCTTTTTTTGCTTAACCAATTACAATACTCCATAGCATCAATATTCTCACACATTGCTGAAGACTTATTTGGTAAATATTTATAAATTAATTCTATTTTTTTACCTGTATCCTTTAAAAATTCCTTAAACATTCCATTATTTACTTCATATTTATTTACTTTCAAATCTTTAATAATATAATTCTTTCCATTTTTATCAGTATAAATATCACCATCAACATATACCATATCCAGTTTTTCATCATATACATTATTAGATGATAATGTTAATATTGATACTATAACTGCAAAAAGAGAAATTAAAGATATCCTTACTGTTTTCAAACTAAAATCTTTTATTTGAGATATGTAATTAGAAACAAAAGGTGCAATCCTATATAAAATATATAATGAATAAAAAATCAGAGAAATTAGACATCCAATAAAAAGAGTATGAGATTCTCTTAATATTTCAACATCATATAAGCTAAATCCATATATTATTAGTAGGTTCAAAAATACAGAAATAATAGATGTAAAAAATAAAATAATTAAAATATGAATGATATATTTTTCAAAAATGTTTATATATTTGAATAAATTCTTTTTCATTTTACTAAATTTATTTATTAAATAGGTAATTAAATACAGAATATATCTAAATAAAAATATTGATATTACTGTAATTCTCAAAACCAATCTCATCGGTGAAAATATTGGAGTTGCTAATAAAACAATATTTAAGTAAAACCAGGATAGCTCTTTTAAAAAAGATATTTTTTCCGTCTTAATAAATTTTCTTATAGAATGAAAAGAAATATAAATAAATAAAAGAGGAATTACAAATATAAAATATTTTATATTAAAACCTATAGAAGTATTAAGTGCCCTGGCCGTCTCAGTTGTTGTATAAAATTGTATCTGAAGAACATGATAAAGATTGCTATAAGACACCAATATATAAGCCACAATTAAAGATGTAAGACTCATAACTCCTATATCTATTAAAAATTTATATATTTTTTTTAATTTCTTTCTCCATTTATACCATACATAAAAAATAAACATGCCAATAAACTGATAAAATAATATTTTAAAAATTATCTTTAGTAATTTAAAAAATTTATCAGATTGAAAATTTTGTGAACTTGAAAGTGCTTTGAATATAGAAATTAGAACATTAAATTTATCAAAAATAAAAAGAAACAATAATAAAAATATTACCGATACTACTAACCCCAATAAAACTTTTTTTAATTTATTTACCATACCAACTCCTATTTTCTAAAAAAATTCATCCAAATGCATTATTAAATTGATATCATTTTATTAATCAAAGTTATAAGAGATAAGCATAAGAATTTTAATAAAATTTTTAATTTAATAATGAATTTCCCCCAATACTTACATGTAAAATTATAACAAATTCAAAAATTAAAATCAATATTTTTTATTTTTTTAGAGATTTTAAGAGATAACATAATGAAAACCAAAACATTATCAGAATCAATAGATGTAAAACTATGTGGTATAAATCAGGAATTATTTGATTTTCTAATTCAGGTATAATCCTTAAAGTTCCCTTAAAATGATTATAATAACTATGTATTTTTTGTGATTTTATTTTTAAAAACAAGAATTTCCAATGAGCGTTCCACTGTAAAAATCCCCATAACCCAAAAATAATAATATTATATAAATATATAATTTTAAATTTCATAAGATGACCAAAAAACCCTATTAATAACAATAACCCCAATAATCCATAAGGACTAAACAGAGAAACTGTCCCCCTAACGGTAATAGGATATAAATTAAAAAATACAAGAGAATACCAGATTAATATAAATAAATTAAAACCATTATAAACTTTTCTATAGTCTATTTGAAACTCCTTTTTTTAAATAAACACCTTATATAAAATCAACTTTGCTGATTATTTTTTTTACCTTTCCTTAATTTTATCAAATCTTTCTTATTAAAATTCTTTTTTATTCTTTTAATACCATCAAATACTATATGTTCTTTTTTCTTTTTCCCCATAATTAACCCCTTATACTAGAAAAAGCTGGTGTTAAAAATCATTCTTTCAGGAAACCATTTTTTTAAAAATTCTCTTTTATTTAAATTTTTATATTTAATATTATATAAATGTTCTATCTCTTCTAAACTGTATGCTC
>Ga0209925_1000343_pt1 | contig 24601 bp, 17 predicted proteins | sample SalPonR2_A_D1_MG_FD_185702 | JGI IMG/M metagenome (GOLD analysis project Ga0209925, IMG submission 185702) | Salt pond soil microbial communities from South San Francisco under conditions of wetland restoration - Salt Pond MetaG R2_A_D1_MG... ... | reverse complement strand
CGGTCAGGGGGCCATCACTGCGGCCAAGATTGTTGCCAGTGCGGCGTTTTCATCCGGATACAGCGGCGTGGTCATGACGCCCACCTTTGGCACCGAACGACGGGGAGCCCCCGTTTTGACCTCCCTAAAAATCGCCAAGGCAAAAATCAATGACCTGTCGCCGATCACGGAGCCTGATATGGTGGTCGTGTTTGACCACCTCCTGTTAAAAGAAGTCGATGTCACCAGCGGGCTCAGCGAAGGCGGTATCATCATGATCAATACCCCCAGGCCGGCCTCGGATTATACCTATGAGGGCAAAGCCGTATATACCGCCGACGTCAACTCGATCGCCGCCCAAGCCGGTCTGCCGCCGGGAATCATCAATACCGGCGTAATCGGCCTTTTTGCCAAAGCCACCGGTATGCTTGGACTCGATCCCCTGCTCCAGGCGATCACCGACGAATTCGAGGGCCGAAATCCGGAGAAAAATGTTGAGGCCGCCCGACTGGCCTATGAAAACACCATGATTGGAGAATCCCCATGACCGAGAAAAAATATGCCTGCCGGATTTCGAGAAGCGAACCCGGGCCCGGAGACGGAGGCCGGACAGGCTCCTGGCGGGTCTTTCGGCCGGTTATCGACGCTGAAAAATGTATACCGGCCAAACGAAATAAACCCGCCTGCTTTACCTGCTGGCTGTATTGTCCGGACGCCTGTATAAGCCGTACCATTCCACCGACGATAGACTACGAATATTGTAAAGGCTGCGAAATCTGCGCTGAGGAATGTCCTGTCGACGCCATTACAATGGTTGAAGAAACCACCTTTATCAAAGAGGAGTCATAACCCTATGCATGTCATTGAATCCGGCAACGTGGCAGCGGCGAACGGTGTCAAGCTGGCACGGGTTCAGGTCGTGGCCGCATATCCCATCACCCCGCAGACACCGTTAACGGAAAAACTGTCTGAATTTGTCGACGCCGGGGAGATGGATGCCGAGTATATCCCTGTGGAAAGCGAACACAGCGCCCTTTCCGTCTGCATTGCCGCTTCCAGTGCCGGTTCGCGGGCATTCACAGCGACCAGCGCAAACGGCCTCCTGTATATGAGCGAACAGCTTCACTGGGCCGCGGGCGCCCGGCTGCCGATCGTCATGTGTGTCGTCAACCGGGGCATCGGGGCCCCCTGGACCGTGTGGAACGATCAGCAGGATGCCTTCTCCCAGCGGGATGCCGGCTGGATCCAGCTTTACGCATGTGACCACCAGCAAATTATCGACACGGTCATCCAGGCCTATGCCATCGCCGAAACCGTGAGTATTCCGGTCATGGTCTGCTACGACGGCTATATACTGTCGCATACCTATATGCCGTTTGAAATCCCCAAAAACGATAGGGTGGACGGATTCCTCCCGTCATTTTCGCCGGAGTATGCCTTAAACCCGAAAACACCCTGCAATTTAAACACCGTCACGCTGCCGGACATCCGGCCCGATGTGCGCGGGGATACGGCTCCCGGCTATATGGAGATTCGCAACAACCTGCATACGGACATGAGGCGAGCCCTTGACGTCATCAAAACCGTTGACGAAAAATTTTACCAAACCTTTGGCCGGGGCGGACACTGCTTTGTCGAACCTTACAAATGCGAAGACGCCGAATTTATCGCCGTATGCATAGGCTCGCTCTCCTACCAGCTAAGAGACGTGGTGGATGCGCTCCGGGAGGACGGGATCAGAATCGGGGTTTGCGGCTTAAGGGTCTACCGGCCCTTCCCGGATGAGGCCGTTCGTGAAACGGTTAAATCGGCAAAGGGGATCATCGTACTGGAGAAGGCCCTGAGCTATGGTTACGAAGGGGCATTATACACGGATATCAAGGCCGCCCTCTATGACAGTGATAATCGGCCCTTCATCCATAACTACATACTGGGACTCGGGGGCCGCGAAATTAAAACCCGACAGCTGCTGGATGCGCTGCATCAATCCTGCACCGATGACATACCGGCAGGGGATATGCCGCAGTGGATTGGGCTAAAAATGATGGCTTCGTAAAAAGCGATTTATTGCGCTGGCGCACCATTTTTGCAGAAAATAACTCTGAAAAGCCTCCGCATTGTCATTTCGAGCGGTAGCGAGAAATCTTTAACAATCAAGATTCCTCGTCACTTTCGTTTCTCGCAATGACAGCAGCGGAAGCTTCTAAGATAATATTAAATATTGTCGAGTTCCTTGGAAGCCCAATATCTGTGTTGCGCTTCCGTCCCTCGGGATTTGCGCGCCCCCTAATCTTAAATGGGACTTGAACTTTTTACTTTGCCATCCCAAAATCGACTTTTAACAAGATTGTCAAAATATAAATAAAACAGGATATGACTATGGCTGAAAAAACCACCGTTCTCAACCTGCCGGAAGATGAGCTGGTCCATCCGGGCAACCGGGCCTGCGCCGGCTGTGGATTGAGCATTATCTACCGTATCGGATTAAAAGCGCTGGGACGGGATACCATCCTCGTGGTACCGCCCAGCTGCCTAACGGTGCTGCAGGGCCTTTATCCGGTGGCCGCCACCCAGCTGCCCTGCCTGAATGTCACCTTTGCATCAACCGCCGCCGCGGCTACTGGAATTCTTGCGGCGATGCGCGCCCAAAAAAATACATCCACCCAGGTTGCCGCATGGGCAGGGGACGGCGGCACCAGCGATATCGGCCTTCAGGCGCTCTCAGGGGCCTGTGAACGAGGGGAAGACTTTATCTTTATCTGCTACGACAATGAAGCCTATATGAATACGGGCATCCAACGGTCCGGAACGACGCCGCAGGGCGTTTTGACCACCACGACCCCGATTTCCGGCAAAAAACAGAAAAAAAAGGACGTGCCGACAATCATCGCCGCCCATGGCATTCCCTATGTCGCTACCGCGTCAGCAGCCTATCCGCTTGATTTTTATGATAAGATTCAAAAAGCGAAGACGATTTCCGGGCCGAAATACATCCATGTCCACACGCCGTGCCCATCCGGCTGGGGATTTAACCCGCGCTATACGGTTAAAATCGGCCGGCTGGCCGTGGAATCCGGATTATACGACCTCTACGAAAATGAGAACGGGCGCTTCGAATTAAGCGGGCCCTCCCAACGCCTGCTTAAAAAGGGGCGGCGGCCGGTTTCAGAATACCTTGAAACACAGACGCGTTTCAGGGGGCTTTCCGAGGCCCGGATCGCATCCATCCAGCAGGAGATCGATGCGAAATGGGAAGCCTACCGGGATCAGCCTTCATAGAGCACGGCCAGTATGTCCGCCGTACCCTCTTTGGCGGCGACCATGTGCGGGGTCGTGGAAAGGTAGTAGATGCTGTCGCCGGGTTCCAGTTCAAACACATCCTGGTCTATTCTGGCGATAACGGTCCCCTCGATCACATAGATGAACTCCTCGCCTTCATGGACCGAGGTCTCCTGCTCCGGGTTTTCCTCCAGGGTCACTGCCAGTGCTTCCATATGCCGGCCTTTGACTTCCGGGGCCAGGCTCTTGTAGGTATAAAGCTTTTTGCCCTTGGCGGAAGTGGAGCGGGAAACGATCCTGCGCTCATGCTTTCGGGTTATCGAATAAAGCTTGTCGCCCACGCCCGAGACCAGACGACTGAATGCGCTGTCCAATGCCTTGGAGAGCCTGACCAGCGTGCCCAACTGGGGCTGGATATCATTTTTTTCAATTTTTTCAAGAGATTCTACATCGAAGCCGGTCACATTGGCGAGCTCATCATAGCCCAACCCCTTGGCCTCCCTTAGCTCCCTGATTCGGTCGCCTACCGCCTCCACAGTGACGGATTCAGATGATGAAATATCTCCGGTTAAAACATCATAGCGATCCTCATGTTGATTTATAGTCATCTCCACCCCCTGTATATATCCGGGTTTATCGTGCCTGAACCGAACAGCATCACACGGATTAAATATCAGATCCCGATCCGCGGGTCAATAAACTCCAAAAGGCGTATTTTCAATGTTTGCCATTTATTGTTTTATCATGTATAATAATTATTTAAATAGGTAACGGCAAGGAAATCACCGGGACCCAAAAACAACAAGAATATTATGAAGTATCAAAAATTCTTCCGTTTTTTACAGAATGTCGGAAAAGATCCGTCGGCGCTATTTTTTGAAGACGAACTGACCCGCCTCAAAAACCGCCGGTTTCTGTTGAATTACTTCAAAAATGAGATCCCGTGGCAGGCGTTGGAAAGCCCGGTCTCCCTGCTGCTTGCCGATATCGACTTCTTCAAGCGCCTCAACGATCAATACGGCTATGAAGCCGGTGACCAGGCCCTTGTCCATGTGAGCCACATTTTAAAGGAGATCACCGCCGAACACGGGCTGGCTGTACGCTATGCCGGCGATGAGTTTATCGTCCTTTTGACGGAAACCGCCAAAGAAGAAGCCCTGCAAACCGCAGACACCCTGCTGAATAAAATCCACTACGATCTGTTCTTCTCCGCCGAGGCCGACACCGCCGTACCCCTTACACTGAGCATCGGCGTTGCCACCGTACCGGATGACGCCAATTCGGGTAAAGAATTGATTCAACAGGCGGATGTCGCCCTATTTGATGCCAAACAGACGGGCCGGAACCGATATGTCGATATTGCCACGGTTTTCCCCGAGGCTGTTTCCCAGAAAACCGCCATCCATTACCTGGATAACGCCGGAATCGTCGGCCGTAAGCCCCAGTTTGAAGTGGTCGCCAACGCCCTTAAGCAACTCGGGCGTGGCCGGGAAGGATTTCTGATTATTGACGGCGCCCCCGGGATGGGCAAAACCAGCTTTCTGGATCTGGTACAACGGGACCTCGAGAAGAAAAATCTCAACCTGATCCGGATTTCCGGCGTTCTGCAGGAGTCCTATCGCCCCTATTACCTGATCTCCTATATTATCATGGCGATTATGAACCAGCGCGCGGACAAGGGCCAGGCGGTTCTCGACGCACTCGATGATATGACGATTAACCGGCTGGCCCATGTCATTCCGCAGTTAATCGATGCCGAAGAGCCGGAGCCGGAAGACGATGCCGCCCAGCGGGAAGCGATATTCCGGTCTTTCTGTGATTTTTTCACCGATTTGATAGACAATCGGCCGCTGGTGCTTCTGATCGATGACTTCGACTACAGCGACCCGGCCTCCCTGGAGCTGCTGCATACGGTCTTTAAAGAACAACCCGCCCCCATCCTCGTTTGCGGATCAGCGTCCGAAGAGATACCGACCAAGCCCCAGGCGATTCCATTGGAGCTGTTTCGAAACGCATACAGCGATGAGCTGGCCATCCAGGACGTCGCCCTTCCCTGCCTGTCGGCCGAAGACATAGACAAACACGTCAATATGATTTTTCCGGGCATCCGGTTGCCCCGCCGGACATCCCAGGAAGTCGCCAGCGTCACCGAGGGCAACCCGCTTTTTATCAACGAAATCATAAGAAAAATGGTCAACGACCGAAAGATTTACCAAGAGGGGTCCAAATGGCGCATCACAAGCATTGAGAAAAGCTATTTCCCCAAATCCCTCGAAGAAATCATCCAGCAAAAAATGACGCTTCTGGATGAAGAGAGCCGGGAATTTATTGACCGGGCCTCCGCATTCGGTGAGTCGACCTCCTTGAGCATGTTGGCGGGGTTCTCCAAAGAGCATTCCGCCAAAATCTATGACTGTTTGAATGAGGCTGTCGCCCAGGGGATCGTCCGGTCCGAAGTCAGCGACTCTGATGAGAATATCCGGTTTTCCAGCAAACGCATCCGGGATACCATCTATGAGGACATATCACCGGAGGTCAAGGAGGCGCTTAACGAACAGATCGGCAGCTATAAAGAGGATCTGTACAACCGGCAGCTGCTGCCTTCAAAAACGATGGCGCTGCATCATTACAACCATTCTGCAGACATGGAGAAGGCCAGGACCTGCCAGGAATCCCTGGATGAATATTATCGCCGGATCTTTAACCTGGATGAAGCCCGAAATTACACCAGCGAAGAGGACTCAGGGGAGGCGATTGCCCAGACGCCGCTCAGCAAAAATGCCATGGACCATGTGCCGGACCTCTTGCGTGCATTGATAATAGCCGTTAGAAACACCCGGCTCTATCCGCCGCAGAGTAAATCCGTCATCGATTCGGTCCATCAGATGCTCTCGCTGCTCCAACGCATTCTCTCAACAGACGAGCGGTTTTCGATCATATGCGAGAAGCATAGCCTGCTGGTCAACCAGGAAACCCTGGATGTCAGCGCATATCCCGCAGTGGCCGAAAAAGTGGCAGGACTCTTCGACCGCCTTGAACTCAAGCACCTGACATTTATCACCGGCGTATCAGAGGAAGAGCTCACCACCCTGCTTGACAAAATCAGCCAGGCCGAAAACAAATCCATCACCCCGGGCTTTTGGCGATCCTTCCAGGCGGCACGGCCGATGCGCCATATCATCATCGGTCAAATCAAATATCAAAAGATTCCATCCCCCGGCACTGCCGGAGGCGATTTTCAATCCCCGGTCAAAGAACAGTCAAGGGACAACCCGCACCCCGCCCGGGAAATCGACGCCCTGCTCGACGGGGCGGATTTAAAAATCGTCCAGCAGATTATCAGCGAGATGCTCGGCGCCGCCAGCAAATTAAAGCTCTACCCGGTTGACGGGCCGGTGGCAAAAGAGGCGATTAACAGTCTGCATGCCGCACTGAAGCCTTTTTTTGACAAGTATACGGATTTTACCATTGCCCGGGTTCAGTATACCATTCTGGTCAACGGTTTGAAGATGGATACCTCGGGTTTTGAAACCCTTGCCGGCAGTTTTATCAAATTTCTGGCCGAGGCCGGGCTGGACAGCGTGACCCTCCTAAAAACCGTGACGCCTGAGGAATTGACCCGTTTCATCGCCCTCGCCTGTCAAGCCGAACAGGCGGAGATGGAGCCCAAGGGCCCCGGCTTATGGGGCGAGGAGGCCGGACAAACCCCCCATATCCGTGTAAATGAAGGCATATACGGTATCAGGGATATTTTTTCGGGCGACTTGTCAATAGCGGACGGCAAAACGGATGAAGAGAAAGAGGCGGAGCGAAAACAGGAGGAGAAAAAATCAGGCGCGGCAGGGGATGAATTGGACTTGGAAAACCTGCCGGCAAAGCTCAGGGATATGTTTCTGACCGGAGACTTTGACAAGGCCCGGGCGATCCTTGATCGCCTCTGCAAAGACTACAAGGCCTCGGATACGCCGGGCAGACAGGCCATCATCGAAACGTTTGACGCCATACTCAATCCCGCCGACTGGAAACCCAGCGCCGCCTTTATCCAGTTCATCATTGCGCCGTTGGTAGAGATCTTTGAAACCGAATCCGAGCCGGCGCCTTTAAATCAAACGGCAAAGCTATGCCACCAGGCGGCTGAGAATTTTATCCTGTTCGGCGAATACGCCCTGGCGGCCTGGGTGTTTACAAACATCCGCCAGCATCCCGACCACCTTCAGATAGCTGATCCCGAGATCAGCGCGACGGTTTTTGACGCCGCCATCCAAGGACTCGGGGGCGGGGACAGGAAACGGCAACAGGCCGCCTTTGAACTTTTGAGCAGCATGGGCGAAACGGCCCTACCGTACCTGTTGAATGTGATCAAACAGGATACCGATTTCCGGGTTCGACGTCTGGCCGCCGAACTGATCAAGCACAACGGGGCGAAGGGCGTCAACGCCGTCAAGCGCGCCCTGATGGGCGAGCACTTCCCCGAGGACCGGGCCCGCATGCTTGATGTCCTCGATGTCGTCACCCCGGACATAGAGGCGGAGTTGTCCGCTGCGCTTTCGGATTCAAAAAAAGCGGTCCGCCGGGCCGGGGCGCGATTGGCGGAACGATTGAACAGCCCGGCCGTCATCGACAGGCTCATGGGCTTGGCCCAACGGGAAAATCCGGAGACCGCAATAACGGCCATCAATCTGCTGGGCCGGCTAAACGCCCGGAAGGCATCGGATCTATTGATTCAAATACTTGACCGCTCAGCCCACGAGGGGGTTATGATCGCCGTATGCCAGGCAATGGGGCAGATCGGGGATTCAAACTTTATTCTGCCGCTGCAAAATATTTTGCGTCCAAAACGGCGCCTGCTATTCAAAAAAGCCCATCCCTCCCAGGTCAGGGTAGCCGCTGCCTACGCTGTTTACCAGATCGAAGATCCGCAAAGCCCCAAAATATTAAAAGCGCTCAGCGGGGACAGCGACCCCCGGGTCCGGGAGGTGGCTCAGAACCTGGCGGCAAAGTAGACCATCTTTATGATTTTGCCCTTGCGGGCGGGGCAGCGAGATGCTAAATAGCTAATCGAAACCGATTAAACGCGCCGTGAGCTGGATAATTGGAAAACTCTGTAGCGACGACAGTATCTGCGGATTGTGAACACTACATTATCTGCCCCCACAAAAAGGGGCAGCCCCGCAAACATATTGCGGTATGCCGAAAATGCCGGTTAAGGGCCCGCTGTAAGGCCTATCAGGCATATATTCAGCCTTCCCTCCCCCTATTTAATGCTCAGTAGGATCCGTCTCTCCCGCATTCCGTGGCTTGAAGGGGTGCTTTGCCTCTTTGCCGGCGTATTTTTGACCGCATTGGAGATTAAACATGACAGAACCTTTTGAGATGTATCAGGCCCGATTTATCCGCGACGGACTGGCCGAGCCCGCTGATGTGCTGATGGGGGTTTGCCGGGAAGATGTCCACTGGAGCAAGGACTCCCCTGATATCGCTGTTTTGGAACCGCTCTTTGATAGACTCGACATCCATTGCCTGGTGTGGATCCGCCCGTCCGAACCCTACCGCTCTATCATCGCGTACCTGTCCGCCGACTCGGACGGCACCATATATCCAAAGGATATGGAGACCCGGCTGTTCCTTCAGGATCTGCCGGTGGCCAAAGGCATGGACACGGATGAGCTGGCCGGCCTGTTGAAGCAGCGCAAAACCGCGATTGTGCCGGAAGCCGGCCTCATCGCAACCGGCAGAGAGAGCCTCAAGCAGGCCTTTGTAACCATTTCATCCGCCTGTTTCGCCTGTTTTATCCATTTTTTCAGCGCATTTAGAACTGCCCAAAAAAACCGGGGCATAACGCCGGCTGACTGGCAGCGGCTCGAACATGTGGGAAATATGATCACCCCGCCGCCGCTATTTGATGGAGAGCTTGCAAAAGGACCTTTCTCCTCGGAAGCAGATATCCTGCCGGCCATCTGCGAAGCCGGCAAACAGGTCGTCGATCTCGGGCTGGTGGACTCCTTTTTCGGCAATGTCTCATATCATGCCGACGATATGCTCTATATTAGTGAGACCGGTACCTTTCTGGACGACCTGGACGGCGTCATCGCCCGGTGCCCGATTGATGATCCGGAGAAAACCACCGGCAAGGCCTCCAGTGAACTGCCCGCCCATCTCGAGATCATCCGCCGCACCGGATCCCGGGCGATTCTGCACGGTCATCCCCGGTTCTCGGTTATCCTGTCCATGGACTGCGATGTCGAAGACTGCCCATACAGGGGCCAATGTCACCGATACTGCCCCTACGACCGCTATGCCTGCAAAGACATTCCCATTGTTTCGGGAGAAGTCGGCGGGGGCGCGTATGGGCTCTGTCATACCGTGCCCAAAGCCATCTGCAGGGGGCCGGGCGTTATCGTCTATGGCCACGGCGTGTTCACCTGTGCGGAGACGGACTTCAACGAAGCGCTCTTAAAGCTCATTGACATCGAACGGCGATGCTGCATAGAATATTTTAATGCTATGGGGATGGCCAAGTAAAATGCCGGCCAGCAAGGAAACGGGAGGTAAAATTTTATGTCATTCCGGCGAAAACCGGAATCCAGTTAATCCAATAGGTTCTGGATGCCGGAGCAAGTCCGGCATAATGAACGCCGAGTTTTTACAGGAGCATCAAATATATGGAATTCGAAAGCGTCGAGGACGTAGAGCAAAAACTAGAATCCGTGGACTATATTCCTTCAAGGGAAATCGCCACGGTCGTGTATCTGGCAGTTGCCTCCCGGAAACCGATCCTCGTGGAGGGGCCGGCCGGCGCCGGAAAAACCGAATTGGCCCGGGCCCTTTCCCGGTGTTTGCACCGGGATAAAATCCGGCTGCAATGCTATGAGGGCCTGGATGAGGCCAAAGCCCTTTATGAATGGGAATATGCCAAACAGCTGCTCTATACCCAGATGATCAAGGAGAAGATAAACGACCTCCTGACAGACACCGATTCCATCGCCGAAGCGGTGGACCGGATCGCCGAACAGGAGGACGCCTTTTTCTCTGAGCGGTTTCTGCTGGCCCGGCCGCTGCTTCAGGCCATCACCGCCGAAGAGCCGGTGGTACTGCTCATCGATGAGGTGGATAAATCAGACCCCGAATTTGAGGCCTTTTTGCTGGAGCTGCTGAGTGAATTTCAGGTTTCGATCCCTGAAATCGGTATCCGCAAAGCCCGGCATATCCCGCTTGTGATTCTTACCTCGAATAACTACCGGGATATGAGTGATGCGTTGAAGCGTCGCTGCATCCATCTCTACATCGATTATCCGAAAAGGGATCTCGAAAAACGGATCATCGAGCTCAAAATTGCCGGAATCGAAAAGCGGCTGGTGGAAAAACTGGTGGATACGATCAACCGGATCCGGGAGCTGGATCTGAAAAAACGGCCGTGCATATCGGAAACTCTGGATTGGGCCCAGGCGCTGATGCTCCTCCAGGTAGACGAGCTCACACCGGAAGTATTATCCGAGACCCTGAACGTCATCTGCAAATACCAGGCAGATACCAACCTGGTCCGTGCCAATATGGACGATATCTTTAACTAGTTTTTCAGCATGCTTGATCTGGTCCTAAAATTCGCCCAAAGCTGCCGGGAGGCGGAGCTCCGTGTCTCAACGGCCGAACTGATCGACTGCGCCGGACAGCTCGAACTGATCGATATGATAGACGAAGACCAGTTTAAAGCGACCCTCAGGGCCAACTTCGCCAAAAGCCGACGGGAACAGAAAAATTTTGACCGGCTGTATCACCTGTTTTTCCATGAGATGCGGCCGGATCCGACTGTTGCCCCTGAACGACTTGAAAACGGGGGCTTATCCAAAGATCTGGCCGAACTCCTGGATCAAATGGCGGAGCGGGACGAGGCCAATCCACTGGATCAGGCGATAATGGATTTTCTGGCCGGCGATCCGCTGCCGTACCTAAGAGAAATTCAACGGATCGAAAACCAGGCGGAAGCCCCCCGGCACCAGCTGAAGTCCAACCTGGGCCAGCTCTCCAGCCGGCTCGAGGTTATGCTCCGGATAAACAGGTTCCGCGATCGAATCCGCGAATTACCCGGCGAGGATCAGACCCCATCCGTATCTTCCGACCGTCGGCGGGCCGTCGATCACCTGATACAACGCTTGAACACCGCCAACCGAATGCTGACGGAGGATACAAGGCCCTACAACGAGGCGCTGCAACAGGTCAAAAACTATGATACCCATTATGCCGATCTGGGGGAGAAACCCTTCGCCTCGCTGAGCGCAAAAGAGATTCAGGATATGCGCGATGGCATCGAAGAACTGGTCCGGAAATTAAAAGATGCGGTCACCCGCCGATATGCCTCCCGCAACAAGGGAATGCTGGATGTCAAGAAAACGCTCCGCCATGCCGGCCGCTTCCAGGGCGTGCCCGTTGAGCTCAAATTCAAGGACAGGCCCCTCCGGAAGGCAAAAATCGTGACCCTCTGCGATGTTTCGGGATCGGTGTGGTCCGCCGCCCGCTTCATGCTCAATATGATCTACTCCCTTCAGGACTGCTTCAGTGATGTCAAAAGCTTCGCCTTTGTCTGTTTCCCGACGAACATTACCGATATCTTTGAGAAAAATGAGGTCAACCGGGCGATTGAGAAAGTCATGGCCGAAACCGATATCCAGTTTGATTCGCTCACCGATTACGGGGAGGTGCTCTACCAGTTCCACCGCGACCACCTGCATCTTTTAAATAGACGAACGACGCTGATCATTGTCGGCGACGGCCGCTCCAACTATCATAACCCCAGGGAAAAGCTGCTTGAAGAAATACGCGCCAAATGCCGCCGGGTCATCTGGCTAAACCCCGAACCGGAGGAATTCTGGGGTACCGGCGACAGTGAAATGAATACCTACAAGGCCTACGCCCATGAGGTCCGACCCTGCCGGAACTTAAATCAACTTATTGATTTTATAGAAGATTTAGTATTATAGGCCCATTAAAGGAACTCGACAATATTTAATATTATTTTAGGTGCTTTCGCTGCTGTCATTCCGAGAAGCGAAAGCGACGAGGAACCTTGATTGGTTAAAGGTTTCTCGCGCCGCTCGAAATGACAATGCGGATGTTTTTTAGAGTTGATGGCTTCGTAAAAAGTCCAATATCTGTGTTGCGCTTCCGTCCCCCGGAATTTCACGTACAGCTAAGTACGCTGCATTCCTCGGGATTTTGCGCGCCTTGATCTTGAACTTTTTACTTTGCCATCCTAAAAATCGACTTTTTACGAGATTGTCAAAATTGATTTTTTACGCGATTGTCAAATTTAGGAAAGGAGCAGGCTATTATGACATGGGCCAAAAGCCCCATGGATATTTTAAAGCTACTGGACCAGTCCAACTGCCAGCGATGCAACGAACCCAGCTGTATGGCGTTTGCGGCCCAGGTCTTTAAAGGAAAAAAGAAGCTCAGTGATTGTCCGAAACTGGATCAGTCCATTATCGAAAAATACGCCCAAAGCGATGAGGACGAGGAAAGTACGGATAGGCCCCGCACATCTGAAGAAGAAGTCGAGGCCTACGTCAAAAGCCTGAAGCAGAAGGTCCAAAAAATGGATCTCGCCGCTGTGGCTGAAAAACTGGGCGGCGTATACCAAAACGGCCGTCTGACCGTAAAGGTCCTCGGTAAGGATTTCAGCGTATATACCGACGGGACCCTTTCAGCGGATATTCATACCAATCCGTGGGTATCGGTACCCGTGCTGACCTATATCACTGAAGGCGCCGGCAAGGATATCACCGGCAGCTGGCTTCCCTTTCGGGAATTAAAGGAAGGCAGCGCCTGGAGCGGCCTGTTTCGACAGCGCTGCGAAAAGCCCCTCAAGCAAATCGCCGACAATGAATACGATCTTTTCGTGGATCTGCTTGACGTGTTCAACGGCCGGGCGGTCCAGCACCTGGACGCCGATATCGCCCGGGTATTTTATGTACTGCCAAAAGTTGCAATCATGGTCTGCTACTGGCCGGCCGAGGAGGATTTTGAGTCGAACCTCAACATCTTCTTCGATGAGGCCGCAAACGAAAATCTAAACATAGCCTCCATCAATGCCATGGGCTCCGGGCTGGCCCGGATGTTCGAGAAGCTGTCGGAAAAGCACAGCACCCATCAATATTGGCCCTTCTCCTGATACCCGTCCGGAATATCAAGCAGATTGGCCGGGGCGTCGGCCTCCTTGTAGGTCAAAAGCTCAGTGGTGGTTGTCCGGGTTTTGCCCATAATTTCCTGTTTGGATACGGTTTTGACCTGAACCCCCTTGATTTTTTCTATCTCCTTGCGAATATCCTTGATTGCCTTCTGTATGCCGGGCATGTTCGCCATCATGGCCGTATTCAGTCGGTCATAAAGCTTTTTGTCCACCTTTAAATCCTCTGTTGCCCATACCTCACTGACCGTCCTGCCCATCATCGTATCCATGGAAAGGAGGTATTTCCGGCATTTCCAGTCCCTGATGGTTTGGGTCTCATCGGTGGCTTCCACCGATACCTCCATCTTCATCATGTTTTTCATCATTCCCTGCATGGCGGCTTTTTCTTCAGGGCTTTGGCCCTGGCCGGCCTCCTGCATCATTTCGTTCATGTCCATGGGGTGAACCTGGTAGGTCTTATCCGAATGATTCATGTGGATGAGCTTTTGTTCATCCAGCCACATGATGGTGGATTCCTCCGGGGCGTCACTGCGAATCCCCTCCGGGGTGATCCATATTTTTGAAACCACGTCCTTTGCCGGCTGGGTCTGGCCCATAATGGTAATCGAATCCGTATGGCGCTTCTGCTTGAGAAATATGTCGGCATGGGCGAGCTGAACGATCGCGATGGCCAGGACAAAAACCAGGGCCGCTGATTTGGTGAACGGTTTCATGCGCTTGCTCCTCTTTTTTGAGATTTAGGTTTTATGATTCCTAAATTGAGCGATTTTCAAGTTTGCCGCAGATACAAGGAAAATGATGTCGAGCGATAGGCGCCTATGCGAGGCATCATTTGACGCAGTAGATGCGGTGAAATTGGAAATCCCGGAGGGTTTCAAATTTTTTGATTTAAAAAATGTTCCAATATCCTAAAAATAAAATAAAAATAAAATCTTCAAAAAATTGAAACGCTCAATTTAGGTGATTGTTTCATCCCTCCGGCCTATGCTAAACGGGTATCTTCAGACGGCTTCGTAAAAAGCGATTTATTCCGTCGCGGCGGTATTTTTGCAGAAAAGTAACTCTAAAAAACATCCGCATTGTCATTTCGAGCGGTAGCGAGGAATCTTGAACCAATCAAGATTCCTCGTCACTTTCGCTCCTCGGAATGACAACAGCGAAAGCATCTAAAATAATATTAAATATTGTCGAGTTCCTTGGAAGTACCCCCCGGCCCGAGGCCCGGGACCGAACCTAAAAGTAACTTTTCGATGTGCTGAGGGGCGGTATGAATATAAAAGATTGATTTCATTGAACCTTACACCTTATACCCTAAACCTTAAACCGTTAAGTTACTTAGAAGTTCCACTTTTATCAATAATCATGATATACCTAGCCCGTCAATAAGATATCGACAGGCCCCGAAAAAATATTCGAAGGGGATAGCTTTGGCCGCACTTGAAGACATTGAAGCGCATTACGGCCGGTTCGCCAGAGAGGTGGTGGCCGGCCATCCGGAGTTAAATCAAGGCGACCGGTTGCCGCCGGATATCCGCCGGCAACTGCGGGCGAACAAGATGTTCGGCCTTTGCCTGCCGGAAAGCTGCGGCGGCCAGGGCGGCAATGCCCGTACGCTGGTTGGCGCCGCGAGGGCGCTTGTTTCAGAGAGCGGCAACATTGGGATTGCCTTGAGCTGGCTGCTCCATGAAACCATCAGCTACTGGCTGATATACCGTTTTGCCGATGAGCGCCAAAAGACCGAACTATTGCCGGATCTGGCCGCCGGCCGTATCACGGTAAGCCTGGCGGTCTCCGAGCCTGAGATCGGGGCCCATCCGAAACACCTTCAAACCGAGGCCTGCCCGGAAAACGGGCTCTGGCGGCTGAATGGCAAAAAATGCCATATTACGAACGGACCGATGGCTGACTGGTTCATCATCCTGGCAAAAACCGGAAAAAGCGGAGACAGGAATCTGTTCACGGCATTTCTGGTCCCCTGGGACGCAGCGGGCCTGACCGTCGCCCCCGCCACGGCCCTGCCGTTTCTGAGGCCCTGCCCGCATGCAGAGATCTCGCTGCAAGACTGCCGGATCGACGGCGCTCGGGTACTGGGCCCCCTTGATAGGGCCTTTACGGAAATGGCCGTTTTGTTTCGACGGGTTGAGGATGTTCTAATGGCCAGTCTTATCCATGGCGGCCTCTACTATGAACTCAACTGGCTGGCTAACATGGCGGGTCCGTATCCAGACGCCTTGAATGAGGACTTTCTATATCCATTGGGATGGTTAAAATGCAGCATAGATGCGATGGCCCCCCTGATCGAGAAAAATGCCGAGTTCCTGGACCAGAAAATGGAGGCCCGCAAGCCTGCCCCCCTGTCCCTGTTCCTGCGCACACAGGCCGATACGTTCCAAAACCGCTTTAAAACATTGGCGGCAAACGTGCTAACCGAAGCGGAATTAAACGGGTTAGCCCTTATCCGTGATATCGACGCCCTGCTTGGCATCGGCCGTCAGGCTGCCCAAAACCGTATCATCCGGGCCGGCAGAGAGCTTTTAACGCCTGTTTAAAAACGCCCGCCGCTCCACCTGAGTTTTGCCTTCAGAATATCGAAATAATTTTTTCCGGGAAAAGAGATGATATTTACCGGATGCGGGCTTTTTGCAATATGGATGACGTCCTGGTCATTAATGGCGAGTCCCACCTGTCCGTCAAAAGTAATCACGATATCAGAGGCTTTTTCCCCCAAGCGAAGCTTTATGGTATCCTCTGCGGGTACGATCATACACCGGTTGGTCAGAGTGAACGGACAAATCGGGGTGATGATGGTCCCCTGAACTGCCGGGTGGATCACCGGCCCGCCGGCGGCCAACGAATAGGCGGTGGATCCGGTAGGGGTGGCGATAATCAGACCGTCGCTTTTATAAATCGTCAGAAAATGCTCGTTGATATAGGTTTCAATATCGGCAAGCCGGGCAAGCGCCCCCTTGTTTATTACGACATCGTTTAAAACGCCTTCACTGGCGATTTCCTCCCCGTTCCTGTAGACATCCACATGCAGCCGGGATCTTTGCTCGATGATAAACTCGTTATTCAAAATTTTTTCCGTTACCGGGTACAGTTCCTCTTCAACGGTTTCCGCCAGAAATCCGATCTCACCGAATTTAACGCCGATCAGTGGAATCGGCTGATCACCGACCCAGCGGGATGCGCTTAAAAAAGTCCCGTCCCCTCCGAGTACGAATACGCAATCCATCCCCGCCGGCGCCCCGTTTTTGGCTGTCGGCTGGGTGTTTTTACAGTACTGCGGCGGAAATGTTTCCTTTCGGATGACATCAATGCCCCTCCCGGAAAGCCACCGCTCGAATTCATCCGCCTTTTTAAGGGCCCTGTCATCCTTTTTCACATATAATCCGATTCGATCCAACGGCCTCGACCCTTCCTAAAGCTAGCGCCTGTTAATATCCCAATATGTGAATTTTAGCCGTTCAAAAGCCGATCGGCAAGATTTTTATTCAAAACCCAAACTGAACGTTTCAGTTTGGGTCAAACAAATTTCGCTTGACTCCGCCGCTGAATTCCCATATTTTTTATTTGTATATTATTTCTTATAATTTAATGAACAAGGTTTATCTATGCGACGCGCTTTCATTTTCATGATATTTATTCTACCGGTTGTATTGTTTGCCTTTTCCCCTTGCGGTCACTGCGAGCTTGAAATGATGACGGACGCCGAACTCTCCGGCGTATACGCCCAAAGCTTCTATAACGACCACGCCCTCTCCGGATTTTCGAATTTTATTATCGAGGATTTTGACGGCGACGGAAATAACAATACCGCCCTCGCCATTTTCAACATCTACACGACCACCTATATGGAAATCGACTCCTTAAAGCTCGGCTACCATAACCAGTATGACTACAAAAACCCCACTCCGACCTATGGCTGGGACCAGGATTGGGAGAACATCCAAATCGGCGGCAGTTACGAAGACCCGAGCCAGGATTTTCAGGGCAGCGAGTATTACCTGAGGGCGGAGTTTGATGATATTTCAAATTCAAGCGGCCGGTCACTGGAGTCCATCGCGTTCGGCGCCAATAATGTGAAAGGCGATATCTCCGCCGACTTCAACTCATTTAGTGGCATGATTGACAACTCTGACGATAACACGCCTGAATACAACGGGCATCGACTCAATCTGGGCAACGCCACCATCAGCGCCGGAGACTTGAACGGGGACGGTGATGCTTCGGAGTTCGAAATGTCCCTTTCACTTGACGGTCCTGAAAAGGGGTATTGGGTAAAATTCTCTGAGGCCACAGTCACCCCCTGATTGATAAAAATAAATTTACCGTTATTATTTAAGCCGGAGGGCACAAACGCGTCCTCCGGTTTTTTTATTTTTTTGACCCCAAACGTCCTTGTTGGCGGCGTAAAGAAGCGGTCTTCGATAATTTTTAACCCACATGGAGGCAGACATGGAGAAGCAGGAACTGATTCAAATGCTCAACAACGATATGGCCGAAGAGCATGGGTCCATCATCCGCTACCTGGTGCACAGCTATCTTGAAGGTGAGGATACGCCCATAGGCGCAAAGCTTCTTTCCCGATCGCGGGAGGAGATGTGGCACATGCACTGGCTGGGCATGATCGTCGGGGATTTGGGCGGCGTGCCGAACCTGACGCCGGCAAAATACCCTTTTGATCCCACCAACCGCAAGACCATCTTCAAATCCTACGTCGACTATGAAGTCAAACTGGTTTCCCACTATCAGGCCGAGGCGGAAAAAGTCGATGACGCCCATATCAAACGGGTGCTCATGCGAGAGGGCTGGGAGTCGGACACCCATGCGGAAAAATTTCAGAAAATGCATGACAAGTTATCCCCGGCCGAGGCCGAAGGCCTTCCCGGCGAGGAGAATGAACTGCCGGCACAGTTTGTTGAAACATTACAACAGCTGGTTGAGGTCAAATACAACCAGATGCTGCAGAGCCTTCATAATGCCTGGACCTTCCAGAAAAGCGGGCTTTCCGCCTGGCACATCATGGATTTCTCATATACCAAAATGAAACAACTGGCCCATCTTGCCGAAGAGGTTGCCGAAAACGGGGTTGAGCCCAGATTTAAAAATAAAGGGGCGATCCTTCACGCGGATATAGGAAAAGCGCTTCAACAAGCGCTGGAAAGCGTCCGGGATACGCGGGAACGGCACCTGGCCCTCAAAAATGACCCTGAAGCCCAAAAACACGGCGGGTTGATGGGCAACATGGACCTTTCCATCAATCAGGAAACCTATGAAGCAGAAGAAATTGAGAGCTGGCTAAAGAAATAACAGAGGTGGGGGCCGCCCTTTTGCTCCAAAGACGGCCCCTGAATTTATTATTATTTTAGATTCAATATCATTAACTTAGCGAGAAAAACGGCCAATTGTAGGTTGGGTTGAGGGACGAAACCCAACATTGGCGTCTATTGTTGGGTTTCGCAAGCTCAACCCAACCTACGCAGGGTCTAAGGTGCTTAAGTTAATGGCATTGATTTTAGATTTACTTTCAGGCTAATCCAGCGACTCCCATCTGCCCTCCAGCTTTTTCATCACATCGGGCAGCGTGGTGTATTCCATGGCCTCCATAGGCAACCGATGCGGCTCAAAGGGCCCATGGCGCCTCAATAGATCGGAGAGCTCATTGGTCTTCTCCCGCGCCCTGTCAAAGCCGGGATCATCAAACATATCCCTCGGGCCTACCAGATGCCCTCCGGCCAACTGGAACCCCAACGCGATAACGCGCGGGGGGCCGTCAAACCGACTCGGTGTGGCCTGATTCACGGGCACCGGCATTAACGGCCCGTAATGGGATCCCCGCATCCAGCCTTCCACGATCTGGGGCATGGTGAACGGCTCCAGCGCCTCGCCCACCGCCGGGAACTTGCCCTGGCAGCGAACGATCATCGCGGGGTCGTCCTTTCCCACGTATTTGCCGGCAATAAGCGCCAGCCGCTCGGTTGATGATACCGCACCGATCTCATTGTCTTTGGCATAGATCGATTTGATCACGTATTGGCCGGCAGCACCGATAAAGACCAATAAATCATAAAGCTCCTCGGGCGCATCGAAGATAATCCGCTTATGGTTTTTCACATCATGGACCTCAAAACGAAACCCCGCGTGCATGCTTGGGGAAATGGCCAGACCCGCCGTATTAAAAGGATCGGCAAACATCTTGTAAAGCGGCAGATTCCAGGCACCCGCCGATGTTTTATCCGCCAGGAAAATGACGATCGGTTCGGCATCACGCTCCTCAAACTCCATTTCCGCCACACCGGGGCCCATTCCTCTGATATTGCCGGAAAAAGCATCGGAGAGCAGATCCTGGCCGGCGCCATAAAGTCTCAGTCGATGGGCCGTATCGGAACAGGCTTCAAAAATTTCCCATGCCATGTGGTGGATCTCCTCGTTATCCGTCCCGTTTCGATGCGTCATGATCAATTCCAGATCATCCCCGCATGCGGTGACATGGTAGTCAATGATCTTCTCCTGGTGCTGAGCCCCTTCCAGACGGTTATTGGCTTCCTCGATCAAATCAGGATGCATCGCCGAGTGGCCTACGTATCCGCCGACATCCGCCTTGATCACACTTACCGTTACCTTCTTTCCCATCGGTACCTCCTTTGTTGAGAGTTCAAAAAAATAACCTGAAGATCAATGCGCTAAAAATGAAATTTTCTGCCCGGATCAGCAAAAAACGAGAATAACCACTCCACCGGTAAAATATGCGGACTGCCTGAAACCGGTTGTTTCAGCAGAAGTTGACGAACCCTGAAGGTAAAAATTATATTATAAATATAGTCAGTTTACGCGAATTTTCAACAGGGGTTCATTTAAACGCCTGTTTCAAATCCACCGCTTCTCACAACCTTTTCCGCAGCCATTTTCTCGCCAGGTTAGTGTCTGTCCATAAATAGGATAATGGGTATTAGGTATTAGGTATTAGATTAGGAAAATCAGCGTGTTATATTCCTATACCCCTTATATGCCCAGAAGAAGTTGCTTTTAGGTTCGGTGCCGGGCCCCGGCCTGGGGGGTGCTTTTTACAAAGCCATCAGGCTTGACTTTGAAGGCTGATTATTCTAAAGGTTCTTGCTAACATGACAAAATTGGGGAATATACTGGCAGGAACCATTTTTAAAATAAAAGGAGATACCCGATTATGGCACAGCTTATAGCGGACCGCAGGGACGTGGACTTCGTTCTGCATGATCAGCTTGAAATCTCGGAGCTTACCAAATACGAAAAATTTGCGGAATTTAACAAAAAAACCATTGATATGATCGTCACCGAGGCACGAAACCTGGCCATCAAGGAGATTTTGCCCACCCAGAAGCTAAGCGATGAGGGCCTGGAATTTGACAATGGGACGGTACGGGTCCCTGAAGAGTTCCACCGCCTTTATAAGCTTTACAGGGAGGGGGAGTGGCTGGCGATGATTGATGACCCGGAATGGGGCGGCCAGGGCATGCCCAAAACCGTATCGCTGGCGGCGAATGAGTACTTCTACGGGGCCAACCCGGCATTTATGCTGTATCACGGCTTGACCCACGGGGCGGGCAAATTGATCGAAACATTTGGAACGGAGCAGCAGAAAAACCTGTACCTGAAAAAGCTATACTCCGGGCAATGGGCCGGCACCATGCTGCTCACCGAGCCCAATGCGGGCTCGGATGTCGGCGCCCTTGAAACCACGGCCGTAAAGAATGAAGACGGCACCTACACCATCAGCGGGACCAAAATATTCATCTCCGGCGGCGAACACGATATGGTAGAAAACATCGTCCACCCTGTTCTGGCCCGAATCGAAGGCGCCCCTCCGGGAACCAAAGGCATCTCCCTGTTTCTGGTGCCGAAATACCGCGTCAATGAAGACGGCAGCCTCGGGGAATTCAATGATGTCGTCTGCACCAACATTGAAGAAAAGATGGGCCTTCACGGCAACTGTACCTGTACACTGGCGCTCGGCAGCAAGGGCAACTGCATCGGCAACCTGATCAGCGAAGAAAACAAGGGCATGCGGGCCATGTTCCTCATGATGAACGAAGCCCGCCAGTTAGTCGGCCTGCAGGGCTTTGCTTCGGCTTCGGCGGCCTACATGTATGCCGCCAGTTATGCCAAGGAACGGGTACAAGGCAAGCACCTGCTGGCCGGCAAGGCCCCGGATGCGCCCGATGTCCCGATTATTCAGCATCCGGATGTCAGACGGCAGCTCTCCATTATGAAGGCCTATATTGACGGCCTCCGAAGCCTCATCTATTACGGCGGCCTCGCTTACGACATGGAACACCTGGCATCTGGTGATGCGGAAAAAGAGAAGTATGCCGACCGCTCCGCCATTTTAACCCCTATTATCAAGGGCTATATCACGGATAAGGCGCTTGAGGTCACAAGCCATGCCGTTCAGGTCTACGGCGGATACGGATATATAAAGGACTACCCGGTTGAACAGTTGATGCGGGACTGCCGGATTTTCATGATTTACGAGGGGACCAACGGCATTCAGGCAATGGACCTGTTGGGCCGAAAGCTTGGCATGAAAAAGGGGCAGCCGTTTCTTGACTATATCAGTGAAATGCAGAAGACAACGGAATCGGCAAGAGAGATCGACGCCGTTAAAGACCTGGCGGAAACAGTAGGGGACAGCGTCTCCCGTCTGACGGAAATCGCCCTTTACCTGGCAAAAACCGCCATGTCGGATAATATTCTCAATGCATTTGCATTTGCCCATCCCTTTCTTGAGGTCACCGGTGACGTGAGTGTTGCCTGGATGCTTCTCTGGCGGGCAATGGCGGCATCCCATAAACTTGAAAAACTGGCCAAAAGCAGTGATCCTGAAAAGATGAAGGAAAAGGCCGAAAAAAACAAGGATGCGGCCTTTTACTACAGCCAGATCAAAACCGCCGAATTCTTTGCCAAAACCATGCTGCCGGTCACCAAGGGGAAACTGGACGCCATTGCCGAGACCAACGGTGCCGCCGTGGAAATGCCGGAAAGCGCATTCGGCGGCTAGAGTTTTCAGGCGCCGGGCACCAAATATAGAATGGTAGTGCCGACATGTTGTTTTGAAAAGCGGCGGCGGGCAGGCGCCTCCTGTCAGGATGGCCGGCCGCCGCTTTAAGATACGGAACGCCAAAATCATTAGATCCCGGATTCGCACGACCTATGCTGAGCCTTAAAAAAATCAGCGCCACCGGATTTACCTATCGGCATTTTGCCCGTTACCGTCAAATCCTCACCGTCTTGTTCAAATACGGATTTGAAACCATCCTGGGGCCTTTCCAGGTTGAGAAATACCTGGAAAGCTGTTTTCAACTCGTATCCAAAAAACGACGGGATCTTGTATCCACCTGTACGCGGGCGGAGCGTGTCCGGATGGCGCTTGAAGAACTGGGGCCGACGTTTATCAAACTCGGCCAGGCCATCTCCATGCGCCCTGATTTTATATCCATTGATTTGATCGGGGAGCTGGCCAAGCTGCAGGATACCGTTTTGCCCTGCAGCTTCTCCGAGATCCAGGAGGTTATCGAGGCTGAATTTGAAAAACCACTGGCGGAAATTTTCGAAACGATTGAAAGGGTCCCGATCGCATCGGCATCCATCGGCCAGGTCCACAAGGCGAGACTATTCGACGGCCGCGAAGCGGCGATCAAAATTTGCCGCCCGGGGGTGGAAAAACTGGTGGCGGTGGATCTTGGCATTATCTATCACCTGGCCTCCCTGATGGAAAAAAATGTCGAAGAAATCACCTTTATCCGGCCGACAGCCATCGTCGAAGAATTTGCCCGCACCATTTCAAAAGAGCTGGACTATAACGTAGAAGCCGGCCACATGGAGCGCTTCGCCGAAAACTTCAGGGATGACCCCGCCATCCGGATACCCGCCGTATATCGCGAATTCACCACCCGCCGCGTATTGACAATGGAATTTATCTCCGGCATCAAGGTCTCCGAAATCGAGGATCTCGATCGGGCGGGTGTTGATAAAAAGGCGGTTACCTCGAGAGGGGCCGAGGTCGTCCTCCGCCAGATTTTCGAACACGGATTTTTTCATGCCGATCCGCACGCCGGAAACATTTTTATTCTACCGGATGACGTGATCGCCTTCCTGGACTTCGGCATGGTGGGTCGTGTGGACCAGCAGTCCCGCGAAGACTTCGTGGATCTTATCGACACGGTCATCCGGCATAATGTGCAGGGCGCCACCCGGCAGCTACTAAAAATTACGTTATGGGACAAAAAACCGGATACCCGACAGCTGGAAAAGGACGTCGCCGATTTTATCAGCAGACATTTATACAATTCCCTGAAGGATTTGGATCTCCATGAGCTGGTCCGCGATCTCATCTACCTGATGGGCCGCTACCGCCTTCGGATTTCGCCGGATATTTTCCTTATGATGAAATCCCTGGCGACCATTGAAGGCATCGCCCGGCAGCTGGACCCCGATTTTGATATGATAGACCAAGCCGCCCCCTTTGTTCAGCAGGTCAAAATGGCCAAATTAACCCCCCATCGAATGGCCGAAGATCTACTGACCTTTTCCGGAGAGCTGATTTCGTTTCTCAAACGCTTTCCCGCAGATATGCTTGATATTTCCCGGCTTATAAGGGAGAATAAGCTCTCCCTGAACCTGGACGAACAAAGCCTCCGCCGCGTCGAGCGCAATAGGGACAAAAGCGCCAACCGCATCGCAGTCGCCATTATCACCGCTGCCCTGGTGATCGGGTCTGCCGTCGTAGCGGGCGCCCGGATACCGCCATTGATCCACGGCATCTCCCTTTTCGGGCTTTCCGGGCTTGCCGTCGCCGCGTTTTTGGGGATCTGGCTGTTAATGGCTGTCATCACCCGGGGCCGCCTGTGACGTTTTCCAAAGATTTCTCGCTGCCGCTCGAAATGACAATGCGGATGTTTTTAGCGTGGCTTTCTGCAAAAATGCCGCCGCGGCGGAATAAATCGCTTCTAAGGAACTCGACAATATTTAATATTATTTTAGATGCTTTCGCTGCTGTCATTCCGAGGAACGAAAGCGACGAGGAATCTTGATTGGTTAAAGATTTCTCGCTGCCGCTCGAAATGACAAGGCGGATGTTTCTATCGTGGCTTTCTGCAAAAATGCCGCCGCGGCGGAATAAAT
>Ga0209925_1000340_pt1 | contig 24691 bp, 17 predicted proteins | sample SalPonR2_A_D1_MG_FD_185702 | JGI IMG/M metagenome (GOLD analysis project Ga0209925, IMG submission 185702) | Salt pond soil microbial communities from South San Francisco under conditions of wetland restoration - Salt Pond MetaG R2_A_D1_MG... ... | reverse complement strand
GGATCGGGTGGTTGGGGCAGGAGATACCAGAGGAGGACCGGGAGCAGGTGCGGGAGAAGCTTCTGCGCGAGTACAACGCGGTGCCCGTCTTCCTCTCGGACGAGCTGGTCAACAAGTACTACAACGGCTTCTCCAACGACGTGCTCTGGCCCCTTTTCCACTACATGCCCCTGCCCATTTACCAGTCCGAGGCGGGCTCCGACAAGCGCTTCGACACGGTGCTGTGGGACGCGTACAGGGAGGCGAACGTGCTCTTCGCCGACGCGGTGGCGGCGATTTGGGTCGAGTCCGACTACATCTGGGTCCACGACTACCACCTCATGTGGCTGCCCCTGGAACTTCGACAGCGCTTCAAGCACGCCAACATCGGCTGGTTCCTGCACACACCCTTCCCCTCCTCGGAGATCTACCGCATCCTCCCCGTGCGCAAGCCCCTCTTGGAGGCCCTCCTGGCCTCGGACCTGCTCGGCTTTCACACCTACGACTACGCCCGCCACTTCCTCTCGGCCTGCGCCCGTGTCCTGGAGGTGGACACCACCCCGCGGGGCCTGGAGTACGCCTCGCACTTCATGTCCCTGGGCGTCTTCCCCATTGGGATCGACCCGGAGCACATCGCCCACATCCTCCAGCGGCCCGCGGTCCACGCGCGCATCGCGGAACTCACGGAAACCTTCGCGGGTCGAAAGGTGCTGCTGGGAGTCGACCGGCTGGACTACATCAAGGGCATGCCGCACAAGCTGCTGGCGCTGGAGCTGTTCCTGACGCGGCACCCGGAGTGGCGCGGGAAGGTGACGCTTATCCAGGTGGGAGTGCCCTCGCGGACCGAAGTACCGGAGTACCAGCGGCTGTCGGAGCGCGTGAACGAGCTGGTGGGCAGGATTAACGGGACCTTCGGGAACCTGGAGTACGCCCCGGTGCACTACATCAACCAGAGCATCACGCAGGAGGAGCTGGTGGCGATCTACAACATGGCCGACGTGTGCCTGGTCACTTCTCTGCGGGACGGAATGAACCTGGTCTCGTACGAATTCGTGGCCGCGCAGAGAGACATGCCGGGCGTGCACCAGAAGGACGGGCCGGGTGTCTTGGTCCTCAGCGAGTTTGCGGGCAGCGCGCAGTCTCTGAGCGGGGCTATCCGCATCAACCCCTGGAACACAGAGGAGGTCTGCCACGCCATCCAGCAGGCACTCACACTTTCACGGGCGGAGCGGGAGATCCGGCAGCACAAGCTCTCCCGCTACGTCTCCGTGAACACGGCCTCCTCCTGGGCCAAGTCCTTCGTCGCGGAGCTGCGCACGGTCTGCGCCAACAAGCCGAACCTGTCCAAGCTCCCGCGCCTGCCGTTCGACCTCGCCCGCTCTGCTTACGAGCGGGCCAGGAACCGGCTCATCGTCGCGGACTACGACGGCACCCTCACTCAGCTCCAGTCCGTCCCGCAGCTCGCCACCCCGTCGCCCTACATCACCAACCTGCTGGACTCCCTGAGCAAGGACCCGCGCAACACGGTGGTGATCGTGTCAGGCCGGGAGAAGCGCTTCATGGACACGTGGCTGGGCAAGCTGAAGATGGCCTTGGCGGCCGAGTACGGCTTCTACTACCGGATGCCGGAGGAGGAGGAGTGGCAGACCATGGCGCCGGAGGTAGACACGTCTTGGCGGGACATCGTTCGGCCCATCCTCGAGTACTTTACGGAGCGCACGCCGGGCACTTACATCGAGAAGAAGGAGTCGAGTCTGACCTGGCACTACCGGGACGCGGATCCGAATTTCGGCTCCTGGCAAGCCAAGGACATGCAGATTCAGCTGGAAGACGTGCTCTCGAACCTGCCGCTGGAGATCATCCAGGGGAATCGGATGGTGGAGGTGAGGCACCAGGGCGCCAGCAAGGGGATGGTGGTGGAAAGCGTCCTCCGGTACATGGCGGACCCGTCCCGGGGGGCGAAGAACTCGGACACGCCCCTCGACTTTGTATTCTGCGTGGGCGACGACCGGACCGACGAGGACATGTTCCAGGTCCTGAAGATTTTGCGGGGGGAAGCGGCGCGTTTCACGGCCCCTTCCTCGGTAGGCGGGTCGCACCCTCTCTCGCACGGCGGCCTTACCCCCTTCTCCTCCCACGTGGGACCCGACCTCATCCCCTTGGACTCGATCCCGGGGGGCGGGCAGCCAGAGCTGCGGCCCTCGAGTGCAACTCCACGGAGCGTGTCGACGCCCACGGCCGGGGACGGGCTCGGGCGGGAGTCGGCGTCGAACAGCGCGTTCACCGAGTCGTGCCCGAACCCGTCGGGGATGGAGCAGTCACAAGACGCGCAGCAGAAACCCCCTGTCATTGGGGAGCCGTGCCGAAGGCAAGAGGATTCTCACGCGGAGAAGAAGGGCGGGAGGGAGATGTGTGAGGGCGGGCTGGAGAGAGGAGATCTCGCGAGCCCGAGCCTCGGCCCCCAGATGGACCACCTGACGCTGGAGGACGAGGCTGTCACGGAGAATGCGCTGATGCTGAGCAGCAGGCCCTGCACCCCGAAGGGGGGGGTGAGCACTGGGATAGGGCGGGACATGCCGCTGATGGCCCGGGACGCGAAAGTCTTCACCGTGCATGTGGGAAACACGTACAGTCAGGCCGAGTACCATGTTGAGAGCTTGCTGGATGTGCGCCGCCTGCTCCGAGATTTTGCCTCCATCAGCTTTCGACAGACGACGCGGAGGTGAGAGAGACCGGAAGCTGTCGGCAGCTACGACAAGGGGACAGCACTCTTTCTGCAGCAAGATGGTAATATGCCCACGGCCGCTGCATGACTAAGATAGTGCTCCCGTTGCGAACCGAGGGCTGCGATTTTGGGGCTTCCACTCGATATCGCGAGGATCTTCATTCATAATCAGACATTTGACTAGGGGAGAAAGTTTGGGGAGGATAAATAGATCACTCTTCACATACCATTAATATGTTAATAGAAACATGCTTGGGGGGGGGGGGGGGGGGGTTGAGGAAAAGGTCTATACATTGCTCAGTTTAGGGCTTGTAGTGGGAACGACCAATACGTAATTACCACCCGCGGTAACATGTGTGAGGTAAGTGGCAAAGCGTCGATGGTCGAGGAATGTTGTGAGGGAAAGTAAAAGACGATTTTGAGAGCTTTGTGCAATTATTTGTTGGGTTTTTATTTACTAAGCGGAGACGAAGATTTTTCGGCGATTGTACGATGATGCTCGTATCTAGCATCTTGAGCGACGCGGGTTGGCACTGGGCAGAGGATGCGTCCTCAGGAAGCAGTATTAGGTGTTTGTAAAGGAATGCGGAAGATACATGTGGGAAGCTCGGAGAGACGTGCATGAGGAGGGCTTGGCAGGACGTTCTCAGGGGACAAGGGGGGAGGTTGACTCGGGGGGCTGAGAGAGGCGGCGCCCAACACGTCATCATGGAGCCGCACACCCCGCAGACGAGCCACGGAGGTTTGGCATTGTGGCCCTGATGTTGCTTTGCGTCTGACCAGACGGAGATCTTTGCTTTATCATATCTGAGCTGGTCTTGCATTTAATAGCAAAGTGGCGATGCGCATCACTTCTTCATTGTTTCTCTCCCACGACCTCCTCTGGAAGTTCATCTTGTTCTTGCACAAGATCCTCCGTCTCCAAAAAGCGTTGTTCGGCTTGCGTGTCGGAAGCTGCGCTTACAAGACCCAATCTTCTTGTTGTTTAGAAGTATACCTTTCGAAATAATTCGCGGTGTATGGACGCACTCCCTGCATCTGAAAAGCTTGTTTGAAGCCCGTCAACCTTCATGGTATCTTTTCACCCTTACGTTACCTGCCGAGCGCAACGTTCACACGACGGCTTTGTGTGGTGAGTGGCTGCTGCAACGCGACAGTAATGTCCAGATCTTTTATTCTTATTTTACCTTCCCCTCTTGCGTAAGAACGGGCTTGGCCCCTGTGTGCACAATACAACCTCTTCTCTGAGAAGCATTGTTTGTGTCAGATGAATTGGAAAAATGCATGCCGATCTTTGGCGGTCGATGCATTGGGCACAGATGCAGGAGGAAAGATTGCTCTTGATGAAAGGAGATTGGGATTTGACACGGGCCAGACATTCTGACCCGACACGGTTACTCCTTGACTTGCACGCGCATTGCGATGCGTATTTTAACGGCACTGCTATTTCCTCTCCTTGCCTGCTCTGCCACGTTGACAGCTTACTTTTCACGCTCAGCAGATAAGATGGCCCCCGTGCAATCCACCCTCATCGGTGCCCTGGCCCTGGCCGGCTCCGCCTCCGCCTTCGTGACTCCCTCCTTCAAGCTCAACGCGGTGCAGCACGCACGCACCAACGACGTGCACATGGCGGTCCCCATGGGCATCAACGGCTTCGGACGCATTGGTCGCTTGGTGGCTCGCATTGCCGTCAAGGACCCGCAGTGCAACCTTGTCGCCATCAACACGGGCGCCGACGCCGAGTACATGGCATACCAGTTCAAGTACGACTCCGTGCACGGGCGCTTCGACGGGAAGGTGGACGTGGAGGGCGACGACATCATCATCGACGGCCACCGCATCAAGACCACCCACACTCGCAAGCCCGAGGAGATCGGCTGGGGCAAGCTGGGCGCCAGCTACCTGTGCGAGTCCACGGGGGCCTTTTTGACTAAGGACACGTGCCAGGTGCATCTGGATGGCGGCGCCAAGAAGGTGGTCATGTCCGCGCCGGCCAAGGACGACTCCCAGGTCATTGTCATGGGCGTGAACGAGGTCGACTACAAGGGTGCGGATATCCTGTCCTGCGCCTCCTGCACGACCAACGGCCTTGCTCCCATCGTCAAGGTTGTCAACGACGAGTTCGGCATCGAGGAGGCACTCATGACCACCGTGCACTCCTTCACGGCCACCCAGATGGTTGTGGACGGCTCCTCCAAGAAGGACTGGCGCGGCGGACGTGCGGCCTCGGTCAACATCATTCCCTCCTCCACCGGCGCCGCCAAGGCCGTGACCAAGGTCATCCCCTCCCTTAAGGGCAAGCTCACCGGCATGGCCTTTCGCGTGCCCACGCCCGACGTGTCCGTGGTTGACCTCACGGCCCGTCTCTCCAAGCCCACAACCTACGAGGCCATCTGCGCGGCCATCAAGAAGGCCTCCGAGACCACCCACAAGGGCGTGATCGGCTACACGGAACTCCCCATGGTCTCCCAGGACTTTGTGTCCGACCCGCGCTCCACCATCTTCGACGCAGGCGCCGGCATTGCTCTCAACCCGCAGTTTGTGAAGCTTGTGGCCTGGTACGACAACGAGTGGGGGTACTCTTGCCGCGTCGTCGACCTGATCAAGATGGTCGCCAAGCAAGACGGCGTCTCGCTCTAAGCTACTAAGCGCACGCTGCCCGCCTGGCATTAGGATTGGGCAGCAGCATTTCAGCTCGGGCAATATGCTATCCTTATATATGTGCGGTGTAGCTGGTGTGTCAAGAGGATTCTAAGCTTCAAGCCTTGAGGCCTCGGACGCGCACTGCGGCCCGCCCTTGTATTTGTCCTGCTCAATAGTTCGCTTGGTCGTTTTATGCTGTCTGTCCCCGGCCTGACAGTTCGTGATGTTGTCGTGAAAGAGCGTTTCTCTGTGTGGTTCCCGGTGACGTGCGATTTTGTGGAAGGATGAGAAAACGTCTGATATCGAAGAGCAGACGCACGAAGAAAATGAAAGATTTCTGATGGACAGCCAGGGGAGAGAAAGCCATCGCCAAGGGCGTGGCGCTCGTCTACCCCAAAGCTACTCCTGCGGCTTCGTGATGTGTCCCGTAACGTGATATCTTCTTTTTTCAATCTCCGTTCTGTGCAATTCATGCTCCTGACCTCAGGCATGGGATGCAAAAATCATCATATCCGTATCCGTTCACTGGCAAAACTTCCGACCGCAATACCTCGCAATTCATCTAACCGTCCTTCCCCGCAATATATGTATGGAAAAAATTTGAACTCTTCCTTCACTGCGTGCATCATAGTGCCTGTAAAAGCCACCTCCGGACAAGACAAGTCCTAAGGCGCCGTGTGTGGCGTGACTCTACTAGTTCCACCCTCCCCCTCGTCATCCTCAGGGCCCCTCCCCAAGGAAAGCCCCCGTGAGAGCACAGGGCCGGGGCCGGTGCGTCTCCCTATGGCCCTGTTCTTCAAGAAGGACCTCGTAGGCACCTCACTTGCTGTCCACCGTACTCATGTGCACGATCAGGTCCACCAGGCGGTTTGAGTATCCCCACTCTGTGGACGCGTGTGAGAGCGATGACGGACACATGGTCATCGCCGGGAGAAAATGAGAGGCAGGTACGCAAAACAGACTACACAGGTCCCCGTTGCACGCGTGCTTGACCTGCGCCATCGACTCCACGTGTGGTCTAACCACTCATGTACGTACCGTTATCGTACCAGGACACCAATTTGAAGAACGTGGAGTTGAGGCCGATGCAAGCGCCCGCGTCGAAGATGGAGGAGCGGCAGTCGGTGACGAAGTCCTGGGAGACCACGTCCTCCTCCGTGTACCCGAGCACGCCCTTCATGGAGCCCTCCGACGCCTCCTTGATCAGCGCCTTGATCGCATCCAGGGACGTCTCCTTGGCCACCTTCACCGTCAGATCGACCACGGACACGTCCGCGGTGGGAACGCGGAAGGCCATGCCCGTCAATTTTCCGTTGAGCTCCGGGATGACCTTTCCGACGGCCTTAGCGGCGCCAGTGGAGGCGGGAATCACGTTCACGCCTGCGGAGCGTCCGGCACGCCAGTCCTTCCCGCCCTTGGAGGGCCCATCCACGGTAAGCTGGTTGGCCGTCATGGCATGCACGGTGGTCATGAGTCCCTCCACGATGCCGAAATTGTCATTCACGACCTTAGCGAGGGGCGCCAGGCAGTTCGTCGTGCACGAGGCATTAGAGACAACGTCCATGTCAGGCTTGTAGTTCGTGTGGTTCACTCCCATCACAAACATAGGGGTGCCGTCCTTGGGCGGCGCAGAGATGATCACCTTCTTGGAGCCGCCCTTCAAGTGGCTGCCCGCCTTCTCCGTGGTCGTAAAGACACCGGTAGACTCGCACACATAGTCGGCGCCCGCCTCGCCCCACCCAATTTCAGACGGATCCTTGGCCTTGTAGACCTTAACCACCTCTCCGTTGATCACCAGGTTACCATCTTTCGCCTCGACGGTCCCATCGAAGCGCCCGTGGACAGAGTCGTACTTGAACTGATACACCATGTATTCCACGTCCATGAAGGGGTCGTTGATGGCCTTCACCACAGTCTTGGGGTTCTTCACTGCCGCTCGACAGACCAGGCGGCCGATGCGGCCAAAGCCGTTGATACCAATGCGCACACGAGAATCTGCACGCGATGTGGAACACGAGGTGACATATTTAGATGTCGAACCCGGAGGGCAGATAGATGATGCAAAGCAGACACGAATCTAGAAGCCGCAGAAGGACGAGAAACTTACCAGCCATTTTTGGAGTGAGTAGCTTTTAGAAGAGAAGAAGCGCTGTGAAAATGGTCGTTGAGAGGTATCTACACGCGTGAGAGGGTCAGACGGACGAAAGAGGGCGAGGTATGTGCCATGCGTCACAAAGCCACAAAATTGCAATCCTCACAGGCCAATCTAAAGGGCCGCACATGAAAGCACTCTCAGGATCCATGCGTGTGTGAATGACCACACTAGAGACTAGAAAGGTTGTCTTCTACGACTGGTTGAGCGGCACAGGAGGATCCCCTTCGGATTCCCCTAGCTAGGAGCGCCTCAAGCCCAAGGTAAAGAGTCAATCACGACATTAGGCATCCATCTAGCATCGCTCGGGCGTGCCCCAAAATATCAGTGCATTATGCGGGATTGCTTCCAAGATCCGGAGGATAGGGAGTGGACGGGCTGTGAAACGAGTCCGTTCAGGGGGAGCAGCCGATGCATCTTGTGGAACAAGAGGGATATTCGACAGGAATAGGATGCGGGCGTCAACAACCCAGACACTGCGCCCTCCCCCGTGACCGTAAAAAACGCCCACGTCTACCAACAGGCTAAATCATAGCCCACACACCTCATGCTTTAGACGAAGGGCCAACAACCGTCGCAGACTGAGAAAACTAGCGCTCTGACTTGTGTATCTTGACCGCCTGTTGAAGAACATAACACTCCGCTGCTGCGGAACATTCAACCCGAGCCGAGCCGCTCATGCAAGTTAATTTTAGACTTTCTTCTTTACACGGCTCGAGTGAAGACTTTGGGGGCATCAATTATTCTCGTTCTTCTTGTAATTGTTTACGAAGAGATTTGATGTACTCAGCAGCCTTTTTTTTGTCCAGATACGGAAGATCAACACCCCTTCCCCCCCCGCCATGGCCTGCGCCTCCTTGTTGGTTCTTTACCTGGGCCAGGAGTCCCAGTGGTTTGTACCTTTCCAGAATATTCACAAGATGAGCTGTTCGGATTTTAGGATACACCCCTTCGCGAAGACTGGCATCGAGCATGAGAGTGTGAATGTCTTGATGCAAGAGGGCGCCTAGGGTCTGATGGAGCTCGGCGAAGCACTCGCGGAGCTGGAGGACACCACAAGCGTCAGCAAAGGCTTCCAATGCAGCCACATCCAAGCTCAGATTATATAGTCCTGTCGTATTGACCGCCCGAACCTTGTGGGGGTCCAGAAGCGTGGCCAACATCACCGCGTGGATGTGAGTGCAGGACGCAAAATGCAGTCCGTCCCTGGCTTCCTTCGGCATGTACGTGAGGCACATGAAAGTCACCTGCAGGTAGCTGACGACATCTTCAACGTATGAACGTGCCCCGCTCGCCAGCTTGGTGGGCTCCCATTCGATGAAGCATATTCCCTCCAGCAGCTCGTCAATCTTTTTCTGGATCAGCTCATACACCAGGTGCTGTGCAGCAATGCTTGTATCCTCCAGCGCCCGGCGCCCTGCCCCCAGTATTGCTGGGATACTCTTGGACGCGGCCTCCGTCGAGTTGAAAAAATGCGCCGCTGCAGAGATCAGCATCGCCTCGAAGGCTGTGGTCACACGGGCCAGGGCCATGGCGTCGACGGAGACCTGGCAGGCCTTGGAGATGGGGATGTCCGCCGCCTTGCCACCGGCGCCCGCCAGCTCCTCGTCCAGGAGCCGGCGAACGGTGGCCAACCCCTTCTCTATCAATACAAGCAAGGTCGTCTCCATGGCCGCGGGATGCTGAAGCTGGAGCCCGTACAGAAAGCAGAGCGACGCGGTGCGGTAGAGCTCCCTGGAGAGGCGAGGGACCATTACAGAGAAAGGAAAGGCCCGGGGGTACCGGACCCCTCTACCCACCTTCGTGCCTCCTCTCCTGGGAGTTCTTCCGGTGCGATAGCCGCGCATCGCACTCCTCACCGTGCTCGACTCCTCCAACTCGCCTCTCCGCCCCTCCCCTTGCTCCCCCACGTCCGCGCCGCCCTCCAGCACGTACGCGTTTTCCCAGTCCAGGCCGTAGGGAAGAACCAGAGACCGATACTCTTCCTCGCAAGTCACGCTCAAGGGCTGGAACTCCTGCTGCTCCAGCACCAGCCGACACCTGGCATCCACAGAGAGCTCCTCCGCGGCCTGTAATCCTTCGCGCAAGGGGCCTCGCAGTGTCTCCATCAGAGGGCGGGTGTCAAAGCGGAAACAGTCTTCCCCCAGTGTCGAGGCCAGGAGCAAGGCTGTCTGCTTAAGCTGCAGGAGGAGGGCGGGAGAGCGGGCCTCAGGCGAGGCGACCGTGGCCGCTATCACGGCCTCCAGCTGGGCGCACACGTCCCGCTGGATCCCGCGCCACACCTCCTCCAGTCTGAAGACAGGGATCAAGCCCCCTGGGTGCTCTGTGGACCGAATGGCCGCGTGCTCGGTGACGAAGAAGCCGGCGTAGTAAGCCATGGCCTCCTGCAGTTGGGCGGCCCGCTCGTCCGGCCCCTCCCTCCCGGCCCCCGGGCTGGGTGCCCGCTCGGTGGCTTCGGCCGAGGAGGATGGGGCAGGGAGGGAGCCTCCCGAGGGCAGCGAGGCTTGCGGCAGGCGGTTATTGACGTAGAAGAGTTGGAGCTCATCCAGGGCCCCCAGATGGGCGTGGATGTGAAGGGCTCGGTGCAGCGGACCCAGGCTCTCGGCGAGGGAGGAGAGGGCATGCTGCTCGTCTCCTGCGGGGGCCTGCCGAAAGTAGGGCAGCGCCTGTAGTAGCTCGTCCTGCACCCAGGCGGAGAAGCTCGTGACGTGATTCGTTTGCCGCAGCAGCAGCTCGGCCGGCGTCGGGGCCAGTGACCGCGCATCCAACGCCCCGAGGGCCGGGGCCCCCAGAAAGCCCCCCAAGCCGGTTCCTGCGCATGCGGCCTGGCCGGTCAGGTAGCCCACGCACTTGCGCAACACGCCCTTGCCGATGCTGGTCGACTTGCCCCGAATGGCCACCAGCCAGTCGGACACGTCCTGCAGGGCCGAGGACTTCAGGCGGACGGCCAGCGCGGGGAGCCACGACTCCACGCGATCGACAAAAGGGTGCTGCACAGCCACCCTCAGCTGTTGGCTGATGCTGTCCAGGGTGCGCAGAGCCGGATAGTGCCGCCCTTCCTCGATTTGCTGCTTGGCTTTGGCCAGTAGCAAGGTGAGCTCGTGGCACTGTGCGGCTACCACCGCGGCGATCTGGATGTGCCGCTGGTCTGTCTTCTGCCGCTGGAGCTCGTTGCCTATCTTGAGCATGTCTTGGCCCGTGCGTCTGATATCCTCGTCGAAGAGAGAAATCTCTTTTTTCAGAGCAGCGGATCTGCTTTTGGCAGCCAGAAGCTCTTGCACGGACCCTAGAAATTCAGAGTAGTACCGACTGCACACGCGCTCTATCTCCTCCTCCCTCCGTTCCCGAAACTCCGCCAAGCTACTTGGCAGCGATTTCTCCCATCCGCGCTGTCAAGGCGTCAAATGAGATGACGAGAAGGGAGCCAGAGGCATTTAGTCAAACAAGGATCTCGAGCGCCCCATGCCTTGTTGAGAACTCACCTCCAGGGCGTTGCGAACACAGAGGGCAACCTGCTCCATCGGGCCAGTCACCGTCTCCAAAATCATTGATTCTATCCCTTCTCGCCGCCGCTCCTCCTCCAATACCATGACTGCTCCTGTCGAATTACCCTCTGTTTCGATTGCGTTACAATTCGACGTGCGAAGGAAAACATGGGACAAAGACACCCGGACTCATCATGCTCCACCAGGGACTGACAGCAGTCATCAAGTCAAATTACTGCGGTTACGCGGGCACCGAACATCCATTCAAAAGTCACATAAATTACACCAATGTGAACTGTCATGCTCGCCTATCGCACAACACCTCAAGTAGGCGATGGGCTTGGGGCGGCGGCACGACAAAAGGGCGAGCCCGGCAGACCGAAGGCGGGGGGCTCGGATCCGCCCCTGCGTGCTTAATTACGGAACAAGCACTATCTGAACCCACTCTGACCTTCTCGTTGCGAATATTTACATTTAAGTGTCTCAGATGGAGCCAAGAGAAGCGCCTGGAGATCCGAGGGGCAGCCACCGGGCAGGAATGGGGCAACAAAAGGTAAGCTTCTTTCAGTCCCTGATCAGACATCTCGTCCTTGACCTAGCTGACTGCTGCCCACCGAATGGGGCACAGGAACGTCACCAGTTCAAATCAAAAGACGAGCTGGACGCTTATTTGCGAGTCGCGCATGAGTCTGTGGCCATAGGGCGCGAGACCCTCACGGCCGTGGCGGGTCAACAGGAGGCCTTGGACCGCTCCGAGGCCGTTGTGGACTCCAACCGCTACGTCATTGAGAAGAGTGCTAGGACCTTGCGGGGCATGACATGGTGGGGATCTCTGCGGAATTATTTCTCTGAAGAGCCCGAGGCCCCGCGGCCCCGCACATCGACCTGGCTGGCAGATCGGCGCGCAGGCCCCCGGGGCCCGGGCCAGCAGGCAGGGGAACGGACAGAGGCCCATTCCAGCGATGCCCCCTTGTGGAGGGATCAACCACGGGACGGCTGCAGCAATCCAGTCAAGGATGAACGTCAAGAGCTTTTCGCACGGAAGGTCAATGGCGAGACCGCCGACGCTCGCCTCAAACGGGCCCATGTGGCCGGGCAGGGCCCCCAGAGCCTGAGTGAGGTGGCGCGCATGCAGGACGAGTACCTGGAGAGCCTTGGAAAGAGTCTGGACGAACAGCGGGGCATCGGAAGAACCTTGCATGAAGCCTTGAGTGAGCAAAGAGTGCAGGTAGACCGGCTGGAGGCGGGTAGCGAGGGGCTGGAGGACGCGACTCGGGCCGTAATCCGTAAGGCTGCCCGGGCATCTAGGGCCCGAGGAGGTTGGGGCGCAGAAAGGCCGAGGCTGTACAAGTTTGTAGCTTTCCGAGAAGTGCGGTCGGGACTCTTCCTAAGCGTGGCCGGTGAGGAGCTCCGACTGCAGGAGCCGAACATGAGCAAAGCCTGCCAGTTTGCGGCCTACACAAGCCAGGCCCTGACGGGCCTCCAGTCCGTTCTTTCCCGGAAATGGCTTGGCCAGCACTGGATTTCTGGGGCTCTGGGTGTGCGAGGAATGGGTCTGGGGAAGAACGAGGAATGGGAGGTTGACTGGCGCCGACCTGAAGGCGCTTTTTTTCTGTTGTGCTCGGCCAACTGGGGTAGTGGCGGGTACTTGATGGCGTTCCCCAAAAAGGATGAGAGACTGGGACAAACGCTGGCTTACGATTTGCGCTTGGGTGGATACAATGGAGAAGAGCGAGGGAAGGCCGCGCTTTTTGAGATTGTTGACTGTGAGAGCTACCGGACTACAGACGTGGTGACTGAAATTATACAGAAGAAAACTCCGGCCGAGTTAGCCGCAGAGGAGGAGCGGAAGCGGCGGGGCTCTCTCATAAGCTTAGGGGCGTTGAGAACAGGATAATTTATGTTAAAAACGCATGTAAAGAAATGTATACATGGCACGTGGATGCTCCACTTCCGCGCATGCCTGCGTTATCCTTTCTTTGTTCCGATCCCCTGACGGTATGAGATAAATGGGCACATCGACGAGTACATGGTCTACGAAAGATTACATGACCAGCAAGGACACGACAGCGAACCTATGCCCCGGCGTTCCCCCAGCACACCAGGCAGAGTCATTGTTGGGGCCCCGAGGCTTGGAGTGCACGGGACAGAGGCCTCGCAGGGTGGGCCGAGTTTTGGCGAGCGGCGAGAAACGACTTCTGAGGGCTACCCATACTCGGCAAGCGCGAATTTCACGGCATCAGCACGCCTCCGGGAGCTCGCGGGCCGGACATTACAACGTTACATGCAGGTTTCGGTTGCAATGGGAGAGAAAGCATGATAGCTTGAGCCCGAACATCACTTAGGCTGGAGGCGGACACCGATGGGAGCGAAGGCGTGCATGGTTGTTTCGAAGCAGTGTCTGAGATCAAGCCTGAGGCCATGGAGCTCCATATTGGCGCACCATTGCATGTTTGAGTATGAGTTCCTTGCAACTAATACAAGCTATGTTGAAAGATATATTCGAGGGTGCGGTAGGAGACCCTCTTAGTCGGGTGCGCCAGAAAGGGTGGGGGACGTGCGGCTGGCCACCGTGAAAGCCCTCCCTTGAACACGACTGCATCTTATACCACAGAACTTCAACAATGTTGTTATCGAGGTTTGCTATGCGTCAGCTTTGGCCCCATGTGGCAAAATCGAAATCGTGCCATCGAAGGGATGAGGTAGATAAATTTTATCGCCGAGAGACCTGAACTTTTTCACTGTGAGGGAGGGCTAACCGACATTCACGAACTCTATGTATCATATTTTGGAGGTGCAGGAACTTACTTGAATCTTCGTAAACCATGAGCAAAGATGCTAAAGTGGAGAAGGGGGGAGCGACCGAGCTAACAGAGGAGCAGATCGCTGGTACGTCCATCTGGTCTAGCGAAGTCCTTCACTTTCCCTTGCCCATTAACTAGCCACGCTGACCTACTCTTGTGCAATTCTGCCTGGATGTCACGGAAAACCAGAGTTCAAGGAGGCCTTTTCGCTCTTCGACAAGGACGGGGACGGGACCATCACCACCAAGGAGCTGGGTACGGTCATGCGCTCGCTAGGCCAGAACCCGACGGAGGCCGAGCTGCAGGACATGATTAACGAGGTGGATGCGGACGGAAACGGGACGATCGACTTTCCCGAATTCCTGACCATGATGGCGCGCAAAATGAAGGACACGGACTCGGAGGAGGAGATCCTCGAAGCTTTTAAGGTAGGTAAGGACGGGTGCGCGGGCCTGCCTGACGGGCGACAAATGATACCCTGGCTCACTTTTTTCTCGCATTTGCTTTTGGGACCGTCCTTGTTCCCCAGGTCTTTGATAAGGACGGCAACGGATTTATTTCGGCAGCTGAGCTGCGGCACATCATGACGAACCTTGGAGAAAAACTTACGGACGAGGAGGTCGATGAGATGATCCGAGAAGCCGACATCGACGGTGACGGTCAGATCAACTACGAGGAGTTCGTTAAAATGATGATGGCTAAGTAATTATGATTCCATATCCGCGCGACTGGGAGCGAAAAATCAGGGAAGGAGACCACAAGTGACGGAGATAACGAGTTACGCCCTTGAAGGAGCATGGGGTCGAATCTAGACAGACGGGTCAGCGAGAAGCTGAAAGGAAGGTGACGTGAGGCATGTCGGGAAACGAAGCCTGAGCGCTTCTCCCGGGAATATGGAACAGTTTCGCAATCTTTTTAGACCGGAAAGTGAGATCGGTGTATTTGAGTGTCGTCGCGGTATCGAGCTTGTACCTTTGGCTGACTTATTCATGGTTTTGGATCGATCGAACTTCGGGGTAAATCGTAGGAATGCTATCTATCCGGTGAGGTTACAAAAAAAGGGAGAAAAAAAATGCAGCATGTCGATATTCCCTTCTTTTGTTTTCATTTTATCAAAATCAGCGCCACGCATAAGCTCGCTGTCTTATCACATCTGCATATGGTTGTGGGAGATCAACAAGCATATAATACTGAGGAATACACCAGGAACCTGCCGGAATCCGCCCCGACCGCTTTTTCAAATTTTCACTCGCATTCATCTTGAGGCTTTCTTCGTCACAAGTCTAATCCATCATAAATATCCGCATGCATAGGTATGGAGACTACTGATGCTGATGCGTTGGAACGTTATCTGCCACGAATCCTGCCCCGCGATTTCCTAGCCCCGTCAGTCTCTTCAACCTCCCCACCCACTGCACTGCACATTAAGGCAACGAAGCTGGAGGGCGGGCAGTCGAATCCCACGTATTTGCTCAGGCTTCAACCCTCTGATCGTCAATTGGTTCTCCGTAAGAAACCTGCGCTTGTCAAAGTAGCTTCCGCTCATGCCGTAGAGAGGGAATTTCGTGTTCTTGAGGCCTTGCAAAATTCAGACGTGCCCGTTCCTCCCGTCTACCATCTCTGTGAAGATGCTTCGGTTTTGGGCACTCCCTTCTACCTAATGGGTTTCGTTGAAGGGCGCATCTTTCGGGATCCGACTTTGCCAGGCATAAAGACCTCTCAAGAGCGGGCACAGTATTACCGGGCGATGTTAGCCACCCTGGCAGCTATCCATACGTTGGATTGGCGGAAGCGGTCCTTGAGCACGTTCGGAAAGCCAGGTGGAGGATACTTTGCTCGACAATTGAAACGTTTGAAAAGTGTGATGGAGAGACAGGCTGAAAATGCTGGATACTTCCCAGGTTTGCAAGAAGTGTGCTCGGACATGTTGCTCTATTCTGAGCAGCCAGGCTTCAAATTGAGGGACCAAACTTGCCTGGTTCACGGGGACTACAAGGTCGACAACGTGGTATTTCATCCCACGGAGCCTCGCGTCATCGCTGTGCTAGATTGGGAACTCTCCACGCTGGGCCACCCTATGGCTGACCTGGCCAACCTCGCCATGATGTTTTTCGTCCCAGCCGTTCCCCGGGCTCCTGTCTCTGGCCTGCTTGGACTGGATTTGGAGGCTCTGGGGATTCCTGATGAGGATGAGCTGGTGAAAGCGTATTGTCAACTAGTCGGACGTTCCTACCCAGACAGGGCATGGCGCTTTTACACAGCCTTTCTCTTTTTTAAAAACGCGGTAATCTTGCAGGGTGTGGAAGCACGGCGGCAACAAGGCGTAGCCTCAAGCAAGCATGCAATTAAATTATTGGATCTAGCTCCCATTCTCGTTGAAATTGCCAGACAGCACTTGGTTGAGGCACAGGAGAGAATTGGACAGGAAAGCATTAACAATGTGACACAAGAGGACAAGAAGAACAATGTGGTGGTTTCTCCAGTCAAGAACATTGAGGCATGGGCGGAGGAAGTTTTGGTCGTGGTCTTTGATTGGGGGGGCGTCCTGACCCGCTCCTCGCCCCTCGCCGCTATCCGGAACCACGAACGTCGGAACGGCCTGCCTGCGGGCTATCTCAGCGTGGCAATTCACTCAGCCGGTGACGAACATGGCCTCTTCCAGATGTTGGAGAGGGGAGAAGTAGCGCTAGACGATGCTTTTCTTGAAAAATGGGAACTAGAGCTCACATCCTCACGCAGTCGGCGGGCTTATGTACAAGTAGCGCACCGCGTAAAATCCGCGGAGTTACCGATCGACTTCCGCCCTCCCTACATTAACGTCCGTGCACTCATGTCTCAAATACTGTCTGCCTCAACAGCCATAGATCCCGCTATGCTTGCCGCTGTGCGAGCCTTGCGTTCTGCGGGGGTGCGTACCGCTTTGCTAACTAACGACTTTCGTGTGGCGCCCAGTTTTTTTTCTCCAGCCGACCCAGAAGAATTCGACCTTTGGTCTCGATTGGAAAAGATTCACGAGATCTTTCACGACCCATCAATTTTTAACTTTGTAATATCCTCGGCGACAATGCGGGCGAGGAAGCCCGAGATACGAATCTATGAGGCGCTCCTCCAGAGGCTGGGATTTTCGAAGAAGTCAGCGAGTCGAGTATTGTTCTTGGATGATATCGGCCGTAATCTCAAGGCTGCAAGGAGTATAGATATTAAAACTATGCTCGTCAAGGAAGAGAACAAAGCGCAAATAGTGGCGGCGCTGGAGGGTTTGGCAAGGGCAAAAGGTGGAGGCGGGAGGTTGAGTCCGCGGCTATAGACAGACCATGCGAATGACTACAGGAACGGATGACCATGTTTGAACATGCCGACCAAGAACGAAAGAAAAATGAGCTGTGGTACAGACGCGCCTTTGACCTTGTCTGTAATTGCTTCTTCACGGTGGGGCCCGGGGGGCATTCTGCCTAAAGCGAGGGCTGGGGCCCACGAGCGCCGGCGCCGACAGAGCCATGTGGTAGTCTTTCAGGCGTGGTCGGACCCTGTTCAAATTTCCGGCAATTGCTTTTCCAGCCGCGTGACTTCTAAGTAATTATCTTCATGCGTACTCACTTACTGGTAATTCGTCAGAGAAGTACAAGACGAAAAGGTCCCGATTACCGAAGAAGTGAAGTAAATCGAGCGAGGCTCCACCTTTCTCGCCTTCTTTTCCGTAGGAGGGCCCATCATCGCCTTCGAAGAAACATCTGGCATGTGTATGTTGCCTTGGCATTATCTTCGCCGCCTCAAACCCAAATTTAAAGGACGAATGTGTTATTGTCGTGTCCTCGCATTCTTCGTGATGCATGGGTCTATTTATTCGGTCGAAGTCATGAATGTGATTTCTTCAATGCCTCTTTTGCGACAGACTTAACAGCACATTGTACCAAGTATTCATGAGTGCACAAGTTACGACACGTTGGGCGGTAATGCTGCTTCTGCCCTTGGCCCTCCAAGCTGTGAATCATTTCAAGGATCTGAACAGGTTGGAGGACCTGGAGCTTCTGGGTCTCGTTCAGAAGGACACAGGCGTCGCCGAGAAGCACTTGCTCCTTGGCTTTAGCTCCTCAGCATGTGAACAGAGCGTGAGGGAGTTAGGATTTCCATCTGAGTATAGTGTCCTTGGGGAACACGTCGAGACTGGTGAAGTCATGCTTGATCGAAACACTGAACTACCCGGTGTCTACAACATTTCGAGCTGTAACGAGTATGTATATGTGCCGCGGGGTGGTCGCACTCGCGAAGACTACGACGTAATCAAGGCAGTGGATAAGCTCCAGCTGCACAACTGGTTGTTCACGCATTTAGCTCTGACAATGGAGGTCATCAACGATTTGCCCTTCGACGTATCCATCAAGTGGGAGGACACGGGCCGTTCTCAGGCCCCTCAGGATCTCATCTCCATCCCGCGGGGGCGAACGTCGTCTATCAACACCTTCGAAACACATCACCTCCGATTTGTCAGCCACCAGCCTGGATCAGAACCCCGTCAATTTTTGCGCGTGCGTGTTGACGGCAGCAGAAATACGCTGCGCTTGTCGGACTTTCTGACTGAGGAGGCCAACCAGCAGTGCCTCAACCCCCAGGACTGCGGCGCCAAGACCGTAACCACGCTCCCGAATGTAAACAACCAACACGGCTCTACCGACGATGTGCAGCTCGTGGAAGAAGACATGAACATTTGGCGTGGCCGGGACGTGGAGAACAAAGGAAGGGTTGTGCGGAACGAGGTTCAGCCGAAAACCAAACCACGGTACACGGCTCTTGGCTTCAAGAAGACGCGCATCCCCGACGCTGTCTATCAGGTCTTGCTGAACCGCTACCACTCGGGTGAGCATATTCTCGAGCCCTGGCCGAAGTCTGACTGTCACACGAACTTTTTCGAGGCGCCGTCTACCATGGTCTACCTCTCGGATGCCGAGAAAGCTGACATTTTCTCCGGCATGATGCCGAACTTGAGCAAGTGGGCTGGAGGCGTGAAGCTCCACCCCACCTCTTGTTACGGGATCCGGATTTACCATAACGGATCCTGGCTACGCGAGCATGTGGATACGGGGGACACGCACATCATCTCTGCTATTATGAATGTTGATCAGGACGTAGAGGAGGACTGGCTTCTCACCTTCATCGACCACAATGACAACAGGCACTTTGTCACGCTCGAGCCTGGTGACGCGCTGTACTATGAGTCTGCATCAGGCTTGCACGGCCGCCCCATCCCTCTGAAGGGCAAATTGTTCGCGAACGCCTTCGTGCACTTCAAGGTCGTGTAAGGCGCAAGTCCACACGAAGCACCGGGAGGCATGGGTATGGGGCTGTGTAGGAATGAGGTCTCGGTTGTCTAGGGGTACACATGAAATTGCGCGAAGGGGAACAAAAACTTTGGAAGAGAGATTGATCGAAAGGTTTCGGCAAAAAAGCAAGAAAATCACTAAATATGCTTTCGAACATCTTCATCGCTATCAACTTGTATTTTTTAATTCCACATTTCAACCTCAGGCTTACTCTGCTTTCTTTACTATTCAAAAACGTCGCTCTACCCGCATTATGAAAGCTATCTCCAGCCAAAATGCCATGCGTTTTCACGACTCGCTCTACATTATATTTCACTCATTAACGAATGACCGGCACGGTCATTGCCTCAGGCACCTGTATCTTGACCTGAAGGACCTACAGCGGAAAGGAGGGGAAACAGCGGAACAAGGGGGAGGGTTTTGGCCAAACACACACGTACCGGGTCTCCCGCAGAGAGAGGCCAGCTCTTGTGCTCCCCGAGGGCGACATCATCATACACGGTACTGTGGGGTGGTGCGGAGAACCCCCAAAAAAATGTAAAAAGCATCTAATCACCTCTCTCATCGCTTTAACGTATTTGTGTGGAGCACGCCTAGACACCTGTTTCGTCGCCTGACATATTCGTCTGCGCTTGCATACGGTTTTCTTTCCCATCTATAAGGCAGCACTCTCTCCTTTCGCCGAGACTTCCCGCTTTGTGTCTTGGTCGGCTCCTGTGCTATCGGCGTGAGGAGAAAGAGGGGAAGACATTGACACAAACACGTTCTTCTTCCTTCCCTTTTCCCCCCCTGAGCCGCAATTTTCTTGATCCAAATTCCATTTTTCTTTTAGCACCTCCAAGTCATCATCAGGGTCAGATTCCTCTCCGTTTTTCGCATCCTCGCTCAGGATATGGTCGTCCAAGTCCTCTGCGTCTCCTCGAGAGGGACTGGGGCCCACTTCCTCGTCAGGCACCTCCTGTGACCCCCGCAAGGAAAATGTCAAGAGAAATCAGAGCATCTCTTAAGTCGATTTTTTCTCCACAATGTCTTACCTGTGTGTAAATGTGGACGTGGTAGACCTGAATGGAACGTGACGCGTTCTCGTCCAAGTTCCAGCGCCGCACGCCAGGACGCTCTCGCTCGATCCAGTCTATCATGTAGGACTCCACCTCCTCTAGCGACAGCTCTCGCCGCGCCCACAATGTCATATGCCGAATGCCCTTGGGAGTGTTGTACCTGTCAATATCAAAAGCGCCGGGACCGCGGGTCAAGTCAGAAGTTTCCTGACGTGGGGGCGCAAGAGACAACGGGATACGTACGGGAACTTGTTCTCCTCCAGGACGATTTCGTCGCGCGGCAGCACCGATTGGAGGATCCACTCCTCCCGGGAAGCGTACGTTGCATCAATGTAGTCCTGTGCTCGGGAAATACATTAGAGATCAATCCCAAAAGGAGTTAGTGTCTGGCGAAACTCTCCCCACATGCCCGCAGTCGCCTGCCCGACCCTTTTACCACAGACCCTCACTCTCACGCACCATGTGATCCCACTTTCTCTCCTTGCACTCTCTCGACCGGTCCCAGTATTCAATCTTCAGAGTGCGCCGGCACATCGCGTTCATGCTCGCAGGATGGTCCCAGTTCTCTTCCCCCCGGAGGCTATCATCTACTTCTCGCCTCATGGCGCCCTCCTCGTCATCTTCGCCGTTCTTTTTCGCGTCAATCTCCTTCACATCATGAGTCCCGTAGTTATCGCCACGCGCAGGAGAAGGAGAAGCGGACCGATTGTGGTAGGAGTGCCTCCGGCGCTTGAGTGAGGAGACACCCGAGCAGGCGGCCGTTTCAGGGGCCCTTACGGGGGTGGAGGCCCCTTCCGCGGCCTCCACCAGCCAGAAGGATGCGGGCTCGTCCGTTGCTTCCGAGCTATCATGGCTGCGGCAGGGAGAGATATAAGGAGACGAGTCACACGAGGTGGGCGGGATATTCTCCTCCCTTGCTTTTCGTTTCCGATTCTCCCCCCCATGGCGTTGAAAAGGGCGCTTCAGATGAGAATCCGCGCCCCCGTTGCCGGGACTGGAGAGGCTGGATGAGGTGGAGGGAGTGGACATGATCGGAACATTCAGTACCCTGCTCATAGAAGCGATGCTTTAGCGCACTTTCTGAGCAACACCCAACTGAGAAACAGAGTAGGACCTCGGTAAAAGAGGTGTCTGCGACAAAGTACCTGCCCGACGCAAGCACTCAGAATACGCTCCACAAGTGCTCTAAGGTGGAGCGTGAGACTGACTGACAATAGCCTGTCTTCATAGGTGAGGGAATGTGATTGAGCAAATGGTTCTAGATTTTCTTTCATTCAGCCACCACGACGCAGCCAAACAAGACCCTAACAACTTGCACACACTTAAATGTACAGAGGCAACAACTTCATGAATTTAGGAATGGTCGAAGTCATAGCACCCTGCGTGTGATTGAATGTACAGGGGCAAGTGATGCGCAACACTTTGCGGGGAAGCGGCCCGGGTGCGCGGAATGACGCGGCGCCGGGTCGAGGGAGAGCAAGGATAGCGCGAAAAGAATCAAAGACCCCCCAGGGAAAGCATCCACGTATCTTATGCCCAACGCAAGCGAAGCTTCGTCTGATTTCTTTAGGTGTGGCAATGGATTGTGCTTGCACGAAAGTGCGACTCGGCTGAGGACAGGGCACGCCCACGCAAGCAGGCTCGGGGAGAGAGCAACGACGGGGCTCGATCTGGCAACGAGAGGAAAGGCGGGGAGGGAAAAACACACGACCGGCCCTTTTTATACCTTTTTGGCTTACGCTGTGCTACACAACCTTTACATAGGTGCGCGTGCTCGTTAATTCCTCAGTTGACCAATTTGGTACGGTGTAAACTTACATCTTCAAGGTTGAGGGTCGAGGACAAGAGCAGTCGGAACATATTGCTCATGCGTTCTAAATGGACATCAAAAACTTGCGCTGAATTTATCCTATCAAGACCCGTGGGAGAGAATGGACGAGGTCGAATATCGTAATGGGTGCACTACCCGAAACCGACCGTCATTCGCATTGGATGACTCTCACTGGTCATGTTTCACGGGTCATAAAGGGGAGGTTCTGAGTTTGGATTTGCTTGGGCCTCAAGAAAACGGATCAGCGGTCATGGGCGCATCCATGCTGGCATCAGGGGGGGAAGACTCTACCTGCCGAATATGGGATGTTGCTGCGGGGCGGGCCATACGATGTTACACGGGTATGTTCGACGACAATCAGGGGATAAGCGCTGTCGCCTTTCTTGACAAGGATCGCCTCTTCGCTGCGACAAAAACTTCCATTTACGAATTGGACCTACGCGCTCCAGGTATAGTCGTCAAAAATGCAGTGGGAAGTCTGCCTGACATTGCTGACGATATGATAAACCAGATCTCGGTGCAAGCTCGACGCGGCAGCAAGAAGGTAGCAGTAGCTGACGACAGCGGGAAGGTCACCCTGCTAGACGCCAGCCTTCGCCCTCCAAAGCCCATACGGACCTTTCAATTCCCGGGAGGGGAAGATTTTTGTACGTGTGTAGCGTTTCGGCCACGCGTGCAGTGGGACCTGGCCTGTGGTTTTCACAGCACGAGTACCCTGGGCCTGTGGGACTCTTCGCGGGGACAGAGGGGGTGCCGAGCCATATCCGTGGAGGCGGGATCGCTGAGTGCTGCGGGAGCAAAAGACGCTGATGCCGATGATCCCACCACTGCTCCGTCGGCAGTCTCATCTTGTCAGCTTTTCAATCCCCCCTACATTAATGGCCTGTCTTTCTCAGCGGACGGGCGCTTCGTAGCAGTTGCCAAGGGCAACGGCGAAGTAGGCGTGTACGACTTCGTGGAAGGGAGCATGGTCGCCCTCCTCGAGGGGGGACATTCGACAAGCGTGGCTGGCGTCTCTTTCTTGGATGTGCAGGGTGCAGACTTGCCGGGAAAAGGAGCTTCGGGTGTGAGGGGACGGTCAGGGAGGTCTGGTCCCTTTATCTTGGCGTCCGTTGGGAACGACCGCGTGCTGAACCTGTGGGAATGCCCCTTACTTCCCGCCTCGGGTAACGATGTTCCCAGTGGAATAATGACGCCGGCAAGGGTCCTGAAGCGATTCAGTGGTTTGCCGGGAAAGCCCAACTGGATGGTCAGCGCCGTCCGCCCCTGTCAGGAGGCGAGAGAGGCGGGGGTGGTTTGCTTCCAGATTTTTGTGGCCACCACCTCCGCGCACATAGCTGTTCTTAACACATGTCTAGTCAAGCAAGAGCAGTAAAGAAAAAGGCAGTCTGCTGGCCCATGCACCGGCTTGCATGTGTCCATTGAAAGCCTGTGTCGTCACACCCACAGAAAGCTCAGACCCCCAGACCAATCACCGTGGTCTCGTTTTACTACCTCAGAAACTACGCTCTTTTTATAACCGCATTTTGATTCTTGAACCTGAGTACTCTAGCATCCGACACAGTGCTGTCAAAAATTGGCATGATCCATCTGAAGCTGCGGAACATTTCATGTCACGTTTCCGTCATCAACATTGATTACCCTATACAACAAGGACCAGACATCTGCCTTCTCTTACTTACTTTGCTCTACTCCTAATTTCGCCAGCCCCGATTATCCGCCTCTCGCTCCCCCCGCTGGCCCCTGATGCCGTCAGAGGGACCTCACGGTCCCGCCCACTCTGTCGCAGCCATCGCCGTCGGAGACGGCGGCGCGAGGCGCTCGTGTCGGACGATGCGTGCAGCAGCCTCTCGACGCGGTGGAAGAGCCCGCGCACCCCCTTGGTCGCCTGCCGCTCCGCGTAGGCCGCCAGGACCTGCCGAGAGAGGTCGGCCAGCGCCTTGCTCTGCACGGGCGAGGGCCCCGATGGGTTGGGGGAGGAAGACGGCAGAAGGGAGGAGAGTCCCTGCTCCGCGGCCAGGCTCCTCAGGTTGCCCAGCAGGGTGCCGACGATGGCAAGGCGGTCGCGGTCAGGGAGCGAGGCCGGCGGAGGGATGAGACCCCCGCTGAGGAGAGAGAGGCCACGCATTACCACCAAATTGGCATCGTCCAGCGCGCCCAAAATGTCTTCGATGAGCGCTTCTCGCAAGAAGGCCCCGCTGTCCGAGAGGACGTAGGTAAAGATCAGGTCCAGCGTCTCGCGATTGCTCAGCAGGCTATCCTCTGCCCTCGTTTCCGGCGCCGACCCCGCCTCCAGACTGAGCATGGCCGTCATGGGCCGGGACGAGGCCTCCAGCATACGCTCCAGCCGGTTCCACCGGATGCGGTAACGCACCCTGCCTGGGCGGGTGGTGATTCCGTCGCCCCACTGGTCGGGGGGCTCCTCCACGGGCACGAGCAAGATCTCCTGGAGGGCCAAGCGGAGGGCGGGCGTATCCGAGGATTGGAGCAGGTACTTGAGAATGAAGGGGTACACGGCCTGGGGGGCCGAGACAAGGAGGGAAGGAGGCGGTGGGCGGGTTGAAACGACATCGACGTTGGAGCGCGAGGGCATTAGGAAAGAGAGGTACAGGAAAAACATCATGTGACAACGTGTCAGGGTTTTGACGCCTCATGCCGGCCAGAAGCTGCTCTGCTTGACCGAGGGAGGCGTGCAG
>Ga0209925_1000337_pt1 | contig 24867 bp, 26 predicted proteins | sample SalPonR2_A_D1_MG_FD_185702 | JGI IMG/M metagenome (GOLD analysis project Ga0209925, IMG submission 185702) | Salt pond soil microbial communities from South San Francisco under conditions of wetland restoration - Salt Pond MetaG R2_A_D1_MG... ... | reverse complement strand
ATAAATATTCCTAATACAATTATGAGAACATTTAGCATTCGACCATTGATTGATAGAAATTTTATTAGGAGCAAGTTCGGTGAAATTATTCCTGATTGTGGACTTTCTGAAGAAATTGTAAAAAGATTCAATTATGATAAAGAATATGACACAAGTGATGTTAAAAATAAGCCCACTACACCTGGAGATATTTTCAATATAACGCTTTATCAATATATTGGAAAATTAGATGGTAAAAAACGATATAGAAAATTAGAAGATTTTAAAGAACATGACATAGTGAGACGTTATTCAAAATTAGGATTCAATATATTCACCACCAATTTTGAGAACAAAAGATTAATGCTATTAAAGCGTGTTAAAAAAAGAGTTAAGAAAAACATTATTGATAAAAATGTGATGGCTAAATTCAAAAGGAATTACAATTCTGGTCAATCATTAGGGGCTGCTATATTTAATGAACTGTATACGCCTTCTATGGAAGATGAATCTATAGTCCGCTTAATATCATTCTCGCTGGAGTTTAATGAGAATGGATCTGCTCCTCAGGATGATAAAAATTATTTTAATAGGGAAGGGAATTTCAGAAAATTTAATTCAATTTAACATTTAAATATTTAAATAATAAAAATAAAAATCAAGATGTCGGATGATAAGAAAAAAGTTAAAAAGACTCCAGGGAGACCACCTAAAAATATCACCACTCCCGTTGGCTTGTATAAAGGAATAGTTGAAAAACCTCATATAGAAGGAGCAATTAATGAGATCATCATTACTGAATCAATGATGATAAATAATTGCTTAAAAACATTTAAATCACTAGGTGCCGAAAATATATCAATTAATTGGTCCAAAGATAGATTAATTATTTATGCAGAGGTATTAGATAGTAAGAATGAAATGGCTGTTTCAACCGGGGTATCAAAAAGAGTGTATCTAGAATTTAAGGCAAAAGAAATTTATTCTTATTATTGCTCTGAAGAAATAACCATGAAATTAAAAAATATAAGTGATCTAGAAGAATTCTTTGAAGATCTCGCTGAGAATTCAGATAAAATAATTCTTTATTACAATGGAATTAGCAATGCATTAAATGCAGATATTATACAAAAATCACTAGGTAATCATAAAAGTAAAAATATAATTTCTATAGAATCAATCGAGCCAAATACTGAACATTTTAATTGTCCGGAGTCAATTGAAAATGTTGCGATTGAATTTAGATCTATTAACGCTTGTGAATTGAAACAATATTTGAATAAAAAAAGTAGAAAGAGAGCCAGCGAGTGTAAATTGGTAGCGAAAGAAAATATCATGACGCTTGATTTTAAGAAAATGGTAGGCAACACTCATACTTCAGAATTTGATAATAAATTAAATAAACAAATAATCAATCATAAACCTGATTTCATATTTGAAGCATCTTGGCCAAAAAGTGATATTTATAGTTTTTGTATTCACTTCAAAAAAACACTTAATATGTTTATCAGTGAAGATCAATTATTCTTAGTTTACAATAACAAGCCAGGAATTTATATTAAATATCTTATCGAAATTTAAAATTTCGATATAATATTTAAGTCATTTTATTCCATATTGATATTCCTGCTTTGACTCCTATTGCAATCGCTGCTGCAGCAATAACAAGCAGAATTAGCATAACTATGAATATAAAGATTTCGACAAGGAGCATCCACACAGTTCCATCATCCATTTTATGATAAATTTAATATTATTTTTTCTAAATTAAAAAATGAATTACATAATCGGTGGAGTAGAACGTAATATAAATCAAGTACAAACATATATTGAATATTCAGGTGGAGTTAATCAAAATGTAGGTGAAATACTTGAAGGAGCCCGTGCTGATCGGTTGGTTAGAAAGGTCCAACAAATTGTAGGATCTAAACAAATTGCTGAAATTGCATTAGGTGATCGAGACATTGCCGAAATTCCAGAAGTAGAAACACCTGATGATCTTCTAGGCATTTATGGAGGAGATGCTGTCAAGATGGCGATTGAAATAGAGCAATCATATGCAAGCCAGGCTCAAAATATGTACGATATGTAAATATTTTGATTTTAAATTTAATAATTATATATAAAAAACATGTCCTTAACTAGATTCTGTGATGATTGTGGAAATATTTTAGAATTACCTAATATTTCTACAGGCTTGATGGCTTGCTTGCAATGTGGAAATAAACAAAAATTACCTGATGACGATAAGACTATTTCTATCAATTATTATAATAGTGGTGGAAGAATTATTACAGATAATGAAATTAAGAGAGTTCTACATGAATCAACAACATATAGAATCAAACGTAAATGTCCAGAATGTGAAAATCCTTACATGGTAGTAATCAGTAATGACGATTATCAATTTATGTTTGCATGCCCAGAATGTGAATCATCATTTAAGCCCACTTAAGTGTTAATTAAGTATTATAATCGAAATTACATCCAAATCTAGATATGTCTGTAAAATTTTTTAATTGGGCTGCTCTTTTTTCTTGTAATTCCGAGAATCTTTTTCTCTTAGGATCAACCGATCTTTGTAAATCACCTGATTTAGGTGCGGATTTAGTAGAGCCTGCTGGTTTAGCACCGGCCGGCATATGATACTCCATATTCATAACACCAGGAGGTACTCCATTTAAATCTTCGAAAAAGAAGCTGTCTAGTTCACCATCACCATATATGTAATCATCTTTAGATTCAACTTTAATGTTCTTTTCTTTAATCTCGTTCCCTCCAAATTTTTCTAATTCATTATTTGTTTTTTCCATGAATAGTGAAATGTTTTTAATCACAATTTCTGTTTTATCCCAAAATTCTTTATCAGTAATGTTAACACCGATTGACATCAAGTATGTCCATACAATTCTAAGTAAATTGATCACTTCAGTAGGAGTCATTTGTCAAAATTTCCTATTATTTTAACTTGATAATTAAATTCACAAATGATAATTTAGAGGGAAGAATTCCTTCAAACAGATATAAACCGGGAGCCTCGAATAATCACCTGCATACATAACTGATTTTTCCATCTCTATTTTTTTATTCTCTATAAATTTAGGTACGTCCCCGCCGAGCAGGGTTTGTTCTTCTGCAAATATATCATATATTGATTTGTTTGATTTCAAATATTCTGTATACTTAGACACCACCCAGTTAATCATCTCTTTAAATCTTTTTGAAATATTTTTGTGATGATCTGAAGGAACTAAATTATGAAAACTAATTATGAATTTGATTGTGTCTCTAAAACTAGTTAAAACCTCTATTATATCTATACATGTTGAGGCGATAACAAATTCATCTCGATGAGTTTTATATTTTTCTTTAATTTTGTCTACGTATTTTCCATAAATTTCTGATAAATTTTTTTTAATCAACATCAATATATGAATATGCTCAGTAAAGAAGAAACTTTCACCAAAATCAATAGGATTGACATTGTATTTTTGAGCTAAAATCATTCCATCTTCAAATTCAGGTAATTTAAATAAATCATGAGTTTCACCTATCACTAAATTGCCGGTATGAAAATCGCCATGATAAAACCCCTTTCTATGAACATAAAGTAGAGCCTTCAATGATTTATAAAGTAGATTATTTACTTCAGTGAAGTATATTTTCTCACTGTACTTAGGAAATAAAACATCTCTCATAAAAATAAATACACTAAATGGAAGTTTATTCATCATGACAGTTAATGCTGTATTAGTTCTCGCTGCCTGAATAGCCATGTTATATTTAGAGTAGAATTTATTAGTTATTCCTCCTACAATCCCTGTCTCTTTGATATTTGGATAAACAAATGTTAAATTATCATCGGGATATAACACTCTATTGAAATATACATCTCTATAATCATCTATGTTAATATCTTTATTATACTTAATAGGGATCACTTTAATAATGCTTGATCCAGCGAGAAGCCCTTGTTGAATATCGCGAATATTAAGCCGATCATAAATGTGCCTATATAAATTATTTTTATGAGTCATCGTAACTACAGTAGTGAGGATCTGAATCTTAACGCGGTCCGTTAATTCATTCCAAAGTTTAATTACTACTTGCTCATTATGACGAGGCAGAATGTGAAAAGTGCTCATATCAAATAGTGCAGCGATATCGCTTTTATGTAGATTCATTCTAACTCCAGTCTGATCATAATTTATAAAATAAAATAATTCGATGGCTCTATCAAGTACTTCCGAATTAGTGGATTTATAAGGAGCCCCCATTGAAAGATAGCATTTCTTACTGAACTTGATAAATTCCGGTTCATCATAGTCGAATGTTTTAGGTAATTTTTCAGTTATATATAAATCACCTATTCGAAGATAATCTCCGTCATACATATTGTAAAATTCTTTATCATATGGATTAGAAGTGAATGTGTTTTCATTATGCTTGATTCTCAAACTCGCAACTGACCACATTTTTAATATAAAAAATTAAATCTTTCTAGCAGATTTATTTCTGCTTGGAATGTTAAATGCTTCATAATAACCAGGTACATTATACTTGAATCCATATCGTTGATCATATTTAAAATCAAGATGAAGATAAATTGGATAATTTCCTGCTAATTTTTGTTGAGATTCAACAGCTCTAAGATATGTAATATTTGATGAAACCTTATGAGATCTATAAGAGAAAGTGAAATGTGCAGTTCTTAATGAGGTAGGATTAATGAATAAAAAAGTCAAAAATATTTTTTAAACCTCCTTTTAACCAAAACAAACCAACACACTTGGAGGGGTACCCACCGTACCTATGAGAGTTTATCTCGCATTTCCTAAATGCACCAATAATCCACAATAAACCATTTTAACTCTCATCTCATCACCAGCATCTTCTTCACGTCTTCTTAAATCACCGATCTTCTTCTCTGCTTCCTTCATCTTCTTGTATCCCGCATCAACTTCTTTCACTTCTCTCATCATCTTAATCTTACTACACAACTCTGATATCTTCTCTGATAAATTCTTTCTCTCATCATATGTTAAATCAGAAATTGTAAGTTTACGGACAATACGGGATTTACAAAGATCAACATTTTCCTTCACGCTCTTCATATACTCTTCACTTTCGCCATCAAATAATTTTCTGACGTTTTCTTCAAGAGTAGAAATAGGAGCAGATTCCTTTTGAACATATTTAAATGAACCATCAAATAAAGCTTTAACTGAACAAGACATAATACTAATAAGTAGATATAGAAGATAAAAAAATCAAAATAATTTTAATCTCTTTTTTAATTTGATTTTTTTATTCTTTATATCTGCTTTCCTTTATTATGTTTGGTTCAGTTAAAGTTTCTTCCGCTAGTGTTTATGATTATTCTGGTGAATGCATTGCCTTTTTGAGAAGTGGTCTTTCCCCTGCTCAACTTCAAGACTTTGTATCTTCATTAAATGGTTATGTGATGTTCGAGATAGAATTCTCTAATAAAGAAACATTTGTCATGAACGTAATTTATCACTATGTCATTGGTTGTGGATTAGTCCATGGCTGTATTGATGATGTTGATGAAAATCTCGTGAACAAGTGTGATAAGATTTTTGAAAAGACGGTTCTTTGCAATACCTGGGGTTATGTAAGAGATTTCGATTACATAACCTGGGCTGTCCCTGCATGGAAACATTAATAATTCAATTCTTGATCTTCACAACCTAAAAAAATAAAAACACAAAAAACAAAAAACCTTAAAAAACAAAAAATAAAAAAATAAAAACAAAAAGCAGTTTAAAAATTTTTTTAGACTTTTTGATTTATAATTATTTTGATTTAACTAATAATAATTAGATTATTATAAATGGATCCATTTTCACTTAGAGATATGTTCATTAAGACGGTCGCCAAAAATGACACCGTTTATGGAGTATGTTGCGGAGTCAACATGGTTGTTGATGAACTTTCAGAATATCTCAAATGTGAAAAATGTGGAAATTTAGTAAATTATATCCCCCGCTTACTTCAATCCGCTGAATCACAAAAGACACAGCATACTAGTAAGGGAAAGATGTTTTATGGAATACCTACTAAAAAAACAAAAGATGAATCTGTGAAGGAATTAATTCAAGAATTCAAACTTCAAATGATTAAAAAATCTAATTCCGAAATAGATGATGAAGCGGTGTATATCGCTGCCGAATTGATGTATGAAGTATGTCATAGAACCCCTAAGAAACGTGAAAATAGACCTCAAATATTCGCAGCATGTTTATCATATGCTTGTCGTGAGTTAGATTTTTGTTTAACTGATCGTGAAATTGTTGCTAAAGTAGGATTAAAAGTAGATGGAATTAGCAAGGGTGAAACATACTTGATGAAACACATTGTATCCCAAGGACTAGATATCAGTTTAGATAAAATGAATTATGAAAATATAATCGTTAGACATTTAAAAAAACTTGTCTTTGAATATCAAGAAGATAGAGACGGTATAATTCACACTGTTTCACGTCCTTCAGATAGCCCTCAAAATATATCATTTTGTAGTGAATTAGTTCAATTAATGTTAGAAGAAAATATATGTCATAACATGTATATCACTACCAAAATCGCAGGAAGTATTAGATATTGGACAGTTAAATTTAATTGCCAGCCGATTATGAAGAAAAAAGATATAGCCGCTATTCTGGATATAGGTCAGCATACAATGATGGGCTGCTATAATATACTGGCTAACAAGTGTCAGCACTTACTTCCAGAACACATGAGATTATAAATCAAATTTATCAAGTGGATCTGCTGAGATGTGATCCAATACTTTAAGTAATTTTTTATTTCCCACTCTACATTGCTTTCCATGTGCATCACTATATGTATAATATATCTTTCCGGTTAATCGACTAAACAAAATCCTATAATATTTTTTCTTTGATTCAGGCAGTGATTGATCAGGGTTGACTATACAATCGACAGCATCTCTAAGTGGCTTTCTCATTGACTTATCAACTTCTAAATATTCTTCTATAGCCGCATTAGTAGTGAAAATATAATTATGAAATGATCCCCTAATTGACTTCGGAGCCTGAATCAAATTTTGAAGTAATATAATCAAAGTCAATCCGAAATGTCTACCTTTATTACAAATTTGTTCAAAGACTAATTTTTCTTTTCCTGATAAATTTTTAATTTCATCTCCTAAATCATTAATTAAGATTAATATATAAGGGTTGAATCTGACCATCCTGATTGGAATAAGTGCCTCATTTCTATATTCATCCAAGCAGACTTCGTTCTTCTCTATATATTTATTTCCCTCAGCCATTACATATCGATATAAATTTGATAAGATTTTTTCACAGGCTTTATATTCATGTTTGGGTACTTCATCTTTTTCCATCTTTTTAAGTTTTTTCTCCCATAGACCCAGTGTATGCGAATATAACCTAAGCCTCTCTAGCATTTTTCTATCCTTTCTGGTAGCATATATATGATTTAATAATCTGAGTCCATCTCTTAAAATAGGTAAACTTCGAGCCCTTTTATATATATTCCAATTTTTTTCAATTTCAGCAAACACTCTATTTAACCATGGTATATCCAACCTGTCTCGGATTAAACATCTTGAGGTATATCCTTCCATTGGAAAATAATCATCCGCTTCAGCAGTTCCACTCAGACAGACACAGCATTTGAAATTATCTTTATTTTTTGTTAACATCTCATTCACGATAAATGACTTGCCGCTTCCAGTTGTTCCAAGTACTAGATTTGTTCGGCATTTAATCACATCTTCACTAAATGGATTAAATGGATAAGTTCCTAACTTACCCTTAATATCAGGATATTTCTTTTCTTTCATCTCTTTTTAAGAAGAACCTAAAAAAAGATAAATAATTATTTTCAAATCAATAAAGAAATGATTAGACATTATGATTCCTGTGAATCCAGGTTGTTGAGTAGAATATCAGATAGAATAATCCATGGTCCAAATAAATATGAAGAACCAGAAAAACAACTCCATATATTGAATCTATCTGAACATGACTTAAATGTATCATTAGTCAAGGATGGAGTAATTATAAATGAATGGCTGATATATCCATTTGTAATTGGGCATTGTATCAGACCTAAACCAGATGAATATATTATCTTAGTGAATGATGATAAAAGGTCTAAAATTAAATCTAATCAATTCAAGAAAAAATCAAATGTCTACATAGGTTCGATTGATCTTGCTAATTTAGAATTACCTGCTGCAAATAAATTATGGATAAACGAGGTCTTAACAAAATCAGATACAATCCGGCTGATAGGAGATGGATGTATAATTGAACATAGAGAAGAATCAAAGTGGAGTTTTTCATATGTAATATTTTCCATTTTCTTCCTGTTAACGATCTCATTAATTGTCATAATAATAAGTTTCTACTTGATTAAAAATATAAATGATCATATTGAATAATTTATGTGATCCTATTTATATCAATATTCATCATGGATCAGATATCGAGAATATGGAAGATAAAAATCTATATCAAGGTAAATCTAATCCAGTTCAAGCAGGTGATTCCAAATACTTTCCAACTCTGGATAAAGATGCAATTTATATAACCAGTTATGATTCTACTAAAAAAATTTATAGAGGAAATCATGTTTATATTCCTAATTTAAATATAGATGATCCTGATTCAGCAAAATTAGAAATATGTGAAGATGTATATGGTGATTTTAATTTCGCAGACATGGATAGACATACTGATTTTGATCCTGATTTTATTCTAGGGATGAGTTATGTAATCCCAAGTTATATTTGCTATTGTTATAATATCAGTATTTTTATAGGATTCATAGTCATAATTGCTATCGCGGCTGCTGTTTTATATTTATTACTTATTTAAAATTAAATTTTACTAATTAAAAACTATGAATGTCAGAGCAGGATTAGTATATGAACTTTGTAGTAATCATATTAGAAAAAAATCACTAATTGAAATTATTTGGTTTTCCGGTTTACATGAAAATATATTAGATTTTAACAAAATGAAAGAAATAATTCCTATCTTAGAAGAAGATCTAGGCTTTTTAGACATGCCTATCGATGAATCACATGTAAAGTATTTCAAGAAAAATAAAAATTATCTAGAAAATTACTTGCTTGATAACCATGTTAAATACAATGGCAAGGTGATTAAATTAGATAATCAAAGACTCAAAATGGATCTAGTTCATTATAATGAAGAAATAAAATTAGGAAATGAATTTATCAGGCTTTGGACAAAAACAATTATTGATGAAGAGATTCATGGATCAGGGTCTAAATACCACCTTTGTCATTCCAATTACTCAGAAAATTATGAAGAGTTTATTAAGAATCTTGATATTTATTACAAGCGTGTTAACAAAATTTATAATGCGATAGCAGTTGTCGAAGCATTTTCGTTATACAAAATTCCAGGCAAAGTGGATATATCAATCAAGAAGTACAATAAGAAATCAAAAGGTCATGTCGCTGAGAAAAAAGTGATTAAATTATTAGAAAATCTAGGATTTAGTATATCTACTTCAACTAGAGATACAAAACGTATTTCATTTAACTTAACCTTATCAGGCAAACCTGATGGATATATAATTAATTGTCCTATCAAATCATTTAACGGGGCATATATCGAGATTAAATATAAACCATATGAAAAAATGAGATATAGTGATAATTACCAGATTTATTCATATTACGGAATTTTTGAGAAACCTATTTTGTTGATTAATTATTGGAAAAACAAGTTAGAATATAGATTCTTCAAAACTGCTGAATTGGAATCACATTGGAAGTCAATTAAGCGTAGACTAAGAGTAAATTGTAGAAAAATTTATAATTTAATAAATGTCAGTGATGTCGATTCATTTGATAGACTGTATTCAGCCTTAGAAAATGATAAAATAAATTTTACTTAATAATGTTTGATTCTTTATGTAAATGAATATTAACTTTTTTATTGATCATCGTGAAAGAAGAATTATAGATGAATTCAAAATAGCCTTTTCTAAACCCAATGTAATGAAGAATAGAGGGGTAATAGATTATTCAGTAGATACTCTTCAAGCAGGAGATTATATAATTTGTGATCAAACAAATCGAGTGTTATGTGCGATTGAGAGAAAAACACTTCGTGATTATGCTGATTCATTAGTTGATGGAAGGCATGATAATATTGAAAAATTATTAAAACTCAGAGAGGAAACAAATTGTGAAATTTATTATCTAGTCGAAGGGTCAATAGATCCAAGTTATTCAACAGTGATTCGGGGTAGAATTAGTTATAAAAATATTGCATCTTCAATCAGGCATCTGGAAATAAGAGATAATATTCATATAATTAGAACTAAAACCCCTACTCATACTGCAAAAGAATTAAGATTTCTATGTGAAGTTTATTCAGATTTAGCTAGCCGAGATACATTCCGTGAAATTAAGGGTAGTTCGCTAGCAGAAGTTAGCAAGAATTGTGAAGTCAGTGAAGAAACTAAGTTAAAGAATAATATTTATGCAGCGTGGTCTTCAATTAAAGGGATAGGAAAATCCGCCTATATTCTAGCAGAAAAATATTCGATTTACGATGTTCTTGTTCATAACCTACCTGGATTAGATGATATTAAAATAAATAATCGAAGTTTGTCTAAGACCGTTAAGGAATTACTTAAATCTGATTTAAATGAAGTTCAACAAAAATTAATTCTTTCTTCTATCCCAGGTGTAAGTAAAATATCAGCAGGTAAAATTGCATCAAACTTTCATCTGATTGATTTCTTTGATCAATCTAAGAAAAACGAAATAATTAATTTTCAATTGACGGAAAGAAAAAAATTAGGTAATGCAATTTATTCCAAGGTTGTAGAAATTATATCATCTAAAGTTAATGATCTAGAAACACCTCAAACCAAAGAAGAATAGATTCTTTTAGCAGCATTCGCGGCTGTAATTTGATATCTTCGTTAATAATATAACAATTCTGATCTCGATCTTTTTTTGGAGTTGGCTGATAATTTCATGTTCATTGTTATATTTTTTCTTATTTGATATATAATAATCTTTTCCTCTTTTTGAAATCCTTATACTCCCGGTATTGATTGTTAATCCACGGTTAACTTGTTCTATAATAGAAGGATTTACAAAGTAATATATTTCTTCATCAAGTGATTTAAGTTGTTTCGGTATAATAGTAGGATTTAATCTTTCTATAATATCGTCATCGATTAATGAATATTCATCAGGAAATTCTATCATGTAGTTTGTTTCACCATTTGCTGACTTTGCTATCTTTTCATATTGATAAATCAATTTGATCACTTCTAAATCTTTTATAATAACATTTTGATATTTGATATTCCATGTTTCTAGATGTTCCTTGTATCCGAGTGCAACGTCATTTACAATCAATACTTCAGGAATCGACTTGCCTAATATTTTGAAATTGGAATCGTAGTTATATATAATTATTGGAGCCTCATTGATATCTTCGAATAAAATAATTACCTTCATCTTCGAATTTATAAAAAATTAAATCAAATTTATATAATCCTTGAATTATAAAGCCATCCCTTAGTCCATAATTTAATTCTAGGTGAATCAAGAATTAATAAATCCTGAGATTCAAATCTACAATACTTAAGTATAGAAATTAATTCTTTATTCTTTGTTTTGATCTGTTCAAATTTGATAGGCTGGGCTGTAAATGATCCACTAAAATTAGTTATTTCATGTTCGTTAATTTTGCCTATTAATTTTTTATTTGAAGAAGCCATCATATATCCTATCAATCTAGAATAATCATGATCAGGAATTAACAATCCTGAAATTAATCTATATACAGTAGGTTCATTTTTTATATTTAACTTAGTAGATTCCTCATCAATGATTCTATTTAACTTGCTTAAAATTGATCCATAAACATCTGCAATTGATTTTATATCTTCATTAATCAACTCTTTAGGTTCGCTTATAAATATGTTATCCACAAAATTATAATTAGATGGAATATTATATTTAGTTAGCAATTCTTGATATTGCTTCATAACATATCGAATAACCGGGTGTACAATCGGAGTGTCAATATCATGATATGATTTATAATCATCTATCTTGATAAAAATCTTAGTTGGATATGTATAGGAATAATTAATTCTATGAATTGATTCAAATATGTCAATCTTGGTTAAATCACCTTGGATTCTAAATATCTTTTTTTCATTGTGAATTTCATATACAAGAATTAGTTCATTCATCTTTAATAAAAAAATTCTAAATCAAATTTAATCATTTATGATATAATTATCATCATCTTTATCAAAATCTTCATCTTCAATTAAATCTTGATCTTCTTCAGCCTCTGCCTCATTTTCGATATCTTCACCATTTATTGCATCCATATCATTCACATTATCAATGTCAGCCGAGTCAATATATGAATTTAAATATCCAAATTTCTCAATAGACATGATTGTCTCAAAATAATTTTCAACAAATATTTTACCTAACTTAGGTAGGTCATTATAAATTTTATCACATACAACCAAAATATATTTTAATACCCAAAGAAATACATCTTGAGGTTTCCAGTATGATAATAATCTATAAAATGCTGATTGAAAAATTTCATTATCTGTTTGCTGATTATCACTTGGAATAGGATCTATAAAATTTTTATATTTTTTAGAATCGAACTTAGTAGGATTAACATTAGCCTTGCTGTAATATGCAGCATTTACACTTTTATTAGGTGAATTTAACATAGACAAATAAGTGCTAATTAACAACTCTGCATATCTATAAATCGTGAATAACCTAGGATCGTCAGTTGATATGATCTCGGCAGGTTCTATATTCCCAGATCTAATCAGCCTAGGATCTTGACGGCGGGTTCTACCTAAAAATTTAATTTGATACGTGGTGTATTTACTTGATATTTTTTTAATCAGGCCATATAATTTTTCTTCAATTATAAAACTGTATTTTGAATCTGAAGTTTTGATCTTTCCTGAACTGAGTAATTTTTTCTTTATAAATTTAGCAGATTTAAATTTTATCACCTTGTTCCGGGTCTCAATTAATTTAGTGATTTGATTAGGCTTGGCTATACCCATTTTGTCTAAATAAATTTTCTTATCGTCATCAATCATATACCACTTAATTGATTTTGGATAGTCAACATAGGTAGTTAAAAATCCTGCCTCATTTTTATATAATTTAGATTTTTTCTTATCAACTTCTATCTCCCAATTGATAAAATTTCCATTGTTATCATAAATATAATTTGCCGCATATGAAATTGAAAATGTATATTGATCAAGCTGCTGATAATAATTAAAATAATCAGACACCTTCCTGGATTGATTTAACTTTTTTCCAAGTTCGATAAAATAATTAAAAATCTCAGGATCATAAACATTTCCTGATTTATATCCAACTATCATTCTTCCAATTTTTTGATCCCTATATATATGATTCTTAGGATCAGAAAAGTCAACAATAAATGAATAAAGATTTTTTTCATGTTGAATGGTCTGCTCAGGAATTCTATTAAACCCAGTATAATAATTTGCAATTGTTAATTTTTTATAAACATCTGATTTTATAATTGAAGGCATTAACGTTCCTCTAGTTGCGTTGTCATGACCGACACAAAATATATTATACATGATCGAGTAAATCACGTCATTCAAAATTGATCTTCTTGATACTTCTTCATTTACGAATTGAATCTCAGCCTTGTATTCATTCTTCAATTTATGAAAAGCATCTTTGATTATATGTGATATAATTTTTGAATTTGCTACAATGCTTTTATATTTAAATGAAATGATAGGCATAAAATGTGCAGCCAATTCTTCCAGAGTAGTTCCTTTAAATCCAGGTATCGAAATATTATCTCGATCATTCATCCATATCATCCCGATATACATGATGGTATATGTATATGAATATACTTTGATTATATCATAGTCAGTAATGTTAAATGGATTGGCTTCATATAGTTTGATAATAGGAGGGGTTATAACATTTGAAATGTGCTCACTTAAATTTTTCATAGAGAATTCATATTTGAATTTAAATTGACCAGTTGCAGCATAAATTCCATTATACATCTGTGAATTTATTTCAAATTGACTAGACTTAGCGGCATAGAAATTTGCTCTATTTTTTTGTAGCATTTCAAAATCTTCATTTGTTATAAAATCAATTGTTTGATCTTTGAATATTTTTTGATTGCAATATTTACAGTAGTAAATTTTATCTTTGATAGGAAGTGAAAAATCTGCTAAAACTTTGTTCATTTTTCGTTGATCTTTTTCTGAGTAAATATTCATAACTAACTCAATTACATGGTTGCATAAAATTTCTTGATGACAACTTTTACAAAAATATAAATTATCTCTTTCCTCGGATATTTCTTTAATTTCATCAATCAATTCTTTTGCCTTACGTTTTGTTATTCGACGCTGACCTGTTCTAATTGGAATAAATTCATGTATAATCTTAGTATGTGTTTTACATGGCTTGGTAGATATCTTAATCTGCTTTTCCAATATTTCATTCAACTTTTTATATGTTTTTTTATTCACATATTTGATTAATCCTGGAACACTTTGAATCTTATATCGATCCACAATATATTTAATTTCTATGTGATTATCTATTTCTCTTTCTGATAGAATTAATAGTTGATTTAACTCCGATAGTTGAATCATATATTGAATATATTTATTGGACTCTATCTTATTTGAAATCGCAATATAAGTATATCTATCAAGGACTGATTTAAGATAATCTTCATCATTTCTAATTACAGCAGTTATAACTTCAATCAAGCCTAAGTCAGCCAGTCCATGAATAACTGAAAATGTATCAAGTTGATCTAGTTCTGTAGAGAAAATAGTAGATATATATGCATTAATTATTTCCATATAATCATCAGTAATTTTACCTTGATTTGAAATAGATGGATGAACCGTTTTGTAATTAAATATTCTCTTAACATCGGGTTGAGATATTTTTTCAGATTCAAGATGCACAACTGACTTAATATCAAATAGCAATTTTTGTTTTTTATAAAGCGATCCAATATTGGCTAAATCATAATCTGAAAAATTATAATCTTTATTTAATAGTTTATCAACATGAAAATCTCTATTGATTGGGTAATTATGAATAGGTCCTAGAATAAGCATGTTCATATTAACTACTCTTTCATGGTCCTTGAAATCAAAAGATCCTTCTACCATTAAATTATTCATGATTAATATATTCCTGATAATAATTTTTATACTCGATTGTTCAACAAATAATAATAAATCTTTGTAGTGTTCATCCAGGCTATTTGATATCATTTCGATCCAGACATCGGATAAAGAAGGAAATTGCGATGACAATATAATCTTATATGTCAATACATTATAGTTAACTACGCTATCCGAAGTAAATGCTTTAATCTGTTTCATCTTTATGGTATAGATAATTTAATTTTTATTGATAATTCACATTATATTATATAAAATCAAGATGAGATTCTATTTTTATAACGTTTACCATGCTGATGATTTACAATTAGAACAAAGTGAACGAAGAATTGACTTCATATATTGCTGTAGAGATCAATCAAAACATACAGTCGACATTATGGATGAAGTTTTAAATCACCCTGATAATGAAGGTGTCGATATAATTCCAGGAACTATCTTAGATAGTGAATTGCGAGTAATTAAGTCTCCTTCCTATTATTCATTAATTGATAATGAAGACAAAGATGGAGTTAAGTATGAATTAAAGGATGGAACAACAATTAATTTATATAGATGGAATGGTGAATTAAGAATGGGTACATGTAATTCATGGGATATCAGCGGATTAGATGAATATGAAAAAGGAATGACATATGAAGATTACTTCACTGAAGTATTAGAAAAAACAAATACAATGTCATTAATCGATAGAATAGGTGAAAATGATATGTACACGATTACCTTTACAAATCCTTATCTCCATTTACTCGAAAATAAATATATAATCACTACATTTTGTGAAGATCTTCATTACTTGATCAGCCTCCCTAATACAACTTTGAATAAGCATAATTATATTACGTTGAATGGAAATGTAATTAACGTTCACGAATCTAAAACTAGAACAAATATTACTAGATTTTTATATTCAAATAGGAGAAGATTTAGATGTGAAACATATGATCATGGTTTATATAAAACGGCTATTCATATTGCGTGTTCTAAGAATCATAGATTAATTAAGAAGATTGGAAACAGAGTAATTAATGATTATATGAATGAATTATACCAAGCCGTAGATGAATATTTTGAAGAATGCATCAACGAAGATGTTCCATTTAAATGTCCTAAAGAAATTATAGATTTTGATTATGCTAGAAATGTAATCTTTAATGGCAAATATAAGAAATTGTTATTTAAAATTTTATGTCATTATTCAGAAACTGAATGAATATAAATCAATTAAGTGATTGTATATTGGATTTAGAGCCAAATACTAAGAATTATCCTATTAAGTCTCACCTCGTGAATGGATTGATATCGATTATAATTAGAAATCCATTTCATGATATTGAATTAGTCAAAATTGAAGAATATATAACTAAGCAAATAAACATAGATAAGAATAAAAAATTAGCAATATGTGAATTAAGTGATGAAAAATTTATATCTGATCTTAAATCCAGATTAAGTATATTTAACAAGTTTAAATTTGAAGATCGTGAATATATTTTAGAAGATCACAAAATTATATCAGGAGTGATAAATGCAAATAATACTTTATCCTCCGTTAATATATTATCATTGATTGATGAAGATGATAAATCTATATATGTTTATATCCCGCTAACTTCGAAAGAAACAATTATAGGATATCAAAACCAATCAATGAATATTCCATATAATGGAGCTTATCTATTTTTCAATCCCATTAAGATTAAGTTAATTAGAACCGGATATGAACGGGCATTTATTTTATGTAAATTTGGATACAGAGCCATTAAAAATTAAGAATAATTTCTTAATTTTTTTATTGTCTAAAAAAATTTTTAAACGTCCATTTATTACATAAGTCAACTTCATTATACCTCACGGTGATAATCAAGTACTTTCTTCGATCTACAAAGAAAGTTCGCTTCCAGATATACAGATTAAATCTCTATATCCTGCTTCAGAGTGCAATAAAACTCAAAACTAAATTTTAGTCTTGATTGGGGTCGGGTAAAAACTTACAATCGGACTTGGTGTTCTACCTGCAACCAAATAATTGTCCTGGGGGAAATGGGAAAATTTAACGTGGAGGTCTTTTTGCTCTTCTTAATAATCTACATCGATCCATTAAATTCTTGTAAACATTTGATCCTAATTGGAGGGCACGTTTTTCATTACCCATCACATACAGAAAGGAGAATCCATTTGCATCGATATCATAGTCATACTTTTCATGTCCATCATATACATCAGGATTAAATATTTCCATTATAGATATAAGGTTAACAGGATTAGGAGATCTAGTATCTTTTATATTCCATGATTTTTCTACTTGTTTATAGTCATTAAATTCTTCATCAGTAATGAGTGAATAAATAATTTTAATCCTATAAAGAATGATCCTATGAGAAGTTTTTAAAAATTTCTCAGAAACATTAGGATGGATAACTAAATCAGTAAATCTATAATAGAATAAATCAAGATTTAATTCTCCTTTAGAAATAGCATTAAGAATGGAAAGATGATCAACAGATTCATGAGCAAGACTACGAATAAATATTTCATTGGTGTAAATTTCATTGTTAATAAACCATGAAATAACTTCAGATCCTACAGGATAATGAAGGAAAGCATTTTTAACTTCAGTATCATTTTTAACAAAATTGTGAACAATATCGGGATTCAATGATTGAAGATAAAATACTTGGTTAGTCCGAAAGGATGAAATAATTGTACTAACAAAAGTAAAACGTTGAAAGGAGAATAAGTCAACTTCAGATTCAAAACTCATAATGACAGGCTAACCAGATATAGAAACTAAAAAAATCAATTTTTAATTTGATTTATAATAAGATAAAATTAAACAAAATGGATATCAATTATGAAATAGTCAATAACAAGGTGTGTAAATTTGAAGAAATTATCAAGAGAAATAAAAGAATGCTCAAAAACGGCACTTATAATTATACTAGTTGGACCATTTACGTTGGGGTAATGAATAAATCCATATCAGGTAATTGGTTTAAGGATAACCTTGATAATTTCACCTCAATAGATGAACTGATTATGTTTCAATGTAAACAAATTGACGATGATTGGTTTGATAATGATCCTCTTCCAGATGATTTAGTTGGATTTACAATTGTTAAGTCTAATCAAGTGGGAAGCAAGGAGAAAGTGGGATCAGCCACGATATATAAAAGAGGAAAGAATTTGAATAAGTCAAATAGAACCAATGCATTTACTCAGGCTATATCTGAGGCAAATAAAAAATACATAGATAGAATTGATAAAGATTCTGATTTGATTAAGCCGATGCTAGCAAAGGGCGATGCAATTTTAGCAGAAAATGCACTAGATGTAATCACCGAGTTGACTAACCAAAATAAATATAATTTCTCTATTCAATATAAGTATGATGGAGTACGCTGCTTAGTAAAGGTATCTAAAAATAAATCAGTTAAGTATTCTAGAAACTTAAAAAAAATAATTTTATCAGATGAAATTGATCAAGCCTTAAAATTATTTTATAACGCCGCTCACAAATTTGCAGGTGATGAATTTTTAATTGATGGAGAAATTTATCATCACGATATGAAACTGAGTGAAATTAACGGTTATATCAGTAGACATGCAACAAATGAAAAAAGAATGTTAAAGTATTATATATTTGATATTGTACCTATTAATCAAGACATTGATCCAGATTATGAATCTAGAATAATCCTTCGAGATTCTATATTTAAATTTGCTATGGAAAATTTGACAGGAAACGATCTGAAATTGATATCTCATTATTTGATTAATGTAGAGAATTTTGATTGGACAGAACCTGAAATGATTTTAATGAAATATAATGCAGCCTTACAAAATGGATATGAAGGATTGATGATGAAATTACTTAACTCTCCATATTTACCTGATTCTAGAGATGCTATGTTCAAATTGAAACATTTATTTTCAGAAGAATTTACAATCACTGGATTTAAAGATGGAGTAGGTAAACATAAAGGTCTTGTAATTTTCATTTGTCGAGCAACTAGAGAAACGGTAATAAAGGCCATTGAATTTTTAAGAAGAAAAAATCCTACATTTGATATCGATATCGATAAGGCGATGCTTAGGAAAACATTTGGAGTATTTTCAGTAGCACCTAATTGGAGTGATGAAGAAAGAAAAAAAATGTTTGTTAAATTTAGAAAGAGAGAAGATAATGGATATACCCACTTTGAGAATAATTATCAAGGTAAGTTGTTTACTGTTGAATTTCAAGATTATAGTGATAAGTTAGTTCCGATTAGACCAAAAGGAAAGGCTATCCAGTTTGATAGAAATTACTAACTATATCGGAATTAATCTGAAGGATGATCAGCAGCATATCATACTCTGATAATTCATATTTAGAATAAAACATAATTTTTTCTTTATCTACAATGATTTTTAAGTTTTCATCATAATTGACAATTGATGTAGATGAAGTGTGATCAACAGTGAAATTCCCAACCTGATCAACCCCTTGAAGTACGTTGAAAAAGTCAATGGAAATCTCTGAACCTGAATACAGATACTTAAACATGATTAGACTTAGAAATAATTTCTATCAAATTTTTGATTTTTTTAGTTTCTAATCCTAGAATTTTAGTATGTCTTCTATTAAATTCGTTGTTTCCAATTTCAAGATCAGTTATGCTAAGGCAAAACAGGTAAAGAAGGAATGTGAGAATCAGCTTGATGATTCCATTGATATTTGGACCAAGGTAGGTTTACATTTAATGTTTGGAAAGGAAAATTTCGTGATTAATTACGGATCAGCACGGTTAAGGATCATATTGACTCAGTATATTAAACTCTACTCTAGAGAAATTATCATGAAGGCTATCAGCAAATATTATTCTAATCTCGAATATACATCAATGTCCGCATCAACTCCAAAGAAATTACACCATGCACTTAATTCATCTACAAATGCAATTTGTAAATATATCAGATATAAGTTTGATTACGAACCTATGTCTCTCCTCGGGATTTTTAATGAGATATACATGCTCAAGTGTTTGAAAGGTAATAACCTTCCTCATACAAATGACTCCAATTGGAGTAGTTTCTTTGGAAACTTAAAATCAGAAGATCCTAGATTCGGTGAATTAAAAGACAAGTCTGAAATTTTCAGATATTATGCAAAGACATTAACCCCATTACTCTATAGAAATATTGAGTTATTAAAATCTACATTAAATATTGATAATTTAAAAGTAGAAAAAACTTCTAAATATAAAATTGAAGGTGTTTTTACTCCTGATGCTGTTATTTCTGCTGGAGGTAATCTTTATATATTAGAGATTAAATCAAGTACAAAGCAGGTTGAAAATGGGTCTATTCAGGCTTTCTTCGATCTATGTAAATTTAACAGAAATGGAATATTTAATGTAAGTGGGGCCGTATGTATATCTACCTATTCTAATCCAATGTGTTGCCTGTATTCAATGTAAAATAAAAATTAAGCAAATTATATATCTGTTAAGGTATATATGCTTTTATAAAATTTTTAGGGACTTAGAATATGAAAAAATTTTGATTTTTTTTGTTTCTATATCTAGTTAGGTTTAATATGTCAGTCAAATTTAGTATTTACAGTTTGGACAATTTCTCATTTATTTTCGCTCAAGATGCCCCTTTATTCGAGCGTCTTCAAAACCTAACTATTCTCTTCATCGATTCCCCTAAATATGAAAATTGGATGTCTTCATATGTAAAAGCTATCATTGATGGAATCGGAACAAAAACACTATTTGAATATTTCAATAGATGGTTTTATCAAAGAACTCAATCATTCTGCTTCAAATTAGTTCATCTCATTTGTGATGAATTACTTAGTCTTGATCAAGTCAAGGCTGGATTAGAACCTCATTTCTATCCTCTATTTGAAAATGAATTACCAAATGCATCAGCAATATTACTATCAAATCTTGATAGTTGTGGTCATTTAGTCAAGGCTGAATGTGCTACTCAATTTGCTCAAAGATTATTTGGTATGTTTCAAAGAAAAGAAAGCAATTTCTTTAGTCCTGTTAAAATAGGAGATAACATATTCAATATAATCATGCATGATAAGTTCAATGGTGAAATCACTAATGGAAGAAACTTTAGAATCCACTTCAAATCTGCCTATTGTGATTCTACTTATTCATGGAAATTAATCTATTTCTGTGAAGCGGAGTGCTATTCAACTTCATCAAATAGTGATTTTATTCACCTCCTTGTCCATTCACTTCATATCTTTTAATGGACATCAAAACAAAAAAACACAAAAAACCAAAAAACCCAAAAAACCAAAAAAAATCACCTCACTTCACGATTTAAATATAAATTAATATTGGGACGCAGCTGGGTTATGACCATGTTTTACATGTCGCTCTGTCAGTGGAAGCTAACACTATTAGTTTGTATTTAAATCAACACACCCCTTTAAAAATTTTTTTAGACTTTTTATTAACCAATTGAGAAATGATGGAGTTTCATTAATTTGATTTTTTATAATTACCTGATAAATTATGTATTCACTTGAATTGTTAAAAGATCAATTTCCAAATATTGGATTTAAAGAGGGTTATTTAAATTTAAATAATATTAGCAATATTTTTAGACATGCTGCTATTTTTGGTCATTTAGAAGTATGTGAATGGTTAATGCAATTTAATCCTGATGTTCATGTTATTAATGTTGACGCCGCATTTAGATATGCTGCTGAAAATGGTCATTTACATATCCTTAAATGGTTAATGCAGTTTGGTCCGGATGTTCATGTCAAAAATGATGAGGCATTTATAAAGGCTGCTCGTAATGGTCATTTACATATCCTTAAATGGTTAATTCAATTTAATCCGGATGTTCATGCTATTAATTGGGCATTTAGATGGGCTGCTTGTAATGGTCATTTACATATCCTTAAATGGTTAATTCAATTTAACCCAGATGTTCATGTTATTAATGAGGCATTTAGATATGCTGCTCGTAATGAGCATTTACATATCCTTAAATTCTTAATTGAAATAGATGGAGATTTGATTAAATTACTCAACGAGGAACAATTAGAAAAGTTGATAAATTGCATTAATTTACAAAGAAAGAAATCAGCAAGAAGAAATTATTTTTTTTCAACTTGATCAAGAATAAATTTACATTTGATAGATTATTTTTTAACAAGGATGATTATGAACTTACGTGAATGATGAATTTAAATTAGGCTGATTATAAATTTAGAAATTGAAAGTAAAATATTTCAACATGCTTGATCAAGAATAAATTTTGAAATTGAGAGAAGATATATTTTTCAACTTGAATGATCATGGTTGATCAAGAATAAATTCAGATTGAGAGAAAATATATTTTTTCAACCGGTGATTATGAAATTGATAGAAATATTTTTCAACATGGATGATCAGGCTGGTTATGAAATTGAAAGTAAAATTATTTTTTTCAACATGATCAAGAATAAATTTTGAAATTGAAGAAGATATATTTTTTAACCAAGTTGATTATGAACTTAGTGATAGATTATTTTTAACATGGATGGTTCTGAGATTGAGAGAAGATATATTTTTTAACCAAGTTGATCATGGATGATTATGAACTTGCTTAGTGAATGATGAATTTTAACCTGGCTTGTTATGAATTGATAAAATATTTTAAAGCGGATTATGAAATTGAAAGTAAATTATGATAAAGGCTGATCCTGAAATTAAAAGTAAAATATTTAAATACACTTGATCAGAATAAATTTAGAAATTGAACAAGTATATATTTTTCAACTTGATTAATGGCTGATCAAGAATAAATTAGAAATTGAAAGTAAAATATATTTTTTAACCAAGATGAACCTGGATGATTATGAATTTGCTTAGTGATAGATTATTTTTAACACGGCTGATTATGAATTGATAGAGGTTGATAAAAAATATTTTAACATGGAATGATGAATTTGATAGAAATATTTTTCAACACTGTTGATCAAGAATAAATTAGAAATTGAAAGTAAAATATATTTTTTAACCAAGATGAACCTGGATGATTATGAACTTGCTTAGTGATAGATTATTTTTAACACGGCTGATTATGAATTGATAGAGGTTGATAAAATATTTTCATCTGGATGATCGCACTTGATTATGAATTTGAGAGAAGAGATATTTTTTAACCAAGATGAACACGGTTGATTATGAACTTGCTTATGAAAAATATTTTAAAGCGAATGATGAATTTAAATTGGGCTGATTATGAAATTGAAAGTAAAATATTTTTCAGCTTGATCAAGAATAAATTTAGAAATTGAAAGTAAAATATTTTTCAACATGGATGAACACGGATGATTATGAACTTGCTTAGTGAAAAATATTTTTAACATGGATGATTATGAAATTGAACTTGATAGAAGATATATTTTTCAACTTGATGAATAAGAATTTAGAAAGTGATAGAAATATTTTTAACATGGTTGATTATGAACTTGCTTAGTGGAAAATATTTTTAACATAGAATGATGGATTTTAACCTGGATGATTATGAACTTGAAAGTAAATTATTTTTTCAACATGGATGATCAGGCTTGTTATGAGTTGATAGAAATATTTTAAAGCGGATGATGGATTTAAATTAGGCTGATTATGAAAGTAAAATATTTTTCAACATGGATGGATAAATTTAGAAATCGAAGAAGATATATTTTTTAACCAGGCTGATTATGAAATTGATAGAGGTTGATAGAAATATATTTTCAGCTTGATCAAGAATAAACTTTGAAATTGAGAAGAAGATATATTTTTTAACATGATCAAGAATAAATTTATATTTGATAGAAGATATATTTTTTAACATGGATGATCAGGTTGATTATGAACTTGAAAGTAGAATATTTTAAGATGGATGACGGATTTAAGATTAAAGGCTGATTATGAAATTGAAAGTAAAATATTTTTCAGCTCGATTAAATTTAGAAATTGATAGAGATATATTTTCATCTGGTGATCAAGAATAAATTATGAAATTGAAAGTAAGATATTTTTCAACATGGATGAATTTAGAAATTGATAGAAGATATATTTTTTAACATGGATGAACACGGCTGATTATGAACTTGCTTGTTGATAAAGGTTGATAAAATATTTTAAAGCGAATGATAAATTTAAATCAGGCTTGATATGAACTTGATAGAAATATTTTAAGATGGAATGATGAATCTAATTGAAAGTAAAATATTTTTTAATATGATCAAGAATAAATTTATATTTGATAGATTATTTTCAACATGGATGATCAGGCTTGATCAAGAATAAATTTAGAAATTGAAAGTAAAATATTTTTCAACATGGATGAATAAAAATTGAGAAGAAGATATATTTTCATCTGGATGTTCATGGTTGGTTATGAACTGCTTAGTGAAAAATATTTTAAGATGGACGGCTGATTATGAAATTGAAAGTAAAATATTTTTCAACATGATGAATAAGAATTTATATTTGATAGATTATTTTTTAACCAAGATGATCATGCTTGATTATGAACTTGCTTGGTGATAGATAAAATATTTTAAGATGGAAAGATGAATCTAATTGAAAGTAAAATATTTTAAAGCGA
>Ga0209925_1000336_pt1 | contig 24873 bp, 25 predicted proteins | sample SalPonR2_A_D1_MG_FD_185702 | JGI IMG/M metagenome (GOLD analysis project Ga0209925, IMG submission 185702) | Salt pond soil microbial communities from South San Francisco under conditions of wetland restoration - Salt Pond MetaG R2_A_D1_MG... ... | reverse complement strand
TGACGAGGAATCTTGATTGTTAAAGATTTCTCGCTACCGCTCGAAATGACAATGCGGACGCTTTTCAGAGTTACTTTCTGCAAAAATGGTGCGCCAGCGCAATAAATCGCTTTTTACGAAGCCATCAATTTAGGTAAAATATAAATGTGTCAACAGGCGAAGATACCTGATGATTCGATATGTTCGTGGAGGAAAAAAACTATGGAGATTGATTTTACCCCATTTTTTAAACGGTATGAGGCGCTGGTGGCAAAGGCGGACAAGGCCTTTGCGCATGTTAAAGGGCAGTATCCTGAAGAGGTTAAATGCACGCCCGGTTGCGCCGATTGCTGTTATGCATTATTTGACCTGACATTGATCGAGGCCTTGTATATCAATTATCATTTTAAAGAGCAATACAAGGGCGCAAAAAGGGAGGCGTTGCTGGAGAAAGCCAATGCCGCCGACCGGAAGATCCACAAAATAAAGAAAGCGGCTTTTAGGGCGACTCAGGAAGGTAAAGACGAAGAAAAAGTACTGGAAGATGTGGCCCAGGAACGGATTCGCTGCCCCCTACTGAATGATGAGGATCGATGCGATTTATATGCGTATCGTCCCATTGCCTGTCGGGTTTATGGAATACCTTTGGCGATTGGCGGCAAGGGGCATACCTGTGGTCGGTCCGGATTTGTCCAGGGGAAAAATTACCCGACGTTTAATATGGACGTCGTCCACGAACAATTAATGGCCCTGTCTGCGGAGTTTGTTCAGGCGATACAGTCCAGACACGTGAAGATGGCCGATGTATTGGTGCCATTGTCCCTGGCGTTGTTGACCGACTATGATGAGGCCTACCTGGGCATCAATGACCCCTCATCCGAGGAAAAAGGAGCCGCCGAAGGAGGTAAAGATGACGATGGATCCTGAAGAAGTTGAAAGATTAAAAAAGGCTATTTTTGACCGGATGTCCCCCCGGCGTCAGAAACAACTGCTGAAGCGCGGCTATGATGAATGGGATCCGTTTTTAAAGCCTAAAGACCCCATTGATATTCGGCGGGACCGGACGCGGCGAACAACTCGGGCCCTGATAAGTGAGTTTTTCAAGAATCGCGAACCGGGAGAATATTCCAACGAGTATGGGCGGGGGGCATTTGAGCTTTGTCTAGGAATTATTAATGAGGATGAGCGTTATATCGGCATGTTTGAATTCGCCTGCTGGTATCGGGATGTGCTTCAGAAGGAGACTGGCAAGGATACGCTTACCTGATATTTTACTCTCTTACCGAGGAGCGAAAAAGGGGGGGGCTTGATTGTTAAAGATTCCTCGCTGCCGCTCGAAATGACAATGCGGATGTTTTTAGACCTAAATTTAGGTTAGCGTTACTTTCTGCAGAAATGCCGCGGCTGCGGAATGAACCGTTTTTTTACGAAGCCATCATTGATGGACAATCCAGGCGAGAACCGGCAGCAGCAGGGCAAGGAAGATCAGAAGCCCTGGGGGCGAGATATAGGGCGTGTACCAGGGTTTGCCGGAAAGTTTGGTCCGCCTGACTTCCCGTAAAAACCAGCTTCCAAGTATTCCCGCGGCCGCGAGCACCGCGACGATTTTAATTAGATCGATCAGCCAGTGCAAGAGTCCTCCCTGAATCATTCATAGATTTTTTCATCCATCGCTTCTGCTTCAGCCGCATCACTCTCATAGTCCCTGATAGACCCCGGGCCTTTCATGGCAAAGTATTCGCGGTACCATTCATGGGCAATGATCATGGACATGACTTCATTCGTGCCGGTCCAGATGGAGGCCAGCCGGAGATCACGAATGATTCGTTCAATGGGATAGATATTGGTGTAACCGATCCCCCCCATTACCTGCATGGCATTATGCGCCGCCTTTTGACAGGATTCCGTAACGAACTTTTTGGTTTCCGAGATCATCCGGCGGAGCTGGTGTTCCTCCATGTTCTCATCCACGGCGCGGGCTGTGGTGTATATAAGGGATCGGCTGGCATCCAGCAGCATTGCGGCTTCGGCCACTTGGAAGCTGACCCCCTGAAAGTTGTTGATCGTGGCGCCGAAGGCTTTCCGGCGGGTGGTATATCCGGTAGCCACATCCAGCGCGGGACGGGCGCTGCCGATGGTCATGGCGGCCGTGCCCAACCGTTCCGGAATCATCATGGTTTTAAAGACTGCATAGGCCCCGTTAATTTCGCCCACTACGTTTTCTTTAGGGACCTTCGCGTCTTTGAATACCACCCTTCCGGCACCGCCGCCCCGGCACCCCATCAGGCCATATAAATATTTTGTCTCAACACCGGGCCCGCGGTCAACGATCAAGCAGGTCAACGCTTTGTGGGGTTTTGCCTCGGGATCCGTTTTTGCGTAAACCAGGAAATAATCGGCACCTTCAGCTCCGACAATAAAGCGTTTTTGGCCATTTACCAAAAAATAGTCCCCTTTGTCTTCGGCGGTTGTGGTGGTGCCAAAGAAGTCCGATCCGCCCCGGGGCTCGGTCAGACACTCGGCTGCAAACATGTCCCCTTTAAGTAGCGGCTTAACGTATTTTTCCTTCTGGCCGTCCGTGCCATGTTGGACAATGGCGTCACAGACCAGTTCAGCGCCTACGCCAAAAGTGCAGGCGAAAATGTAGCCCAGCGATCCGATTTCCTCCATAACGGCCACGGTCGTCTGCCAGTCCAAGTCTCGTCCGCCCCATTTTTTGGGATAGCGGCATCCCATAAGGTTTCTTCGCCCGGCTTCCTGCAAAAATTCTTTAGGGAATTTGATTTTATCCTGATCCATGTCAAGAATCATTTGGCGGGGGACCCATTGAACCAGTTCTCTGGCCTCGTCCCGAATTTTTCTTGATGCCTCAGGCAGTAGATGGTCATACATTTTTCGATTCCTTTTATCGGTTAGGGGTTAATATGTTTATTCGGCTATGGGAACGAATCCCGTTAAAACTTTACGTTAACGGAAAGATATGAAAAACAGCCTTTGGTGTCAACTGAAAATTTGACAGGCCTCAATATCCTGTTAGCGCGTCACCGGATAACACAGGTCCCTACATGATCCGCTATTAAGGATTGATACCGCTTAAGGGTGCTCTCATCAATATACCAGTCATGGGTTTGGAAAAACTCGGGGTGTAGGACGTCAACGGTGTCATATTGAACCTTCTGGAGGGCGTGACGGCGGGCGCCGTTGATGAGCGTCGCCATGGCGGCGATCGCCTCTTCATCAACAATGGGGCTAACGCAGGTGGTTCGAAACTCATGGGGCAGCTGCGAAGTAAGAATAATACGGATCGATTCGGTAATGTCCGCCGGGTTGCAGGATCGGCAGATGAACGGTGAATACCGTTCCGGCGCCGTCTTTATGTCCATGGCGATATAATCGATGAGCTGTTCGGCAACCAGTTGTTTGAGTACAGTGGGCCGGGATCCGTTGCTGTCTAGTTTGACGGCAAACCCCATGGCTTTTATCGTTCGGCACAGATCCGGGAGATCGGGTTGAAGCGTTGGTTCTCCGCCCGTTACGACGACCCCATCGAGAAGCCCCTGTCTTTTTGAAAGGAAATCTTTTAATTGTTGTTCATCAAGAGCGGGCTGGGCCTTATTGCCCCGGACCAGATCCGGGTTATGACAGTACGGGCAGTCGAAATTGCATCCGGATAGAAACAGGATGCAGCTTATTTTTCCCGGGTAATCGATTAATGAAGTTTTTTGAAATCCTCCGATATTCATGAATACTCAAGCTCTTCTGTCTCGACCGGTTCGATATCGAAGGTCTCCCGCATCTCAAACTCGGATTGTTTCCCGTTGTTCCATTGATTGATGGGGCGCAGGTATCCCACGATTCTGGAATAAATTTCAGTCTTTTTTTGACAGGTCGGACATGTCTCATGATATCCGGGAATATATCCATGGCTGTCGCACACACTGAACGTGGGGGAAATGGTAAAATACGGCAGCCGAAAGTTATCCGTGATGCGTTTGATCAGCGTTTTTGTTGCCTCCAGGTTGGTTATCTGCTCGCCCAAGAACGTGTGGAAAACGGTTCCGCCGGTATACCGAGTCTGTAATTCATCCTGAAGTTCAAGGGCTTCGAATATATCATCAGTATAATTAACCGGCAGCTGACTCGAATTGGTATAGAAGGGATCGGCGCCGGATTGATATTGGGGCTCGTTGGCACATAGGATGTCATGATATTGTTTTTTGTCTATCATGGCCAGTCGATAGGCCGTTCCTTCGGCCGGGGTGGCCTCAAGGTTGAATATTTCACCGGTTTCTTCCTGGATGTCCTCCATCATGGTCCGCAAATAATCCAGTACTTCAATGGAAAAGGCATGGCCTGTTTCCGTACCGATATCCTCACCCAAAAGATTCAGGCAGGCTTCGTTCATGCCGATAATACCGATAGTGGAAAAATGATTGCTCCAATACGTGCCGGTCCGCTCTTTTATGGCGCGCAGGTAAAATTTGGAGTAGGGATAGAGGTCTTGATCGGTAAATTTTTCGAGAATTTTTCGTTTAATGGAAAGGCTCTCCTTGGCAATATGGGCCAGGCGGGCCAGGCGGTTAAAGAAATCCTCCCGGTCTTCGGCCAGATAGCCGATTCTTGGCAGGTTTAGGGTTACGACCCCGATAGAGCCGGTCAAAGGGTTGGCCCCGAAAAGGCCACCGCCGCGCTTTCTCAATTGTCGGTTGTCCAGCCGGAGACGACAGCACATGGATCGGGCGTCTTCAGGCGACATATCGGAATTTACAAAATTAGAGAAATATGGAATGCCGTATTTGCTGGTCATCCGCCAGAGGTTTTCCAGCGTCGGGTTGTCCCAGTTAAAGTCCTTGGTGATGTTGTATGTGGGAATCGGGAAGGTAAAGACCCGGCCTTTCGCATCCCCCTCCATCATGACTTCAGCAAAGGCGCTGTTTAAGATATCCATTTCCCGTTGAAATTCACCGTAAGTCTTCTCCTGGTATTCTCCTCCGATGATCACCGGTGTATCCCGAAAAATCTGGGGGACATTTAAGTCCATGGTAATATTGGTAAACGGTGTCTGAAACCCGACTCGGGTGGGGATGTTGATGTTAAAGACGAACTCCTGAAGCGCCTGCTTGACGTTTTTATAGCTCAAATCGTCATATCTTATAAAAGGGGCCAGGAGAGTGTCAAAGTTTGATACCGCCTGGGCGCCGGCGGCCTCGCCTTGAAGCGTATAGAAAAAGTTGACGATTTGGCCCAGGGCGGAGCGCAGGTGCTTTGGCGGCGCACTTTCCACCTTGCCGGGAACCCCTTTGAATCCGACGGTAAGCAAGTCCTGGAGATCCCATCCCACGCAGTAAACGGATAGCAGGCTCAGGTCATGGATATGAAGGTCACCATTTTTATGGGCATTTCTGATCTCTGGCGGATATATGCGGTTTAGCCAGTACTCGGAGGTAATATCCGAAGAGATATAGTTGTTCAGTCCTTGAAGGGAATAGCTCATATTGCTGTTTTCCCGAATTTTCCAGTCCAGCTTTTGGACATAATTCTCAACCAATTCCACATGGGCTTTTGTAGCGATATTTCGAATCTGGGCATGCTGTTCCCGATAAAGAATATAGGCTTTCGCCGTTTTGTGAAACGGTGAGTTCAGGAGCACCCTTTCTACGATGTCCTGAATTTCTTCGACCTCCGGCGGCTGGTTCAGCGGCATTTCATGCGCCAGCGTCAGAGCCCGTAATGTTAAATTCTTCGCCTCCTTTTCGTCGAACTCACCGGTTGCTTTGCCCGCTTTGGCAATTGCAGCTGTAATTTTTGATGAATCAAATTTAACAATCCGGCCGTTGCGCTTTTTGATGCTGTCAAACATATCCGAACCCCCTCTGCAATCAGTTAAGCTTTTATATTGTAAATATCACAATATATAGAAGTTTGTCAAATAGAAAAACAATATATTGTATTTAAACCTTCCAGTAGCTGCCGACGAATGGGTCCCATCCATCAAACGATGGATGACAAGGGTGGACATTCCGGCGCGTTATTGATAGGTTGATGCCATAATTTTTTAAACCCGTTTATTATTGATGGCTTCGTAAAAAGCGATTTGTTGCGCTGGCGCACCATTTTTGCAGAAAGCAACTCTGATGGCTTCGTAAAAAGTCCAATATCTGTGTTGCGCTGCATCCCTCGGAATTTCACGTACAGCTAAGTACGCTGCATTCCTCGGGATTTTGCGCGCCTTGATCTTGAACTTTTTACTTTGCCATCCTAAAATCGACTTTTTACGAGATTGTCAACTCTGAAAAGCGTCCGCATTGTCATTTCGAGCGGTAGCGAGAAATCTTTAACAATCAAGATTCCTCGTCGCTTTCGCTCGTCGGCATGACAGAGAGGTAAGCTTCTGGAATATTAATATATATTTTCAAGTTACTTAGAAGCGGTTTAACAAACCCCGGGATGACAGATGAATTCCCCCGTTTTCCGAAAAACCATTGTGCCTTGGTATGATACCCATACGGCGGGCGTCGCTTTATTTATGGTAATGCTGGCGGTCCTTCTGTTTGGTATAGAAGGTGTCCGGGTTGCCGGTAGATCCGCCCAATACAACGGCTATGCCTGGGTCCCGCTGCTGCTGATAATCTTGAGCGGCGGCGTCTGTGTCTCCATACTTTTTCGCCTGTTTAAACGGTATTGGGATCGCGACGCTAAACCCGTTTAAGCTGCAAGCAGGGCGTGGAGGGATTCGGCCGACAGCCGGCTATGGATAAGTTCCAGGAAGTAGTGCAAAATTCGCGCCGTAACGCCCCAGATAACCAGGTCACCCACCGGATAAATTAATTCGCCGACCCCGGGTATCCGGCCATTGAACTTTTGATCCAGATGATGCCTAAAAAGTGCGGGGATTGATGGCGCCAGTGTCCGGGAGATCTCATCGGGGTCGAAACGAACCGGCTCCCCTTTTGCCTCCCATAAACCAACGAAAACCTCTATGTCTTTTTGTTGAATCGTCTGGAAATGCCCCATTGACCCAATATATTCAATTTCATCCGGTGTAATGCGGACCTCTTCTTCAACTTCCCGATAAGCCGCAGAGAGCGCAGAGCTGTCGGCTTCATCGACATGTCCGCCGGGCAGCGCCACCTGATTGCGCCATGGATAGCCTTTGTTATCCGCTTTTAAAACCGTAAACAGGCATGGCACCTGTTTGCGGTTAAATATCAGCATAAAAACGCTGGTAGAGACAAACCGAGCGCCCGCCGGCGGGCCCGGATGATTCTTTCCAACGATAATGTGCCGGAGCAGATCGGCATCGAATGGAAACGGCATGATAAAAAGTATTGGCAGTTCCGGAAGGCTATTGCTCGTTATTCATAAAATTCTGAAAACTCATATTCCTGAAACTGTCTGAGTCGATATATCGAAGCATTTCTAACAGGAGTTCGGGCGGTATAAATCCCGGACGTTTGCCAATTCCGGATTGGTCTTCGGCGATAAACCAGGTGTTTGGAAACTTGTTAACCCCGTATTTTTTTGCCACATCCCGTTGTTCTTCGGCGTCTACCCGAATGGGCACGAAGTTCTGGTTTAAAAAGGTGATGACCGCATCATCAGAGAATGTTTTCTGATCCATCATTTTGCAATAGGCGCATCGGTCCGTATAAAAAAGGATAAACCCCTTTTTATCCTCATCGGCGATTTTTTTCATACCCGGCTGATAGCTGTTCCAGTTAACCTCCAAACCAGCCGACAGGGCGGAACCGGAAACCAGAATAAAAGAGAAAAGGGCAATTACGCCCAAGCCTATCCATTTTTTTAAGCGCATATAGCTCTCCATCCGTCAGGGTTGATGGCTTCGTAAAAAGTCCAATATCTGTGTTGCGCTTCCATCCCTCGGAATTTCACGTACAGCTAAGTACGCTGCATTCCTCGGGATTTGCGACGCCTTGATCTTGAACTTTTTACTTTGCCATCCCAAAATCGACTTTTTACGAGACTGTCAGGGTTAATCCATAAAAAAACTAAATATGGCAAAATTTCGCGTCAACAAAAAAACTCCCACAAGGATCAGCAGGCCGCCGGCGGTTTTATTGACATAGCCCATCAGGCGTGTCGCCCGTTTAATAAATACCAAAAGAAAATTAATAAAAATCGATATCAGAATAAACGGAATCGCCAGACCGGCGGCATACACGGCCAGCAATCCGACACCCTGCCAAACAGTCTCTTCGCTGCTGGCGACGATCAGTATGGAACCCAGCATCGGTCCGATGCAAGGGCTCCAGCCGGCGCCGAAGGCCATTCCGACAATAAACGTACCCAGTAAATGCAGGGGCTTTTCCCGCATATGGACGCGCTTTTCCACATTCAAGCGCCCAATCCGCAGCCAGCCAATCAAATGGCAGCCGAATAAAATAATAATCAGACCGCCGAGCATTTCAATGATATGCCTGTAATCGGTAATTATTCCCCCGATAAAGGATGCAGAGGCCCCCAAAAGGATAAAGAGAAGAGAGAATCCGCTGACAAACGACAGCGTGGACAGGATGACTTTTCGGCGCACACGGGCGTTGTCGCCGGAGGTCAGCTCCTCAATGGAAAATCCGGTGATAAAGGTAAAATAGGCCGGGATCAATGGCAGCACACAGGGCGACAAAAACGAAAGCAATCCGGCGAGAAACGCGGCAGAAATGGATACGGTTTGAGTAAACATATAGAAACTATAAAATTCGGGTTGACCGGCTGTACGGGATTATTTACTGAGTTCGTCCGCCCGTTGCTTTGCAGCCAGGATTGCTTTGATAATAGCTGATTTCACCTGCTGGCCGTCCATTACCGATAACGCCGCTTCAGTCGTGCCCCCCGGTGAGGTAACATTTCGCCGCAGGGTTGCCGGATCCGTATTTTGGCTTTCCATAAGGTTAAGAGCGCCCCTCAGGGTGGAAACCGTCATTTCCAGGCAATCTTTCCGCGCCAACCCCAATTCGACCCCGGCATTGGTCATCGCCTCAATCAGATAGAACCCATAGGCCGGTCCCGATCCCGCCACGGCTGTAAATGCGTTTATATCCGATTCTTTGCATTCGAAAAATTTTCCCATGGCAGAAAGAATCTTTTTGATCGCCTCAAGATCTTCCGGGCGGGCGTAGTCATTGGCGCAAATCGCTGAAGTGCCGGAACGAACCAGCGCGGGTGTATTCGGCATTACCCGGATGATAGGCAGTCGAGGTTTCTCGACATCAGAGAGCTGATCGTAAATGATGTTCTCATAGGCGGCAATTGGGATGCCTGCGGCAATAGAGACGAACCGCCTTTTCCGTCCGTCGGGTTGGAATGCATTTTCAGCGGCAAGTGCCGTCAGAACGGCGTCTATTTGCTGCGGCTTGACGGCAAAAAATACGGTGTCGCAGGTTTCGATAATTTCTTTGTTAGACGGCACATCGACAACATGATATGTACTTTTTATCAGTTTGGCGCGTTCCGGATCAATGTCGCTGATAAGGATATTTCCGGCCGGGGCGAGTTCGGCTGAAATGATGGCCCCGAGGATGGCCTCGGCCATGTTTCCGGCCCCGATAAAACCGATCTTTTCATTATATACAGGCATGTTCCCCCCTGATCGCCTTAAAATGGCCATCCAACGACCAACTCCCATTGCAGGGATTATCGTTTTCGAAGTGATAGCCCCTTTGATGTCGGGTTGTCAATTGATTTAATGGAAAGGCTTGACTTTAAACCATCAAATCATTTATTTAATTAGCATATTGGGGCCTTGCCGGAAAGCCCTGGGAATCAACGCGTCCTTAAAAGATAGATGGAGATATGTTCATTCTAGGTAATTTTATCAGAGCCGTAGCGGAGATCCTCAATATCGGATTAACCCTGTTCATGTGGATTGTTATTGCTCAGGCGATCCTGACCTGGGTCAACCCCGATCCCTTCAATCCGATCGTTCGCTTCATCAACCAGGTAACTGAACCCGTATTATACCAAATCCGCAAACGGATGCCAACAACCGTCGGCGGCATCGATTTTTCACCGATAATCGTTTTGCTGGGGGTTGTTTTTCTTAAAATATTTGTTGTTGAAAGTCTCTTGCACATTTCAATGACGCTGTCATAATTCTATTACCATTACCTAAATTGGAAATCCCGGAGGGTTTCAAATTTTTTGATCAAAAAATGATTCAATAAATTGAAACGCTCAATTTAGGTATCAATTTCCGCAGGAGAAGCCCATGGCAAAAATTGATGCGTTTTTTAAGTTGATGAATGATCAGGGCGCATCAGATCTTCATCTGATTTCGGGCCAGCAGCCGGCCTTACGTATCCGGGGAGAAGTCGAGCGGGTCAAGTACAAGCAGTTGGACAACGACGATCTTCGCGGCATGCTCTACGAGATTACGCCTGAGGACAAGATAAAAGTCTTCGAAGAAACCGGTGATGTGGACTTCGGCTATGAAATCCCGGGTCTTGCCAGATACCGTGCCAATTTTTTCATGCAGCGAAATGGGGTGGGGGCGGTTTTTCGGCAGATACCGAACAACATTATGACCTGTGAACAACTCGGCCTCCCTCCTGTCATTGCCAAGCTTGCCACCCTTCCCCGCGGTCTTGTAGTGGTCACCGGACCCACCGGAAGCGGTAAATCAACGAGTCTGGCGGCGATTATTGATGAGGCCAACCGGCTTCGCAAGGACCATGTGATTACCGTCGAGGATCCGATCGAATTCGTCCATGAAAGCCGCGGTTGTATTATCAACCAGCGAGAGATCGGGGTTCATACAAAATCGTTCAGTGCGGCCCTTCGGGGGGCCCTACGGGAGGACCCGGATATTATACTTGTGGGAGAAATGCGGGATTTGGAAACCATCTCTCTTGCAATAGAAGCCGCCTCCACAGGCCATCTGGTCTTTGCCACGCTGCATACCTCGAGCGCCATGAAAACCGTTGACCGGATTGTGGAGGTTTTTCCCGAAAACCAGCAGGCCCAGGTCCGTTCCAATCTTTCCGATTCTATTCGGGCGGTGGTGGCTCAGGTCCTGTTCAAGCGCATCGATCGGAAAGGCAGGGTGCCGGCGCTGGAGGTCCTGATTGCGACGCCGGCGGTTCGAAATCTGATTCGGGAACAGAAGACCCATCAATTGGCGTCCTCCATGCAGACCGGCAAGAAATATGGGATGCAGGTGCTTGATGATGCCATTATGGATCTTTACAACAAGGGCTTTATCAGCGCCGAAGACGCCTATCTCAAAGCAAATGACAAACAGCAGTTCCGGCCGCTGCTGAGTTCGCCGCCGGCGGATTTTACCGAAGCATAGCAAACAAAGAAAAGCATTATAATTGCCAAGGAGAGGGCAATGAGAAAACAGGAAGTCGATTATTTGCTCACCACGATGCTGGATTCCCACCAAAGCGTTTCCGATCTGAACTTTACCGTGGGAAAACCGCTTCAGGTTGAGACCTTTGGGGAGTTGGTAAGTGTAGACATGACCCCCCCGTTGAAATCCCTTACCCCGTTTCAGACGGAAATGGTCGCCCTGAATTTGATCAACCGGGACCGGCGGCTCACAGAAAGGCTTATCGAAGATGGGTCCTGCGACCTGTCCTATTCATTGCCGGGCAAGGCCCGGTTTCGGGTGAATGTATTTTCCCGCTCCGGTGATTATTCAATCGTCCTTCGGCAGCTTGAAACCAAGGTGCCGACGATCAAGGAGATGGGCCTTCCCGAATCATTTTACAAGATGGCCGAGGAACGAAACGGCATCATATTCTTTACCGGTGCCACGGGCACCGGCAAGACAACCTCCCTGGCCGCCATTCTGGAGGAAATCAACAAGAATAAGTCCGTGCATGTGATCACCCTGGAAGATCCCATTGAATATGTCCATTCCCATAAAAAGGCGACATTCAACCAACGGGAGATGGGAACGGATTTTAACTCATTTTCAAACGGTCTCAGGGCGGCGCTTCGCCAGGCGCCCAAGGTGGTTCTGGTCGGTGAGATGCGGGACCGGGAAACGATAGAAATTGGTTTGAATGCGGCCGAAACGGGGCATCTCGTTTTGACCACCCTGCATACCACCGATGCCTCCCAAACCGTCAACCGTATTCTGGGTATGTTTACCACCGAAGAGGAAAACCAGATACGTACCCGACTGGCCGGGTCCCTCAAATGGGTCGTCTGTCAGCGGCTTTTGCCCAAGGTAGGCGGTGGCCGGGTGGCGGCTTTTGAGGCGATGGGAACCAGTCTGCGCGTTAGGGATGCGATTTTGAACGGTGAGTCCGAAGGCAGTACATTCTACGATATTATGGAGGCGGGGGTTGCCTTTGGGATGACCACATTCGATAACTATATTATCAATCTTTTTGAGAAAGGCCTGATTACCGAGGAGGTCGCCGAAAACTATGCCTCCAGGCGCTCTGTTGTCGGGCGGGGCATCGATATGGTTAAAAGCGCAAGGGGTGAGACCACCACCGACATTGACAACCTTGAAATTGATCAGACCTACAATAAAAAACAAAAGCGGTAGGAAAGCAGCCGTTTGATGCCGCTTTATCGAGAGATCGAAAAAACCAAGAAGCGGGTTAGGTGAATACCATGGAAATAAAGTGCCCTCAATGCCAGAGCAAGCTTAATATACCGGATGAAAAGATCCCTATGGGGAAAGTCTCTTCGTTGAAGTGTCCGAAATGCAGCTCCAAAATAACAATCGATTTGCGCCGGGAGGCGGATAAATCCGAAGAGACGCAAAACGAAAATCAATCCGTCCTTTCGGCGAATGGGGGCCAAAAGAATGCGGATGATTTCGGCGTTGATGAGGAAGCCTATGATGCCAGTGAGCGCCCCTTCGATTTTCTTGAGGAGGAGGGCAAAACGGCAATGGTATGCGAAAATGATCCGGATCGCCTGGCAAAAATCAAAGAGATTTTGCAAATTATGGAGTACCATATTACCGAGCCCGAAGGGGTTCGCGAGGCTCTTAGGAAGATGAGATACCACACCTATGATGTGGTATTGGTCAATGAAACCTTTGACGACAGTGATCCGGACGCCAATGGGATTCTTGTCTATCTGGAACGCATGTCAATGGAAATTCGCCGCAATATCTATGTGGTTTTGATTTCGAATCGTTTTAAGACGATGGATTATATGTCCGCTTTTTTGAAAAGCGTTAATATGACGATCAATCCCAAAGATATAGACAGTCTGGATCAGATTTTGACGCGCGGCATCAACGAACGCGATCTTTTTTATGATGTGTATAAGGAAAGCGCCAAAAAATTCGGCAAGGCCTGAGATAACCGGCAATGACGCAGAAGCCTCAATATACCTGCAATGATTACCGCCTGGAGATGATTCTGCTTTCTCTAAAGCAAAGGCTGGCCGGGGAAAACTTGTCCGAAGAGGAGAGAACAGAGATTCAGAAAGAAATCCGTCGCCTGGAAACGGAAATGGGGATGGCGTGAGCGTATAAAAATGCCTTATTTGGCCTGCTGACCGATAATCCGCAGTCCTTCCAGTGTCAATCCGGTTTCTACCGTCTCAATCGTTTTGGAGATACCCCGCATAACCTCTGCCATTCCGCCGGTCGCAATGATTTTTGGGGATTCCGGCCGCATTTCTTTGTGAATCCGCCGCACCATTCCGTCAACCAGTTCGGCATAGCCAAAAAGAAGCCCCGATTTCATACTATCTACGGTATTGGTTCCGACAACCCGCGGCGGCGGTTGAAACTCAATCCTTGGCAGCTTGGAAGCCTCATTGTAGAGCGCTTCAGCGGCGATACCGATGCCCGGGGCAATAGCCCCCCCGAGATATTCGCCTTGTGCTGAAATCACGTCAAAGGTCGTGGCCGTGCCGAAATCGACGACAATCAGACTTTGCGGGTATTTCCGATAGGCGGCGAGGGCATTGACCAGTCGATCCGCTCCGACCTCATCCGGATTGCCGTACAATATGGGCATATCCACATTTTTTGAAGAGACCCACAGGGGAAGGTGGTCAAGATGTCTCTGGCAGAATGCCGTAAGCGTATTCACAAGGGGGGGGACCACGCAGGAGATAACCGTCTTTTCGATCAAATCCGGTTTAATCCCGGCCTGTTGAAACAGCAACGACAGCATGAGGTGAAACTCATCCGCCGTCATAGCGGGTTCGGTATGGATCCTCCAGTCGTGGACCCGGTCTTGTCGTTTAAAAACGCCGATAACCGTATGGGTATTGCCGACATCGATGACTAGCAGCATCGGTTGATCCTTTTAATCCCTATCGGATTCCGGTTTGATTTCAACAATAAAAATTTCAGGGGTGGCTTCAATCATGACGTATTCCCCGGGAAGAACAACCCGGGCCGGCTTGACACAGATGCCGGAAGTTCGTCTTTTTATATCGATATAGACAACGATATCATTTTTTAAACCGCCCTCCGTTGTCGGATCAAGGGGCGGGCCGATGATGGTAATATCAATGGTCCGGGGATGAATCCGGACATTTTCGGTGGCGTTTTTGATTTGGACGTCTATATTTTTAATTAGCCGTTTGGTTGTACCGTTCTTTATGGTCGTGTCCGTAATAATTGGGCCTTCGGATTTTTCCGGGAAAACCTCGGCGCATGCTTCCCGCCCTATCGGATGGAGCAAGGCAAAGAGCATCAAACTCAAAAAAAGCGGTTTTATCAAACGGCTGACAAGCAAATCGGGCATGAAGAACTCAATGGCATGAATCGGATAAACAGGCATTTTTTATGGCATCGGCGATTTTAACGGCGGCCACTGTATTGTGGACATCATGAACCCTGATGATATGGGCGCCGTTTAAAACGGCCGCTGTAAGCGATGCCTGTGTTCCGGTTTCAATCAAAGGATCCGTCGGGGGCAGTTCTTCAGCCCCCGAATCTGCAAGAATTTTGCGTATAAAAGCCTTTCTGGAAGATCCCATTAGAATCGGAACCCCCAATTCTTGAAGCTGATCCAATCGGTGAATAAGGCAGAGGTTATGGGCCACGGTTTTTCCAAACCCAATTCCCGGGTCAATGATAAGCTGGGATTTTTTGATGCCACAAGATTCTGCCCGTTTGATGGCCGCCTCCAGAAATTCGCCGATTTCAGCCATTAAATCACTATAAACGGGGTTAACCTGCATATTGGCCGGCATGCCCTTCATATGCATGAGGATCACCAGCACATCCCTCTCCGCCGCGACTCTACCCAACTCCGGATCAAACCGAAGGGCGCTGATGTCATTTATTATCGAGGCCCCCGCTGAGATAGCCTCTCTGGCCACGGCCGCCTTGGTCGTATCAATCGAAATCGGGATTGATAGCTCTTCGGCGAGTTTTTCAATAATCGGTATCACCCGCCGGCATTCCTCATCAATTGAAACCGGCTGGGAGAACGGACGCGTGGATTCCCCGCCGATATCAATCATGTCCGCCCCGGCGGCAGCCATCGCTTTCGCATGATCCAGGGCGGTCTCATGGACGAAGAATCTGCCGCCGTCGGAAAAAGAGTCCGGCGTGACATTTAGTATACCCATAATGCGGGTTCGTTTGCCAAGCTCAAGACTGTGCGTCTGCCACTTGAGATGATGCGTCTGCGTTCTCATCCGTCTTCTCGGTATTATCAATATTCACTTTCGCGTTTGAATCCGAAGGAAGCGTAAACCCGGGGCGCATGGAATAAATCAGCTCATCGAGCTCTTTGCCCATCACCGTTTCTTTTTCAAGCAACATCTCCGCCAGTTTGTCCAGAACATCCCGATTCTCAGTTAACAGATCCTTGGCCCGCTGGTAGCTTTCCTTGACGATACGGCTGATTTCCGAATCAATCAGGTTGGCGGTTTCTTCGGAATAATCCCGGTGCTGGGCGATTTCCCGTCCAAGGAATATCTGCTCATCCTGCTGGCCATAGGATAAGGGGCCCAGCGCCTCACTCATCCCCCAGTTGCGGACCATATTATGGGCAAGCTCAGTGGCCTGCTTGATATCATTGGCGGCACCGGTGCTGATGCGTCCGAACACAATCTCTTCTGCCACCCGTCCGCCCATGGCGACGGATAGTTCGCTGAGCAGCTGGTCCTGGTATTTGAAATCCCTCTCCTCCGGCAGAAACCAGGTCACACCGGCCGCCCGTCCCCGGGGGATAATGGTAATCTTATTGATGGAGTCGGTTTCCGGCAGGAACCGGGCGACAAGGGCATGCCCCCCCTCGTGAAACGCCGTGGTTTTTTTGTCTTCTTCCCGCATGACTTTGGATTTGCGCTCAAGCCCCATGAAAATTTTGTCTTTGGCATCTTCGAAATCCTCCATGGTTACCTGGGTTTTATCTTTTTTGGCGGCTATCAGCGCGGCTTCGTTGACCATATTCTCGAGATCCGCCCCGGAAAAGCCCGGCGTCCCCTTGGCCAGTATTTCCGGATTGACGCCGGCGTCAATCGGGCTCCGCTTGAGGTGAACCTTGATGATTTCGGTTCGGCCCTTGATATCCGGCATGGGCACGACCACCTGCCGGTCGAACCGGCCGGGCCGGAGAAGCGCAGGATCAAGCACATCCGGTCGGTTCGTCGACGCAATGAGGATGACCCCCTCATTGGATTCAAACCCGTCCATTTCAACGAGCAGCTGGTTGAGGGTTTGTTCGCGTTCATCATGGCCGCCGCCAAGGCCGGCCCCCCGATGGCGGCCGACGGCATCCATTTCATCGATAAATATGATGCAGGGCGCGTTCTTTTTGCCTTGGACAAACAGGTCCCGGACCCTGGAAGCCCCCACTCCAACAAACATTTCCACAAAATCGGAGCCGGAAATACTAAAAAACGGGACGCCAGCTTCACCGGCGATGGCGCGGGCCAGCAGTGTCTTTCCGGTACCGGGGCCGCCGACCATTAAGACGCCTTTGGGAATACGGCCGCCCAGTCTTGTGTATTTTTTCGGATCTTTTAAAAAATCGACCAGTTCGGCGACTTCATCCTTGGCTTCGTCTACACCGGCCACATCGCTGAAGGTGACTTTTTCCGCTTGGTCAGAGAGCATTCGCGCGCTGCTCTTGCCGAAAGACAGGGCTTTCCCGCCGCCGCCCTGCATTTGACGCATAAAGAAAATCCATATGGCGATCAACAGGATCATGGGCAGCCATGACACCAGGACCGATATGAACCAAGGGGTCTCCTGCTCCGGCTTGGCTGTTATCGAAACCCCCCTGTTGCGCAGAATGCTGATCAGATCGTTATCCTGTGGGGCATAAACTTGAAACCGGTTCCCCTTGTCGTCGGTAACAGTTAATTCCTGCCCCTGTATGACGGCCTGTTTGATCTGGCCGTTGTCGACCATGGAAAGGAATTCGGTATAGTTCATCTCCGCCTGGCCGCTGTGTTGTTGGCTGAAGATGTTATAGAGCAGGATCATCATCAGCACAATGACAATCCAGAGCGCCAGGTTCTTGTTAAAGTTGTTCAATCGTTTTTACCTCCGGAAGATTGGTTTAATAAAAAGCATTATATTATAATTAATAAATACACTTTTTCGCAATAGCGAAATTTGATGGTGTCGTAAAAAGCTTTTATCATATTACTTCATGCCCGGTTCCGTATCATTGTCGCAGGTGCTCAACTCGGCTTTTATGAGTTTTTTCGAAGCGGGGGTCACCCTTACCGAATTCGAGATGCGTTGTCCGGCCAGCCAGACGATCTGATGGCGGCTCTCAACCACCGGGTATAGGGGGCGTTCCTGTTTGGGCACCCTATTGTTAATGAAATAATCCTTTATTTTCTGGGAGCCCTTCATCCCGAAGGGTACGAATCGATCGCCCGGTTCCGGATTTCTGACAATCAACGGAAAACAAAGCCCGTCGAAGTCGAAGAATTCAACCGATGCCCGGGCTTTTCGGGTTAAATCAGGCAAGCTGTAGCTGTCTGCTTCTGAAATAGATAGTGTTTTTCGGATCTCGGGGATCCATAGTTGAATCGGGAGGTCCTCCAGACGGATCTCATAATGATAAACCGGCGGGTCTCGGAGGGGGTTGGTTGATCTCAGATTTTTTGACGCCCGCCGGACGATCAGATGCTCATTTACTTTTTCAAGCCGTATTTGATCCGGCAAATCGACCCAGGTGGTTGCTTTTTTACTGAAAACTATTTCAATGGCGGCATCGAGCTGGGACAAACGAATGCGTCGGAGATTCCCCTTGACCTGTTTGATCGCGGCCCTGAGCACCCGTCTTAGATGGGCGGTGTGGAGTTTTTCCAGCGTGGAGACGCAGAGCCCCCATTCGTCTTTGCCCGTGTATATGGCGGCCTGATCCAGCGTTTCCCGGGTCAGGCGCTCCAGCCAGTTTTCTTCGCGCCTGAAGATATCTGAAAGGCGGTCCAGGGTCGCTTCGACATTCTGATTGTATTCCTGTCTCAACAGCGGCATAAGCTCGTGCCGTATTTTATTTCTCAAAAAAGCAGGGTCCGCGTTTGTATGGTCGGTTACGTATCTCAGCGCATTTTCCGCCAGGCAATCCATAATTTCAATCCGGGAGGCCTTTATCAACGGACGTATAATATGTCCCCGAACCGGGGGGATACCGCTTAGCCCCGAGGGACCGGTGCCCCTCAAAAGATTCATTAAAATCAACTCCGCATTGTCATCCCGGTGGTGGCCAAGCGCAATCCGATCAAACCCGTGCGAGTCGAGGATCCCGTCGAAAAACGCGTAACGCTCGTTACGTCCGGCCTCTTCAAGGGATTGCCTTGATTTTTGGGCCGTTTTTCGGACATCCGTTTTTTTATAGAAAAACGGCAGATTTTGTTTTTCGGCGAGCGATCGGACGAAATCGGCATCCTCGTCCGAGTCGGTAGAGCGAAGGCCATGATTTAAATGCGCGATGCCGAGGCGAAGGCGAAGGCTCTGGGCGAGGAGCGTCAATACATGCAATAGACAAACCGAGTCCGGGCCCCCGGAGATCCCGGCGAGGATCGCCGCACCGGGGGGGATCATTCGGTATTCACGAACCGTTTGGACGGTTTTTTTGAGCAGTCGGTTTGTCTGTAAAAAATGGTGGCGCATAGGCAAAATTAAAATCCCCGCAGATTATTATAACCTAAATTGAGCGATTTTCAAGTATGCGGCAGATATACCGAACCCGATTAAATTCTCTCTTGAAAACATGGTCATCCGTCCTTATAGTATAAACGCCTGGTTGTGATAAGCGGGGCGCTAGCGGTACCCTTTTCCCGAAATCCGCTTTATGCGGGGCCGAATTCCCTGCGGAGGGCTCTATGTGATAGGATAGGGGGTTCTGATCGGCCGCCGCGCAACAGGCGGTTGTGAACCTCGTCAGGTCCGGAAGGAAGCAGCGATAATCAACCCAGCCTGTGTCGCGGATCGATCCCGGTCAAGTTACCCCCTTTCATTCACTAAAGTTCAACGCAGGGTTCACAGCCAGGTTTCCATTATTCTGGGCTGGAATTATTTCCGTACCGGTGGGTGCCCTCCCCCCTTTTTTACTTAGACGCTCTCTTGACATTCCCCTATCGCGTCTTATCTTTTTCACGAAATTAGCCATACGCTAATGATTTACTAATATACTCATAAGGTTATAATTTAAGCAGAAAAAATCTCCATCTAATTCATTGAATCGGGGTGATGCAATTGGCCAAAAATTCAGAATCTAAAAAAACTGAGACGTTAGAAGAGAATATGGCGGAAGCCAATTCAAACGCATCCAAATATAAAAAAGACGGGATAGATGAGGCCTCACAGGCCGGCGAGGCGACAGGCGCCGAAGCAACGGAGGAAGGCGAGCAGGTGTCTACAGAGGCGACAATCGAACAATTAAAATCCGAATTGGAGCAGGTTCGCCAGGAATCCGCCGATGAGCACGACCGGTTGTTGAGATTGTCTGCTGAATTCGAGAATTATAAAAAGAGGATGGATCGTCAGGCGGATGAGTTTAAAAAATATGCCAATGAGTCGCTTTTAAAGGAGCTTTTAACGGTTGTGGATAACCTGGAGCGGGCGATCTCCTCAACGGATCAGGATAGAGGCGCAAACAATGAGGCCTGTGTCATTGAAGGCGTCGAAATGACGCTCAATGAAATATTAAAGGTTTTAAAAAGGTTTAACGTGACACCGGTTGAGGCAAAAGGCAAACCCTTTGACCCGGTTTATCATGAGGCCATGATGCAGGAAGAAACGGATGAATATCCTGAAAATACGGTTATCAATGAGTTTCAAAAGGGCTATATGCTGCACGACAGGCTGTTGCGGCCGGCCATGGTGGTCGTATCAAAACCGAAGTCCAAGGAATAATTCATAAATCAGAATATACAATATCAATCATATAAGGAGGGTGACAAATGGGGAAGGTAATCGGCATTGATCTCGGTACGACGAATTCGTGCGTAGCCATTCGAGAGCAAAATGAAACGAATGTTATTACAAATCCGGAAGGCAACCGAACGACGCCGTCGGTTGTCGCAATTTCAGAAGACGGGGAACGTATGGTCGGTCAGGTGGCTAAACGTCAGGCCATCACCAATCCGGAAAACACCGTGTTTGGTGTAAAGCGCCTGGTTGGCCGAAAATATGATTCCTCGGAGGTCCAGCGGGACATTAAGAATATCCCCTATAAAATTGAAAAGGCCAACAACGGGGATATTCGGATTAATCTCCGGGAAAAACACCACAGTCCGGCGGAAATTTCATCGTTTATTCTGGCGGATATCAAGGATACCGCTGAACAGTATCTTGGTGAAACGGTAACGGATGCGGTTATTACGGTGCCGGCCTATTTTGATGACAGCCAGCGCCAGGCAACCAAAGATGCCGGTAAAATCGCTGGTTTAAATGTTCTACGGATTATCAACGAACCGACCGCCGCATCGCTTGCCTATGGTCTGGATAAAAAATCCGATGAAAAGATCGCTGTTTTCGATCTCGGCGGCGGAACATTTGATATATCGATTCTGGAAATCGGCGACGGGGTTTTTGAAGTCAAGGCTACCAACGGGGATACCCATCTGGGCGGCGATGATTTTGATCTGCGGCTGATTGACTATCTGGCCGATGAGTTCAAAAAGGAAAGCGGCATTGACGTTAGAAACGACAAGATGGCCTTGCAGCGTTTGAAAGAAGGTGCGGAAAAGGCCAAGATGGAGCTTTCCACGGCGCTGCAGACGGATGTGAATCTGCCGTTTATCACTGCTGATGCCAATGGCCCCAAACACATGAATATCAAGATTACCCGGGCCAAGCTCGAAGCCCTGGTGGAAGATCTGCTGAACAATCTCGAGGGGCCGTGCAAAACCGCGTTAAACGATGCCGGCTTAAAACCCGATGATATCAACGAGATCATTCTCGTCGGCGGTATGACCCGAATGCCTGCTGTGCAGGAAAGGGTAAAAAGCATCTTCGGCAAGGAGCCCCACAAGGGGGTCAATCCGGATGAAGTGGTGGCCATCGGCGCTGCGATTCAAGGCGGTGTGCTCAAAGGCGATGTCAAAGATGTCCTGCTTCTTGATGTCACTCCGCTTTCTTTGGGCATCGAAACGCTGGGCGGGGTCATGACCAAATTGATCGAGAAAAACACCACCATTCCCACACGGAAGAGCCAGATTTTCTCGACGGCCCAGGACAACCAGCAGGCTGTAACCATTCATGTCCTGCAGGGAGAACGCGAGATGGCGGCACACAATAAGACCTTGGGCCGGTTCGAACTGACCGATATTCCGCCGGCGCCGAGAGGCGTGCCCCAGATCGAGGTGACCTTTGATATCGATGCCAACGGCATTGTCCATGTCTCCGCCAAGGACAAGGCGACCGGCAAGGAACAGTCGATCCGGATTACAGCCTCCAGCGGCCTGTCTCAGGAGGAGATCGATCAGCTGGTCAAGGATGCCGAAACGCATGCTGAAGAAGATAAGAAACAGAAGGAGCTTGCTGAAGCCAGAAATAATGCGGATTCATTGATCTATTCCACTGAAAAGTCGCTTAATGAACTGGGTGACAAGGTCGATTCGGGAACTAAATCCCAGATTGAAGAGATCATCGGCCGCCTTAAAAAGGAGATAGAAGGCGACGATACGGAAAAGATCAAGAGTATTTCGGAAGAATTGACGCAGGCGTCCCATAAACTGGCGGAAACCATGTATCAACAGGCTTCCGAGAGCGGCGGTGATCAGCAGGCAGGAGCTGAAGCCGGTGGAGAATCTCAATCCCAGCAGAGCAGCGGATCTGAAGACGAAGATGTGGTTGACGCCGATTATGAAGAAGTAAAGGACGATAACAAATAGCTCCCACGCCGGGCTTGCCAAAAGCCCGAATGTATACAACCCCGGCCCGCTTGTCAGCGGACCGGGGTTTTTTTGTGTGCCAATGGTGCCGGCTATGGGCTTACTTCTAAGTAACTTGAAAATATATATTAATATTCCAGAAGCTTAACTCTCTGTCATTCCGGGAAACGAAAGCGACGAGGAATCTTGTTTGTTCAAGATTTCTCGCTGCCGCTCGAAATGACAATGCGGATGTTTTTTAGAGTTCCTTTCTGCAAAAATGGCGCGCTATCGCAATAAATCGTTTTTTACGAGACTGTCAAAAAACAAACAATACCCAAATTCCAATGATCAAAACTCAAAACAACCCGACATTCGACAAAGGAGGGGTTGTTTTAAAAATTGGGATTTAACCATGAACCTTAAACCTTGCATCTTTCCCCTTTCCCCTTTCCCCTTATACCTAATACCCAAAACCAAATCCCCGAAGTTGCTTAGACGGTTGACTTTTCAGGGTGGTTTGATAAAGGCAATGGGCAATTATAGGCTCGTATGATAAAACCATCAGAAACAATAGCTTCTTTAAATCGAGGCCGACTATATGGTGATCACTGAGATACTGGCGCGTAACGCCCGAATGTATGGAGATGAAATCGCCCTGGTCGAACGCGAACCGGCGGCCAGGAAACGTTCTGAAATGACTTGGCGGCAATTTCACATACTGTCCAATCAGACCGCCAATGCCCTGCGGAGCCAGGGTGTGGAAAAAGGGGATCGGGTGGTTCAGTTGATGATGAACTGTATTGAATGGCTTCCCGTCTATTTTGGTATACTCAGAGCGGGCGCCATCGCCGTTCCCCTGAACTTTCGTTTTCAATCGGCGGATATCAGCCGGTGTGTTCGGGTCTCCGGGGCCCGGACTTTGATATTCGGCGAAGAATTCATTGAGCGGGTCGGTGAATCGAAGGCGGAAATGGATCAATGGGTAAAGACCTATGTATATGTCGGCTCGTTATCGAGGTGCCCTTCATACTGTGTTTACTATAAGGATTTTATCCAGGAAGCGGCCGGAGACGCCCCGAATGTTTCGCTCAACCTCTGGGATGGCGCAGGAATTTATTTTACTTCCGGAACCACCGGCAAGCCCAAGGGGGTCTACCTGACGCATCGAAACCTGGAATCCGCTTGTTATGTGGAGAACCGGCATCATAACCAGACCCATACGGACAACTTCCTTTGCATCCCGCCTCTCTATCATGCAGGGGCGAAAATGCACTGGTTCGGCAATCTGATCGTGGGTGCCCGGGCCGTCATCTTAAAGGGGATCCGACCGGAAATGATTCTTAGAGTGATTTCCGAGGAACAGGTAACCATTGTTTGGCTCCTGGTGCCCTGGGTGCATGATATACTTGTCGCTATAGAAAACCAGACCCTCGACCTCTGCGATTATCATCTGGATCAATGGCGGCTGATGCATATCGGTGCCCAGCCGGTACCGCCCAGTTTGGTCCAGAAATGGAGACATTATTTTCCGAACCATGCGTATGACACCAACTATGGGTTGACCGAGGCGACCGGCCCGGGTTGTGTGCATTTGGGTCTGGAGAATTTTCATAAGGTCGGATCGATCGGTATCCCGGGCTTTGATTGGGAATGCCGGATCGTTAACGAAGACGGAGCCGATGTGGCGGACGGGGAGCCGGGAGAACTGCTGGTAAAGGGGCCCGGCGTAATGACCGGCTATTATAAAAATCCTGATAAAACCGAAGCCGTGTTAAAAGACGGCTGGCTGCATACCGGCGATATCGCCCGAAAGGATGGGGACGGCTTCAACTGGTTAATCGATCGAAAAAAGGACGTGATTATTACGGGCGGAGAAAATATCTTTCCGGTTGAGGTGGAAAGTTTTTTAATGACCCACGAGGATATTTTTGACGCCGGGGTCATTGGTGTGCCTGATACTCGGCTGGGGGAGGTTGTTGCCGCTGTTATTGCTGCCAAGCCCGGAAAAAGGCTTGTGGAAGAAGAAATTGCAAGGTTTTGCGAAGCGCTTCCCAAGTACAAGCGGCCAAGACGATTTTTTTTCGACGATGTGCCGAGAAATCCCACCGGTAAGATCGAAAAGCCCCGGCTTCGCGATAAGTACTCGAAATAAGGGCCTTCTCAGCCATTATTCTTCGTATTCTTTTAATACGGCATTTGCAATGTCGAGATCATAGGCTTGGGCGGGGTTAAACTGGTTGCCGTCATACATTTTTTTTGCCTCTTCAATGGCCTCATAAGGCACCCAGCCATGCGCCTGCCAAAGCTCGGGGTCATCCGCGTTCCACAGGCGAAAATACAGGGTGTCGTCCTCTCTTTTGACATACATCCGCACCCGCTTATTGTCGGGAAACGGGTAATAATAAATGCCTTTGTCATCCTTCATTGGCATGCATCCTTTAATAGCTTTGTACCTAAATTGAGCGTTCCAAATTTGATGGCTTCGTAAAAAGCGATTTATTGCGCTGGCGCCCCATTTTTGCAGAAAGTAACTCTGAAAAGCGTCCGCATTGTCATTTCGAGCGGTAGCGAGAAATCTTTAACAATCAAGATTCCTCGTCACTTTCGTTTCTCGCAATGACAGCAGCGGAAGCTTCTAAGATAATATTA
>Ga0209925_1000335_pt1 | contig 24874 bp, 29 predicted proteins | sample SalPonR2_A_D1_MG_FD_185702 | JGI IMG/M metagenome (GOLD analysis project Ga0209925, IMG submission 185702) | Salt pond soil microbial communities from South San Francisco under conditions of wetland restoration - Salt Pond MetaG R2_A_D1_MG... ... | reverse complement strand
ATATCTTCCTTTTTTAGTAATAATTTCTACTTCTACTGTAGGATTTCCTCTGGAATCTAATATTTCTCTTCCTTTAATATCTTTAATTTTCATAATTATTATTTATTCATTTAAATAATGAAAAACCGATAAAGCTGCTGTAGCACCCATTCCAGCAGCGATAATTAATTGATTATATTTTACATTAGTAACATCTCCTGCAGCATACAATCCTTTAGTCTTTGTAGCTCCAGTCCAAGGATCTACTTTTATTTCATCTTTTTTATTAAAATCTACTAATTTATTAACAAAAGCAGTAGCTGGTTGATAGCCAATTTGGACAAAGACTCCTTCTACTTCTAATTCTTTTTCTGCTTTTCCTTTTCTTTCTTGATAGATAATTGAACTTACAAACTTATCTCCTTTTATCTCTTTCAATTTAACTCCTGTAAGAACTTCTGTATTATCTAAATTCTTTATAGTTTCCTTTAAAGAATCCTTTGCTTTAAGTTCATTCATAAATTCTAAAATATAGATCTTATTAGCAATATCTTTTAAATAAAGAGCTGTTTCAAGGCCAGCATCTCCTCCTCCTACTACAGCTACGTTTTCATCTTGATAAACTGATCCATCACAAATTGCACAATAACTTACTCCTTTTCCAATATATTCTTTTTCACCTGGAACTTCTAGTGGTCTTGGGTCAGATCCAGAAGCAATAACTACAGTTTTAGATTCGTATTCCTCTTTTTTGGTTTTAACTTTAAAGATATTATCTTTTTTATTAATCTCTTTAATTGTAGATTCTTTAGTTTTAATATCTAAATTTTTTAAATGATTTTTAAAATTACTCATAAGGTCTGGGCCAGAAATTTCATTAAGCCCAGGCCAATTTTGAATTGGAATAGGTTTTTTTCCAATTTGACCTTGGAAGTCTTTTGTAATTAATAAAGTTTTTAATTTTTGTCTTTTTCCATAAATAGCAGCAGTTGTACCTGCTGGACCGCCTCCAATAACAATTAAATCATACATAATTAAATTTTAATTATTAGATAATATATTGGGAATTTCATCTAGAATATCAGAAGCCATTAAAGATTCTCCTAATTTTTCTCCAACTTTCTTGCCTGCTGTACCATTTATAAAGGCAGCTCCACAAGCTGCTTTAAACGGCTCAACTCCTCGAGCTAATAAAGAACCAGCTATCCCCGCTAAAATATCTCCTGTTCCTCCTACTGTCATATAAGGAGATCCTGCTTCATTTAGAGCTACTTTTTCTCCATCTGAAATAATATCAGTTCCTCCTTTTAATAAAATAGTTAAATCTAATTTTTTAGCTTCTTCTTTTACAATCTCTATTTTTTCTTTTTGGTCTTTTTGGTTTATCTTTCTACCAGTTAAAATATAAAATTCATAACTATGAGGAGTAATTATAAAATTTTTATCTTGTATTTTTTCTTTTACCTTGCCCCTTAAAGAATAAATAGCATCAGCATCAATTACTGTAGGCATAGTAACCTGAGTAAGATATTCTCCAATTACTTTCTTAGTTTTTTCAGACCTTCCCATCCCTCCTCCAACCACTACAGCTGACTTGGTATGAGCAGATTCATCTGCTCCTTGAGTTAAAGAAAGTAAAGTTGAAAGATGTTTTTCCTCTACTCTTTCTCCAGAAAGATCATAAGTAGCTAAATCTGGTTGAAAAGATGCAATAATATTAGCAGCTCTTTCAGGTGCAATAATGTGTACCATATCTACACCTGTTTTATAAGCCCCTAAAGCACTAAGGGCTGGAGCACCAGAATAAAATTTAGAACCTCCGATAACTAGCATGAAACCAGTATCATATTTTTTAGCATCTTTAGGTTTTTGTTTATATATCTCTTTTAGTATTTTTGAGTTTATTTTTTCCATAAAATAGTTCTATTTAATTTAATCCATAATAGCACATTTAGAAAAATACAAAAAGAGGAGTTCCCCCCCTCTTTTTTCTAAGGTTAAAATTATAAATTAAGTTTTATCCTTCGTTTTTTCGAAGAAAAGCTGGAATTTCCCATTGTTTTTCCTCTTCTAATATTCTCTTCTCTGCTTCTTCTTTCTCTTTTTTAACTTGAAGTGCATTCTTTTTTATCCTTTTCTTTTCTTCTGGTTCGTTCTTTTTAACTTCATCTTTTTGTTTACTATTTTTTTTCTTTTTCTTTGATTTAGACTTGCTTTTCTTTTTCTTTTTCTTTGATTTAGACTTGCTTTTCTTTTTCTTTTTCTTTGATTTAGACTTGCTTTTCTTTTTCTTTTTCTTTGATTTAGGTTTAGTTACTTCCCCAGTAAATAATCTAGCTGTAGTCCCAGTAGCTAAAAGGCTTACTTTGATTTTGCCCTTATATTTTCTTTTTGGCCAAAAACCAAAAATAATTTTTGCTTCATCATTTACTAAGTCAGAAAATGATTGAGAAATATGATTTACTTCAGATAAAGCTAATCCCATTCCTCCAACAATATTTATTAAAATTCCTTTTGCTTTTTCAATTCCATAAGGATAAAGGGGATTATTTATTGCCTCTTTGATTAAAGTTTCAGTTGATTTTTCATCTTTTTTAATCTCAATTGAATTTAGATAAGAATAATTCCCTCTTGATTCTAATACTTTTCTAAGATCTGCAAAATCAATATTAATCAACCCTGTTTTATAGATCATTTCAATCAATCCTTCCAAGCTATTACTTAAATTATTATTAATCATTGAAAAAGCTTCTTTAAGGGGTGTAGTTTTATCAATAATTTGGAAGATTCTTTCATTTGGAATAACGGATAGTGCATTAAGATGAGGCTTAGTGCTTTCTAAAGCATTCCTAGCAATCTGCATCTTTTTAGCTCCTTCAAACTCAAATGGAAGAGTAAAAATTGCATACGTTAAGTTCCCTAATTCTTCTGAAATTCTAGCAAAAACAGGAGCTGCTCCAGATCCTGTTCCTCCTCCAAGACAAGCAACAATAATACAAAGATCTTGCCCCTCTAATTCTTTTTTTATTTTTTCTTTATTTTCATCTGCTGCTTTACGGGCTAGATCTGGATTCATCCCAGAACCCAAACCTTTAGTAAACTTATCACCAAAAGAAAAAGTTTTAACTCCTTTTGGTACGTTTTCTAAAGCTTGCTCATCAGTATTAGCAGCTAAAAAAGTAGCTTTTCTAATATTAGGAGCAATTTCTGAAACAATTGAACTCCCTCCTCCTCCAATTCCAATAACTTTTATCTTAGTCTTTTTTACTTTTTTAGTAGAACTTTTTTTCTTCTTTTTTTTCTTGTTTTTCTTTTTCTTTTTAACCATAATAACTTCCTTTTTTCTTAATATTTAAACTCTATTTCCTTTATTAATCTTTTTCTATAGTAGCACAAAGAAGAATAATTTTAAAATAAAAAGAAGGTTAATCAATAATTAGAAAAACCTTATCATTTTCTCTTACTCTCTTTTTGGTTTTAATCCCTATTTCACTTCCTTTCTCTGCTTTTTGAATATCTTTGCCATTTAGCTGAATAGAATCAACTTTTTGTTTTAAATAAGTATTCTCACCTTCTATTGTAATCGTTTGGCCAATTTCCAAACTATTATGCTTTAATTCAACAGCAGCTGCTTCTGATTTTGGGTAATAATGTATAACTGTGCCTATTTCTTTCCTTTTTGTAGTAGCAGCGCTCCCAGAGTTTTCAAAATTAATTCCTCTTGGTCCTGGTTCTCCAAAATAGAAACCTGTAGAAAATCCTCTATTATAAACCTTCTTTAATTCTTTTTTCCATTCTTGAGCTTTTTCTTTTGTAAAACTGCCATCATAATAAGCTTCTATTGCTTTCCTATAATACTTTGCTGTTGTTTCAATATAGTTTGGATCCCTCTGTCTCCCCTCTATCTTAAAAGCATCAATTCCTGCTTCTATTAATTCTGGAATGTATTTAATCATACAAATATCTTTAGGATTAAGAAAATATTTTCCATCTGTTTCTATTGCATTTCCTCCATCATCAACTAGCTTCCATTTCCTTCTGCAAAGTTGATGACAGGCTCCTTTATTAGCTGAATTATTTTCAAAATAAGCTGATAATATGCATCTTCCAGAAATTGCCAAACACATAGCTCCATGAATAAATGTTTCTATCTCTATATCTGTTTTTCCTTTTAATTCTTTAATTTGATCTAAGGTCATTTCTCTAGCTAAAATTACTCTTTTAGCTCCAATATTTTTGTAAAACTCTGCTGCTCTGTAATTTGAAACATTAGCTTGAGTTGATATAAAAAAATCTATTCCAATTTCTTTAGCTATTTCTATTGTAGCTGGGTCCCAAACAATTACTGCATCAACCTTAGTTTCTTTTGCCCTTTTTAAAACTTCTTCTACTTTTTCAATATCTTGATTATAAACAACTGAATTTACAGTTAGATAAGCCTTAATCTTGTTTTTATGACATTCATTAACAAAATCACCTAACTCATCTAAAGTTATATTATTAGCTCCAGCTCTTAAGCTCATACTTGAAGCTGAAAAATAGACTGCATCAGCATATTCTTTACAAGCCTCAAGTGAAGTCCAGTTTTTAATTGGGCTCATTAATTGAACTTTTTTCATCTTGTTTTAAAACTATCACATTCATTTTTTTTTACAATATTAAATTAAATGTTATTATATAAAAAGGTTAAAAAAAACAAATAATAAATAAAATTATGAATATCGGCAAAGCAATTGGAATAGCTTTTTTAGTTATAGCAATAGTAGCAATCGGATTATTGTCTACTAAAATTTATAATCCATCTTGGAATCCTTTTAAACCAAGCCCTGAAAAGATAATTCAAAAGGCTGGAGAAAATTTAAAAAATATTAAAAGTTTTAATTCTAAAATTACTGGTAGTCTAGAAGGAGAAACCCAGAAATTAGCTTTTGTTATAGATTATAATTATTCTGGAAAAGATTCTGAGAAAACAAAGATGGAAGGCTCAACTGAAGTAGAATTTTCTACTGAAGGAATAACAATGAATGGAGAGGTAGATTTTATCACAAAAGAAAAACAATTTTTTCTAAAAATTAATACTTTTCCTGCTGTATTATCCCCTTACCTACAAATGTTTGGCCTCAGTTCCGATTCTATTAAAGATGAATGGATAGCTTTTAGCACTAGCTCTACAGAGAGCACCATAGAAGATCAAAATATAGAAAATATTGAAAAAGAAATTACAAAAAAACTTGATAAATTATTTATCATTAAAAAAGAATATAAAGATGAAGAAGTAAATGGAAATGATTGCTATCACTATTTAGTTGAATTAGATAATGAAAAAGCAAAAGAAGTAATTAAAGACATAATGAAGGAAGTTAGTTCAAATTCTCAATTAAATACTACTGAATTAAATCAAACTTTTGACCAAATGAAAGGTTTAAGTGGAGAAATTTGGATTGGAAGTAAAGATTATAATATCTATAAATTAAAAACTGATTCTGAAATAGAAAATGCTACGAGCTCTAATATAAACTCTTTATCTTTAGAAATTACTTTTTCTGATTTTAATAAAGATTTTGAGATAAATGTTCCAGAAAACTTCATTACCCTCAAAGAATTAATGAATCAAGGAAGTAGTATATTTCAACAACAATTAGAAAACTCTCAAGTTCCAAGCCAACAATATCAGTACTAAATTTGAACTTGAGCTTTTAAAGTGCTAATTTAAATTAATAAAACTAAAAAGGAGGTGTAGAAAATGTTTCTCTTCCAGTTGTGGAAGAAGGGTTTATTAGCTACGATCATTATTATTGTTGTAACTGTTCTTATTTATAGCTTAATAGATCTTACGCAAATATTAGAAGTTTTATTGGCTTTTGTTATTCCAAAAGAATACATTTTCTGGGGTCTACCCTTTTTAATAGTATTTTTTATAGTACCTTTTATTATTGGTCTCTTAACTGATGGAAAACTAGGAAAATTTATAGGAAGGATAGTTGCCCCAATTCCTCTTTTAAATATAATATTTAATAAAGAGGAAGATTTTGCAAAGCAAGGAATTCCAGCTGTATTTGTGTTAGAAGCCTTCAATATTAAACTATACTTTCATGGTTTAGCTATGGGAATTAATGAAATTAATGGTAATTCAGTTGTCTGTATGTTCTTCCCTTCTGTCCCAGTTATTTTTACAGGACCTGTTATGATTGATGTAGCTTTAAAAAATGTTAAAGAAGTAAAGCTCATAGGAGAAGATAGAAATTCTGCAATAAGATATTTTACAAAAAAATGTGTTACTTATGGAACACCCTCTGGAAAAAGGTTTAAATTAAAAGACTTAGAGCTAGAAAAAATAAAGAGTTCTTTAAAAGACAATCAAAATTAAAAAAGCGCTGAAAAAACAGCGCTTTTTTTCTTTTAGATTAATCCTCCACTATATATATTTAAGAATTTTGGTATTACAAAAGCTAATCCAATTAATGGTAAAAGGAATGTAATAACTTGAAATATAACTATGAAGATAAAGATCTTTTTTATTAAGTCAACTGATTTTTGAATATCATTTATCTTTTTTTCTTGTTTTTGAAGTTGTTTTTTAATTTCTTCCATTTTTTATATTAATTTAGAATCCAAACACTATAAGTTAAAAAGGAAGCAAAACTCCCCCATAAAACATAAGGAACCAAAAGAAGTGCAGCCAATTTAGACTTTGACCAAATAAGGTAAATTAAAATAAATACAGTTAATGAAAGAAGGATTGCTTCAAACACAGCCAAACCAATCAAGCCTTGAGCAAAAAATAAGAAGCTCCAAAAAATATTTAATCCAGCATTCAGTAGGAATAGATAAATTATTCTCCAAAATCTTTTATCTCTTTCTAATTTATTCCAAACAATTAAAGCAGAGATAGTAGATAAAATAAATATAATTGTCCAAACTATTCCAATTATTGATCCGGGAGGAGTCCAAGTTGGTTTATTAATTAATTCATACCAACCAGAATTAATTCCCATGGAGGTAAAAATACTTCCAGTATAGGAAACCAAAACAGTAATAATCGGAATCAAAAAATAATTAATTTTTAATTTTTTAACAACCATAGTCCATGTATATTACAATAAGTTCTTGCTTCGACCTTTTCTTTGTTATTAATTTCAAATACAGCTTCAGGTTTATCTTCAGGAGTTAAAAACTTTCTATAATATTGATCTCCATTTATTAGTTCTATCCATTCAATATGATGCTTTTCCATCATTGGATGAGGATTAGATCCTATTTTAACTTTTACTCCATTATCTGTTTTTTCAATTACTGGAAGATGTTTTTCATGTCCTTCATTTTTAAAAGTTTCTTCTTGTAGCTCCATTGGTTCTCCACAACAAACAAGTTGTCCTTGTCCAGTGTGAACAACTTCTACAATATTACCACAAATATTACATTTATAAATTTGTTTTAGTTTTGTCATAATATTTTTTTAATTAGTTAATACTTAATTATAACAAAAAACTAAGGTTTAGGTAGTTTGTCTTCATATTTTTTAATAAAAAAGCGCCATTTTTTACTCGCCCATTTATTCCCAGCATAATCAATATTAATTCTTGGACTTTTTTCTATTTTTTCTTTTTCTCCTTCTTCTAACCAAATCTTTTTACTAGTAGTAAGATCTTCTCCATATAATTTTTTATTTATTTTGAAATATTTTGTTAATTTACCTGGCCCATTAGTTCTTTCAAAAGAAGTATCTTCTGAATCAATTGCTCTAATTAAAACGCATTCTGGAGTGTCTTTTTTAAAAGTTGAAATATTAAGCATCCAGTGCATTCCATAAATTAGATAAATATAAAGTAATCCTCCTCTTTTCCATACTGCTTTATTCCTTTCTGTTTTACCATTACAAGTATGTGCTGCTTTGTCTTCTGGCCCTTTGTATATTTCAGTTTCTACAATTTTACCTCTTCTCTTTTTCTTGTTATCTATCTTTCTTACTAAATATTTACCTAATAATTCTTTTCCCACCTTAATAGTAGGTTTTACAAAAAAATCTTTTTTAACTCTTTTTCCCATAATATTAATCTTAGTTAGAAAAGTCTTTTGCAGTTTCCCTCGCCTGTTTTATCTCTGCTTCAGATAAGACAGGACCTTTAGCTTCAGAATCCATTAAAGCATTATAAGAAGAATCTGTATGGTTTAAACTAAATACATGACCAATTTCATGAGCAAAGACTAAATAATCATCTGAAGTCGTATAGTCTGCTACTAAAATTTTACCAGTTCCCATATAAGCTAAGCCGCTTGGTCCTTCTAAGTTACCTATAAAAAATACATTAACTAAATCCTCATTAAAACTTTCAAGTTCTTGAGTAAATTTATAAGGGGAGTCTGAGAATTGATTAATCTCTTCTTGGTTCATTAAAATAATATCTATTTTTTCAAGCTTAAGTTCTACATCAGCTTGAGCCCATATTTTATTAGTTTTACTTACTAATTTTCTAATATTTTCTTTGTTTCTTGTAGAGCCATCAGATGAATTCTCTGCCCTTAAAATTCTAGCTATTACTGGTACTGTAATAGTTTCTTCATTTAAAATACTCTCCATTTCTTGAACTTGTACATTACTTGGAGTTTTTCTATAGAAGAAATATTGTCTGAATCCTGAAATATAGAATAATCCTGCTATAACTACTAGAGAAACTAAAATTATAACAAAACGCCATACTATCTTTTTCCATAAAGGAGTTTCTTTTTCTACATCTCCAAATTCTTCTAGCTCTTCTTTTTTAAAAAATTCTTCATCCATTAAATTATTTTAACATTTAGCTTTCTTTTTCTTGGTCCATCTAGTTCAACTAGAAAAATTTGTTGCCAAGTTCCTCTTTCTAGTTTTCCATTTTCAAATGGAATAACTTTTGTTTGCCCAATCAATCCAGAGAGAATATGAGAGTCTGCATTGTTGTCAATTTTATTATGATTAAAGTTATATCCTTTTACTTTATCTTTTAAAAAATTTACCCAATCTTTTTTTAGATTAGTTTCATTTTCAGTTAATAATACAGCAGCAGTTGAATGAGGAACAAAAATTGTAACTATTCCTTCCTCTTTTTTACTTTCTTGGAGACTTTCTTCAACTTTATCTGTAATGTCTATTAATTCATACCTTTTATTTGTTGAAATAATAAATTTTACCATAATATTTTTTGATTATTTTCTTACATTAAGTCTATCAATCTTTTCTATATTTAAAAAGGTTTTCTTGATTTTAAAGAAAATTGTGTTAGATTTAACTCAGAAGGAGGAATTATAATGGAAAATATTTTAATTAAGTGCCCTTTTTCTCGGCTGAAAGATGATTATTTTGTTTATCTTGATGTAGTTGCAAAAGATGGTGTAAGATCCTTAGACCGAAAAGAAGTTTTCTTTCTACTTAGTAACTGTACTAAATGCAATTCTAATAAAAAAATAGAAATCACAGAAGAAGGAGGTATTAAAGGTTGTCCTGCCCTAGAAAAATACAAAGAAAACCCAGAAAGACTAGGCTTTGCGGCCTTTATAAGACAAGAAGAAAGTTTTATTAAAAAGATATTAGCAAAGGAATTTAATTTTATCCTACTAAAAGAAAAATTAGTAGGAATAAAAAGTAATCCCACCTTAGAAGAACTCTTTCCGTACATTAAAAAATATAAAAAGCAACAAAGTAAAGAGCAATCATGAAAAGATTGCTCTTTTTTTTACTAACTTTATTTTAAGTTATTCAAAATTAATGCTAAAATGTATAGAAATGAGAGATTAAAAAAATATATTTGGTTTTATGAAAAAGAAAAAAATTTTAAAAAGATTTTTTTTTCTACTAAAGAGACTTTTTAAAAAGGAAAAGAAGGTTTCAAAATTAAAAAGATCTTCTAAAAATCCAATTATTGCTCCACGGCCTGATAAAGGTTGGGAATCAAAACAAACCTTTAATGCTGCTAGTCTTTATTTAGAAAATAGAGTGCATTTTTTATACCGTGCAATAGGAGATCAAGGTCTTTCTGTTTTAGGATATGCTTCAAGCAAAGACGGTATTAATATTACAGATCGTTCCGATGAAGCAGCTTACGTTTTTAAAAAAGAGGAAATTATTGATGCTGGAATTAAGTTTAATAAGTCTATTAATTATTCCTCTGGAGGAAGCTTTGGAGGTTGCGAAGATCCTAGGTTAATAAAGATGGGAAATAAAATTTATATGACTCATACTACTTTTAATGGATGGAATCTTCTCAGAATGACCCTAACCTCTATAAGTGAAGAAGATTTCTTAAATAAAAATTGGGATAAATGGGAAGATCCTATTTTCATTTCTCCCCCTGATGAAATTAATAAAAATTGGGTTCTTTTCCCAGAGAAGATAAATGGGAAATATGCAATTTTGCATAGTATATCTCCGGAGATATCAGTAGAATATCGTGATTCTCTTAATTTTGACAAAGATGAATATCTAAATAGCCATTATTCCCCTACTGAGATTGAAGAAGGATGGGAAGGTTATGTAAAAGGAGTTGGACCCCCTCCTGTTAAAACAAAATATGGTTGGTTAGTTTTGTATCATGCCTTTGATAAAGAAGATCAAAGCGACTATAAGATAGGAGCTATGATTTTAGACTCTTCTGATCCTGAAAAAGTTTTATATAGAGCTAAAGAGCCCCTCCTAGAACCGAATTCTTATTTTGAAAAGAATGGTTTTAAACCTGGAATAATTTATAGTTGTGGAGCAAATGTAATAGACAATAAATTATTTGTTTATTATGGAGGAGCTGACTCAGTAATATGTGTTGCCACTATTGAGCTCGATAAATTATTAAATAATTTAGTAGAGAAAAAAACAAAAAAACCTAAATTTAAATTTTTTAAAAAGATTTTAAAATAATATGGCATTAGTACAACGATTTAAAGAAAATCCTCTCGTCTCTCCTGATTCAGGTAAAAAATGGGAAGACTACTCAACTTTCAATGGCTGTCCTTTTAAAAAAGATGGTAAAATCCATCTTCTTTACAGAGCAGAATCTGAAAAGAAAAAAATAGAAGGAAAAGAATTAAGGGTTTCTTCTATTGGGCATGCAGTAAGTGAAGATGGTATCCATTTTAATAAAAGAGAACAATTAATTAAGCCCAAAAAGGAATGGGAGAAATTTGGGTGTGAAGACCCTAGAATTACAAAAATAGGTGATAAATACTATATCTTCTACACTGCACTTTCAAAATATCCTTTTAGTGCAGATGGAATAAAAGTAGGAATGGCTATAACAAAAGATTTCAAAAATTTTGAGAAACATCTTGTAACTAATTTTAATTCAAAAGCAATGGTTCTTTTCCCAGAAAAGATAAATGGTAAATACGTAGCAGCTTTATCAGTTAATACTGATTCCCCTCCTGCAAAAAACGCAATTGCTTTTTTTGATAAAGAAGAAGATATTAGAGACTCTGAATATTGGGATAAATGGTATAACTCTCTCCATGAATATATTTTACCATTAAAACAAGGGAGTAAACATTTAGCTGAAATAGGAGCTCCCCCTATTAAAACAAAATACGGTTGGATTCTATTTTATGCTCATATTTTAAATTATCATTCTTCTAAACCAACTGTATTTGGAATTGAAGCTGTTTTGCTTGACCTAGAAGATCCTTCCCAAATAATTGGCAGGACAAATGATCCTCTCTTAACTCCAAAACAGGACCATGAAATTGAAGGGAATGTTTCTAATATTATTTTTCCTTCTGGAGCTATTCAAAAAGATGATTACATTTATCTATACTATGGGGCTGCTGATACTAGAGTGTGTGGTGCAAAAATTCCTTTCCAAGAATTTGCTAAAGATCTTAAAAGATCTGGAGAAAGAATTGTTTGGTTTAAACGTTATGAAAAAAATCCAATAATTACTCCAAACCTAAATCATAACTGGGAGAATAAAGCAGCTTTTAATCCAACTGCTATTAAAATTAAAGATAAAATTTATCTTCTTTATAGGGCAATGTCAAAAGAAAATGTTTCCTATTTTGGATATGCAGAAACAAAAGATGGACTCAATATTGATAAAAAATTAGATGACCCAATTTATAAGCCTAGAATGGAATTTGAAAAACATCCCAAAAAAGGAACTTTCTCAGGATGTGAAGACCCTAGAGCAGTAATAATAGAAGATGATATTTATGTTACTTATACTGCTTTTAATGGAATAACTCCAAGAGTAGCTTTAACTTCTATAAGTATTGATAATTTTCTAAATCACAATTGGGATAAATGGGAGGAACCAAAATTAATTACTTCTCCTAATACCACTAATAAAGATTGTGTTATTTTCCCTGAAAAAATGGATGATAAATATGTCTTTTTACACCGCCCAGATGATAAAGATGTCTGGATAGATTTTGCTTCAGATTTAGATTCATTAAAAGGGAATTGGATCGGAGGACATATTCTTTTTGAACCAAGAAAAGGAAACTGGGATTCTGAAAAAATAGGTGCAGCTGCATCTCCTATTAAAACTAAAAAGGGTTGGCTCTTGTTATATCATGGGGTTTCTGAAACCAGCAGATATTATAGAGTTGGTGCAGTTCTACTTGATTTAGATGATCCTAGAAAAGTAATAGCAAGAACTAGAGCTCCAATTTTTGAACCAAGAATGCCATATGAAAAAAGAGGACAAGTTGATAATGTAGTTTTTCCAGGAGGAATAGTCTTAAAAGATGATAAGTTATATATGTATTATGGTGGTGCTGACTCTGTAGTAGGAGTAGCAACAGTATCATTTGAAAAGTTAATGAAATCATTCTCAAAAGAATAAAATTATGAAAATAATAATCCTAGCCGGAGGAAGAGGCTCAAGATTATGGCCTATTTCAAGAAAAGAGTCTCCAAAACAATTCCTCCGATTAGAAAATAAATCCTTTTTTAAGCAAACAGTAGAAAGATCTCTTTTGATTGAAAAAGCAGAGAATATTTTTATATCTACAAATGAAAAATACGTTTCATTTGTAGAGGAAGAAATTAAAGATACTAATATTGAGAAAGAAAATATTCTTGTAGAACCTTTTGCAAAAAATACTGGTCCTGCTATTTTATTTGCTTTAAATGAATTAAAAGAAAAAACAGAAAAAAATGAACTAATTTTTATTTGCCCTTCAGATCATTATATCTTCCCAAATGAAAAATTTATTAAAACAGTAGAGGAAGCTAAAAAAGGAGCTTCTTTATCATACATTGTTACTTTTGGAGTAAGGCCAAATTCTCCTGAAACAGGATATGGATATATTACAAAGGGGGAAAATAAAATTAAAGATACTTCATGTTATAAAGTGGAGGAGTTTACTGAAAAACCTTGCCTAGAAAAAGCAGAGCAATTTATTGCTTCTGGTAATTATTTATGGAATTCAGGGATGTTTTTATTCCCTATTAATCTTATGCTGGAAGAGTTTAAAGAAAAGGCAAGTGAAATTTACAATAATATTAATAATTTTGAAAAACTTAAGTCTGCTCCTATAGATAAAGCAGTTATAGAAAAATCAGATAAAATAGCAACAATACCTTCTGAGTTTGAATGGAATGATATTGGTTGTTGGAAATCTTTTTATCAAATGAAAGATAAAGATAAAAAAGGTAATGTTTTAAAAGGAGATATTTTAGCTCATGACGTAGAAAATTCTCTAGTTTTAGGAAAGAATAAAACAATTGCCTGTCTTGGCCTTAAAGACATTACTGTTATTGAAACTAATGATGTAACTTTTATTGCACCTAAAAATAGATCGCAAGAAGTCAAAAAACTAGTTAAAGAATACGAAGGTAGAGATAATAAAAAAGGATAATTCTCCTTTTTTTTCCAAAAAAAATAACCCCACCTTTTAGAGTGGGGCTTTTTGATTTTTGGCTAGCTTTTCTTTCCTTCTTCAAATCCTTTTTTATACATTTTTTTAGCTACTTTGCCTTTTGGGGGATGATATCCTGTCTGTAAAAAAACCCGATTTATTGTGTCTATTTCCTTTGCTTTTTTTCCATCAATCTTTCCTTCGTAATAAGCTTCTTCAGGATCCTTAGACATTTAAAAACACCTCCTTGTTCATCATTATATATAAAATAATTGTTTTGTCAAAGTTTTTCTTTTATTGCCTTATTAGATAAATAAGCTATTAATCCTAAAGAGAAAGGATAAAAAAGAAAAAGGAAAATGTAATCTAAAATATTTAAATTCCTGAATCCAATTTTTAAAAAATCATACCAGGTTAAAATTCCAAAATACTTAGCTCCTAAATTAATTAAGATAGCTCCTATTAATATAAGTACACCTTTTAAATAAATTTTAATTCCTTTCATAATTTTCTTGAATCATAAGCCCAATGTAAAAGGGCTTGTCTTTGTTTTTTTCTACAATCAAGATTGCCTTTTTTGCAATTCTTTTCAACTTGAGCTACATGTCTTTTCATTGCTTTCCATCTTTTAATTTGCCTTTGATCCTCTTTCTCTAACCGTCTTCCTCTGTAATACCTGCAGTACCATTGAAACCAACCTCTTGGATCGTGCTCTTCATTTATCCATCCTTTTTCTCTCCACACTGATAAAGGTTGACTTGCATTAATTTTAAAAAAATTTAATTCTGGATCTTGCTTCTTTGGGTTTAATTTAGCATTTCCATACCAACTATCTGGAAATTCATCTTTACAGTCTGTCATATACTTTCCACCAAAAACACCTAATTCTAACATTTCTTTTGGAGTTAAATCAGGATTAAATTCCGGATCAAAATTCCTTCCCGAAGGTTCAGTTCGGTAATAAACATAATTAGTCTGCATTTTGTCATTAACTACAACTTTCTTTTTCATATTTTTATTTTACTAAATTATTCCTATTTATACTAATCTCAATTATACCAGCTGCCCCAGGGGCAACTTCATATTTTGAAAAAAGTATATTTATCTTATTCTCTGTAAAATAAAAGGAATGAATATCAGAAAAATAAAAACTCTCTTCTACTCCAGGAAAAGTATCTTCTTCTTTTAAGGCTGTTCTTACTTTTTTTATAAATTCATCTTGTTTATTTGGTAAGATAATTTCTGAAAGTTTTATTTCTTTATTTTTTCTTTTATCAAAAGTAAAGTTCTTAATAATTTGATTCATATTTGCTCCTCCTGTATACTTTCCAATATTTAGAATATAGGAAAGATAATCTTCTGTTTGATAACTTTCTAAGCCTATATCCATAATATACTTGTGCTCAAAATTATTTTCTCTTAAATTTGGTACTTTACTATTAGCTTTATCTTTAAAATCTTTTATCTCGTTTTCAATAAAACTATTAACTGTTTCTCCCCCTAAAGAATTACTTTCAATTTTTTTAAAACTTATCTCATAATTATCATTCCTTAAGGTATCTTCTTTTAAAGAAACTTCATAGCTTATCTCTTTTTCTTCTTTTTCAAGATTAAAATTAATATCTGCTAAAGGAAGCTCTCCTAAGTTTAAATAAAGAAAAACAACTCCACTAAAAATAATTACTATCGCCAATATTAATAAAGCTATTAATATTGTTTTATTCATAATATTTTTTTATTTATTCTTCTCTAATTGCCTCAATTGGATCCAATTGAGAAGCTTTTTTAGCAGGATAAATTCCAAAAATTAATCCTGTTAAAATAGATACTAAAAGTGCAATTAAAAACCCTCCGACAGGGAAAGTAATTGCCCAACCTGCTCCAAAATAATAAGCTATAAAAGAAGCTAGTAAAGTAAATCCAAATCCTAAGAAAATTCCAATTGATCCTCCAATAGTAGTTAACAAAACAGACTCCACTAAAAATTGATTTAATATGTCTTTATCTTTACCCCCAAAAGCTTTACGTAAACCAATCTCTCTTATTCTTTCTGACATTGAAACAAGCATAGTATTCATTACACCAATTCCCCCTACAAGTAAAGAAATGCTAGCTAATAAGATTAATAAAATATTTAAAGCATTAGTAACAGTACTTGCAATTTCAGCTGCTTCTTCCATTGAAATTACTTGAAAATCATCTTTATCTGGATCAGTTATATCATGCCTTCTTCGAAGCAAAGATTCTATCCTACTTACTGCTAAATCCATATCTGTTCCTGGTTTTACCTTTACTAAGCCTTCTGTTACATGATCGATTCCCATAATTAATTTTTGCCCAGTTTTTAAAGGTATTCCAATTAAATTATCAAAATTAAAACCACCTACCTGTCCTCTTTCTTGCATAACTCCAATAACTCTAAAACTTCTTCCTTTAATTTTAATATTTTTACCAATTGCTTCTTCATTACCAAATAATTCTTCTTTAGTGTTGCTCCCTATAACTGCTACTTTTTTTACTCCTTTATCTTCCGCTTCAGTAAAAAACCTTCCTTTCTCAACTTTAGCTTGTTTATCAACTTCAAGATAATTAGCTCCACTTGCTATTAAAAAAGACCGATTTTCATTATTCCTATAAGAAGCCCAGACTTGACTGGCATTATAACTAGCTTGTGTTACCACAAAATCAAATCTTTCCATTGCTTCAAAGTCTTCACTTTTTAAACTTGTAATAGTTATTCCTTGAGCCATTGAAGTTACAGTTCCAATATTTCCTTTGCCAGGTATTTTTATTGCAATATCAATAATATCACTTCCAAATTGATTCACTTCAGAGGTAATATAGCCTTTTACTCCTTGCCCTAAAGAAACAATCAAGGTAACAGATAAAATTCCAACAACAATACCTAAAACAGAAAGTAAGGTTCTTACTTTGTGTTTTTTAAAATTAGAATATCCAATTTTAGCTGCATCTTTAAGATTCATAATTGTTCATTATTTTATCAAAAATGATGATATAATTATTCATAATGTAAAGCATCAATTGGATCTAATTTAGAAGCTTTATAAGCTGGATAAACTCCGGCTAAAGCCCCTACTAAAATAGAGATAAGAACTGCTCCTGCTATTTGCCATAAACTTATTACAAAATACCATTCAAACCCAGTAAAATACCTTATTAAATAAGAAATTAAGTAACCAAAAGATACTCCTAAAATAATACCAATAACTCCTCCCATAAAAGAAAGTAGTCCGCTTTCAATTAAAAATTGAATTAATATATCTCTATCCTTAGCTCCAATTGCTTTCCGCAGTCCTATCTCTCTTATTCTGTTTGAAACAGAACTTAGTATTACGTTTGCAATACCAATTCCACCTACAATTAAAGAAATAGCCACTACTAATATTAAAAACGCCTGAATAGCTCCAGTAACCCCTTTTAAAATGCTTAATAATTGAGACATACTTCTAACTGAGAAATCATCCTTACCTTCATCTGTAATATTATGACGATGGCGAAGTAAAATAGTAATCTCTTCTCTTACTCTTCCTTCATTTTCTGCTTTATCAACTTTAGCTCTAAGATAGTTTATGTAGTCTATTCCAAGTAATCTTTTTTGAGCAGTGGTAACTGGAACAAAGATTTGAGAATCTAATTGCCCAAAAAGGGTACTTCCTCTTTTTTCTAAAACACCAATAACAGTAAATTTTTGACTTCCAATAGAAATCTTTTTTCCGATTGGGTCAATTTCTTTAAATAACTCTTCTTCCACTTTATTACCTAAAACAGCCACTCTAGAATAACTTTCTATATCGTCTTTTCTAAAAAATCTTCCTTTTTCTAAATTAGTCTGTTCTACATTAATATAATCAGAGTTCACTCCAACATAATCATACATTTGATTTTCTGCTTCAAAGCTAACTGAGTCTCTGCCATTTACATAAGGAGTAACTGCTTCTACATGAGGAATGTTACCAATAGCTGTTGCATCTGCTCTTTTTAAGCTTGTAATGGTCATCCCGAAAGCACTAGCAGGAATTCCTGTTTCATCACTTTCTCCTGGTAAAACTCCAACTAAATTAGTTCCTATTTTACTAACTTGAGAAACTATCAATTGTTGAGCCCCTGCCCCAATTGCTATTACCAATATTACTGATGCGATTCCAATAATAATTCCAAGCATAGTTAAAAAGGACCGCAACTTGTTTGCGGTCAAATCTTTCCAAGAATTTTTAAGTAAGGAAATAAAATTACTAATCATTTTCTACTTTTCCCTAAAGTATGGTTAATATCCTCTGGGGGCCTTTCTCTAATAATCCCTTTATCAAGATGTAAAATTCGAGAAGCATAAGAAGCAATCTCTTTAGAGTGAGTTACAAGTAATACAGTATGTCCTTCTTTATTTAAGTTATTAAAAATATCCATTACTGGTTCAGTATGTTCATACCCTAAATTCCCAGTTGGTTCATCAGCTAAAATTAATGAAGGATCATTAATTAAAGCTCTTGCAATAGCTACTCTTTGAGACTCACCTCCAGATAATTGATTAGGGTGATTTTTTAATCTATGACTTAATCCTACTTTATCAATTAAAGCTTTAGCTTTTTCTTTCGCTTCTTCTTCATTTAAATTAGGATTGTAAATTGTTGGTAGCATTACATTTTCTAAAACTGAAGTTCGAGGAAGTAAATTATATCTTTGAAAAACAAAACCAATTTTTTGGTTTCTAATCTCAGCTCTTTCATCGCTAGTAAGGCTGCTTAATTCTTCTTCTTCAAAATAATACTTACCACTAGTTGGTTTGTCTAAAAAACCAATTAAATTTAAGAGGGTTGATTTCCCAGATCCAGAAGAGCCTACTATGGCCGTAAATTCTCCTCTATCAATCTTAAAGTTAACCCCTCTTAAAACTGGAGTGATTACAGATCCAGTATGATATTCTTTTTGTAAATTTTTTGCTTCAATCATTATTCTTCAATATAAGTTGCTACTTTCTCGCCTTCTTCTAGTCCTTTTGTAATTTCTATCATAGTTTCTCCCTCTAATCCTACCTCTACTCTTCTTTTTCCTTTAATTTGATTATCTTCTATAATTTGAACATATTGTCCTTGATCATCTTTCTTTACTGCCACATAAGGAACTACTAAAGTTTGATCCTTTTTATCTGTAATTATTTCTAAATTAGCTGTTAGTCCTGACTTTACCTTTTCTGGGTATTGATTAAGTTCTACTTCAACTCTGTAGTAAATAACACCTTGTTTAACTATTTCAGAAGGATAAATTTTAGTAACTTTACCTTGGAATTTTTTATCTTGAAAAGCATCAAAGTCTACATTAACTTGGTCCCCTTTCTCTAATTCTGCCATATCAACCTCTGAAACATCTGCTTCAATTTTGTATTTTTCTTCTGGAATAATTTCTGCTATTACTTGGCCAAGTTTAGCAGATTCTCCTATTTCAATATTAACTTGAGTAACTATCCCGCTAATTGGAGCTCTAATACTAGTATCATTTAAGTTTTTTCTAGCTTGAGCTAAATTAGATTGAACACTAGTTAGAGTGCTCTTTTTTAATTCTAACTGATCTTCTAGCTCTTCGACTCTAGATTTAGCTTGAGTTATTTTCTGTTCACTTTGAGTATTAGCAGATTCTAAATTTATTTGAGCATTATTTAATTGAAATTGAGCAGTATTTATACTTTTTCTGGAAGAAATTTCTTGTGATTCAATTGCTTGCTTTGCAGTGATTAAATTAGATATTGCAGTCTCTACGTATCCTTTTTGAGTTTCTAAGGTAGTTTTTTCAGTAGAACTTACATCATTTTTATAAAGTGGTGATTGTATGGCTTCGTCCCTAGTGTATCTTATGGTTTCTTTTATTTCTTTCAAGGCATCCTCTAATTTTAATATTGCTTCTTTAGTTTTTGTTTTACTTTCTGCCATTTCTCCTTCTTTAATTAAAGTTTCTACTTTCTCAATAGTAGATTCAGCAGATTTTTGTTTACTTCTGACTTTTAAACTAATTTGGTCATTAGTTGTAAAATAATCTTGAACAATATCATCTAATTCTATTAGGGCTGTCTGGGCAGTTAGAAGGCTTGTATTGGCAGTTGTTCTTCCGTCTTCATAAGCTTGTTCTAATTGCTTATCAGCTAGGTCTCTTACATCTTTTAAATTTGATTCTCCTTCCTTTAAAGAAGACTGAGCTTTTTGAATAGTTTGAGCAGTGTTTTCTTTAGTCTGTTCTAAATCTTTTTCTGCATTTTTAAGTTGGGTTTTTAAAAGTTCTATTTCTTTTTCTACGCTTTGGACACTAGACTGAGCTTTTCTAACTTGGATTCTAGTATCTTCACTATCTAACTGAATTAAAAGATCTCCTTTTTGTACTTGATCAGAGACCTGAACCCCTACTTGTTCTACTTCTTCGTTAACTTTAGGTTCAATTTTAACTCTTTGATAAGGAACTACACTTCCAGTAACAGAAACTTTTTCTGTTAGATTATCTAATTTAGCTTCAACTACTGAAAATTTAGAATCATTATTACTAAAAAAGAATTTATAGCCTAAGCCTATACTGGCTAAAATTCCTATAATTAAAACTACTATGATTGTTTTTTTCATTTTTTAGATATTTTTTTAAATTTATCTATTGTTTTTTTTAATTCAGAAACTACTTCCTCAACTTTATCAGATGGTAAAAAGGCTATTGACCTATTCGCTAGTATTACTATAAAATTATCTCCAGGTTCCAACTTCATTTTTTTTCTAATTTCGGCTGGAATGACAACTTGCCCTTTCTTTCCTAAAGTTGTTGATCCAAAGCTTTCTATATTATGCATTGGACCTTTAAATTTTTCTTCTTCTTTGTTTTTCATAATTTAAAAGTATGATTTTTCTTACTTTTAGTATATCTTTTTTCCTCTCATAATCAAGTTTTTTGATATAGTAATAAAAAAAGAGACTACTTAGTGTAGTCTCTTTATTCTATTTTTAAATTAATTTTTTGTTCTGGGAAAATTAAAACCCATAAGTAATTATCTTTTTGTTCCCATCTTAATTCATTCTTTTTTGCTACCTTTATTATTGTTTCCCAGCTAGGAACTTCATTATATTTTTCTATCCAAAGGTCCCATAAAGTATCTCCTTTTTTTACTTTTACAGTATATATCTGTTTTTCTACTTCAAATCTTAAATTTCTTACTTCTAGTTCTAGTTTTAATTTCTCCCCTTTGGTTTTTATGAGCTGGTTTTCTTTCTCTTTTAAGTCTTTTTCAAGTTCATTAATCCGTTTAGTTTTCTCTTTTGATTTTTTTACTAATTCAATATTTTGCTCTCCTTGGAACTTTAATCTTTTTAGATATTCTTGTTTTTCATCTTCTACTCTTTTTATTTTTGCTTTTGCATCATCTAATCGATCTTCTGTTTTATTAATAGCATTTACTAAATTTTGATTCCATTTTTCTACCAATTCTACATTTTCTATTTTCTCTTCTAGGGTTGTTTTTAGATTTTCATTTTCTTCTTCAAGAGTATTAATTCTATTTATCTTTTCTATATTTTCATCTCTTAGTCCTTCTAGACTTTCCATCTTTGCATTTAATTTTATAGCAATTAAATTATTTTCTTCTTTTATTCCTTTAATCTCTTTTTCTTTTGTAATTAACTTTTCATTTAAAATTTCTCTTTCTTGTTTTACTTTAAATAAATTTGTTTCTATCTTTGTAATCCTTTCTTTTAACTCTTTTATTTGTTCTTTTTCTTTGTCTAATTTTCTAATTTGAGTTTGCAATTCATCGTTTTCTTGATTTCTCTTGACTATTTCTTTTAGTTTTTCTTGATTTCTCTTTTCTAGGGTTTCTACTTTCTTTTCTAGATTGTTATTCTTTTCAATTAAATCTGCTTTTTCTTTTTTTAAGGTTGTATTTTCTTTCTCTAATTCTTTTAAATCTTTTTGATATTTTTCTACTTCTTCTCTTGTTACACTATAATTGTTTTCTAGTTTTCCAATCTTTTCTTCTGCTTTTTCTAGTCTATATTCAAATTCTTCTTTTTGCGCTCTTTCTTGTTCTAGTTGAATTTGCAACTCTTCTCTGCTTTCTATTAAAGCTGCTTTTTCTTCTTTGATTTTACTAAGTTCGGTTAATGTAGTAATTCCAAATATCATTAACAGAATAGCTAAAATTAGAACGACCCAAAATTTACCTCTTCCAATCCCTTTTTCTTCTTCCATTTTAATTCCCTCCTTTTAGGATAAATTAAAAAAAGATCCTTCTTTAGGACATATTAAATTATTAGGTACTTTTTAGTAGATATAAAGTACCACTTAGAACCTATTTTGTCAATGATATTAATTTAAAAAGTCTTTGTCTTCAAAGCCTGAAGGAGTATGTAAAATTACAGGGGGAATCATATCTTTAGTATATTTTAAAAGCATTTGAAGAGCTTCAATAGATTTTTTACCTTGTCCATTTATCCAGTCTCTAGCCTCATGAAAGTTAGCTGTTGAGTCATAGGTGTGGTTTAGGTCTTCAGCCGCCTCAAAATAGTATTTTGCGCCTGAAATCCACATTTCTCTTAGCCATCCCGGCATTTCTTGATATGTTTCTTTGGATAAGTTTAAATCACTTGGTTTTTGAGGACTTTCTTGGTCAATCTCTTTTAAAATAGCCCCTCTTTTCTTTTCATCTGCTTCAATAAGTTTCTTCCTTTTTTGGACTAAATCTCTTTCCCATCTTTTTAATTGCATTCTTACTTTAATTGCAACCTCTAATTTAGGAAGAAAAAGGAGCTGTCTTTCTTTTTGTTCTTCTTCCATATCTTTGTGAGCAGCTTTTAAAGATTTAGTTGATAAGTAAGATTGATATAAAACTAATAGAAGAACACAAGCATTAAGTAATAATGCTATAACTGAAACTGTTTCTATAGAATTCATAAACATAAATATTTAAAATTAATTTTAATAAAAAGCTGCCGGATCTGGACTCGAACCAGAATTAGGAGTACCAGAAACTCCCGTGTTACCATTACACCATCCGGCACTAATTAAGATGCCTTTTAACTGCAATGTAGCTTGAAAGGGCACTTAAACTTAAGCCAAGAAGTAATTGAATTCCTAATAAAATCCAGAAATTAGATAAAAAGGAGGAATACAAGCTAAATCCACCTAACAATCCTTCTATTTTCCCATTTAAACCTAAAGAGGTTATATATAGAAGTAACATACTAGCTAAAGAAGCTGCAAGTCCACAAATCATTCCTTGGATTATAAAGGAACCTCTAATAAACCAATTGGAAGCACCTACCAATTTCATTACTGATATCTCTTCATTTGAATTGTAAATAGCAAGTTGAATTGTATTAAAGGTTACAAGTAAAAAGATAAATATTAATCCTAATCCAACTCCAAAACCAACCTTATTAATTGTAGCAGTTAAGCTAAATATCTTTTCAATAATAGGTTTTCTTTGATAATAGTCAATCTTTTCCACAATATCAGAATATTCTGACTCTTCAATAAATTGAGCAATTTGTGCATATTGATCATGATCTTTTGCTCTAATACTTAAAGAAGCCAAAAAAGGATTTCCCCCTACTTCATCTATGGCTCCCATTAAATCAGGATCTTCTTCATGTTCTTCAACAAATCTATTATAGGCTTCTTTTTGAGAAACAAAATCTACCTGACTAACTTCATCTAAATTATAGACTTCTTCTTTAAGATTTAATATTCTATTTCGAGGAGCAGCTTTAATTAAATAAACTGAAACATCGGTTCTATCTTTAATTTGTTCTACTAAATAATTACTAGCATCTTTAATTATAAATAAGGAACTAGTAACAAAAATTACTATTGCAAGTATAAAAACAGTAGCTACAGAAGCAGTACTGCTTCTGTAAAAATTCTCCCATCCTGATTTAATTATTCTTTTAAATGTTGTAAGCATAAAAATTATTAAAAACTAAACCTTCCTTTTTCTTCATCTCTAATAACCCTTCCTTCTTCTAGAGTTATTACTCTTTTTCCAAGTGAATTAACAACTTTTTTATCATGAGTAGCTAATATTACTGTAGTACCTAATTCATATATCTTTTTAAGTAATTTAATAATATCAACTGAATGATAAGGGTCAAGGTTTCCAGTTGGTTCATCAGCTAAAATTACTTGGGGTCTATGAATTAAAGCTCTTGCAATAGCTACTCTCTGCTTTTCTCCTCCGGATAATTCTGCTGGAAAATGATTTGCCCTATGACTTAATCCTACAATTTTTAAAACTTCTGGTATATCTCTTTCTATTTCTTCTTCATCCGCCCCAATTACTTCCATCGCATAAGCAACATTCTCATAAGCTGTCTTTTTAGATAAAAGTTTGTAATCTTGAAAAACAACTCCAATATCTCTTCTAAGATCTGGTAATTCAGAAGAGCTTAATTTATGAACATTCTTGTTATTAAAAAAGACTTTACCTTCTGTTGGTTCTTGTTCAGCTAAGAGAAGCTTTAAAAGTGTAGTTTTTCCACTTCCTGACTTACCTACTATAGAAACAAATTCTTTTCTTTCTATTTCAAAAGAAACATCTTCTACAGCAACTATTGGAATAGATTCATCTTTCTTTCCATGATAAATTTTAGTTACATTTTCAAATGAAATCATTTTTGATGTGGTAGTCTAATTTCTGCTTTAATAAATTGGTCAATTTCTCCATCTAATACTTCGTCAATATTTGAAGTTTCAACTTCTGTTCTTAAGTCTTTTACCATTTGATAAGGATGCATTACATAAGATCTTATTTGATTTCCCCATTCTGCAGCTTCAACATTTTCTTTAACTTCTTCTAGTTCTTTTTCTTTTTTAAGTTTTCTTTCTTGATATATTTTAGATTTTAACATCCTTAGAGCTTTTTCTTTGTTTCTAGCTTGAGATCTTTCTGCTTGACAGCTTACTTTTATTCCTGTTGGTTCATGAATAATTCTTACTGCTGTTTCTCTTCTATTTACATGTTGTCCTCCAGGACCAGAAGCTCTAAAGGTTTGAACTGTAAGTTCATCTTCATCAAATTTAATATCTTTTGCTACGTTTT
>Ga0209925_1000332_pt1 | contig 24980 bp, 28 predicted proteins | sample SalPonR2_A_D1_MG_FD_185702 | JGI IMG/M metagenome (GOLD analysis project Ga0209925, IMG submission 185702) | Salt pond soil microbial communities from South San Francisco under conditions of wetland restoration - Salt Pond MetaG R2_A_D1_MG... ... | reverse complement strand
AAATCTTCCATTAAATCTCCAGCAAGCTTCAATCGTTTATTCGCATAATGATCTTTATCATCTTCCTCTCGTTTGTCCAGAGCAAGTTCAAGGACCGCCATCCCCATACGAGCCATAAAAATAGCTTTAGTGATTCTATCATTAGGATCATTACCCAGATGAGGGAGTAGGTTTCGATCCATTAACGTTTCAACACGTTTAATTCGATATTCTTTTGCTTGCCCACCAGCAAATTTCTTTCCAAGATATGCAACTGCTTCATCTTGTGTCGTAATACCATATTCATTAGCACATTCTTCGATGTTGGCGAGAACAAACGTATCCATTTTCGGGTCAACACTGATTACATCAACGATTTCTTCATCGCTTTCCATGCCCAGTGCTCGAAGTAAAATCATCAATGGTATTTGACCATAGGTTGTTGGAAGAGAAACCATAAGCATTCCATTAGCTTTTTTCTCCACTACCGTTAACGCTCGATATCCTTCACGTTGAGAAAATACCTTTGCCACTTCTATTTTTCGACCATATCGGCGACTTTTTTCTACTAATACCCGGTTTGGAGCAAGGTCTTCAACGGTGATTAATACTCGTTCAGTACCATTGCTAATAAAATATCCGCCGGGATCTAATGGATCTTCCTGTAAATTTTGTAATTCGTGGTAATAATCATCATTGGAAAGTGGACGATCTTTATCTTTCTCCAATGCTTCTTTTTGAAGATTACATGCTTTAGATTTAATCATAATTGGAAGTTCGCCAACTTTCACCTCTTCCGGTTCATACTCAACTTCGTCCTTGATTGGTATGAATTCAAGATGAATTGGTGCTTCGTAGGTAAGATCCCGTAAGCGTGCTTCCATTGGAGTGAGTGGTCTTTCTGTTCCATCTGCTTCTTTCACCACGGGTCGTCCAACACGGATTCGGCCAAATTTGATTTTGTATCCTTCGATTTCAGGATAAATATAACCGCGTTCCATTTCTTCTTGTTGCCCGATTACTGTGCTATCTACAATGTGTTGTAATCTTCGATTTAAAAAATCATTGTACGAAGCAATTTGGTGATTTACAATACTTCTATCTTTATAAAAAGCATCAACGAGTTCTCTCATTTTATATTACACCTTATTATTTACTATCTTCAACTACTAAACGATAAGCCGTTGACTCTTTAGCGGTATGACTTTCACGAGTAATTTTAACGATTTCGCCTGATTCTGCGCCAATAGACAGTGCTACAGGATCCGTTGTTAACATTTTTGGGAGTTGGCTTGGTTCGATATTGTATTCGGTTAAAATCTGCTGTTTTTCCTTATCTGTTAAAATGACATGATCCGGAACAAGTTCATGTCTAGTTATATTTTTAAGAGGTTCAATCTTTTTCTTTTTTGCCATATGGTAAGGAATCCTCCTGAGGATATTTGATGGGATTTTCTTGATGGATGAACGGGCCTGAAGGGATTCGAACCCTTGGCCACCTGGTTAAAAGCCAGATGCTCTGCCTAGCTGAGCTACAGGCCCAATATTACGCTATATAATTATTTCTTCTGAGAATTGAAGTGTTTATATGACTTAATATATTTCACGCTCTTCCTCATTATTACTGAATAGCCTACCCGGTATACTGATTCCCGTATTTATACGTTGTGGGGTGTGGGCTTTTCTCCTTCTGTTTGAACAACGATAATTTCCTTCATTTTTTATTGTTAAAATCCTGGAGGATATGATGAATGAATCTGCCTGGAAAGTGGTGAGAGAACAAGTTGATTGATATGTTTTTTAAAAGTGATTTCATAGTCTTCAAACAATGGATTTCTTCCAAGAAGAACGGGGATATCCTCCCGAGTAGACACATGAATTTCCTTTTGAGGATATAATGTGTGGAATTTTTCTTTTCCAATGGCCATATCCACTTTTGCTTTATACAATGAAGCTGTCCCCCCTGCCGTGTCAACATCACAAGCTTGTTCTAGTTTTAGACCAAGAAAGGTTGCGATAGGTAATGGGATGACGATGAAATCTCCGCCTGAATCAAGTAAAGCTTCAATGAGTGGTGTTCTACGATCATTGTTTCGAAACCGCACGGGTATGATTGGATAATCCTGATAATTAAAAATAAGTTCTTTTGTTGTATTCATGTCTAGTTATTCCATTCCCATCATAATTTTTTTATAATCATTTATAAATTGTGTTAAATCAATCAATACGTTAAATGCTTTTTTTATTATGAATGCAAATTGTGTTTTTGAATGTTTTCCATGATTTTTTGCAATCGGGCTTGTTTTTCTGCTAGCTTTTTGATGAGGGCTTGTAAATCATGTTCAAGGTATTCTTTGGTGTAATGGTTAATTTCATAATTTGTTTGGTTTTTGTTTATTTTTGTCATCATACAATTGAATATTTCTGCATTTGATCTGCCGCATGGTTCTTTGCATTGTTTACAAAATTTTTCTTCATATGAACTGATTTCAGTTTCTTTTTTCACTAACTGGTTGATATGATTGAGATCTTCAATAGCCTTTGTTACATCGTGGGTAATTGCTGATATATCTAAGAAAAGTTGTTGTGACGTATAATTTTTTTGATGGCATAACGTATCATTTTATTAGCTGTTTTTCAAGTTACTTATCTAATAATATTTCACGGGGGGTTGTTTTCGGTAGTATCTTTGATATTTTGATACTATCATTTGAAAATTTTTCGTTCGGATATTTTTTTTGAGCTAAACGGAGCATGTCTTCAACGTTTGCACTGTGATCTATTATTTCATCATTGAAAATAAGAATCCATTCACCTTCAGTTAATTCCTCGGTGTTTTTTCCTGTTTTCATATGATTGGTTGATAGGATGTATTCTTTTATAAACATTATGTGTGCTGAATCTTGAGTTCTGTCTCGATTTTAATGAGTTCATCATATTTTTGTTATTGATGGATTCGCTGCTGTTTTCTGTCCAATTCGTTTGATTCACCTCAATTGAATCGAAAATTATTTAAAGGATAACTTGCAAGTATTATGTGGTTCTACTCCACTTAAGGAATGTGTTGACATTCACTCAAATGAGAAATGCAGGAAGAGGCTATGCTATGAATATTATAACGCTTGAAAATTTATCAACAGCAATTGCTAACCGTATTGGGATAGACATTGAAGAAGCCAGAAGAGATGCGGGTTTTGTCCTCGATATCTTTGGATTTGATGACCGCGTAATAGATAATGTGTTAGATCCGGAGGATAGACAATTGTTCTATATTTTAGAAGAAGAAGGAATGCTTACAACTGAACGAGAGGAAACTACACTGTATGATGGTCGTGAATGGCGAACTCATTACTGGCAGATCAAAAAAGAAACTATTCTTCGTTATGCTGATGAGGCAATGCCGACAAATAGAACGGTTATGTTCGGGGATCGCAGGGCAATAGATCCGATTAGCGATAACTCTGATGAGCATGTGTATCAACAACTCGATGAAGATCTTTGGACCCGGCGTATGCCAGAATAAAAACTAATGATTGAATGTAGTTCTCAACTTAAGGATCAGGATCGATACCTTTAAACTTCTAACTTTTTTTTCTTCATTACAAACATTAATATTGCTGTTTTTGTTTCATAACAAAAAAACCAATTATGTCAACACTGAGTAGACAAAAAAGTATAATTAAAAATAATCAAAAAAAATTGGGGAGTTACACATGGTAAAAAGAAAGATCATCTTAAGTTCCGAATCAGTTACTGAAGGCCATCCTGATAAAATGTGTGATATCATTTCAGATTCAATTCTTGATGAAGCGCTCAGACAGGATAAATATTCACGAGTTGCTGTTGAATCAGCAACCAAGAATGGTGGTGTTATGGTCTTTGGAGAAATGACAACTAAGGCTTATATTGATATTCCTAGGGTTGTCAGAGCAGCTATTAAAGATATTGGATATACAAATTCACAATATGGTATTGAATCAGAGACATGTAGTGTATGGGTGCAAATCACAGAACAGAGTCCAGATATATCACAAGGTGTCTCTGAGGGACATGGATTGTATAAAGAGCAAGGTGCTGGTGACCAAGGTATGATGTATGGTTATGCATCAAATGAAACCAAGGAATTAATGCCATTACCCGTATCTCTTGCTCATAAACTCACAAAAAAACTTTCTGTTGCTCGAAAAGATGGTAAAATCGCCTATTTACGACCTGATGGAAAATCACAGGTAAGTATTGAATATGATGAAAAAGGAAAACCTATTCGTGCTGACACTATTCTTGTTTCCACTCAACACGATAGTGGAACATCACATGAACGAATCGAGAAAGATATCGTTGAAAAAGTTATCAAACCCGTATGTAAAAAATGGATTGACAAAGATACTATGTTTCATGTGAATCCAACAGGTGCCTTTGTTCGAGGTGGACCTTATGCTGATGCAGGACTAACCGGTAGAAAGATTATTGTTGATACCTATGGTGGGGTAGGCCGTCATGGAGGTGGAGCTTTTTCAGGTAAAGATCCATCTAAAGTAGATCGAAGTGCAGCATATGCTTGTCGGTATATAGCAAAAAATATCGTTGCAGCAGAACTAGCTGATAAATGTGAAGTTCAACTTGCGTATGCAATTGGTGTTTCCAAACCAGTTTCCATTAACATTGATTGTTTTGGAACAGATAAGATTTCTATTGATAAGATTCATTCGTTAGTTGAAGATTTCTTCCCATTGACTCCTGGAAAAATTATTGAACATTTTGATTTGCTGAGACCAATTTTTACGAAAACGGCTTCATATGGTCATTTCGGTCGAAATAATCCTGATTTCACCTGGGAGAAAACTGATAAAGCTAGTTTACTTCGAAAAGAATCAGGGTTAAAATAACCCATTATTTTTTCTTTTTACTCTTCATTCTTTATACGTAATATTGGTTGAATCCTTGTAAGTACACCGGTAATTAAGTTTTCTTTTTGTTTTGTGACTATCCTACCTTAGGTTATTTATGAAATATTATATTAATAGCTAAAAAAACATTATATATTTAAATAAGAAGAAATATTCACCCCTGATATCAAAAGAAGGGTTACATCACAACAAAAAAGTTTGTTGGTGTACTGATACTCAGATAAGGTTTAAGGAGAATTACAGTATGGTTGAATTTGAAACAATTAAAGCTGAAGAGGTAAAATTTGGACGAAATAACTTTATCGAAGTTTCACGAAAAAAAGCGGTTACTGATAATAATGAGACCGAATTTATCTCAATTGCTCGAGGATTTTATTTAGCAGATGGAGAAAAAGGATGGAAATCATCGATAACACTTCCGTCTGAAGAAGAAAAACGAGAAAAAATCGCGGATTTAATCAAAAGTATCTAAATCCTTTTCCGTCTCTTTTTTATTTCTTTTCTATAAGAATCACTTGTTGTAATGATTTTCCTTTTTCACAAGGGATTGTTTCAAGGATTTTTTCAATAATATATTTCTTACCTGGCTGTATTGCTTTGTTGGTACAAAGTTCGTAATAAGGACAAAGAGTTTCATCGCATTCCTTTTTATCAAGAGTGATTGCACTACCCTTTGTATATTTCTTATCAATAGCAGTTTTAATTGGTTGTTCCTCTACTTCAACAACAATGGCATCTCCCTTATGAACGGTACAACTATGCCGTTTATCCCGCACATTGGTAATTTTATATCGATGATATTGTTTAAGATTAAAACAAATATTTTTCAATTTACAATTCTTACAATCATTCTGAGGACCAATAAAAATGAATTCTTCATCTTTTTTTGCAAGTTTCTCGCCAATAATCGTAATCGATGTCATATGTGATTAAATCACTCCGGTTTTTTTCGCAAGGGTTCTAGCTGCTTCTTTTGTTAACCCATGTTCTCCAAGAATGGTATAGCGTTCAGGTCTTATTTCTGTTGCCCTTACCAATGCTTCAACGATTTTTTTCTTTGAAATACCAAGTTCTTCAGAAGTTGTAGGCGCCCCAATTTTTTGTAACGTTTCCCGTATCATCTTCCAATCGCCACCATGAAGATACATCATCATGACAGCTCCAATACCACATTGTTCACCATGCAAAGGTAATTGTTTTCGGCGGCCTTTCAACATGATGCCAGGTCCAAGATGATCAAGCATATGGGAAAACATATGTTCTGCTCCTGAAGCTGGTCGGGTTGATCCTGCGACACTCATGGCAACTCCTGAAACAATCATTGCTTTTACCGCAAACCACACACTCTTCTCAACATCTGGTTTTATTTCACCCGCGTGTTCAATGATCAGTTGTGCTGCTGTTTCAGCAAGCACTGCAGCATGACTGCTGTACTCTTCATGTTTTAATCGGTGAGCAAGATTCCAATCCATAACCGCTGGAATATTTGAAATTACATCAGCACAACCAGCTGCAAGCATTCGATAGGGTGCTTTATTAATAATTTCTGTATCTGCAAGAACCGATAATGGACTGGATGCATTTTTAGAAATATTTCCTTTACGATGTTTTAATGATGCCCGGGGTGAAGCGATACCATCATGGGATGCACAGGTAGGAATACTAACAAATGAACGCGACGTATCATGTGCTGCAAATTTTCCTACATCAATAACGCTTCCACCTCCCACTCCAAGTATGATTTCAATATCATTTTCAGTGACAAAATTAATCACTGAGTTAACTTGATTTACAGAAGGTGAAGAAATCTGTTTTTCAGAAACTATATAATCATTTTTTTTCAAAATTTTGACGATTTTGTTTCCTGCAATCTTTTTTGTTTTTTTATCATATATTACTAAGGTATTATTACCTCTACTTATCCGATTACAGAGATCTGCTACCTGGGAAATTGTCTTATGTCCAACGATTATTTCTCTGGGAAAAACCATCATTTTCGATTTTGTAAATCGTCGCATTAAGAGTGGTGTAAACCATGCCATTAATATATTATACTTTCCTTCACATGTTTCGTCATGCGTCTACAATCTTATCTAACAAAAAATAAGTTTTTTACTGCAGGAATCATCGTTTTTAGTGCGATAATTACTTTTTTCGTTCTGTGGTATCTTCTCCCAGAATTAGTTTATGATCAGTTTATTTGGAAGTATTTTTGGGGGCCAATTCTATCAGATGGGCTTAATACTCCTATGACGTATCACGGCGTTGATGCAGCTCCAAAGTTTACACTTATCTCAGAACTCGTTTATGGTGTGGTTGTTGCTGGAGCATTATATGGATTGTATAAGTTATTAAAAAAATGCAATATCACTGTTGATTTTTCCTTTTTCCTTGGAACATTACCATTTATCATTTATGGATCGGTTGTTCGGGTTTTGGAAGATGCACAATTGTTTACCGAACCTCTTGTTTTTTGGTTTGTAACTCCCTTAATCTATATTCAAACACTTTTGTTTGCCTTAGTGGCATTGGTCATTGGCGTGTATTTTCATGATGTAAAAAAAATTACTCGATTATCAGTTCAACAAATTATGGGGATCGGTGGGAGTGTATTACTTCTTCCTTTTGCATATTATATTGTTCTTTGGATGAGCGGTGGAGCATGGAATGAGTCAAATGAGATTTTTCCAAATGTGGTTGTATTGGTCAGTGTTATTTGTATTGCTGTCACTTTGGCAGTTTATGCTTTGTCTAAATATGGTCAATCATATTGGAAAGAACTTAGTTATTTTTCTACGCCCTTTAATCTGAGTATGATTTTTGGCCATCAGTTAGATGGGATTGCTAGTTACATAAGTATTTACGATCCTTTTAAAATAGGACTTCCAACGTACATTGAAAAACATCCAGCTTCAGATGTATTAATGCAAATTTGGCCACCCTTGTTTCCTATTGTAAAATTTTTACTGATTATTGGCATCATTTATGTGATTGACATTCTTTACAAAGAGGAATTACAATCGCAAAAGATTTTTGTTAACCTTTTAAAAATCGGAATATTCATCCTTGGATTTGCACCAGGATTACGAGATCTTCTCCGAGTAGCAATGGGGGTATAATACGTTTGAAGTCAAGGCGTCATCCAGATTGGTTAAAGGTTCCACTTGGTGGTGGAAAAACGTATGCAGCTGTTCGTAAACAACTTCGCTCAGCTCAGGTTCATACCATTTGTGAGGAGGCTAAATGCCCTAACCTTGGAGAATGCTTTAATAGAGGCACAGCTACTTTTCTCATCTTAGGGGATAAATGTACTCGTAATTGTGCGTATTGCAATGTTAAACACGAGAAACCTCAACCCCTTGATTTAGATGAACCAAAACATATTGCTGAGAGTGTAAAAAAACTAGGATTATCATATGCGGTGATTACGTCAGTTACTCGGGATGATTTAGATGATGGGGGTGCAGATCATTTTTCCAATACCATTAAAGAAATCAAACATATGAATCCCAGATGTCAGGTTGAGGTACTCATACCTGATTTTAACGGAGATAATGGTGCATTAGAAAACGTACTTTTGGCTCAACCAGTGATGTTGAATCATAACATTGAAGTTGTTTCATCATTGTTTCAAATCATGCGTCCACAAGGAGATTATGATCAAAGCTTACAAGTTCTTAAGGAAAGTAGACGGTTACATCCAAATATTCCAACGAAATCAGGATTCATGATAGGAATTGGAGAAACAATCGAAGAGATCCTAGGTTTACTTGATGATTTACGATCGGTTCATGTTGATTATTTAACCATTGGCCAATACTTGCAACCAACAATAAAACATGCTAAGGTACAAAAATATTACACACCATCTGAATTTGATTTTTTTAAAAAAAAAGCATTAGAACAAGGATTCATTCATGTTGAATCTGGCCCACTTGTTCGTAGTCCTATCGAGCTGAACAATTTCTTAAATAGTTAATAATCAGTCTATCAACGTTTTTATAAATGGGGATCTGCTTTTCACCTGTATTATGAAAATGAAATCCGTTTATAAGGTTCCAGATGGAAAACTTATCAAAATTTTTATAAAATATAATGCTTCTTCAAAAACTATTGAATCTATTACCATTGCAGGGGATTTTTTTGCTTATCCTGAAGAAAGCATTCAACAACTTGAACAAGTATTACGCGGAAAACCTCTTGATGAAAAAAAATTAGAAACTATGATTAAAGATTTTGTAAAAGATAATCAAGTTGAATTCATTGGGGTTTCGCCCGCATCGATTACTGATGCGATTATGAGGTGTAAATGATGACTGAAGAATGGAGATTATTGCAAACAGGTTTGTTATCAGCTGCTGAAAATATGGCTATTGATCGAGCCATCCTTGTTGCACATAGTAAGGGACATGTGCCGCCCACGGTTCGTTTGTATGGGTGGAATCCTGCAGCTATTTCCATTGGTTATTTCCAGCAACTCACCGAAGAAGTGGATTTAACCGCTTGTGAAAAGGATCATATTGATTACGTTCGCAGGATAACTGGTGGTGGTGCTGTATTTCATGAAGATGAAGTGACCTATAGTTTTGTTATTCAAGAAAAACATCCTCAGATTTCAAAAAATATTTTGGAAAGTTACAAAACCATTTGTCTAGCTATTATGAATGGGTTAGATTTTTTAGGGGTAAAAAGTACCTATGCGCCAATTAATGATATTTTAGTGAATAATAAAAAAATATCTGGGAATGCACAAACAAGAAAACAGAAAACTGTGCTTCAACATGGGACCATTCTGACAGATGTTGATGTGGATAAAATGTTTCGATTGTTAAAAGTTCCAAATGAAAAAATTAAAGGAAAAATGATTGCTAATGTAAAAGAAAGGGTTACATCATTAACCCATGAGTTAGGATCAGATTTTTCATTTGAAGATGTTAGTAATGCTTTAAAGAAAGGATTTGAAGAAACCTTTGATGTTACGTTTACTACTGGAATACTTACAGATGAAGAAAAAACGTTAGCCACATCATTTCAAAAAACAACTTTTGGGTCTAAAAAATGGAATCATCAACGATGAATAATGAAAGATTGTCACTTCGAAGTGAAGAGTATGAACATTAAAGCAATCAAAGTCAATTCATTTACCTCAGAAAAAACGGGAGGAAATCCTGCAGGAGTAGTTCTGAAACCGTTGGGTTTAACACCAAATCAAATGAAAAAGATTTCAGATCTTTTAGAGGTTTCTGAAACTGCTTATGTTTTTCCAAGTGAAAATGCTGATTACCAAGTACGATTTTTCAGTCCTGCGGTAGAAGTCGATCTTTGTGGACACGCTACCATCGCAACATTTACGGTTCTTGGAAATCAACTGCAATCAAAACCTAAGTCCAATACCCTCAGATTGACTCAGCAGACAAAAGCAGGAATTCTTCCGGTACAAATTCAATTCATAAATACCGGTGAAGTGAATAGTGTTCTTATGAAACAAAAAGATGCAATTTTTGAACCGGTATCTTATAGTCCTCAAACACTTGCTGAGAGTTTAAATATAAACATTAAGGAATTATGTTCTGATCTTTTACAAGAACGAGTTTCCACGGGATTATTCACGCTTCCTGTTTGTGTTTCATCATTTTCTGTATTAAAAAATATGAAGCCTGATTTTCACTTAGTAAAACGATTCTGTCGTAAACATCAGGTGGGCAGTTTACATGTTTTCACTTTTGATACCATTGAATCAAATTCATTGTATCATGCTCGAAATTTCGCACCATTATATAATATCAATGAAGACCCGGTGACCGGTACTGCAAACGGAGCGGTATGTAGTTATTTGCGCCGTCATCAAATGACCCGTTCAACAGAGATTATCTGCGAACAAGGCGATATCATTCACAGATCTGGAAGAGTGACTGTCAAATTTCTGAATGACTCGGTGTGGGTAGGAGGAAAAGCTATGGTTAATGAATCAGTGGATTTAACTGTATAATCCCGTTGTCTAGTTGATGCGTCTTGCTTTTTTACCAATCTGAATCATCAAAATATGTTAGATCTAATTCATCCCAATCATCGAAATCATTCATTCCACGTGATCCATCAGAATAATCAACCATGCGAAACATGTATCCATAATTCATTACACTTCGATATGGTAACCATTTCCACCAGTCCAACTGCCAAGGATACTTTCCATCCTGATCATCTACCCCTGGATTAATGATGCCTAGTGAATGCCCGCATTCATGCATATATGCACTAGCAAGTACAACATCCAGATCTAACCAAGGCTGTGTTTTTTTCTTTTCACTTAATCCCTTATACGATATCTGATAACGATTAGATCCAAATGCATTACCGTTGGCTGCAGAGCATTGATAGACAACGACACCGTAATGAAATACGCCTTTTCTCCAGTTATCCTCATCATTATGTAAAAAATAATCTTCATATGTTTGTTGCAATTCGTTGTTAAAATCACTTCCCCATCTCATCGTGGTTTCCTCATCAAATGGAATCATTTCAGACCCTGTTTCCTTCCAACTACCATCATCAAGATGATACACAATGTTTTGTTTATTGTATGCAGTACGCAATAATTCCTTTGATTTTTCAGGAAGCATACTAGCAGGTTGACCATTGGGTCCAGCTTTCATTTGATCAAGTTCAACAAAAAGATCTTTTCTGAATGGATCTGATCCCCATTCTGCGGTTTTATATTCTTCAATATTGGTTAAACTATCCATATCTGGGTCAAGGTTTTCATGATCCTCCCATTCTAATGGATTGTAAAACCAGTAGTGCTCTATGGTTCCATCTCGCCAATTCTCATACATAAAAGGACCCCATTTATGTTCCCATTCAATAGGAACGCCATCTTCGTCAATATCTTCTCCACGATTATCAATGGTTGGATCTGTGTCATATATATTTACTTCCGTCCAATAAGGAATTCCGTCATTGTCATAATCATTTTGATAGATGTCAAACCAGAGTTCACAATCCTTATTATTCTGATAGATACTCCCATCATCGCATCCATTTAAACGACCATATCCACTTTCATCTGGATAATACCATCCTATATCATGATTAACAAAATCGCCTCCGAACCAGTGACCAGTTTTAATACTGTATTGAATGTCGACATCAAAGTTCTCTTGATAGGTATCCCAGTTATTGCTCAAATCACAAAGTATATCACCAGAGGGATTTGCATCCCATAATTGAATAGTGATATCTACGATTTCAGTTTCATCTGGAACATCAACAGTTACAGAAAATGGCGTATCATACAAATATTTAGTATTCTCCCAAGTTTCACTTACAAATTCTTCATCGTTCACAATGATTTTAACAAAAAAATCAGGATTACTTATCACATCGATTTTATCAATGGGAAATAATCCTAGATCGGTTTTTTCTAAGGTTCTAATACTTTTGATGTCGACGGTTATTTCTATGTCCATTAAGGGATCTAAATCATCGTTTTGTTGATTACTTGATGCGATGGAAGTGGTAGAAGCAAGGAGTAATCCCAAAGTTAACAGAAAAGAAATAGTTTTATATTTCACATTTTTCATATTAAAATTTGCCCCACAAATATTAAATTATTTTTCGTCAAATAGTTATAGTAATCATTATATATTAAAACATTTTGATTTCCAATTCGTCAAAATGTTAAATCTGATAATATTTAAATAAAAAAACCGACATATTGTAAAACATGTTAGATGATAAAGATTGTAAAATTCTTAATGAATTAATGAAAAACTCAAGAAACTCAACAAAGCAAATCGCTGAAAATGTTCATATTCCAAGGGTTACAGTTCATGATAGAATTCAAAAAATGGTGAAAAATGATATTATCAAAAAGTTTACAATTCTACCTAATTATGAAAAACTTGGGTTAATGACAACCGTTTATGTGTTCGTTGCATCAAATCCATATGAATCCAAAATATCAATTTCTGAAATTGCACAAAAGATTAAATCATTTCCTGGAGTATATGAAGTTCATATCATTTCCGGTGAATATGATATTCTCTTAAAGATTCGGGGAAAATCATTTGATGATGTTGGTAAAAATACTATCGCTAAAATCCGTCAGATTTCTGGAATCGGTCGAACATTTACCTGTCCTTGTTTTACAACCGTTAAAGAAGGGTGATATTAGAATTTTCTCTTCACATATTCAATGAGTTTTTTGTCACTGAGTTTTACACTTGCGGGTCCTATTCGAACAAAAAAATATTCATCATTGTTCATGTTTAGAAAAACTGGTTTATGACTTTTCATACAGTCAACTTTTAAAATGGTTTTCTTTTCATCCATATGAACAAGCTTTGATTTAATTATGGGCAGATATTCATTTCCAATATGATTTTGAATAAGATTGGTATAATGTTGGTAGAATTTATCATTATTTGAAAAACCATCCTGATTGATTCCAACAATTTTTCCATCATCTGCGACACCAATAAGAAGGGTTCCTCCATCCGTATTTAAAAAAGCAGTGATGGTTTTTAGAACTGCTAATTCAATCTTTTTATCTGGTTTTTTTGTGTGTAGATTAGTCCGTAGGCTTGATTTGAATTCCAATTGTTCACTTTCTTCCTTTTCTATGATTTTCTGTATCTTTTTGGGGGTTATGTCCGTTTCAATGAATAAATCTGGATTCTTTTTCATGAATGCTTTTAACAATCCTTGAAATATTTTTCCTTCCCCATACGTTAAATAAAGATATTCTGCTGTTGATACAACACTGGCTCCAATTATGGTAAATAATAAGCCAATTGGGGCATAATTTATAGATATCGTATCGAATTGTATCTTGGGTATTGTTTGTAATAAAAAAACAAAGACGGTCCATATTGCTCCGGTTGCAACAGAAAAACTAAATGAGAATGCAGTGATTAGAATTGGACTTGTTTGAATCCTGCTGTTGTAGTAGAGAATATACATTAGGAGAAAGCCAAATATTCCAAAAAATATTCCAAGGATGAATTGAACAAGCAGCCCAGAAAAAATTTTTTCTCCAAGAACTGCAGTAAATAATGAAAGAATATATAAGAGTTCAAAAGGGAGCGGTAGTGAGATTGAAAGTGTTCTTCTAATTATGGATGGAGCGAAGCTAAGTAAGAAAACAATCGTATAAAAAAATTGGAATGTTGATCTATTGGATGTTAATTCTAGTGCTATTAATATAAGGAGAAGTATTCGGAAGAACCATAACGAGTAAAACCGTTTTTTATCTAGTTTTCTGTATTCTTTTTTATTCACTAATGCCATGCTTCCTCAAGGTTGGGAAAAGATGAATTTGGTTGATAAATATTGCCATATTTTTTTCTTGGGAACAAAGAGATTAATTTTCGATCGAACCGTATTTGAAAGTATATAAAAATATATATTTTTAGATATCTAAAAAATATTATTTTCTTCTAATGAAAATTGTTTCCCATCAGATGCGGCAATAACGTTCGCTCCAGTTTTTTCAGATAACTTCTCAGCTATCTTCCAAGGTTTTGATCTAATCATGGTCATCCCAAAATGAGTGAGAATGCAAAGTTTTGGTTTGATACTTGAAATTATTTTTTCAGCATCAACAATGGACAAATGATTAACCTCGTCTTTTGGTTCAACCAATACCACATTTAAAACCAACACATCTGCATTATACACAGAGGATATTTCCTCAAAATACTTAGTATCCGCAATATATGATAATGTTATATCTGAACCTAAAAACCGGATTCCATATGTTTCAACACCATGAATATGTTGAACTGGAGTTTCAAAAGACAAAGAACCAAGAGAATACTTTTTTCCCTCTTTTAAAACAGTGATTGATTCAAGATGATTTCGAAAGTGATGTAGAACCACGGGATCATCATCTAGTGCATCAGATGGAGCAAACAATGACCCTTTCTTTTTATGTCCTCCATTAGTCATCGCTTCAATCATAATATTAACATCATTAGAATGATCAATATGTCGATGAGAAAGAAGAATTCCATCTAACTCAACGGGGTTTAACTTCGGTCTGCTAGATAAACACCGAACTAATGATCCCGGCCCAGGATCAATCAATAGGTTTATGTCATCCAATGACAACCACATTCCGCCTGATTTTCTGATTTGACGACTTACTGCAAATCGAGCTCCTGCAGTTCCAAGAAATTTCAAGAAATCCACAAATTATCACCGGTTCATTAATATGTTTCCATTTTTTTCTTAAATCTAGAAATAATCACGATCTATCTAATCAAAGATACTTTCAGGAACTATGATCATATTGATAGTTTTTGTTATAGCTGACTATTATCTTTGACTATATTGTTTATATGCTAATAAATTGATTAAGAATTATTTAGTGAGTTACATGGATTTATATGAATATACCTACGATTTAGTTCGCCAAATACCCAAAGGTTTTGTTTCCACATATGGAGCAGTAGCAAAAGCATTAGGGGATATCCGGGCTTCACGGGCTGTGGGAAAAATGATGAATGAAAACCCTCGCCCTGATACAATGCCATGCTACAAGATTGTTTACAGTGATGGAAGTATTGGTGGTTTTGCGTTAGGAAATAAAGAAAAAATTAAACGATTACGAAATGATAATATCACTGTCAAAAATGGAGAAATATCTCATTTTGACAAGGTTTTTTTTAAAGATTTTAAAACCACTTATCCTTTGAAAACCTGCCGAAAAAAACAAGTTCAACTAAGGAAAAAAGTATGCATAAATAATTCATTAACAGAAAATCAGATATCTACTGTTGCTGGCTTTGATGTTGCATATTCAACAAAAGACCCTGAACAAGCATGTGTTGCCTGTGTAATCATTGATTATCAAACAAAAGAAATCTTAGAAAAACAAACACTATTTCAAAAAACAAAATTTCCTTATATTCCAACATATCTAACCTTTCGTGAAACTCCATTTATTCAACAAGTATATGATAACCTTGATGTTGAACCATCCGTGCTTATGATGGATGGAAACGGTATTCTTCATCCCTATCAATTTGGTTTGGCCAGTCATTCTGGAGTATTACTAAAAAAACCAAGTATCGGGGTTGCAAAAAGTTTACTTTGTGGCAGCCAACAAAAAAATGATAATATCATTTATGATAATAAAGTTCTTGGAAAAGCATTCTATGCTCATCAACAAGTAAAAAAACCAGTTTATGTCTCCATTGGAACTAAGATTTCATTGCCAACAGCATTTAATGTCGTATCTAAACTGAGCAAATATAAGCATCCTAAACCAGTAAGAGAAGCTCATTTTCTTGCAACAAAAACAATCAAAGCAAATTAAACTCTTTACTTGAAACAATGGGTATATCAATTTGTTCACACCATTTTGTAAATTCAGATCTTATTGATTTTTTCAATGCCTTTCGATCAAAATAAACTCCTCTAACATTAGGTGTTGCTTTAATTGCTTTTTTAAGCATTTCTTTATCGATATGGCCTGGTTTTACATGATAACTTGGAATCATATGTCCAAAAGCAACATTTCTTCGAAAAGCAACTGTTGAAAATCGTGGAGCATAATGGCCTCCACCAATACCAATTAACACCGGCATGTTCTCAGAATAATCATGTTCATATCTTTTATCATGCAAAACACTGAGTAATGAATCTGCAACTATTCGAGCAGGTTTCTCTTTTTTCCATTCCTCCAATGTACTTCCCACTTCAGCAAATAATGTTGGTGTTGATAAAAAAGGTCCATGATGCGTTACTTCAAAGGTTACTTCATGAGGCAGTTTGTGTTCTTCTGCTTTATTGTTCATGGTGCGAAGCAAGGTGGTCATCAATCGTGGCATTGACGGAGTAAGTGTTTTTGTTTTCCCGCCAAATTTTGCTTCGCCATAGTTACCAATAGGATGAGTGCTTAATGTTGGCTCTCCAGATTTACTGCGATGCCTGGAGATAAAAATGATCTGGGATGGCGTAAGATGTAATTTATCATTTAACTGCTTTTCTAATCCTTCATGAATAATGGTTTTATCCTTAATAGTTACTAAATAAAGATCCGAAAGAGATGAATGAAGATAGACTGTTTTATCAAAAAAAGTATTGATCTTCTCCCAATCATTTAGTTCTAATAATCCTTTTTTAATATTGGTGCTTGCTTCATCTTGAGTTGAGGATACAATAACAATGGTCATAACGGTTGCAGCCTTTTTGTTTCTTTTGGGGAAACTTGGATAATCCTATTTTAATCCTTTGTTGGCTCACATGTTTGTTCTTGTTCTAATAATTTTTTTAATTTTTCCTTTCGGATTAAAAAATGAATCCGGTCTTTAATAATGCATATTTTAGAGATGAACTCAATTTCTTTTGCTTCTGTATTATCGGAAAGTAAACCAGCAACTCTCATTTTATTCAAATAAAAATATATTTATGTTTATAAAGGATTTGTTGTACACTTCTCTCCTGCATGAATATTTTTTAATAAGAATGTATTTGAAATTTTCTTCCATTAAACAAAATTTTTTTTATTTGTTATTGCTGCTTTTACGTTAAAGAAAAAACTCATCAAACAAAAGCATATTATATATTCATTGTGAGAACAAGATGAATCAACTTGCTGCAGGAAAACTGGTTATCAAAAAATCTAAGTTTTATGCTCATCTTTATCAGATTTCATCAACTCAAGAAATAACTAAGATTATAGCGGATCATCATAAAAAGTATTCAAATGCCAATCATCATTGTTACGCAATTTATTGTTTTGATGAACATGGATCCCGTTGTAAAGAGTTTCAACATGATGGGGAAGTCGGACATCCTGGAAAAGTACTTTTACAATTATTGGATCGGAATAATCTTACATCTCATGCCTTAGTAGTTTCAAGGGTATTTGGTGGAATAAAACTTGGAGTTGGCGGTGTCTCTAGAGCTTTTCGAAAAGCAGGTAACGGAGCGATAGATCTTTACAAAAAAAACTGACCACTATTTTTTTTTTATTTGTTCCGATTTACAATAGCCACGACTAAACCTAGTAAAATTGGAAATATCGCAATGTAATATAAAACATCTAATGATTTGATAAATGATATAAAATCAATTCCATATACTTGAACAAGTACAATTGCAACTAAGCTAAGCGGTATGCATAATCCAATTGCTAACGGAACTGCTTCACGATTAACCATTCACCGTATTCCTTCCATCTTCTCCATAATACACTGGCATAATCAACTGAACCAATCAGTTATGTGTTCATGAGCCATATTGCATTATTATCCTAGTGATTACTATTGTTTATTCACTATGTTTTGTTTGATTAAATGTAATCAGCAATTCTTTTTTTCCGTTTTATCGGAGAGTATTCTAACGTTCCATTATACACTTCATCTGCATCACAAAGTGTGAAATCATCAACGATCTGATCTGGACTATAATCACCATCAATCGTATCCCAATAAATTTCCATAGCTTCAGTATCCATAGCCATGATAATACCTTCATATTCTTCCAAATCACCTGATTCCTTTTTGTATTGACGAACCACTCGTTGACCCGGTTTAAAATTATCATAAAGTGAAGGATATCCTTTTTCATACCGATATTGTTTTTTTCCACTCATTAGTAACTCACCAACTATGTATTAATCATGCTAAATTTTCTCAACAAGAATATTTAAACACTAGCTGGAAGAATATCAAAAAAACCAAAATGTCAAAACAGAAAAAAGATATCATTGAATCAAAATAATTCTCTTAACGAGTTCAATTAAAACAAAAAGAATGATGTCTTATATGAATTTTATCAGATTTATTAAATTGGATCTGGAGGAATTCCAGGAAGTAAAAAAGGTTGATTCGTAGGTAATTCCCAATGATACAATTGCTCACGGTTCACTAACATGAACATAAAAATTGGAAGTGTTGTTTGCATCCAATGATTAAGATGATCGTGTCGTCCATGACCAAACTTTGGTTCATAATCCATAGATAACAATTCAAAGCAGAACGAAGGAATGCGCAATTCCTTAAACGACCAATGATGAGCAAAACCTGCTCCTGAGAAAGAAACATCATCAACATGAAAACTAGAATACTCCGAGTTAGAAGATACAAAATCTTCAGCATGATTATATACATTTTTTTCTTGTTGAGACACGAAAAATTCAGGTTTATAATCAACATTAACCACGGGAATCACTCCATGTAAAGCAGTATGACAATTAACATAAAAAGCAAGAGCGTCTAATGACTCCATGAACAGTTTTAAAGATCGCGTTTCTGGTTCTGAAAATGGTTTCCTTCCACAATTTGTAGAATATTCACTTAACAATATATTTTTTCTGAATGGATGATGAATCACTGGAATTTTAAATCCACCAAACAAGTTACCAAGAGGAAAATTCCCACTACGTAATCGTCCAAAATGTACATCAAAATTTCTATTCAAATCAATTCCATTCTCATTCCATCGTTCATCTGATTCCCTGCCATCTGGATTCAAAAGAGGAATAATAAAAATATTTAATTCATTCAATATGGATCTCATCGAAGCATTTTTATTATTGATAAGAATATATTCAGCTAAATATAAACAAGATTCGCCTGCTTTCCATTCATTTCCATGAATACATCCATCAAAAACACAATCATATTTTTCACCAAATTTTTTCTCATTAGTTATTTGTGCACACCAGATATCTCGATTAAGTACACTCTTACCGATTGAAAATATCTCAACATAATTTGGGAATCGTTCTTCTAATTCATTAAGAAAAACTTCTGTTCGTTCATAATCATGATATGTTTTATTAGTCCATGAAGGAAGATTTAAAGAAAAATCAGGGGACATGATCGATTTCTTAATTTCCTTTTCACCCTTAATATTTTGATCTTTTGATACACAACCTGACAATGATACTAAAACGATAATAACAATAAGAAATAGTATTTTAATTGAAAACCGGTTATGTTTCAGATTCATTCTCCAAACCACACATTAGGCCTTTTTTTAACACTCCATCATAACCTGAAAGAAAACAAATCTGAAGCAGGTACACATCTTGATTTATGTTGTTTTAATTGTACCTAATACGGGCTCATAAATCAGTCCTTTGTCCATCAATGAATTTAACGTTTCATCGACCCGAACATCATCTAATCCCTCTTTTTCACATCGTTTTGTGATTTCATCCCATGAAATACCATCTTCTCCCTCATGGGATTTGATGACGTTCATCACAATCTCTTCTGCTTCCTCATCTTGTTCATCAACCGTGGTAGTAGGCATCTTAGGTTCGGTTCCCATACTAGATTCTGATGATGAACTTTCTAACTTAGTTGTAGTTGCTTCTGCTTGCTCCCCCATGCTTATATAATCAACTGCATCCTGAAGCATTTGTACATATTTTTCCACGAGCAAACGATCATACTGATCAAACGCAATAGATATTCCTTCAGCGATTGGCTTATAAAAACCAACATCTACCAATGCATCCATGGTTACCGCATCCATAGATGATGCTTCTTTAACTGCTTCAATACGATTCTTTGTATGAATGATTGTTTCTAAAATCCACTGGTCACGTAATGAAGCATTAACTTCCACGATTTCTTCTGGTCGAACAGATGCATACATTGCATCTCCATCGTCGGGTTGATACGATCTGGATTTCCCAGTTACCGCTACAAAAGATGGAATATCAAATGATTGTAATTTTTCAGTCATCTCTGGTTGATACTGACCAGAAAACAAGGTAAAAACACCAGTTGGATCTGAGACATGAGCACGAACAAAACTACCATCCTCAGACATCACTTCAACATCAGTAAGCACACCTACAAAAAACAAACGATTCACTTTACTTCCAAGAGGTGTCAACACGTATGAAGGAGCCATTTTCGCTTCACCTTTCATCGAAATCATCGAATCATTATATTCCATGGCAAACACTCGCCATGCAGGTTCCCGTTTCATTCCAATTCCTCCAGTAAATTCCGAACATGGTCAACTTTTTTCTCCACATCCTCATTAACAACTTCAATATTATCAGCTAAAAATGTGGATCCATAAAAATCTTGTAATGAATTCCCGTTCATACTCACAATCCGGGCGAAAAGTGATTCATTCAATAGTGAATGTAATTCTTCGGGATTCATTTGCTTGCACTCATCCATAGTTTTTCCAATAATCTTCTCCGTTTGCTCCCTGTTTAAAACTGTTTTAACTGAACCAGTACCATCATCCACCACGCATTTAATACGTAAATCAGGGATGCCATCTACTTTTCCATGAACTCTACAACCATCTTCACGAAGGACCTGATTACATTCGGGGCAACGAAGAACAATTCCTGAACCTTGTTGAATTTCAATTACCCGTCCAGATACAGCAACATCATACATTCCGGGATTATCATCAAGTTCAAACAAATGCAGAGATCTAGTTGGAATGTCAGATTCTTTGATTTGTTTTTTTTGTTTTTTTACTTCTGCGTTTTCATCAAGATTAATCTGGGGCATCCCTCGAAATGATTTCACATATCCGCCTTTGATAAGGATGGTTGAATCCTTAGAAAGTTTGAAATCTTTCCAAGCAGTAAAAGGTATCTTACCCGTTGAATCACCAAGAACTCCAGTAAACATTGATTTTTTCTCTTGATTAACAGTAATCTCTTTTTCTTCAATTGATAATACTTTCGCAGTCATTTCAACAGTTCCAACGAGAGGATTAATTTCATTAATTGTTACTTTCTTTGGTTCAAATGTTTCCTTTGGTAGTACATCTTTTTCTTTTTGTTCGATGATTACTTGATTTCCAAAATTGAGTTGTACTTTTCCTTGCCACTCTCGAGTATATGCATTAGCAATTTCTACTATATCCCCTTCATTCATTGCAGGTTTATCCCATGCAGTAAACGGTAAAGTGCCACTTTCATCACGAAGTAACCCTGTAAAAATAGTTCGTGGTTGGCCTTTCACCATGATATCTTTTGGATTGATAGATACCACTTGTGTGATCAGTTTTACATTTCTTTTATTTGGTTGCAAATCAGCAAGAAGCGTGCGTTCAACTGAATCTGGTGGAACAGAGGTATTCACTCCAAATTTTTTCAGCAATGTTTGTTTTGCTTGTTTAACTGGAACACCATATTCCAAAAATTTTTCTAATTCCTCAGCTACTTCTTGAGCTGAAATCGCCTTCTTTTTTTGATCATCTAATCTGGAAAGAATGTCTTGTGCGTGCTGATTCAGATTTTCATTGGTCAAAAGATATACCCCCACAGCCAACTACAAGGTTGAATGCGTTTTGGGTTATATGAATGTATGCTTCTTTGTTAAATTCCTAACGAATTCTGATCTAATACAAACCATGGATATTTCCATGGTCGTCAAGATTGATGAAATCTGACATTGGTGTTTCCGGAAGACCTGGCATAGTAGTTATCTTTCCAGTCATTGGCACTAAAAAACCAGCTCCAGCTGAAAAACGAATATTTCGAACGGTTATCTTAAAATCGTTGGGCCTTCCAAGAAGATTTGAATCATCTGAAAGGCTATACTGGGTTTTTGCAACACAAATCGGAAGATTTCCTAATCCATGTCGTTCACATAATTTCAGGTCCTGTTCAGCCTCAACACCATATACCACTCGATTTGCTCCATATATTTTTCTAGCGATAACCTTGATTTTTTCTCTAACGGATAAATCAAGAGCATATAATGGTTTGAATTGAGATGGTTTTTGTTGCATCAGTGAAACAAGTTTTCCTGCAAGTTCAATTCCTCCTTCACCTCCGTCACTCCAAACATCTACTACTGCAAAGGGAACATTTTTTTGTTGACAAAATGATTCCACGATTTCAATTTCTTCTTGAGTATCATCAATGAAATGATTCAATCCAATGATGACTGGAACACCAAATAACTGAATGTTTTCTAAATGTTTTTCAAGATTTAAAAGACCCTTTTTCACAGCCTTACTATCTGATCCTTTCCCATTACGTTTCAATGCTCTGATGCTAGCAAGAAGAACAACTCCATCTGGATGAAGATTACCTGTACGGCATACTATATCAAAGAATTTTTCAGCACCAAGTTCTGATCCAAAACCAGCTTCAGTGACAAAATAATCAGATAGTTTCAATCCCATTTTCGTTGAAATCAAACTACTTGTTCCATGAGCAATGTTAGCAAATGGGCCACCATGAACAAAAGCAGGAACTCCTTCAAGTGTTTGTACAAGATTTGGTTTCATCGCATCTTTTAACAAAGCACTCATTGCACCAACAGCCTTTAAGTCTTTAGCATAAATCGGTTTATCATCATACGTATAAGCAACAATAATACGAGAAAGGCGTTGTTTTAAATCCTGAATGTCTTTTGCTAAACAAAGAATGGCCATGATCTCTGAAGCTGGAGTTATCGCAAATGAATTTTCGTGAGGAACTCCATGTTTTGGTCCGCCTAAACCAACAACCACATTTCTAAGGGCACGATCACTAATATCTAATACTCGAGGCCATACAATATAACGTTGATCGATATGAAATGCATCACCATGATGTAAATGATTATCTAATAAACTAGCAAGCAGATTATGGGCACTTGTTATCGCATGCATGTCACCAGTGAAATGTAAATTGATATCTTCCATAGGGACAACTTGAGCATATCCTCCGCCAGTTGCACCTCCCTTCATCCCCATAATTGGTCCTAGGGACGGCTCCCGAATACCAAGCATTGTTTTTTTACCAAGTTTTGCTAACGCTTGTGCAAGACCAATGGATACTGTTGTTTTTCCCTCACCTTCAGGAGTAGGATTCATCGTGGTAACAAGAATAAGTTTCCCATCAGACTGAGACTTTAATCGAGACCACGCAGAGAGGGAAACTTTTCCTTTATAATCTCCACAGGGCGTAATCTCCTCTTTAGTTAACCCTGCTTTTTCAGCAATTGGAAAAATATCATGTAATGTTGCATTCTTAGCGATTTCAATATCTGATTTCATACTGGTCAACGTTAAGAGAGAAAAGTATTGTTTAAAGTTTTCTCACATCGAAAATGGTTTTACATCTTATTAGCAACGATATCTTCAACCATCTTCTTTTCTTTTTCAGATTCATTGCGAAGCGTTTTTAATTCCTCGCTCATTTTCTTTATGAAATCTTCATCTTTAATCGAGCCAAGATTAATTTCTACGTTAAGAGCAGCAGCATGGACTGCAGCATAGCCAAGAAGTGCTGCTACTCCAGCATCCGTGATTGAATTCGTATTTCCTTTCTTTGCAATATCGATGGAGAGATGTAACACTTCTTTAGCGGTTTGCGCTGTTTTTAATGGGATTTCCGCTGCTTTTTTATATCCTTTTTGAATCGCTTGAGATCGTTTCTTTTTTTGTCCATCAGTCTCCTTTGGCATTTTAAATGCAGTCATTACATCATTAAACGCATTTGTATCCTCATCAATAAGCGCAGTTAATCGTTTCTGTAATTTTTTCACTTGATGACTTAACTCAGAAATATCATGTTGAACGTCTTCATAGTTTTTCTTTCCAAGGGTAAGTTGACAAACCATTGAATCAAGTGCTGCAGCAAGAGATCCAGATAATGCAGCAACACTTCCACCACCCGGGGCGGGGGATGAGGAACCTAGTTCAGACAAAAACGAGGAAATCGTTGATGAAGCAAGTGGTCCTTGTTCTTCAATCATGTATTCAATGACTTTTTCATCGGGTTTGAACTCATATAGATCAGAAAGACCAAGATGTTGAATGGCAAGGAAAACAAGATCGTCTTCATCTGAAATATTTTTGTTATTTTGTTTCGCATAAAACTTTCCTGCGATTACTAATGATTCTTTTGGCACTAATCCAACAATTTCACTCCCACTCACATTCACATCATATTTTTTTGCTTCTGTTTTTACCGATTCATATACATCATGCATGTTGACATTTTTATAACTTAAAAGGTTCATGGAGACTTGAGCAGTGTTTTTATCATACATCATTCCACCAGCTTGCACTCCTTTGAATTTACCCGGTATCCGTTCTGCTTTTCCATTCGGTCCAATGATTTTATTTCCATCTTTATCTTTTTTCACTCGGCCACTG
>Ga0209925_1000330_pt1 | contig 25182 bp, 15 predicted proteins | sample SalPonR2_A_D1_MG_FD_185702 | JGI IMG/M metagenome (GOLD analysis project Ga0209925, IMG submission 185702) | Salt pond soil microbial communities from South San Francisco under conditions of wetland restoration - Salt Pond MetaG R2_A_D1_MG... ... | reverse complement strand
CCCCCCCCCCCCCCCACACGACCATCACCACCACCTTCGTCAACAACATCCGCCCCCGGCAAGGGAGGGTCTGCCCCAAAAGCCTCGACTGGGTCAGCGGAAGGAGGGGCTTTGCCGTCCCACCCTCCGGCCTTACTTTCCAGCCTGGGGTGGGAAACGGCCGCGGAGGCGCTTCCCTCAGCGGCTTTTCTCCGCTTGCTCCTAGGAGAGGCCAAACTGGCTGCTGCTTCCATGGCTCCTGTACATGTCGATCCTGCTGCCCCTGGCCGAGCGTCTTGCCCAGCGTCTCCCTCAGTGCCTCCCCTTCCCCCCCCCTCTAGTCTGTCCTTTCGTCCGCCCATGCTCCTCTTGTACGCACGCGCCATCCAGGCGAGTGTGGTAGCGGGGGAGATCGCCGAAGCCCTGCTCCTTTACAATGAAGCCCTTGCCCTGGTGGAGGGAGGGATGGAGGGAGGCAGGAAAGGCACCGCGGTTGCTCTTCGTAGCAGCAACAGCGGCAGCGACGGCAGCAGCGAGAGGCTCCCTCTCAGCATCCATGAGGCCGCGCTTGCCGCTCATGCTGTCCGGGGAGATTGGCAACAGGCGCTGGGGATCTTGGACCGGTTGCGGAAGGAGGACGGGCGGGAAGGAGGGCGGGAGGGAGGGGGGGAGGGAGGGGGGCCCTCCCTGGCCTGTTTCAACTCGGCGATCCGTGCGTGCTGTGTCGGGGATGAATGGGAGCGTGGGGTAGGGTTGCTGCGACGCATGGAACGGGCAGGGGTCAGGGCAAACGAGGAGACCTACGGGGTCATTTTGCAGGCCTTCCGGCGGACCGGGGCCTGGGAAGGAAGCTTGAAACTGGTGGAGTACTTGGGGAAAGGGGGGGGGGAAGGTGTAGGGGCAGGGCAACAGCCCTTGACCCCCGCATTGGCCCAGGCGGCAGCCGAGATATGTCTCCGAGCCGGGCGGTACGCGGAGGCCCGGACGGTCGTGGACTCGGTCCTGAAGCCCGGCACCGGGCCTTTATCCTCCCCTCCCCCGACCCTCACCTCTGAGCACTTGGCTCTGGGTTTGTGGGCACTGGCCGCCATGCACCCTTCCACGGGCGGGGGGAGGGAGCGACAAGAGGAAGCTCATCGGTTGATCACGGCCTCGATGGCCTCCAACGTGCCTATTGCCCGGGCTACCTACGAACACGCCTGCTACATGCTGAGCCTCCATGACGCCACAGACGGCCCTGCGGGTACCCGGGGGTCCTCTGAACCCGGGCCCTCGTCCCGCGGCTACAAAGACACCCTGCGTCGTATTTACGGGCATGGAGTTGCGGCGGGGGTACTGCCTTCCATTGGCGAGGCCTCTGCCCCCGCCGTCCTTGAGCTGCGCGGGCTGGGGCCCACCCTGGCCCGGCTAGCCTTGGTCATGTTTTTGGAGACCTGGGGCCAGATTGCCTTTACGAAGGACGCGGAAGCATCGCCAGGATTGAGTGCCTCGCAGCCTGCCTCCATCGTTATAATAACTGGTCCTGGACGCTTGAAAGCGACGGTGCAGCAATTTCTGCGGAGGGCCTGCCTGCCCTCGTTGCGCGCTCAGCCCCTGCCCTACAATCCCGGTCGACTGATCTTACCATTGACAGAAGTACAACACTGGCATGAGCGTGCAGGTATAGCCCGACTTTCATGGGAGGAAAGCAGGGAGGATTGTGTCGGATAAGAGGACAGGCATATGCTGCAATCACTGGGGTTGGCATACAAAAAGTAGGGAAAATGAAGAGCCTTGAGAGGCGAATGGATAAGTGTAAATATGCCATCAATAGAGAACTCAAATTAGCACGACGCCAGGCGATAAAAAGGTGAAAAAGTTACACGGCCCAAAAATGAAGCTTTTAAGAGGAAGGGCCTTCTTCTCAGAAGAGGGGATGGGCCACAGGTGCACACCTGTCTCTTGCCTTTTTCGTCTGTAGGCCCTCGTTGTCCACGTGCACCAATCTGTGTTGTGCTCACATCCATTCACGAGCTTGGTGGAAAGCGCGGCAGCTTGTACCCCTGTCTACTGCTGAATCTTGCTACGACTCATTTCCTTGCCATCTATAACTTTAACCTCCCCTATTGTCTTACCCATGTCACGTCCGCGTTATACCGGAAGGGTTCCGATTCCAAGCTGTCACTGTGTGAAAGACTGGGTAATCTGAGGCATTGGACTGGAGGACGGTGACCTGTCTAGGGCAGGGATGAAGGAATGCGTCCAGCATGGACTACTTTATCCATTTGACATGACGCTGACTGCCCTCAACCATTCTCTCTACACTTCCCTGCCTCGAACGCTTTTGATGAATAGCACTCTGTCGCTTTTCGAACAAACCTCTTTTTTGAGATAATTGTGTACAAGACCCTCACGAGTCGTTGTCATGCACGTTTCTCCAGGCTTTTCAGGAAGCTCGTGACCTTAGCTGGATCTGGCCACTGCCGGATCATAAATAGGAGTCTTGACTTCCTTCCCTCTCTTCATGCTGCCAAGACAAGCAACGATGCCTCCATTTTCCGGTAGACGGAGATCCAGAGCACTGGGACCATGTGAGCCACACCTGTGTCTCGCCTTTTGTCTTGGTGTTTTGGTGCCTCGTCCTTTTTCTCTGGCCGCCGCTGCGAGGGATGCCCGCGTCCTCCCAGTGCCGGACGACAGGCCCACTTCAAGCCCCTCCAAACAACCGTGGCACCACCACATGCACCCGCTTGCATTCATGCATAAGTCTACCCATGTTCCCACGCAAAATTTAGTCTCCCAAAGGTCTGACAGGTGCACCAGCCCTGTGTGTGTGAGCGCGACTCCCACACATGCCTCTGAACACCCTTCATCACAAGCACCTCCACCAAAACCTCGCAAATCTACCTGGGAACGGGTCTCGAAGGTCTTCAACAAAGTTCAGGACATAGCACAGTCCGACGATTTCCAACGGCTTGCCCGCGGTACCCGTACTTTATTGAAAGAGATCGACATCGAGGTCCCTACCATGGAGCAAAATCTAGGCGCGCTCCGGCGGACGTTGGACCGCTCCCTTGGCTCCACGCTCCTTAGCTTCGAGAAGCTTCTGCAGCACTATGAAAGCCGATCGCCTGAAGCGGACGTCCTTTTATCTGTGGCCCGTAAGCGTGTCACAAAATTGGTGCGCCACGGCCTCCATCAACTCATGACCCCCACCGCCGTCGAATGGGCCATCTACGCCGTCAACAGCACCGCTCTCTTGGTGGAGGAGGAAGCTGCCCGGGTATTGGCCGCACAAGAAGGCTCGGCGGAGAACAGCTTGGACGTTCCGAGTTTCCAAGACATGCAACGGGAAGTGATGCGACGCATGGTGGTGGTGGCGGAGGACGTGGAGGCCTTGGCGCAGAACGTGATCCAGAACCGCTGGTTTCGGACCGGCTACAGTGACGAAGAACTGAAACAGTTGGAGGCGCTCTTGCATGCCCGGGTGGTCCCTCGTTTGCTCCTGGCCGTGGCGGCTGCGGTGTTGCATGGCTGGCGCCCTTTACAAGACCCGCTCCTGACCCTCCTCGTGGTGGGTTTTGCCTCGGGAAGCCTGAGCAAAAGCGTGGCTGGGAATCTTATGGAACTCTTCGAAGCTTCGTTGGTGGTGAAGGACGGGTGGGAGGGGAGCGGGAAGGAAGGGGAGAGGATTGTCGAGTCTTTCCCGGACGTCTGGAGGACCCGCGAGACGGCCGCTGAGATTGGCGAGGCCCTCTTCCGCCTCTTCGAATCCGTGGAACGCCGCAGTGCCGTCCGGATTGAGGCCCGTCAGGCCCGGGCTAGGGCGGCGGCATCGGCGGCCACTGGATCGATTGTAACGGGCACTGGAACCGCTGCGCTCCCTGACGAATCGAGTCCTCCAACGCACGTGGCCATCCCCCCTACTCCCGCATCCACCTTTCCCAGCTCCTTGCCGCCGGCCCCCACTTCTCTGCCATCTTCCTCTCACGCTCCATCGACCCCTCTGTCCGGGGAGAAGAAATTCATGGTTGCTTCCTATGCCTTACCCAACAAACTCACCTCTTTGTCGGGGGGCGCCGGCCCCCAGGCAGAAAGGGAGAGAGGACGGGGCTCCGTATACTACCCGGCCTTTGAGAGCACGCGTCGTGGCAAGAGACTCCGCTACCTGGTCACGACGGTGCATTTGACCCGTACATATTGGAAAACGGCCGCGACGGCCATGCTAGGGACCATGGGATTGGTCTTCCTCGCGCGGTTGTACGGCAGCCCTGTGGAATTGACGATTGGTGGAGATGAAAGGGTGGAGGGACGGGAGGACAGGAGAGAAGGACGAGGGAGGAGGCGAAGGGATGAGAGAAGGGATGGTTTGTTGTTCAGTACACCTTTGGAAGTGCTCGAGGAGGAGTGAGAGGAGCGCGGGCAGGGAAAGGAAGTCCATGAGAATGTAAGTGTATGTACAGACCCGCACATAAATTGCTTGTGTGATACAAGGCCATGAGGCTGTAATTTAAGCATATTTGTACAAGAAAAATGATCTTTGTAACCCACGTATTTTCACGGAGGTAGTAAATTTTTACTTTTCGGTGGAGAAAATTTTACTCAAACGTAAAATACGCAGTCTTGCCAAATTTATTTTTTCTTCACCGTGCATTTCACCGGTTGATGTGGCGCACGAAGGTCATCACAACAAAGGTGCCGATCCGCAGCAATGATATATACAAAAGGAGGACGCCAATGTCCTTCCATTTGGCACCATAAGTAAACTCCCCCCCAAAGTGGTCGTAGATGTATTGGTCCGCAGGCGTGGCTTGGAGGCCATAGATGGGCTGCACGGGCGTCGAATCGCCTTCAAATTGGGACATGACGAGCCCTTCCAACATGTAATGTGACGGCACAAGGTAATACACAAACTTCCAAAACGGGGTGATAGTTCTGGGAGTGCACAAATACCCGCCGAAAAGATTCATGATGGCCGCAATGGAGGCGCCTGCCACCTGCGCAGTCTGTTGGTTGGGCAGCAAGCAAATAAGGAATTGCCCGATGAAGACCAAACACACGATGTAAAGGGCGAAAAATACCCAATAGTAAACAAATTTGCTAAAAGGCTCCGCAGCGAGTCCAATGAACCAATAGAAGACGTTGATGAACAGCCCCGTGCTCACGAAGATGTAAGGCAGCTCGACCAGGCCGTAGGAGACCCCGTAGGCGAAGACACTGTACATCGAACTGGCTTGCTCTCGGTAGAAGGCCGCGCGTTCTTTTGCCATCACAGGCATGACGCTCATCATGTTCACGATGCCCACGAAGGACGTAGACAGGTACATAAGGCCCACCCGACCGACGATGTCGGTTTCGGTGTCGTAGGGTTTGTCGTGGAAGACGGATCCAAAGACTACGGCCACCAGGACCGAGATGAACATGCGCGTGAAATTGTAATTAGGGGACCGCCAATAGTTCTTGATTGCCTTCGCCATGCATGCCCGGAGTTGTACCTTCAAAGGCGCCGCGTAGCGACTGTCAAAGGCAATGGGTTCGAGACCATGCCCGTGGGAGTCAAACGGCCGACTCAGGCTGTCACAAATCTCTTCGTTCCGGCAGGCCAAGGCGTGGTCTCGGTAATATTCGGCAAAGTCGAGAGGTTGGGCGGCCGGTTCAATGCCCGCGCCGATGCACTCCAGCATCCAATTTGCCGGATTCACACCCCCGGTACGCAGGGGTATCACGCCTGGCACTGCCTCCAAATAATTGATGAGATCCTTGCTCCGCTTGCCTAACGGACCGAAGTACACCGTCCTACCCCCGTGTCGGAGGAGTAGGAGCATGTCGAACATTTCAAAAATCGCGCAACTCGGTTGATGGATCGTGCAGAGGACCGAGCGGCCGCTGGCTGCAATTTTTTTCACGGAACGCATGACCTGAACGGAAGGGAAAAGAGCGAATAATCAAGCACAGACATGGAAGACACGAAGGCTGAGACCTCTGACTGGTCACCGCGAAAGATGTTGGGCTGCTCTGAGCGGATTCCTGGAGTGCGAGTAGAGAGATCAAGCAATCCCATACTTTGCCCTACTCCCTAGGAATACATAGTCCGTCCGTGCCCAACTCTCTCTGTCCCTTTCCGGAGCCGCATTCGTACCCACCTCAAAAGCTTTGGCAGCGTCAAGTCCGGTAGTGGGCTCGTCCAAGAAGAGCACAGAAGGATTTGCGACCAACTCCACACCGATCGTGACCCGTTTCCGCTCCCCCATCAGCAGTCCGGATCCTGCATCCTCGCCGATCACCCGGTCGGCAATCCCACTCAATTCCAGCAATGCGAGCATGTCCTCCACGAAAACCTCGCGTTGTGCGGCCGTCACTTGTTTGTAGGGTAGCCGTAGAGTCGCCGAGAAAAGTAAGGCTTCCCGGACGGTGGAATGTGGGGAGTGCACGTCTGTTTGCTCGACATAACCCATCACCCGCGAAAAAGTCCGCTGTTCCTTGGGAAAACCGTTCACCTGGATCTCGCCAATGATGCACCCCGTGGTTTTCCGCCCGGCCAACACGTCGAGGAGGGTCGTTTTCCCCGCCCCCGATGACCCCATCAATGCGGTCAAGGAACCTGGCCTGGCGTACCCGGTCACCCCCTTGACCAGCTCCACGCGTTCTTTGCCTCCACCTTGGGGCTTGGGCAGCTCCACAGAATACCAAATGTGCTTGAATACAAGGGTTATGGGCTGAAAGGTCAAGGAAGCCCCTGTGGGATGTTTCGGGCGCCGCCGCATCGACTGATGGCCTAAAGCTTTCTCCGGATCCGCGTCTGACAGCAGTTCATACGAGAAGGCATCAGAGCCTGCGCCCGACGCCCCCACCGCGGGGCCCTCGTTGAGGTCTTTCTCCTTGTATCGAGGATTCTCATCTGCAGTAGCAGCAATCTCTTCCCGTTTCGCCGCGGAAGGCACGGGAGCGGCCCCCTGTCCTGTCCATCGGATCAAATGCATGGCCAACATGGTCAGCATCAACATGACGCTCCAGAGGGCAAGTAAAAACACGACTCCGTACACGATCCAATCCCGCTTAGTCTTAAACCCTAGGTTTATCAAATAGATCTCCCCCTCGGAGAGACATTGAAAGGGTCCGTTGGAACCGGTGTACTGTAACAATTCCTCCGGCCTGCGGGGGTCACAGGGAATGGCCCTGGGGACGGGCGGGGGATATATGATGTGCTGGCTGTAGGTGGGCGAGGAGAACTCGTTGACGGCCAAGGCCCGAAGACCCCAGGCCAGAGGATTGATCCAATACAACCAGGTCCAATAGAATGGTATGTCCTCTCCTTTAATGGTCAAGCCAGAGAAGACGACGAAGAGTAAGACAAAGAGGGAGCAAATAGGCTGTGCCTGGGCGAGGCTGGGAACCAAGTGAACGACGAGGCGAAAGATTTGTCCGATGCCCAAAGCGGTGGAGAAAGCGACCAGAACGTAGGTCAGATAAAAAGCGCCATAGTCCGCCCGTGATAAGGCAGACAAAAAATAGGCAAGAGACGTGAAAACCATCGTCTCTACGAACTGGATGGGGATTTGGACAAGCATCTGCGCCACCACAGCGGACGAGGTCGGGAAAAAACCGGCGTCCCGTTGCTTGTAAAAGACGGCGCGTTGCTCCATGACCGTGGGAATGGTGGCCAAATTTCCCAAGGTGATAAACATAAGGGAAAAGAAGAGCATGCAGACCTTGTCCGACCAATCATGCGCATCCAATTGGTAGAAGAGGGTTCCGGCCATCGCCCCCATGAGGAGAACTTGCATGATCCGCCCGCGCAGGAAGACACGGTCTCGCAATGTGATTCGAGCCTGACGCTGGAGACACAACCACGTACTTCGGAACCATCCGTTGCTGAACTCGCAGCGCTGCCGCCGAAGCCAGGGCGCGAAGGAGGGAGGACGTTCCAAATTATCGATCATGTGTTCGTAAATTTCCGTCTCTTGGAAGGCCCGCACAAATTCTTCTGTGCTGGTGGGAGGGTCAGGAATTCCAGCTGCGTAGCGTTGCGCGGCCGGAATGATGAATTCTGCCCCCGCAGACGTCGTCACCTCCACCAGGAAATCGGCGACGTCCTTACGGAGGGGCCGGCGGAAACCCAAGTTCTCGAAGTGGTCAAGAATGAGCTCCCGCGGGCCTTGGTACACAATGTGCCCTGCATCCATCAGGATTACGTCGTCGAAGAGGTCGAAGACTTCGGGCGGGGGCTGAAGTAGGCAGACGACAATGTTGGCCTGTAACGCCCGGGTGCAGCCGGACAGCGTCTTGCATATGTCAAAAGTAGCGGCGCTATCCAATCCCGTGGAAATTGAGTCCATCAAAAGGACATTGACCTGCCCGCCTGTCATTTCCGCCGTAGTCAACCGTTTCTTTTCTCCGCCGCTGATGCCGCGACACAAAGTGTTCCCGACAATGGTGTGCTGGCACCGAGAAAGACCGAGGACCCGCAACGTCTGTTCGACCTTCCCATTCTTCTTGTTGGCCCCGTAGCGTTCGGACCCCAAGGTAGAGGAAGGGGCACAGATGGAGGTGGACGATGCTGAGGAGGAGGAAGCCGCCTCTTGTTCTTGGAGGAGGTGCTTTGCCAATTCCCGGTGGGAAGGCAGAGGGTTCCGGAGACGAGATGGAAGCCCGATTTTGGCCTGCGGGCCATTCATGCAATCGTAGGCGAATTGCACCGTTTCTTGAACGGTCAGAGTGGATGCGTGACAGTCGTCCTGGGAAACGAAGGCCACCACCTTGGGTAAAGAAAAACGATGGGATTCCGCCGTATCCCCGTTGTACGTCACGCGGCCCTTCAGCACCGACGTGCGGGTCCGCTTCACGCGTCCTGCCAGGGCCTTGAGAAAGCTGGATTTGCCAGAACCAGGCGGGCCGAGAAGAAGGGTAAGACGGCCCGGAAGCAGCACGCCCCGAAGGTCTTTCAATATGTGAAAGGACGCTTGCTGTCGCTGCTGATTATTACGTAACAAACATGTGAATGGCCAAGACCACATCTTCAGGCATTGTGCTCCCACCGTGAGGGTGGTTCCGCTAGTACTTTGCTGTTGTACACTGTAGTTCAGATCATCGAAGCGGACCTCAGTAGCATGAGCATAGACGCTTTCGCTGCGGATTAGCTTGGGAGGATGGACGCAGTTCGATGTGTCGAAGATCTCAGTGTAGTCGGGCCGCGTCAGTTGGCTAGGACTCCTGTAGTGTTGCAACATGGAACCAGCTGCAGAATAGGAAAGATTATTTCCAAGCGTTGGAAGGTGCTCCGGAGAAGGAGGGGAGGAGGGGGCTGTCGGGATCATCCGGGATGCTAGTCCTGAAGAATGCTCGTGGAGCTGACAGTGTGGGCTATGCAGTTGAAAAGACGAAGATTTTGAAGTGGAATGTCCAAGATTTTCCCGCAATGCTTCAAAGTCTTTGACTCCATGAGCAGCCAGTGCCTCCTCCAGCCGGTGGATGTATTCATGCTCCATCATCAGAGCCTTCGAGGCCTCTTTCAGTTGAGCGCGGAGCTGAGTTTTTGGGCTTGGCTTCAGACCCGGAAAAGATGCAATCACTTCCTCATCATTGTTAATGTTATTTTCTTCCTCATCCATTCTGGTTTATATTGCTTCAGGTATAAACAGAGGAGTCACCTTTATAGTAAAGGGAAAAAGGATCGATGAAATCGTGTGTTGAAGTCCGCAATATATTTTTAAACCCGCCCTATCGACGACAGCGAGCACTGAGTATTACAAACCATCATATCAGTCCATTCATTGTCATTCCAAGTAAAAAGGAAGGCATTCGATCTGTCACGACAGCGGGAAAGACACGGTGATATGGGAAAGTGGCGATTGATGGATCGAGCGGTTTTTGGTCGCTTTAGTAACGGTCGTGAGTTCTCAGGTAGCCCAGATTACAGGGGCTAGCGAACTTCGTGCAAAACTTGATAGCAACAAAATATCATTGTAAATGTTCAGACGATCAATTTGTAAACAGGCTGATCTGTGGAATTAGCCTATTTACCGAACTGTGTTCTTTTAAAGCCCAGGGCCGGTCTTTCTCCTTGAACCTCAGCCGTTAAGAGCAGTTAGGCAGTTGCTGTACCTCGAGAACGTAAGAACCTAAAAATAGTAAAGATAATATCGCGAATACCACAGAGCAATATGTGATAGGGTGTACTACAACTTGAAAGCATCGGCACCACGTTCAATTGCTTAATTGGTGGGTTGAGCTATCTTTAATCACCACAATGAGCATGTCGAAACGTATTTGATGTCCAAGCCCAGAGACTACTTCCTCTTTCCTGTTGAACTGCCCGCTTGCGCATTAGGAACGATCATTGTCCTCTTAGGCTTCATTAAACAAAACTCATCTCACTGTTGAATGGAATAGTCATCTTACGGGAAAAGAAACTCAATCAGTCCAACCTCCTCCAGGTTCGACGCGTCACGCTGCTCGCACCATCGCTGGCATCCCGAGCACCTCCTGCATCTCATCATATCATCACCTGTCTGTGAGGCAACGCAAAACACTATGTATTACTCAATATAGTAAGACGCAAGACCCTTTTAAACGAAACATGCATCCCTCTCGAGATGCGATGTATTTCTCTTGTTTTGATATTATTTGCTTGCTGAATTTAAAGTCACGTTGCGCAGATCATACATCCTTCTCCTTCAAACCATACAATGTGCATGCTGTTGCTGCCTTATTTCGGATTTTCGTTACCTCTCCCTTTCCCCCCGCCGGTCTTGTCTGCGGCTCCCTCTTCTTGCCGAAGCGCCTTTCTCCTTTTCACATCGTAATTAAAGAGCCGCGCCATGTTCACTTCAATGGTAGTTGTCTGATTCTTCAGATGTTCCAAATCTTCATTCGTTGTTTTCTAAACAAGAAGGCGTTGAGAAAGGAGGACGGATTAAGGCATATGATAAAGCCATACTGTCCGGGAGATTGATGTTTTTTGCGGAGGATACGTGACGGCTTACCAGTTTTTCCTTGGCATTCCTTAGACTTGTTTCCAGAACTCCTTTGGCCTCCTCATAGGAGTATTCCAACATGACATTCGCGCCCAGCCAGAGGCATACACGGCCATGGCAGGCAACTTCAGCCTTTGCATAGATAGTATCAGCTTGTAAAAAAAGATTCCATGGTAAGGAAATGGTAGAAACCGGATGAGTACATGTAGAGGGAAGATGCGAGAAAGGTACCAATCATCCTACCTAAATTGTAGTGAGTAGTCAGGGCCTCCCCCTCTGCTTGCTTTCCTTCGAGGACGTGAACGAGTTCCAATGTCTTTTCAATCTCCGGTATCTTGGCCTTCATAGATAATTTGACGCGGCCCAAGCTATTCTCTAAAGTTTTACATTTGCTGGAGCGACCCGATTGAAGGAAGTTAGAACCACACCAAGAGGAAGGTGAAAATATGAAATACTATGATCACTAAAAGATTAGGTTATAACTATCGTTCATTCCCCACCCTTGCTTCTTCTTGAACCTTAATATCTGCCTTACCCGTAAAGTTCATTGAAAGCGCCGATCGCAGTCTCCACTGGCACTCCCCCCAAGGTCTGTAGAAAGGCTCCCACGTCCTCCTTTTGCGCACAGGTGAGAAAGCGCGTCGTAGAAAGGGGTTGTGGCGGCTTCAGTTATCGAGTGAAGTAATCAGGCCATGCATCGAGAGCAGCATACTTACGATAAAGGTGGCCGTGGGTATACCGCGAGGGTTTTTACCCACAGAAAGATGCTTTTGTATGTCCACATTTTGTTCCATAGTACCAGTATCCCTGGCAGCCATGGCTCTTGTACCAAGCTGTAGTTTAATGAAAGCACTGTGAGGGAAGATATCGTGTCAGAGCGCATCCACACTTACTGAGCAATTACGTAGAAAAGAAATACCAGGCAAACATTTTGTGATAACGCCTCTCAAAAGCAATGGAAAGGTATCATGGCATTTCCCTCAAAACCGTCCGTGCTAAGCGCATGCACGTATTCTTACTATGCATTTAACATCCCAGCGCTGTGAGACACAGACAAAGTCATCATTTGAGGGAAAGCCCCCGGAAATGCTGCCTTGCGAAGACGGGGGGGGAGTTGTGTGAATTAAATCGATGTCAGCTACAACACATACTTCCGCGGCGCGTTCAGCGAGGTCTTCCACAAGGCCATGGCCGCGGGCGGCTCAGCGACATTTCCAACTCCTTTATCATCCCCTCGCGTAATTATGGACCTCTTACACCCCATCATTGCGTGCACAGACAATAAAGCCATGGGGTCCGCGTATTACGATGCAGAGGCCGGTCGCTACGTGCTGCTGGGGTACGCAATACTCATCACGTTTGCCGGTACTCTTGGTAAGTCTATTTGTTCCTCGTATTCTCCTTATTTTTTTTTTGGGGGAGGGGAAATTTGCCTGCGATACGTTTCTTAAATCGGCATGTAAGTATCAAAAACTGCATTGACACGAGTGTACTTGATCACAACAAAGCTTAATCACGGATTTTGCTACCCAAAGCTATAGGGGAGGTTTGTCGTTTTTTGCGTCATGTGTCCATGCCCGACGAAATCTGTGATATCATAGTAACATGTCAAATGAATTTTTGATTCTGATCCTTTCCTTGGTGCCAACTTCCACATTTACAACAATTCATATCGCCCGATCGTTGGTTCTCCTCTCGGTGTAGCTTGGGTGAAGGCTCGTTCTCGCATCGAGGTGATGTCGGCCGTTGTCAGCTTTATTTGCTTATTTGTAGCTTTTGGAATCTCTTGGACGTACCCTATCGTCGCCTTCGCAATCGCAGCAATTGTTGCCGCCAATGTGGCCATCAATGACGCCTTGCGTCTGCAAGCGTCGCGACAGATATTCCCTACAGGGATCACCCTAGTCATCTCTGTGGGTAGCTTTGTCTTCTTTTGTATTTTGGCGGCAAATGCGCCTACAATACAATCCTCACGAGGAGGAGTTGACAACCGTCATTTGGGTACTAAGCCATTTGTGGCCTTGAAAGGCAGTTCTGTCCTGTGGGAGAATCTGTCACCTGTTTTTCTGAGAGGCCAAGACAGCCCGTTTCTGCCACTGCGTGAGGAAACGGGCCGATTGTCTTTGAGACCGAGGGGCTGAAAATAATATAAAATGATGTGAAGATGAACTTAGCATGTAAAAACGTATCCTGTACTCTGCCTAGCTTCCGATTTCCGAAAAAAATAACCGAACAGACGACGCAAGCATGCCACTTTGACTTTCAAGAAAATATTTAACCATTGCCGAAGCGTACACATACTGATTTACCGAGCACTTCATGCTTTCGGGTCTGCCGCATGCTTATTTACTTAATTAATTATTCCCGTGAGTTCGAGACCGGGTTCCAAAGACCACCTTCCGAGAACATCACAGTCGAGTTCATGTACACTTCCGCGCTACCCGTGCTGTGGGAAATTGATGGTAGTCCAGGCAATCTTCCGTGAAAAGAGACGGCGCTGCACCGGCTTGCTCTTTTTCCGTGAGTGCCAGACCCCGCGGGACGTCAGGCACAAGGTAGACATCCCTCTACAATTCCCCCCCTCTCAAGGCCCCCCTTCCTCCTCCCTCTCCAACGATAGCTCCTCCAGGGTCAAGGAAACCGGCAGCTGTCTCTCAGAGACTGGCGTCCCTCTTGTCTCTGGCGTGGCCTTCCGGTCTTCGGAAAGCTCCTTCCCGTCCCGTCTGGCCTGCTCCTTGCGTGCCCGCAGCCATTCCATATCTCGCCGGTCGTTCTCTGCCCGGATCACGCGATCCCTCTTGTATTGACGGTACCCCATTACCCCCATCAAAGCCACCAAGCCCAGGAGGCATACCACAAGACTTATGCCCAACACGTTCTTGCTCGGTGGGTTCTTAGTCTGAGGCTCCTTCTTCGACCCGTCCTTGAGGATAAGGGTGGTGGAGTCGGAGGGCTTCGGTCTAGGACTCTCTTTGGGGACCATCTCTTGAGGACTCGCGGTGGGGCTGGGAGTGGGCACCGGCGCAGAGGTCACATTCAAGCTACAGATCAAGCTGGACGGGATGGTTCGCCGGCCGGAGCGGAGTGTGAGGTTGCCCGTGGCCACCTGGGCCAAGCTGTCTTGCACGTGTGCTGCATCCGCATCGGAGGAGCATTGCAAGGCGAAACGAAGGTGGATTTTGGGGGCCTCGGGGTTGGCACAGGCATCATCGGGGAGTACACGCTGATTCAAGAGGACACGGCGCCGCCGATCGCTGCCCAGACGACTGACAGGGAGGCTGACAAAGGACGTGACATACGGCTTCACTACGTTGTAGGTGGCGGTCTGCAAGGCCGAGACGTCCGTGGTCGGGCCCGCATAGACCATGTCCACGTCCCAGCCTCGCAGGACGTCGTCCCCGCCTGAGGCCACCTTGCCCCTGCCCAAAAGGGAGAGGAGGGTGGCGTCGTCGTTGGTCGTGCCTGGTGGCAAGGGGTAGATGGCCGCCTGGCTTCCGGTCGTAGCGGTGACGTCCGAGTAGGTAGCAGTCTCGCTGGAACCATACAGAGGGTCTTGGCCCAGAGGGCGGCTGGGAGTTGGGGCCCAGGTGAGTCGGAAGCGTGGAGGGCGTCCCGTAGGGGCATGGGTGGGGATCCGGACAGGGGTTCGACTGGTTTCAGGGGCAGACTCGGGCATAGGATTGTCCGCGGGAGAGGCTACCGGCCCTGAGGTCGGGGGAAGACTCTGTGCTGGGGTCGTGGCGGAGGGACGCGCGACATTCGTGTCGGTCGCCTTGGGAGAGGAGCTTGATGGGCTTGAGGGGCTATCGGGGTCGTAGGACGTCTCCTGCGGAGTGGGAGGCAACGGCGCAGCAGCGGAAGAGGCTGAATCCGAACTCGGCGAGAACAGGTTCCCCGAAAACCACCCACTATTCTTGGACGAAGCCTTGGTGGAGGTTGACTTCCCAAAAATTTTCTTCCGCTTCTTCGTTCTCTGGGCAGTCGCAGGCTGATTGGGTCCGGCGAGTGTGGACACTGGAGCCTCTGATCCCATTACGGCGCGGCCCACAAAGCCATCCACATCCGTTCCCGGGGAGTCCAGGGCCTGTCCTCCCAAGACCAAGCTTCCTTTGCTGTAATTACCAGCAAGATAGACATTGTTTTCTGCGTCCACCCCAACGGTCGCGACGGAGTATGCGCCCCGCTTTCCTTCACCTCCGAAGGAACGATCAAAGAGGATGGTGCCATCCTCTGCTTGCAGGCGCGCCACGTAGATATCACCGGCATCGGAACCAATTGAGATCAGCCCTCCGTTTGCACCGAAAGGTGTGTCCTTTGTTGTCGTCCCAGAGATGTACAAGAAGCCCAAATAGTCCACGACGATCGACGCGGGCGCCGGGACTGCTTTCACCCATTGGATGCTTCCAGTTTTAAGACTCAGGCTGATCAAACCCGCCGACTTTCCGTCGCTGCGCGCCAAAATGCTGCGACCCAAGAAATTTCCCGTGATAAACAAGGACTCACTCGCTTCATCCGCGGCTACTTGTAAGGGCGGAGATGATGCAATCTCTCCGACCTCCTGGCCCCACATGACATGCCCATAAATACTGTCCAGGCGTGCGAGGAAACCAGTGGGATCCGCCCGCCGCTTGTTCGGATTTTCGCTCCGAAGGACGGACATCTCGTCGAGGGTAAGGACGTCGGAGTAGAAGTATCCCGTGATCAGGAGCGCCGAGGATTTGGGTAGAATGGCCATGTCCGTATTGACGTCGTCTCGATCCCCAGTGAACGTAATGCCCGACATCAAATCGCCCGTGCGATAGGAATAGTGATCCACATAAATATCCAAGGAGCCTTTCTTGAACAATCCATCACCCCCTTCTTTCTTGCCCATCAGTTCCCCGCTCCCTCTGCCATCATCAGTGTCGTCATCCTCGAGCCCTGCCGAGAACTTCGACCCAAAGTTGGACTCGTTCTCTTCCGATACCGGTGGTTCACCCGGAAAGCTACCACTTAAAAACAGGCAATCACGGGCAGCATCAACTACTATGCTACCAACATCGCTGTCCCCCGTCTGTGTGACCCAAATGACCGTACCTTCAGCATCTACGCGCATCAAGTATGTGTTGTATTCGGGTTCGTCAGCAAGGCCGTAGATCAAGTTGTACACCGGGGGGCCTGCGTCGCCAAAGGTAAGCACCTCCGACTGGAAGGTGCCTGTAAGAAATACGTTGCCACCATCTGGATCCACCACCACGTCCTGTACGACATCGTCCATATCGCCCCCAAAGACGAATGCCCACTCCAAGTCTCCCGACGAATCGATTTTTGCGAGGAAACTGTCCGCGGAGGGGTCGGCCGATTGGCCGGTTTTGCCTTGATTTTTGAAAGTCATATTACCAATTTGAATAGATTCCGCATGAAAATCTCCCACTACGTAGGCATTCCCCACTTTGTCCACCGCCATGGCCTTTGCTGTGTCGTCCCATTTTTTACCACTTATGCGGAGCGCATAGCCGGCTACCGCCTGAGCCTGCGTCGCACCTAAACCCAAAACTAGGATGAAAATACTAGCAATTAACCCATGCTTGCGTGGTGGCGCCGTTGGCCGCATAAAATGGCTGATCAATCGAGGAACGGAATGATTCCTCGTTGAATGTGTACGACTGCCAGGGATCTTGTTATTTGAATAAAACCTTGAATAAGGCCCCTGTACCTTTTTGTATGAGCATATATGTCATGAGGAAACAAACACATAAAGGAGGAGTTTTTGGGGATGTACAATGATACTTATCCACCGTACTTCGGCAGATCCTAGCCCGCACACACGAAGAGTGACTTCAGAGTACATGCAGTAAGCCGCCCTGATGATTTTTCTCCCCTTATCCGTATTCGCTTGTAGTATATTAAAGTCATAATTATTAGCACAAAAGCCGATTGAATCATGTGAAACTCCACTTTCAAGAGTTATCCCCGCCTCTTCGAGCGTGCACCGGCTCTGTTTCCGATACGACAAGTGTCGATGTCATCGTATAAGCAGTATCCATCCAATTAAAATTGCACGAGAGGTAGAATTCAGTGTCAATAACACAAGAAAGCCTTTTTTTACCAATAAGTGAGCCTATAATTGGTACTTCGTCCATGGTTCGCTCTCACTGAATGAACATAAGCTGGTGGAGCCAGGGGACCGTTGAGATCTAGGCAGTCGCCCGTTTAAAATTTTCAAAAATTCAAGCAACTTGCGTGGCTCAAGTAGAATGCCCTTGAAAGTTCTCACACGCCGTGTCTTTCGAAACAAGATTCAATACGCTTCAAAACTTTGTTTTTATATAGAAATAGAATAAGGATTGGTCGTGGATGTGACGAAACCGGTGTTACCAAGCTTGTTAATTGAAAACCCGGTCATCAAGGTGCTCTGAACGAAAAAGCGACAGTGCGCACAGATATGGGGCGCAGACAAGACACTTATGGGCCTTCGAAAAAATCAATATTAGACTTGAACAAGTACTACTACTAGGATTGCTTACATTGATTTGAGAAATAGAATTGTATTTGTTACGTGGATGGCATACAGACAGGATAACTTGATGACCTCCTTGCCTCCTCTTACTGGTGGCTGACTCACACATGCCTTCAAATTTACGCATAAATCATCAGAACTGCACAACACATTTATGCAGTAATCGTACGTACTTCCAACTATGAAGAACTCTACCGAACCAATAAGCTTGCTTCATTCCCAGCCTCGACGACGACACAAAACCAAGCTAGCATTACACCTTACTTTTCCCCCAGGTGCTATCTATTCCTCCACTATTTTCCTACTGGTTCCTCGAATGTAGTGGTATAAGAAAAGCATGCAAGTCTTACCATGGATTCATTGGCTCTTTCTTTGAATCGAATGTAGTGGTATAAGAAAAGCATGCAAGTCTTACCATGGATTCATTGGCTCTTTCTTTTACCGCGAGGGTCTTGAAGGAGCATGCGGGGGGCTGGATCCTTGCATCCATTTTTCTTTCTCTTGAGCCAGAACCGTAGCATAGCGTAGCTTTAGCTCATTTTTTTGAGCAAGCATTGCGGCTTCATGTTCTTGCTGCCACCGCACTCGTTCACCATCCAATTCCGTCTCCCACTGAGCCCGTGCGTCGACAAGGCATGTGGAGTCCACCCCGGCCCCTGATAACGCCTGAGCAAGGCTTTTGGCATGCTCCTCCGTCAATTTTTTCCGTTGTGCTGCCAAAGAGGCTTGTAATGCCGTCGAGTGCTCTTGCTTGGCGACTTCGCGTTCCGAAGCCAAAGCAGCCGCCAGGCTCGCGGCGTGCTCCGCCACCCATTTCTCTCGCTCTACGTCTATCACCGCTCGTATTCCTGCAGGATGGTTGGGGTCAAGAATACTACGCTGTACATTGAGACTTCGAGCATGCTCCTTTTCCCATGCGGCACGTGCCTCCTCCATGGCTTCTTGAGCTTCTTGGCGCCATTTCTCTCGTTCCTGCATCAAGGCCTGGCCGTAACGTTGTTTCAGCGTGTTTTTCTGCGCAAAGAGCTCGGCCTCCCGCTCCTGTCTTCCCTTTTCTTTTTCCGCGGCCATGGCTGCTTTCAAAGCGGTTTCGTGCTCTTTGGTCAGCTTCTCCCGTTCTGTCAATATGGCAGCTGTCGTTGCCCCGGCCAAATCTCCCGACGACGCTGCGCTCAGCGAAGCCAGGAGTGATGCCTTCTCGCGTTCCCATTTTTGCATCTCCTCCGTAAGTGTGGTGGCATATCGAAGCTTGAGGGACTTTTTCTGGGCGGCCAAGGCTTCAGCTTGCTCTGTCTCCCACTGTTTCCTCTCCTTCTCCAAAAGAGTTGCCACGTCCACTCTCCCTTCTTCTTTACCCTGTCGTCTCTTAGCCTCCGATGCGGCCCTTGCCACGGCCGCTGCGACGGCAGTTTCTTGCTCCTGGCGCCATCGGGCTTCCGCCTCGGCCAGGCGGGACTCATGCTCCTCCTCTAAACGACGACGTTCTGCATTGACAGCGTCCGCCAACGTTTGGTCGGATCCAGCCTCTTTTGTACCCATTCGCTCCTCCGCTTGCCATTTCTTCTTCTCACGGGTGATCGCAGCAGCGATGATCCTGTCCCGTTCTCGTTCCCAGCTCTCCTTCTCGAAAGGCAAGGCTTCCCTTTTCCCTTGGGCCACATGACGGCGGACGGCAGCGAGCTCTTCAGAATGCTCCAGCTTGAGGCGATCGGCCTCCTCCTTGACAGCGTGCGCTAGGGCCGCCTCGTGCTCTATCTTTAGCCTTCCTCGCTCCGCGGCCAGCACGGTTTGGTGTCGAGCGCGCCAACGTTCCTTCTCTGCGTCCAATTGGCGCGTTAACTCTTCCGGGGAGGCAATGGCTCCACTCCCCGTGGCGGAAAGGGACGCCCTTGTGTTGGGTGTGAGGCCTTTGAAGCCCGTAAAAAATGATCGCGGCGGCTGAGATTGTGGTTCTGTGACCCGTGCAGGGCGTTGCAATCGGCGACTTTGAACGACATAGAACACGCCCACTGAGAGCATGACACCAAGGAGGCCCAAGACTATCCCCATGATGAGACTGAATGACTGGATACCTTTCTTGTCTTGGCAGGCAGCGCCATCTGCGCCCATGGTTTCGACCCCCGATGTCGCTGGGACCATTTGAGGGGCCGCGAAGCTGTCGTCCGCCTGGATCAAGGGGGAGGCCGAAAGTGCGCTGTAGCTGACGCTGCACAGGACTGTGTTGTCAAAGATGTTCCTGCCGCTGTCCATGGCAGACACGCCATTGATCATATCCTCCAAGAGGTTTAAAATTTTGGCCGTGGCAGCTCTGTTTTTGGCTTCGATGTAAAACGGAAGGCTGAACTTGGCGGTCTTGGTGTCGGTGCACCGATTGACTCTCAGCGATCGCTCGTAGGAACGTCCGTCGCGTGTTTGAGATGCTTGATACTCGAGCTCCTGGAGGGACAAGGTGGACGCTGGAGTGATCGGGGAGGAACCGGCCATGCGGCGCCGGTTCAGGGCGGCCACGCTGGGAATGAAGGTGGCGTAAGACGTAGCTGTTTGCACCGGGAAAAAAATTGGGCATCAAGAATAGATGGGGAAAAAGTTATTTAATCACCGGGCAGGAAAGTCACACAAGTGTCTGGCGTGTTCTCCCCCCTGCTGCCCCCATTTCTCCCCGCCATCCCGTCCGCCCCAGGTTTCCTTACCGTACGGCCGAAACAGCTGGTACAATGACCGTTGAAATTCCAAAATGGTGGTCTGAGACCCAGCGTAGGTCAATACCATGTCAACATTGGTCCCTGCAACCGCAGCACTGCTCCCGCTCGTGTCCAGAAGCGTGGGCAACGTGCCAGAGGAGAGACTGTCGATACTCAAGGGCGTGACGGGCGCCTTGGTGGGCGACAACGTGTTTCGCGCCGGAACCGGTTCCTGAGTGGGCATCCGGGTCGGCCTCTGGGTGGGCGGGAATGACGGGGCTCGGGTGTTGGACTGGGCGGTGGGGGACATTGTCGGGCGAGGGGTAGGACGAGAAGTGGGGGCGCGGGTAGGGCGCCGGGTCGGGGCCTTGGTAGGAGGCTTGGTCAGCAAGGCCTGCGCTTTGGCCCATTCGACGGTGGTGGGCGAATGCGTGGGGGACGGTGTGGTAGGCCTGCGGGTAGGGGCCATGGTAGGCACCGGGACCTTCTGAGGGGCGGCCGTTCGACCGGGAAGAGGGTGAGCGACGCGACCGAAGAAGCAGTCAATGTTTCCCGACCCCGGCGTGGAGAGCATGGTGTCTGCGAACTTGATGGCACCCCCGGTAAAATTGCCCGCCCAGTACACATTGCCAGCCGGGTCAACGGCCAGGTCGTTCACCGTATACTTCCCCGTGCTCCCGCCTCCAAACCGCTCCACTTGAACGACTTCCCCCTGGCTGTGGCCGTCCATGCGCGCCAAATACATGTCACCGTTGGCACTTCGGGCAATCAGGTTGGGGATGTCGTAGGAAAACGACACAGACGCCTTGAAGGTGCCTGCCACGGTGATAGCACCCGTGTAGTCCACGCCGACCTGCTGGGGCGGCGGCAGACCTTTCACCCACACGATCTCGCCCGTGTTCGCGTTCATGCGCACCAGGGAAGGGAAAAGAGAGCTTCCGATCCGTCCCGCCGTCGATTCCATCAAGGCCATCATCTCAGGCGAGCCAAAAGTCCCTGTCACGTACAACATCGTCCACGGTGCCGTGGTCCGGGTGCTGTCAACGGCCAGCCGCAAGGGATTCGAGCCCAGCGCCAGCCCCAGGGTCTTCCCCCATACCACCAGCTTTCCCGTCGGGTCGAGCTTTGCAACGAAGCCGTAGTGGTCGCCCGGTATGGGGCTGTCCGTGTTGGTCAATGCCAGGTTGGGGGCAAGCCGGACGCGGCCTGATTCGGAGAATCCGGTCACGAATGGAGTCGTCGTCCCTGCCTCCAGCACCAGGTCCGTGGGAATTTCATCCAAGTCGCCAGTAAAGACCGTGCCATCCACCAGCTCGCCCGTCACCGAGGAATAGTAGTCCACGTACATGTCTGTGGAATAGCCGTCGTCGGGCGCAGGTGTTGCAGTCCCCTCCTTATGGAATGGGTTCTCAGCCCAGATGCTGGTGGACGGGCTTCCTCCCGCTTGCTCCACCGGTCCCGTTTCCTCCGGCCCACCGTCGTCGGTCATGTCGTCATCGACCACACCAAGTGGAAGGGATGATTCCAAGGCTTTCCACGTATCGTCGTCGTTTCTCGTGGCCAGGTAGGACGGAAAGGTGCCTGTCACGTACACGCGCTGAGAGTCCGAGTCCACAGACACGCTGGCAATGTTCTTATCCCCGGTTTGGGTGCGCCAGAGGACTTTCCCCGTCGAGCTTACTTTGACGATGAAAACATTGGTTGGTAACGTGTCGGCGTCGTATATGATATTTTCCAGGACGTCGTCGTTTGTCTCGCTCCCGACGGGGGAAAAGGATATCTTGGGAGACTTGAAAACACCTACCACATAAGCAGAGGCCCCGGAGGGGTCCATCGCTACGTCAACCACGACGTCATCATGATTTCCACCCCAGTTTGCGACCCAGTTTAGGGAACCATCAGCCTTGAAGTGGGCCACAAAGACGTCCGACGTGCCTGGCGGGCCCTGATTGGCCAGGGTTGCGGTGTCCGCCACCGTCACACTTTCGGAGCGAAAGCTACCTGCTACAATCGCATTTCCGTCCGCATCAATCGCAAGCGTTTGAACTGTATCTTCTTCATTATTTGAGCTTGCGATTTTGGTCGCGTAAAGCGGTAAAGTCTCTCCCTGGGCCTTGCCCGCCTCGGCGAGAAAAATAAATATGACAATGGCTATCAGGAAGCCAAATCGCCATGAGAAGGACACGGCGAAAAAACGAGGCTCACGCGACCGCTGCAGCCAAGCCTCTACCATTTTCGTTAAGGTTGCTCTTTTTAAATTATTTTAATCTCTGATTAGACCAGGACGCCCCGATATGTCGCAGAGAGCATGAGATACCTCTCTGAAGAAAAAACAGGAGTGCAGAGGCCGCCGGGTAAGCGCTCTCCTATGATTAGTTATAATATTCGACCAGGAAAACGAAGAGGATGGATGAATAAAAAGAGTGGATGGTTGGACACAGAAATGCCTCCAGCCAATAAACGCGGAAACGAGGAGCTACTTCTCAGAGAAGCGTCAACTGGCCTCAACGGTAAATTTGAAAATCCAAATTTAACTTGCGGTTAAGGATTGAGCATGTTTTTACAATCTAAAGAATAATAAATTGCTTCATAGGTAGCCAGACATGTTATTGAAGAAAAATATTTTATTGTTTTTGCTTAAGCATGCTTACTGGGATGGCCGAACGGGGCTTGGGCCCCACCTTTTCGATCTTTTCCGGTGCATTAGGAAGTCGTTGCAAGGATGGAAGCCACCCGGTTGGGGCTCCAGGCGATGGACTTGCAGAGAGCAGATAGAGAAAACACCTGAACGAGATCATCGACACTGATATAGGCGTCATCGAGTCTGATGAATTGGTTTTTCCTCCCCCAAAACGCTATCGTTGCTTTCTTTGAAAAATCACGTTACTCAAGAAAGATGGAAAGCCAGCCGCCCGAGTGATGGAAGATAAAAATGACGAGCACATCGCGAGTGCATTAGATGCAACATATAATGCGTATCTCAGCGATTTTAATGCATCAGGCTATTTTTATTGGGGAAGTTTTCTCGCTGTCGTCTGAGCGTGTTATCAAAAAACTTCTTCTTCAGATCCTAATTCCGGCAATATAATTATAGATGAGAAAAACCTTTTCAGTAAAGTAGTCCAGCAAAACTGAGAAATTAAATCTTGTATGACTTATGTATAACATGAAAAGATATACGAGATGCTGTAGTACTATGGAGGAATATATTGAATGAGTGATGTGATAAGGACATACTTGAACATATTTTGCAAAATCTATCGTTGGAGTGAACCAAAATATCTTACTTTTTCATGTCATTTCTAATAATCTTTTGACGTCGAGCAAATTTCTCTGTGGGGTACGCCGTGAAAATGAAAACAGTACATTTGAGAGAGAGAAAACAGAGAGTGTGATGCGTCGCACCGGGCTTTGTGCATACCGCTGTTCAGAATGGCCAAGAGCATTGTAATCATACTTGACATTTGTCGAAAGAATGGCTTAAATTCGCCTGTTTCCTGCCTTTGACGTACTTTTTCTGGTTATTCGACATATCATCCTGGCGTTCCTGGAAACCAAAAAAAACTTTCATCTCGGCGGCCTTTGGGTATGAGACTCTCGAGCGAACCCGCCATCTGATCTGTCAATTATCTTCATTCAGTTTACATGATAAGAGTAATTTAATATTATTAGCTACGCATGGAACAGATGGATATATTGAGGCGTTGTGATTTCCATCTTTTAGATATCCAGCTTTAAAATATCCTTAAAAGCTAGTAGTCTCTTTCTCAATGGATTCGAAAAATACGTGACGGTTCCCAGGTCCCGAAACATATATATGTACATTTTTAGACGTAGACGTTAGAGTCTGTGGTGCCCATTCCTTCAAATGACGGAAGGAAAGAGCCTTTTCAACCATGTTTGGCATGCGTTCTAGCGCGCTTAAACTAAAATACAACTCTTGTAATTCACAATAAACTTCGGAAGGCGACAGATCCATTAAGTGACTCAAGTTACAATGTATGCCACTCAATCAGAAAAAAAAGGGAAAAAAACTGGCGAGCACTTCTGCAAAATTTCAGAACCCGCCATGTGCCAACAACAGGAACTAATCCTTTCTAGTCAAACTTACCACGGCGCCTGAAGCCAGCTTTCGTTTACTTCACCTTGCAATCACGTCCGGTAGGGTAAATTGTGATTTTTTAAATATCAACAATGTCCCACCGCAATTGGGTTGTCGCATGGCATGTCGCAAGTGGAAGTTCGCAACAGGGTTTCCGAGTTTCGACCTCCTATCGCGAAAATTAACTGAAGGGCGAGGATACAGCTGTTACGGAGGAACAACGATTGCCAAAAATAGAGGTAGTCCAAGCTCATAAAAAGCCGGGAAAAGCTGGACTCACTTTTACAATGCACAGATGGTCGACGAAGAGGGTGGACATCCTGGCCTTAGTGGAGCTCAGCAAGCATTTCCAGGGTTAGAAGCTCTCCTTACAGTCCCTTTCTCCTTCATCGCCAAATACACGCACAACAAAAAGTACGTCGCGGGCGCCGAGGATGGTAAATTCGACGCGTGTCGCGTTCACATCCATCACATTTGACCTTGTTGATTGTTTGGGACACAGGGAGGCGGAGGCCCTGGTTCAGATTTCCCTCCTAGCCGTCCGTCTGGATTCTCTGCTGGACTCCCTCCGTGTCGCAGCCGATCATGCTGCGGTATGTCATCAGTGTCCTCCCTCTTCTAAGCCCCCCCCCCAAAGTCTCCGCGCACTTAAATTTCCCTGACATTCTGTGCGCTTGTCTACCACCGCTTCAACCCCCATTGTGCCCACTGCCTTCCTTCCCTCCCAGCGCGCCCGCGACTCCTCCTCTCGTCTCCTCTCCCTCTGCAAGGAAGACCCTCGCGTCACCGCCCTCCTCCCCTTACTGGACCAGCTTCAACTCCAACGTCGGCACGACCTGACCGCCTATCAAGAAGAGGTGAGACAGTGCACGCTCGCCCTGGAACGGCACAAGGAATTGCTGGGGTGGTCTGCGGGCACACACAGCAGCACCGCGGAGCAAGTAGGGGAGATGATGCCTGTCTTGGCGG